>BNJV01000803.1_pt1 | contig 39463 bp, 77 predicted proteins | sample 8540591 | NCBI WGS metagenome assembly BNJV01 (sample SAMD00202457, study PRJDB9452) | human saliva metagenome | host: Homo sapiens
AGCATCCTGTAACAGTGCTTTTAGTGCGTAGAATATTTTTGTTCCTCACGACCTGTATCTAGAATTGGAAGTTGGTTCTCTAGTTTGTATTGAATGATACTTTCTACAGCGTGCATACGCTGCTCAAATAATTGAACAAGTTGGGTATCAATATCGTTAATTTCTAAGCGTTTTTCATCTAATAGTGTCATACATTCACCTCGTAAGTTTATCTTAGCAGATATAAAAAAGGGCTCAACGCCCTTTACTTTAGAAAATCTTTTGAGTGGTAATCGTGTATGCAAAATCACTGCCATGATTGCGCCAAAGCTAGCTTGAATAATCTGGAATGGTAGCTTGAGCATTGCGGTTTGTGGATTTGCATAGATGAATGCACGTCCTATTGTATATCCCACAACCATGATGATTGCACCTACAGTTACCGCAAGAATATAGTCCTTTAAAGTAGGATTCTCCTTCTTAGATATTAATAGGAAATCACGACTGCCTGTAGACCATGAGTAACAAGTGATACAAACATTGGTGTTGGATAGAAGAACAAGTCACCAAGGAATGAACCAAGACCACCAACGAGGAAAGCCTCAACAGGATTTAACATGAGTGCGGCAGTCACAATGACTAAGTCATTGAAGCATAGATGACCACCTGGTACTGGGATACTGAATGAAGATAAAACTATCGTCATCGCTAGTAACATTGCGATTAAAGTAAATCTTTTTACTGAAATATTCATAAAACCTCCAAATATGCGTATATTTTAAATAGATTCTGGTTATCTGTATATACCCAGAAATGTTATAATTTATATGACCAGATTGGAATGATATATGAACAATAAAACCAAAGCATACATGGATACTCTATTTAAAAAGATTCGTAATGATATTATTCATGGAATATATCAAACAGGGGATAAGCTGCCTTCAAAACGTATTCTAGCAGATAAGGAAAATGTCAGTGTGATTACTGTTGCACATGCATATGAACTTTTAACTTCAGAAGGATATATTACATCTCGCATGAGAAGTGGATACTTCGTAAGTTATCTCGAGAAAGACTTTTTTAGTGCTAAAGAGATAGCAATATCGAGATCTTGCCAGAGATACAGATTACCAATGAAAAGTTATTTTCTTCCAATGTATTTGCGATGGCTGCACGCAAAGTATTAAGTATGCGACAAGATGTATTACTGACAAAGTCACCATGGAATGGTTTGTTATATCTACGTAAAACAATCGCGTCATACTTAGCACGTGTTCGTGGAATCTATGTGGATCCAGAACAGATCATTATTGGTTCTGGTTCCGAATACTTTTATGGAATTCTAGTGAGTATGATTGGGCGTGATAAAGTATATGCGATTGAAAATCCATCATACGAAAAAATCTCACTCATGTATGAAGCGGAGAATGTAAAACTCATACGTATGAAGCTTGGCAAGAATGGTATCCTAAATTCAGAACTACAAAAGAATCACGCGGATGTATTACATGTGACGCCATATCATAGTTATCCTTCAGGTAGTACAACAGATATCAACAAAAGAAAACAATATATCCACTGGGCAAAGGAAAATCATGCATGGATAGTAGAAGATGATTATGATTCTGAATATACCTTAGGGATGAATGGCAGAGAAACATTATATGCTTTAGATGATGAACAAGTAATCTATCTAAATACTTTTTCCAATACCATTGCACCATCTGTTCGTATAGGATATATGATATTACCAAAGAAGAACCTAAAGGAGTTTCAAGACAGAATCTCTTTCCGCTCCAATACGGTTTCAACATTAATGCAGTATATCGTTGCGGAGTTAATACAAAATGGAAGCTTTGAAAGACATATCAATCGCGTACGAAAGAAGATGCGTAAATAACATGCTTGCATAGAAAAAAGGAACTAATGTTCCTTTTTGTATTCCTGTAATGATGTGATTAAGAATGGCATTGCTTGTTCAAAGTTAACACCATAGATATTATGATTTTCTTCTTCCAACGTTTTGTGGATAGATTCCTTAACATAGTCACAGGCAAGTGTCATTGCTTGTAGTAGGGATAAAGCCTTGTAAAAGACCTCCGCTGAAGGTACTTGCCCAAATATCACCTGTACCGTGGAAGTGTTGTGGTTCTTCCTTATTGAAGTATGTTGTATATGTATCTGTATCCTTTTCATATGCATACGCACCGATACGGCCTGGTTCAAATGTTACACCGGTGATAATTGCAGTATGACAACCAAGGTCTGTTAATTGACGTAATACATGTTTGATATAGTCTTCATCATAGTTTTCCTGATATGGAATATCTAATAAGAAGGAAGCTTCTGTTAGGTTTGGAACGATGATGTCTGCGATAGCACATAAATCACGCATCTTCTTAGTAAATGGAATGTCGAAACCTGTGTATAGTTTTCCATTATCTGCCATGCATGGATCTACAATTCGTAGGGCATGGGTTCCAAACTCTTCAAATATCTTTTTTGCAAGATCAATTTGTTCGAAGGAACCAAGATATCCTGTGTAGATTCCATCGAATGTAAAGCCTTCTTTTTGCCAGTGAGCGAGTATTGGATTTACTTCACTGGTTAAATCATGGAAGGTGAAACCTTGAAACATGGTATGTGTTGAAAGTACGGCAGTTGGGATAACAGCAGTTTCAATACCCATCGCAGATAGTACTGGTAAAGCAACTGTTAATGAGCATTTTCCTACACAGGATATATCCTGCATTGTCACAATTTTCTTCATGAGAAATCTCCTAGTCTATAACTTTCATTATAGAAGATACTAGAAAAGAAAAATTACCAGATTAATGAAAAATCATATAAACCAGATATACCATTTAACTCTTCATGCGTGCATGTGTCTTTGCAGTATTGGTTTGGTGTCATATTATATTCTTTTAAGAATAGACGGTTGAAGTAACTAGGCTGACCAAACCCACAAGAATATGCAATCTCTGTAATTTGTTCGGAAGTTGTGACTAACTTTTCAGCACTCATCTGCAAACGATAATTATTTAAAAAGTCAATGGGAGACTTACCAGTGTACTTGATGGAATAAACGGATACAGGTACTCTTACTAACTTGTCCAGCATCCGCAATATCTTTCTAAACCTATCTTTGAACCATAGTGTTCATGGATATAACTAGTCATATTTCGTTGGATTTGTATATTTGTATCATAAGTAGAAGGTATTGTTTGACGGCCGTACTCATATGCCATATATAAACAACGAAGGATGCGATAAATTAAGGCATACTCCTCCATTTCATAGCCTAGCGGTTTTTCACGCTGTAGAATTTCAAGTTCTTTCATAAGTGTATAAACATCTGAGACCAATACCTTTATCCATGTGGAATTGAATATGTGCGAAGGCATCTTTTTTTCTAATAGTGGACAAATATATTTCTCATAGATATGTTGGTCTTTAATGTAATAATCTGGATTGAAGATAATTGTGCGTTTTCTACATTTGAGATTTGTTTTCTTTTCATTGCAGATGTGATGCATTTTGTTGCGGTTGATAATACAGATATCACCCTGACCGATTAGGAATTGGGATCCATCCACAGTACAGTAGAATTTACCTTCTACAACTTCAATCAACTCAAATGAATTATGCCAGTGTGATAGCTCATCTTGAGATTGTGCATTATATTCCTCATCTTCAATGATGAGTGGAAGTTCAAAAGTTCATCATATGTATTCTCCTTTGTATTGATAATATTATACTATTTTTATGACTAAATAATACTATTGTACATATATAAATGATTATATACTATCAATGTCAGCTGATATAGCTGTAGAAAATATTGAAAAGGAGATTATAAATTATGAACAACAAATTAAATGTATTATTATCCGACTTAGTCGTTTTCTATCACAAGTTACAAAATAAGCACTGGTATGTAAGTGGACAGTCATTCTTCCAGATTCACCCAGAACTCGAGAATTTATATAATGCTGTATTACCACAGGTTGATACAGTTGGTGAATTAATCTTAATGAATGGTGGTAAGCCAGTTTCAACACTCAAGGAATTCCTTGCGAATGCAAAAGCTATCAGAAGGTACAGATGCATACGTAACAAGTGTAAAGACTTTATACTCTGAATTATTACCTGACTATCAGTACCTATTAAAGAGTGTTACAGAAATCAAGGAAGCTGCAGATGCTGAGAACAACTACCTTGTATCTGCGAAGATGGATGAATTTATCGCATCTTACGCTAAGACAATCTGGATGTTAAACCAGGCATTACTATAATCAATAAGTAATATCTTATCCCTGCTAGAGTCCCCCCTACGACTAGCAGGGATTTCTTTTTGACAAAGGAATGAATCAGAACTATAATTTCTGACGGAAATGGGGTTTTCCAAGATTATAAATCTAAACTGCGATAAGTGCTGATAACTCCTGTAACTTCTTTTTGTTACGGGTATCAGCATTTTTATATAAGGAGATAGAGTGATGTTATTTAGTTTTGCGATGATAATTCTAGTTGGTGTAGGATTTGCGATGATTATGCGTAAGTTAGGTTTACCAAATTTGTTGGGCTATCTACTAGCCGGAATTATATTAGGACCATTTGTGTTCAATGTGATTGATACAACAACCTTTCAGATTTCATCTGACATTCGACAGATTGCATTAATGATTATCTTGATGCGTGCAGGTTTGAATCTACAGATATCAGATTTAAAAGAAGGTTGGATCCATCTGCTTTACTGATGTGTTTTTGTGCCGGCAAGTTTTTGAGATTATAGGGACTAATGATTCTAGCACCAATTTTTCTGCATTTAGATCTATTAAATGCCGCTTTACTTGGAACTGTTTTAGCAGCAGTATCACCAGCAGTTGTTGTGCCGCTGATGTTAAAACTAATGGATGAAGGCTATGGCACAAAAGAAGGGATTCCTCAACTTATTATGGCGGGTGCTTCGATGGATGATGTGTATGTGATTGTGTTATTTGACCTCATTACTAACACTTGCTAAGAGTGGAGAATTTAATGCATTATCCTTACTTCGTATTCCAACATCAATCTTATTTGGAATTATTTCTGGTATTGTATTGGGCTATGTGCTTTGTAAGTTATATCGATTGTTGAAGTTATCTACAGGGATTGAACTTGTCAAGCATGTTTACGATAGGAATGGTACTCATTACAATCGAAAAGGATGATGACAGGTGTTGTGGGATTCTCTGGGTTACTTGCTATTATGAAAGCTTTAACAGCTACGATACGTCATATCAAACCAGAGATGGCAGACAAGTATTCTGCAGTACTTGCAAAGTTATGGCAGCCAGCTGAAATCTTCTTATTTGCCTTAGTAGGTGCGAGCGTAAGAATTGATTATGCATTGTCCTTTGGTCCAGTTGTTTTGGTGGTAATTATTTTAGCGCTACTATTTCCGTATGGCTGGTGTATATCTGAGTGTTATGAAAACAAAGTTTCAGTATGAAGAGAAAGATCTTTACGATGATTGCCTATCTTCCAAAGGCAACGGTACAAGCGCTGCGATTGGAGGACTTGCGTTAGAGGCAGGGCTTGCTAGTGGGGAGTTAATTCTGACGGCTGCAGTTACCGCAATTCTATTTACTGCACCGCTTGGAGCCATCTTTATTTCATTTACTTACCGTAACTTTTTACAAAAAGCGTAGAGTCATTTAGGAGTTTTACAACAATTCTTGTTTTATTCTGTTTTTCGTCTTTACTTCTAGTTCCTATTTGTTATGATAGTAACGTGTTTTATAGTTTGGTAACGGATGTCTTTAGGACAGGAAGGATGGAGCTATGGCTTTAGGTGTTGTGACTCTCCGAACAATAGAATATATTGTCGATGCTTCGACAAATACATTTCTGATGGCGGTTTTCTGCGCCCAAAAATGTGGAAAAAATACTTTTTGAATACAATCTGTGGAGGAGTCTCCACAGATTTTTTGTTTTAACAGAAAATGGAGGAAGAAAAGATGAAAAAAGTAGCGATTTTAATGGGTAGTGACAGTGACTTCAGTGTGATGTCAAAGGCAGTTTCAGTGTTGAAGGAATTCGAAATTCCAGTAGAAGTACATGTATATTCTGCGCATCGTACACCAGAAAAGGTTGCGGAGTTTGCCTTAAATGCAAAGGATAATGGCTTTGGTGTCATTATTGCAGGTGCTGGAATGGCAGCTGCCTTAGCAGGTGTAGTGGCAGGACATACAACGCTACCAGTTATCGGAGTTCCTCTGAAGTCCAATGCATTAGAAGGTGTAGATGCACTATTATCTACAGTTATGATGCCTAGTGGTATCCCAGTTGCGACGGTTGCAATTGATGGTTCCAAGAATGCGGCGTATTTAGCAGCACAAATCTTGGCTATCGGTGATGAAGAACTTGCAAAGAAAGTATTAGAGAATCGTCAGAAACAAAGCGCAGCAGTATTAGTGAAAGATCAAGAACTTCAAGAAAAAGTACAGGCATTATAAATATAGGAGAGAGAACATGCAGGATATGATTCATGAGGAGTGTGGTGTTTTTGGCATTTACGACAGAAATATGGTGAGTGATGTAGTATCCGATACTTACTATGGTTTATTTGCCTTGCAACATCGTGGACAAGAAAGTTGTGGTATTGCGGTCAATGACCGTGGGGTTATCACAGCACATAAAGATGTGGGTTTAGTTCGTGAAGTCTTTGATCAACATGAATTAGATAAATTAGGAAAAAGGACAGATGGCGATTGGTCATACCAGATATTCAACATTTGGTACGGTTAATCATACGAATGCACAACCATTGTTGGTTCGCCATATTAAAGGACAACTAGCAATTGCACATAATGGAAACTTAACCAACGCTGCTGAGCTACGTGAAGAGTTAGAGCGCAAAGGCGCAATCTTTCATACAACAAATGACTCTGAAATTATTTGTTATATCATCATTCAAGAAAGATTAAAGACCTCTTCGATTGAAAAGGCAATTGAGAATGCAATGAATCGCATTGAAGGTGCTTATAGCCTTGTTGTGATGTCACCTGAAAAGCTAATTGCAGTAAGAGATAAAAAGGGATTCCGTCCATTGGTGATGGGAAAAGACAAAGATGGAAGAATCGTATTCGCATCTGAGACATGCGCATTTGCGGCTGTTGGTGTGGACTATGTTCGTGATATTGATGCGGGAGAAATTGTTGTAATCGATCATGATGGCGTCGAACATTCTATTCGTACACATTGTAAAGAAAAGCCTCATATGTGTGTATTTGAATATGTGTATTTTGCTCGTAGCGATTCAATTCTCCAACATCAGCCGGTACATGAGGCTAGACGTAACGCTGGTCGTATCTTAGCCAAGGAACATCCAGTTGATGCGGATGTTGTCATTGGTGTGCCTGACTCTGGATTAGATGCAGGCCAAGGCTATGCAGAGGAATCTGGAATTCCTTATGGTATGGGTTTTATTAAGAATCGTTATATTGCACGCACATTTATTCAACCAACACAAGGACAACGTGAAAACGCAGTCAATATGAAGCTTCATGTTGTTTCTTCTGTTGTAAAGGGCAAGCGTGTCATCATGGTGGATGATTCCATTGTGCGTGGAACAACAAGTGCGCGAATTGTAAAACTATTGCGTGATGGAGGTGCTACAGAAGTACATGTACGTGTATCAGCGCCACCATTTATCTCACCATGTTATTTTGGAACAGATATTGATTCCAAACAGAACTTGATTGCATGTCAGATGAACTTAGAAGAAATATGTAAATCTATCGGTGCAGATTCCTTAGGGTATTTAAGCGTTGATGGTGTAAAGAAGATGGCATCGGATGCGGATTGTGATTTCTGTACAGGATGTTTTACAGAGAAGTATCCTGCACCTATCCCTAAGCATTCTGAAAAATCAAAATTTGAAATGAAAATCGAAAAGAAGGAGAGCAAACATGACGAAGAGTTATAGCGATGCTTACAAGGCTGCAGGTGTTGATGTTACTGCTGGATATCAAAGCAGTAGAACTAATGAAGAAACATGTATCTCGTACAACAACATCCGGTGTTTTAGACTCTATCGGTGGTTTTGGTGGTTTATTTGCGCCAGATATGACTGGCATGAAAAAACCAGTACTTGTATCTGGTACAGATGGTGTTGGCACAAAGCTAAAGCTTGCGATGTTATTAGATAAACATGATACGGTCGGTATCGATTGTGTTGCGATGTGTGTTAATGATGTTGTATGTGCAGGTGCACAACCGCTCTTCTTCTTAGACTATATTGCATGTGGAAAAATAATCCTGAAAAGATAGCGGAGATTGTAAAGGGTGTCGCAGATGGCTGCGTTGAAAGTGGCTGTGCGCTCATTGGTGGAGAGACCGCAGAGATGCCAGGATTCTACCCAGAAGATGAATACGATCTTGCGGGTTTTACAGTTGGTATCGTAGATGAAGAAAAGATTCTTGATAAAAACAATGTGAAAGCAGGAGATGTTATTATTGGTCTAGCTTCTAGTGGAGTACATTCCAATGGTTTCTCTCTTGTGCGTAAAGTATTTGATATTGATGCAGGTACTGACACTACAAAGGACTACGCAGACGTATTAGGAAAGCCACTTGGTGAAACATTATTAACACCAACAAGACTGTATGTAAAAACCTGTACTGCATGTATTAAAAGAAGTGAAATGTTAAATCTATCGCACATATCACAGGTGGAGGCTTCTATGAAAACTTACCACGTGCATATAACGAAACACTCAATGCAAGTATCACAAAGGGCAGTTGGCCAATCTTGCCAATCTTTAACTTATTACAAGAAAAAGGAGATATACCTGAACATGATATAGTTCAATACCTTCAACATGGGAATTGGTATGGCAATGATTGTATCCCCAGAAGATGTTGAAAAGACAATATCTATCTTGAAAGAAAGTGGTGTAGACGCATATCGGATTGGAGTCATGGAAGAGGACGACCATTCGGTCGTTATTCACGAATGATTAATATTGCAGTACTTGTCTCAGGTGGAGGTACAAACCTACAAGCACTGATTGATGCACAAGGGAAAGTATTACAACATGGTAAGATAAAACTAGTCATTTCATCAAAACCAGATGTGTATGCATTACAACGTGCCGAAACAAGCAGGAATAGAACACTGTGTTATCGCAAAGCGTGATTATGTAACACAAGAAGAATTTTTCGAAATGCAATATTAAAAGCAATTGCAATCATATCAAATTGATATGATTGTACTAGAGGATATCTTTCGATTTTTGGATGAGACAATTATTCGTGCATATCCAAATCGTATTATCAATATTCATCCATCTTTGATTCCTTCCTTCTGTGGGAAAGGATATTATGGATTAAAAGTACATGAAGCAGCACTACATATGGTGTAAAAGTTACAGGTGCTACCGTACACATCGTGAATGAAATACCAGATGGTGGAAAGATCCTATTCCAAAAAGCAGTAGATATCTTACCATTCGATACACCAGAAACACTACAACAAAGGGTCATGGAAGAAGCTGAGTGGATATTATTACCACAAGCTACGGAAATGATTGCGAAAGAGATAGAAGGAAAATAACATGCAGGCAAAAGACTTAAATGAATACCTTGGAAGTAAAAGCTATCCTGGAAGAGGAATTGTAATCGCACGTACACCATGTGGCAGAAAGATGCGTATCGCATACTTCATTATGGGACGTAGTGAGAATAGCAGAAATCGAATCTTTACAGAAACAGAGGATGGTATTCGTACAGAAGCGTATGATATTACAAAATTAGTAGACCCTTCTTTGATTATCTATTCTCCAGTTAGAAAATTAGAAAATACATTGATTGTCACAAATGGTGATCAAACAGATACAATCTATGAAAACATGCAGGCAGGTAAAACTTTTGAGGAAGCTTTTACGTCTACGTACATTTGAGCCAGATGAGCCAAACTATACACCACGTATTTCTGCAGTGATAAATGGATTTAACTATCAGATGTCAATCTTAAAGAGTGCAGAAGGAAATCCGGATAGTACACGTCGTTACTTCTTTAACTACACAGATGAGTTACCGGGATATGGACGTATTATTCATACATATCAAAATGATGAGAATCCACTTCCTTCATTTGAAGGCGAACCAGTACTGGTTAAGTTAGTTAAAGAATCTTTTGAAACATATGCGCAACATATGTGGGAAAGTTTGAATGAAGATAATAAGATTTCACTATATGTAACACAGATTGAACCAGGGCAGTGATGAAGTAAAAACAATCATCTTTAATAAGAACCAATAGGAGAGGCATTTATGACAAAAGAAATCGCATTAAAGTACGGCTGTAATCCAAATCAGAAACCGGCACGCATTTACTTAAATGATCAAGAGTTACCAGTAACTGTATTGAATGGTAAGCCTGGATATATCAATTTCCTAGATGCCTTAAATAGTTGGCAACTTGTTAAGGAACTTAAAGAAGCGACAGGATATCCAAGTGCTGCAAGCTTCAAGCATGTTAGTCCTGCAGGTGCCGCAATTGGCACGCCACTTAGCGAAGTGGAAAGAAAAATCTATTTTACAGGTGATGAAGAATTATCTATGCTTGCATGTGCATATGTAAGAGCGCGTGGTGCAGATCGTATGAGTTCCTATGGTGATTTTGCAGCTTTATCTGATATTTGCGATAAAGATACGGCATTACTATTAAAAAAAGAAGTATCTGATGGTGTTATCGCACCCGGATACACAGAAGAAGCACTAGAAATCTTGAAAGAAAAGAAAAAGGTAAATTACGCAGTCATTCAAATCGATCCAACTTATGTTCCAGAAGAGATCGAAAGAAAACAAGTGTTTGGAATCTACTTTGAACAAGGTAGAAATGATGTACATATCGATGAATCATTACTTACAAATTTTGTGACAAAAAGAATACAAAAACTCACAGAACAAGCAAAACTAGACCTATTGATTGCATGATTACACTGAAGTATACACAATCCAACTCTGTTGTATATACAAAAGATGGACAAGTCATCGGTGTTGGTGCAGGACAACAATCCCGTATTCACTGCACAAGACTTGCAGGAAGTAAAGGCAGATAACTGGTGGCTACGTCAACATGAGAAGAGTGCTAAATCTACCATTCAAAGAAGATATTCGTAGAGCAGATCGCGATAATACAATCGATATTTATCTTTCGGAAGATTATGAAGATGTATTGCAAGATGGAGCTTGGCAGCAGTTCTTTACAGAACAGCCATCTGTATTTACTAGAGAAGAAAAAAGATTGGATTAAGCAGCAGAGTGATGTAGCACTAGGCTCTGATGCGTTCTTCCCATTTGGAGATAATATTGAAAGAGCGCACAAGAGTGGTGTGAAATATGTATGTACAAACCAGGTGGTTCCATTCGTGATGACCATGTGATTGATACTTGTGATAAAGTACGATATTGTCATGGTATGTAATGGAGTACGTTTATTCCACCATTAAGAGGAGTAGTCTATGAAGGTTTTGTAATTGGTTCCGGTGGTCGCGAACATGCGACATACGTAAACTAAAAAGAGAATCCTACGATTGAAGAAATTATCTGTGCACCTGGCAATGGTGGTATTGCGGCAGATGCCAAGTGCATTAATGTCAGTGCAATCGATTTAGCAAATATGGTAGAACTTGCTAAAATGAGAAAGTTGATTTCTGTGTGTAACACCAGATGATCCTCTTGCGATGGGGATGGTTGATATTCTTGAAATGGAAGGAATCCTTGTTTTGGACCAAACGCAAATGCAGCAATCATAGAATCGTCAAAAGTATTTGCGAAAAACTTAATGAAAAAGTATCAGATACCAACTGCTGGTTATGCAGTATTCTCTGATGCGCAAGAAGCAATAAACTATATTCGCACACAGAACCGTTATCCAACGGCTATGTAAAGGCCGATGAAACTGGCCCTTGGTAAAGGTGTATTGATTGCACAGACAGAAGAGGAAGCCAGTTCAAGCAGTCAATGAATTAATGGTTGATCAAGCTTTTGGACAAGCTGGTAAACAAATCGTTATAGAAGAATTTATGACAGGTCCAGAAGTGTCTGTACTAGCATTTACAGATGGACATGTTGTAGTACCGATGGTTTCTTCTATGGATCATAAACGTGCACTAGATAATGATGAAGGATTAAATACTGGTGGTATGGGTACGATTGCGCCATCTCCATTCTATACAAAAGAGATTGCGGATACATGCATGAAGACAATCTTCTTACCAACTGTTGAAGCGATGAAACAGGAAGGAAGACTATTCAAGGGCTGTCTATACTTTGGCTTGATGTTAACACCAGAAGGTCCAAGAGTTGTGGAATACAACTGCCGCTTTTGGAGATCCCAGAGACACAAGTTGTACTACCTCTATTAAAGACCGACTTATTAACTATCATGCGTGCAGTACATGACGAGAAATTATCTGAACTAACGATTGAATGGGAAGATAAAGCATGTGCTTGTGTTATCTTGGCAAGCGGTGGATATCCACAGAAATATCATAAAGGATATGAAATTAGCGGTTTAGATGACTATGGACAAGTTGAAGGTGTAACCATTTATCATGCAGGTACTGCATGGAGAGATGGCAAGTACTATACAAATGGTGGACGTGTACTAGGTGTAAAGTGCAGTTGGCGATACACTAGAAGAAGCACTTCAACTCTCATATGAAAAAGATCAAAGAAATACAGTTTACAGATATGCACTATCGTACAGATATCGGCAGAAAGGTGGTAAAACAATGACAGTATTCCGTTGTTTTGTGGAAAAGAAACCTGCATATGCAGTAGAAGCGAAATCCATATTAAATGATTTACACGTTGCATTACGCAACCAAAATGTTGAAGCTGTACGTGTTTTAAATCGCTATGATTTAGAAAATGTAGATGAGGAAGATTACATTGCCGCAAAGTATACGATTCTTTCAGAACCTCAAGTAGATTTCTTCTATGAAGAAGCACCTACACCAGATTATGATGAATATATTCTTGCGACAGAATACTTACCTGGACAGTTTGATCAGCGTGCAGACTCTTGTGCACAGTGTATTCAACTCAGTTCCATGAAACAAAAACCTACTGTAAAAACAGCGCGTCTTTATTACATCAAAGGCAAACTTACAGATGATGAAAAGAAATTGATTGAAGAGACTCTGATTAATCCAGTGGAAGCTCGTATCGCAAGTTTAGAGAAGCCAGAGACAATTATCATGTCTTTTGAAACTCCAGAACTTCCACCAGTGATTGATGGTTTTATTGAACTTGATGAAGAAGGCTTAAAGAAATTTCTAAAGGAACATGGACTTGCGATGGATTTAGAAGACCTCAAGTTCATGCAAGAATACTTCCAAAAAATTGAATGTAGAAATCCAACAATTACAGAAGTTCGTGTCATCGATACTTATTGGTCAGATCATTGTCGTCATACAACATTCCATACTGTTATCGATGATGTAGAGATTCAACCTGAATATGTAAAAGACACTTATCTAAACTACTTAAATTTGCGTAATCATATTTACGAAGGTCGTACACCAAAGCCAGTATGCTTAATGGATTTAGGTACAATTGGAGCTAAGGCATTAAAGAAATATGGGTAAGTTAACAGATTTAGATGAGTCAGAAGAAATTAACGCATGTTCCGTCAAGATTAAGGTTGATGTAAATGGTGAAGATCAGGATTGGTTACTCATGTTTAAGAATGAAACACATAACCATCCTACGGAAATTGAGCCATTTGGTGGGGCTGCAACCTGTCTTGGTGGTGCAATTCGTGATCCTCTTTCAGGACGTAGTTATGTATATCAAGCAATGCGCATAACAGGTGCTGCGGACCCATTGAAACCAATTAACGAAACAATGAAGGGTAAACTGCCACAGCGTAAAATTGTGACGACTGCAGCAGCTGGATATAGTTCCTACGGTAATCAGATTGGTCTAGCAACCGGACTAGTACGTGAGATTTATCATCCGGGATACGTTGCAAAGCGTATGGAAGTTGGTGCTGTCATCGCAGCTGCACCAGAAGAAAACGTTGTTCGTTTAAGACCAGAGCCTGAGGATGTAGTTATCTTATTAGGTGGACGCACAGGCCGTGATGGTTGTGGAGGTGCAACAGGTTCTTCAAAGTCACACAATATTGAATCATTAGAAAGTTGTGGGAGCTGAAGTTCAAAAAGGGCAATGCACCGGAAGAGCGTAAGCTACAAAGATTATTCCGTAATCCAGAAGCTACAAAGCTCATCAAACGTTGTAATGACTTTGGTGCAGGTGGTGTAGCGGTAGCCATTGGTGAACTGGCAGATGGATTAGTAATTGATTTAAATAAAGTTCCAAAAAGAAATATGAAGGTTTAAATGGTACAGAACTAGCAATCAGTGAATCACAAGAACGCATGGCTGTTGTAGTCAGAAAAGAAGATGCCGAAAAGTTCCAAGAACTTGCAAGCATGGAAAATCTAGAGACAACAATTGTAGCAGAAGTTACTGAAGAACCACGTATGATTATGACCTTGCAGGGAGAAGAAATTGTAAATATCTCTCGTGAGTTCTTAAATACAAATGGGGCAAGTAGACATACATCTGTTGTGGTTGGTGAAGACCAACCAGAAGAAGAGGTTCAAGTAGAAAGCCTTCGTGCAGGTATGGATAAGCTTGTAGAAGATTTAAATATCTGTAGTCAAAAGGGATTGGCTGAACGCTTTGACGCTACGATTGGTAGTGGTACCGTATGTATGCCATTTGGTGGTAAATATCAAATGACACCAAGCCAAGTAATGGCTGCTAAGATTCCGGTATTAGATGGTGAAACAGATACTGCATCACTCATGGCATATGGCTATGACCCAGAACTATCATCACTATCCCCATATAAGGGCGCAATGGCAGCAGTCATTGAGGCGATGTCAAAACTTGTTGCGGCGGGTATTGACCCTAAACATGCATGGCTTTATCATTCCAAGAATACTTCGGACGTACTGGTGATGACCCTGAGAAGTGGGGCAAGCCATTTGCGGCACTTCTTGGTGCACTCAAAGCCCAAGCAGAATTAGAAGTGGCGGCTATCGGTGGCAAAGATTCCATGTCAGGAACATTTGAAGATATCGATGTTCCACCTACACTCATTGCCTTTGCGGTATCCACTGCGAAAGCTTCTCGAATTGTCACAAATGAGTGGAAGGCAAAAGATCATTACATCTATGCAGTGATGCCAGAATATGATGAAAATGGAATTGTAGACTTTACTAGTGTACGTGAAGTATTTGATAAGGTTTATTCATTAATCAACTTAGGTTGTGTCAAGTCTGCTTGTGCACTTGAACATGGTGGCACAGCAGAAGCACTTCTCAAGTGTAGTCTAGGTAATCGTATTGGTTTTGTATTAGAAGAAGATGTAAATATCAATCGACTCTTTAAGAAGTGCTATGGAGGATTCTTATTAGAGACAGATGAAGAGATTGAAGACCTTGAACTGCTCGGTAAGACAATTGGTGAGATTTGAATTACGTACAAAGGATGAAACAATCTCCTTAGATGAATTACAAACACGCTATGAAGCTAAAACTAGAACCAGTATATCCTTGCAATATTAAGCAGAGTGAAAAGGAAATCAAACCTGTATCTGTAGAGCGTAGATTTGATATGCATGCAAGTTATACAGTTGAAACTCCACATGTTTTAATTCCTGTATTCCCAGGCACGAACTGTGAATATGATACTGCACGTGCATTTAAGCGTGAGGGTGCTGAAACCGAAATCTTTGTAATCAAGAATCTAACTGCACAAGATATTGAAGATAGTGTAGAACGATTTGTGGATGCGATTGGTCGTAGCCAAATTATTGCACTTCCAGGTGGTTTCTCAGGTGGTGATGAACCAGATGGTTCTGCAAAGTTTATCGTTTCCTTCTTCCGTAATCCAAAGGTAAAAGAAGCTATTGAAGACTTACTTAATCATAGAGAAGGTTTAATGATTGGTATCTGTAACGGATTCCAAGCTCTTGTAAAACTTGGACTTGTGCCATACGGTAAGATTATGGAACCAGATGAATTCCGACCAACTCTGACATTTCAATACAATCGGAAGACACCAATCTAAACTTGTTAAGACTAGAGTTGCATGTAATCAATCACCTTGGATGAAATACATGAATGTTGGAGATATTCATACAGTTGCGATTAGCCATGGTGAAGGAAGATTTGTCGCAAAAGATAATGTTATTCAAACCTTGATTGATAATGGTCAGATTGCGACACAATACGTTGACTTTGAAGGACAACCAACATCCGATATCCATTTCAATCCAAATGATTCAGTCTATGCGATTGAGGGAATTACGTCACCAGATGGACGTATCCTTGGTAAGATGGGACATTCTGAACGTAATGGTGATAACCTTTATAAGAACGTACCAGATATCGAAAATCAGCAGTTGTTATTTAAGGCAGCAGTTGAATACTTTACAAAGTAAGCATAGAAAGAACCGATTCAGTTCGGTTCTTTATCGTTGTGGAAGGATAGTAAATAAGATAGCGATGTAAATACGATTTCGTGATAATGATATTGAAAAATATAGTGATAGGAGTATTCTGAAGTATGAGAAAATATCACTTATGCAAAGTGAACCACATGACGAAAATGATAATGGGAATTTGTTTTCCTGCTGCACTCATGTTACCGACATCTATTTTTGGGAGCTGTTATGTGGTATTTCATACCTGACTATCACCCCTTTATCAAAAATCATTAACAGGATTTGGTTGGGTTGCGATATTGGGTGTAATCATCGGCTTTTTCAATCATGAGTTTAGTCAAAACGATATTGTATCCGCAAATATACAGTACAGGTTAGTGAAAAGACCATTTTGATTGATTCGGTTGGCGGTAGAAAATATCAAGGAGAAGTACAATCTGTCACAATCAATCAAAATAAGATGAAAACAGTATTAGAAATTCATCTAAGTCATCACAGTTAATTTTTCATCTCAAGAGTTAAAAAGAATATATTTGAAAGTAGTATTTTTGCAGGGTAGTACGGAAAGAGGATATACAGGAAATGGCTAGCCCTATACCAAAGCACTCCAAGAAGTATTATATTGAAGGAATTCACGATACGAATGAAAAATGAGTTGAGGATGACCTCAACCCATTTTTTACTATTTCATTTTTGAAATTGCGATAACGTACTGTGCACTCATGTATAAACATGCAAGCATAGTAGCTACTTCAAAGATAATGATAACGATATCACTTTTAATGATAATTCCGTTTACTACTAGCAACACACCTAACATCGCATACAATACAGCAAGTAGAATACAACGACCTTTATTATTTGTTTCTACAAGTCCTTCAATAAAGGACTTTTTCTGTTTTGGCTTGAAGTTTGGAATCTGTGGTAATGTTGGTAACCAAGCTTTTACAAAGCGATATTGTAGTACTCCAAATAGTACGATACCGGCAATGATGGAGATTCTCCAATCATTTGTAAAGCTCATTAGTAACATCGCTACTGCGATACCAAGCGCAATACGATTGTGGTAAAGATTGAAGTTCTTCGCATCTTTTTCCTTTAGGATATAGCCTGTTTGTGTGCGAGAGATATACATGATTGTTTGACCTTTGTCATCAATGTATATATTTCTTCCTGCAATCGCTCCACGTTTTTGTTGGCTACCATCATCGAAAAATAGATGGTTTTTCTTGTTTGGATTTGTTGGCATACTGTTACCTTTAATGAATCTGTGCAATACCCTTGCAGTATGTTTCTTCAACACTATAGTCATCGTTTAATACGACGATATCTGCATCATATCCTGTACATAGTTTACCGATATGATCATGCATGTTTAATAATGTTGCTGGGGATTGATTGTTGCTGAGTTAAGTGCAGAATCAAATGGAACACCAGCTTTTTCAACTAGGTTTCTAAGTCCTTCGTTCATACGCATTGTAGAACCTGCTAGACTTCCACTTTCAGTTAAGTGTGCACTTCCATCTGGATAGATTTCGATTTCATGTCCACCAAACATAAACTTAGAGCCTGGTTCAGATCCCTTTGCCATTAGCGCATCAGAGATCATGATTGCATGGTCTTTGCCTTTTGCGTTAAAGAAGATATTGAGCGCTTCAGGTGTTGAGTGGTTACAGTCACAGATGACTTCGCTATACAAATCACGAAGACGTAGAGCTAGACCAGTTACACCATTTGCACGGTGGTTGAATGGAGATTGTCCATTGTATGTATGTGTAATAGATTTTGCGCCATTTGCGACAGCGATAATACCTTCTTGGAAGGTTGCACCAGAGTGACCGATTGATACAGCAACATTATGTGCACTACAGTATTTTTGTTAATGCGAGTTCTGGATCGTGTTCAGGAGCTAATGTAATTACTTTGATGAGTCCTTCTGCATCCTTTTTGGTATTGGATAAATTCATCTACGTGTGGTGGAACGATAGCTTCTGGTGGTTGTGCTCCCTTTGTATTTCATATCAAGGTATGGACCTTCAAAATGAATACCGATGATATCTGCGCCATCTCTACCGGCTACGTGTTCACGCTTAACAGCCGCAACATTCTTAACGGCTTTTGTTAGTACTGGGTTTAATTCAGTGATTGTTGTGGAAAGAAAACCTGTAACACCTTCATGTGTGATTCCCTTTTGCCCATTTCTTAAGTCCTTCAGGTTCAGCGTAGTTTGTATCATAGCCATACGCACCATGACAGTGGATATCAATAAATCCTGGCACGATACGACGATTACCATAATCTACATCTGCAGTATGATTTTCAGCAGGATAAATACCTTTGATCTTTCCTTCAGAAATTTCAATGATAGCTGGGATAAAGTCACCGGCTATCCATACACGATTACTTTTTAATAAACATATTTTTATTCCCTCATGAATAACTTTCTATGTTTATCATAGCACTATTGATTTTATTTATCTCTTTTGACACTTATACTTTTCGATAATGATTTGACATCTTTCAGTTAATTTATTCTAATCGTAAAAAGTGGTTGCTATAATACAAATTAGATAAGACAAGTACAAAAGGAGGTAACAATGTCCATATTTAATTATACAAATGAAGAATTAGCATCATTGAAGGCAACATTTACAGCAACAGAAATTCATCAACAACCTTCTACTTGGGAGAAGACAATTGAACAAGTACGCTCTCGTGCAGAAGAAATTAAGGCTATTTTATCGCTAAGGTAATTGATCAAGACGATTATGACGTAATTTTAACAGGTGCTAGCACAAGTGAATTCGTTGAAACGCACTCTATTCATACTTTAAATCGTCAATTAAACTATAAAGTTAAGAGCTATGCTACAACAGACTTAACAGCGACACCAGAGAATTATGTATCAGCACATAAGCCAACTTTATTAATCAGCTATGGTCGCTCAGGTGACTCTCCTGAATCTGTAGGTGCGATTCAATCTGTTGAAGCAGTGAATGACAATCTATATCATTTATTCATCACATGTAATAAAGACGGTGCTTTAAGCAAGCGTGCTAATGCAGAGGGTGACCGTTGCCTCGCAATCAACTTAACATCAGAAACATTGGATAAGAGTTTTGCGATGACATCAAGCTTTACAAATATGTATCTTGCAACAGTACTCTGCTTTAGCCTAGATCACTTTGATGAAACAGTTGCTGCTGTAAATGATGTGATTGGAGCCGCAAAACAACTTGTTGAAGAAGATTGGCCTACAATCAAGGAATTTGATGATGCGTTTGACTACGGTAGAATCGTATACTTAGGCACAAATACATTGAAGGGTATCGCTCAGGAATCCGCATTAAAGATGTTGGAGTTAAATGCTGGTAAGATTGTAACGATGTATGATACACCATTAGGTTTCCGTCATGGTCCTAAGTCCATCATCGATAATACAACATTAACAGTTCTATATCTCTCTGATGGTGAATACCAAAGACAATATGAACTTGACCTATTGAAAAGAAATGTCAGGCCAACGCAAAGAAAATCGCATTATGGTTGTATGTAATACGCCATGTGAACTAGCCAAAATCTCTTGCGAACTATTATTATTGTTTTGATACACCAGCGAAGGATAATGTCTTTGTAGGTTTAGACTTTATTATCGTTGCACAATTGATGGCATTATTTGCGTCAATTCGCAATCACTTCACACCGGATAACCCATGTCCAACAGGCGAGGTTAACCGTGTTGTTAAAGGTGTAATCTTATATCCATATTCTAAATAGGAGGAATAATATGATTGGTATTGTTGTTACAGGACACGGACATTTTGCTAGTGGCCTAACAAGTTCAGTAGAACTCATCGGTGGTAAGCCAGAACATTATCATGCAGTAGACTTCGTTCAAGAAGATTCTACAGATGATCTCGAAAAGAAATTAGAAGCAGCTTTCGCTTCCTTAAAGGATTGCACTGACGGAATCCTCGTATTCACAGACTTAGTTGGTGGTTCACCATTCAAGGTTTCTGTTGAACTTGCGATGAAGTTACAAGATCAATACAAGATTGTTGTATTATCTGGTTCAAACTTAGGTATGCTTGTTGAGGCAAATCTAACAAGAGGCTTTCTGCAAGTGATATTGATTCCTTAGCTGCTCAGACAATTGAGACAGGTAAGACACAAGTAATGCGTTTCGAACTTGTTCAGCACGAAGAAGTTGAATCTGAAGATGGTATCTAAAAATAAAAATCGATATAGCGTATCTATGCTATGTCGATTTTATTTTTAGATTTAAATTGAATATAATTTTGCCAATAAAATCAATAAAGACAATAAATGGAATAAGTGGGCTACAAACTGTATCTTTTACATTTGGAACTTGATAAAACTCCGTAAATGTAGGTTTTTTTATCTAGTTTTGTATTTGATTGTCCGATATAAATAGCGTAAGGCTCATGTGTCAGTAGATGCGTGAAGGAAACTGAATCAATCGTTGGTTCATCCTGCATAGAGATATAGATGAATAGGTCGTTATGTTGGATAAGATGTGATCGCAATTGTAGAAAGTCTACATTTGGGATGATGGAAATATCATAACCAAGATTGATTAAACGATATTGAAATGTGTTTGCGATTGTAGCGCAAAACCCTCTCCATAGATGTAAATCTTTCCGGATTGGTCAAAAATCTCTTGCAGGTGATCAAAATCTTGATCGGCAATCTCAATCACTTATTTTTAAGAGAGCCAAAGTACTGTGTCTGGATGTTTTCTTTAATGTACTGGTTTTCATCTGATGAATCTGCTTCACAATTTTGCAGATCATTACTGTATTCATATATGAACTCACGATAGCCTTTAAAGTTACATTTTTGTGCAAATCTCGAAAGTGTAGGTTCAGAGACATAGAGTATCTTACTGATACGCTTTGATGAGAAATCTAAAAAGTTCAGTATTTTCCAGGAAATAATCCGCAATACTTTGTTGTAAAGAGGACATTGTAGGGTAAACACTTTGAATGATCTGCTTGGTTTTTGTATTTAATCGGATGTTTCGAATCATAGGCTTTCCTCGTTATATGTACGAATGAAATTGATGAGAGTATGTGCTGCATTTAGATGCGATGTTTTATTAGGATGGCTTGCAAAACAGAGGCCATCTTTTTTTCTGTTGCAGTATCAAAACTTAAAAATAGACTAGAAGTTTCTAAAGGCAACTTTTTGAACGGAAGAAAAGAAGCGATTTTTCCATCAGTCCATAACATAATAAGAACTTTGCATTAGGAAATTTTGTCTTTAGTTTTAGGATGAAATCAATATATAGTTCTTGGAAGCGTTGCTCGCGTTCTGGAATTCCTCTTGTATAGGAAGCGTCATTTGTACCAAGATTGATAATCACCCAAGAAGGGTTTTTCACTTAAATCATAAGGAAAGATACTAGGTAGAATATCTTCGGTATTTGAGGCTTTTTCTTCGGTTTCTGGAATCCAACGAGAGAGGATACCATTACCACTATATGCAATGATAATTGGTAGAGTGTTTAATGCATTCGAAACTAAATATGGATATGCATGCGTACAATCTTCAAAGTGTGTATTGAATACAAGTGGTGTAGTATCTGCTTCTAAACCATAACCTGCAGATAAAGAATCACCTACCCAGAGAATAGATTCACTTGGCTTATCTAACTTAGAGATTTCTCCGTCAGTTTGTATCTCTTCTAATTCAAAGAAACCATACTGTAGCTCTGTAATCTGAATAATTTTGACATGCATGGATTCAGGTTTTGCAAATGAGAGGGAATATGTATGACTTCCTTCTTTTAAGTCAATGTTCTGATACAATTCATTATCAATAAATACTGCTAAAATGACAGGACCATACAGTGTATGATGACTACTTATCTGCAAATGTTATTGACTTACCAAAAATGCAAACTGAAAGCCCGAGGCAGACCACTGAAATTGATAATGATGATTTACCTGATTGCATGGTGGTAGAAAATGTAAGTTTGGACAATAAATTCATAACACTATATTACACGAAAAATTTTTATAGAAGTCTATTTAGAAAGTACTTTCATCAAAACCAAGAGCGAAAGAAAGCGCTTTCAACTTATCATAATTATAATGAAATTATGGAAGATATGATAGATAAAACGAATCTAAAATACCTCTTAGAGGGAAAATAATTGGTTACAAACACTTCTCAATCAAAAAGGATAATTTGTAAACAAGAGCCTATTAACGGCTATCAAATTCACTTTTTGTGATGATGGAATCGAAATTGTGTATTCGTCTATCTCACAAAGAAATCGGGCATTACTTGCGTTAACAACTACTATGCATGACAATGTTGAAATTAGCGTTGTAAAAGACCTTGGGGTGATGGTGGATTGTTCTAGAAATGCAGTACCGAAGGTAATGACACTAAAGAAGCTCATTCGCTATTTATCCTTTATGGGATATACATTCTTAGGATTGTACATGGAGGATACATTAAAGATTGATGGTGAGCCATATATTGGTTATCAAAGAGAGCATACACTGTAAAAGATATTCAAGAGTTAGATATTTATGCACAGCAATATGGAATTGAACTACGACCATACGTACAAACGTTAGCCCATCTGAATCAAATTGTTCGCTATGAAGAATATCAAAAGATGATTGATGTGGATGATATTTTGCTTGTTGGATCGAGTCGTACGCATACATATCTAGAGAATCTATTTAGAACTTTAGACAAAGCGTTTCATTCTAGAAAAGTAAACATTGGTATGGATGAAGCATTTATGTTAGGGCTAGGGAAATATCTAACGGAGCATGGTTATCAAAATCGTTTGGAAATCATGAATCAACACTTACAAACGGTAAGAGAGATTGCTAGTAAATATAACTTTGAACTACAGATGTGGAGCGATATGTTCTTCCGCCTTGCAGCAAATGGTAGTTACTACAATCTAAGTCAAGAACAGATTCAGAAAATTAAAGTTCCAGAAGATGTAAATTTAGCTTATTGGGATTATTACTCAACAGATAAACAACATTATGCGGATAATCTAAAACTACATAAAAACCTATCACCGAATATTTCGTTTGTAGGTGGTGCTTGGAAGTGGACAGGTTTTATCCCACATAATCGTTATAGCATTCATGCATGCAAGGCAGCAATTCAAGCATGTGTCGAAACATCATATTGATGAAATTACTTTTGCGGCATGGGGCGATGATGGTGCAGAAACATCACTCTTCGCAATCTTGCCAGCACTATTTGTAAATGCAAATGAAATTTATGGCAATCACATGAGTGAGAAGTGCTTTGAAGTGTTAACAGGAATATCTCTCGATACATTCCTATCAATTGATGAAGTGAATCCATGTACAAAAGATGGACTTTACACATAACAATGCAAGTAAAGTACTTTCTTATATAACGATTTGTTGCAGGGACGTTTCGACTCTGTTGCAAAAAGCAGCGATGATTCGATGAAATTCAATCTGTACTACCCAAAAGATTTCAAATGTATCGATTACGAGTCAAGTGATTTATTATTACTACTTCAAATACAGTACAGTCACTGATTGAAGTATTGGAAACTAAAACTTAAACTTTAGGTAATGAAATCTATCATGCATACAAACAAAAACGATTTACAAGCTTTGCATAAGATTGTTAATCAAATACTTCAGAGTTAATCAAACGTATCGAAACTTTCTATGATGCATTTAGACAACAGTGGTATCTAGAAAATCACAATCAAGATTTGAAGTACAAACTGTTCGTTTGGGTGGGATTAAAGCAGAGAGTAATCGATGTACGTGAGCAATTACTGGCATATCAGAAAGGAGAGGTTACAAGAATAGACGAACTAGAAGAAGAGCATTTTAGATTTTCACTATTTTGATGATAGTTCGATAGAAAGACTGAATTATAATCTATGGTCACATATCGTTTCGACATCAAAACTGTGAGGTATCACAACCACTTAAATAATTCACAGGAGGAAAGACATGAAGAAAAATTATTAAGTGCAGTATTTGCGGCCATGTTAGCTGTAGGTAGTTTAGCAGGCTGTGGCAAGAAAGCATCAGAAGCAGGCACAGACAAGACAACGATCGAATTCTGGACAATCGATCTAAAGGCAAATTTCGAAGATTATTTTAAACAATGATTGCAAACTATGAAAGGAAAACCCAGATGTCAAGGTTAACTGGACAGATATTCCTTACGCAGACATGCAGTCTAAATTAGTAGCAGCAGTAGCTGGTGGAACAGCACCAGATGTAGTAAATCTCAATACACAATTTGCATTAACACTAGCTGGTAAGGGTGCACTTGTTGATTTAAACAAGGAAGCTACAGCAGAACAAAAAGCAATTTATAATGAAGGCTTATGGAATTCAGCTAAGATTGGTGATTCAGTATATGCATTCCCATGGTATGCTTCACCAGATATTATGTTTCAGCAATAAGGAACTAATGGCAAAAGGCTGGCATCACAGAACCACACACATACGCTAGAAGCATTGAAAGAAGCAGAAGACTTCTACAATAAGACAGGCGCATACCTATTCTTACCAGAAGGATTCTTCAATATGTTAGTATCTGAAAAATATCGATATCTTATCTAAAGATGGTAAGACAGGCAGCTTTTCAATACAGACAAGACAGTGGCCTTACTTGAACAATACAAAGCATTAACAGACAAGGGTGTTCTTCCTAAGACAAACTGGGGTTCATGGGATGAAGCATTGAAATTATTTGAATCCAGTAAATTAGCCATCGTAAGTTCATCAGGTTCTTCTTTAGCTAGAATCAAGGATGAAGCACCAGATGTATACAAACTTATCAAATGTATCTACACCATTAACAGGTTCTAATGGTTTAAGCAGAAACCCATTAATGAACTTATTAGTTCCAACAGCAAGTAAGAATCATGAAGCAGCTATCAAGTTCGCTAACTATGTACAAACGATGATAATCAGCTTGCTTTCTGCAAACTTGTATCTATTTTCCCATCTACAACAAAGGCATCTGAAGATCCATTCTTCACATCTAATACATCTACTTTAGAAGGAGAAGCAAGTGCTATGTCTGCAAAGGCAAGCTTAACTTCACAGGACTTCTCATTAGGTATCGCTAGCCAAGATGCTATCGCTACAGCCATCAACAAGGCATATGAAGCAAGCATTATCAACGGTGAAGATATCCGTGCCTCACTCAAGCAAGCAGAAGAAGATGTAAACAAGATTCTCAGCGAAGCGAAGTAACGATTGATGTTTCCCCGGGCACAATCTAGCTCGGGGAAACATATTTATACAATAGGAGGATATGCATGAGTCTCACAAATAAAATGGTATCTCGAAGAAAAAGAAGAGAAACAAGAACGGCGTATGCCTTCATGACACCAGCTTTGATTATTATTACAGTCTTTACAATCATACCTATCATTGGAAGTTTGATTTTGATGTTTTATAACTATTCCGTTTTAGGAGAAACAAAGTTTGTGGGTTTTCAAAACTTTATCAGTGCCTTTTCAAGATAGAGAGTTTTTGATAGCAGTAAAGAATTCAATTGTGTTTGTAGTCATCGTACCAATCATCCAGATTCTATCGATTCTAATCGCATTATTTGTAAATCGGAAAAATACCAGGAATCAGTTTATTCCGTACACTCTTCTATATTCCAGTTGTTACTTCCATGGTAGCTGTATCTATCATTTGGGGATTTATCTTTGACCCACATGGAATTATCAATACCTTATTAATGGACCTAGGCTGGATTACACAACCATTTGGCTTTTTAAGTGATAAGTATGCGGCGATGCCATGCTTAATGTTTATAACATTATGGCAAGGATTAGGATACTACATGATGATGTATCTAGCAGGTCTTCAAGGTATTCCTCAGGAACTCATTGAAGCAGCGAAAATCGATGGCGCAACAAACTTAGAAACAATTGTAAAAGTCAAAATTCCATTATTGAAACCATATATCTGGTTATGTACTTTGAACTCCGTTATTTCTGCAATTGGCGTATTTGATGTTGTATTCGTATTAACCAAAGGTGGACCAAATAACGCAACAATGGTTATCAACTACTATTCCTACGTAAAGGCCTTCGGTGATTTCCAATTTGGTTACGCAGCCGCAATCGGTGCTTTACAGGCAATTATCACAAGTACGTTAAGTATTGCAGTATTTGTGTATGGTAAGAAAGGAGGTATGTCAAATAATGAATAAAAAGAAATTACGGCAGAAAGATATTGTCAATTTGATATTTACTTATATCTGCTTAATTGCGATAGCGATCTTATGTGCTGGCCCATTTATTTGGCTACTGCTATCTTCCCTACGCACAGGCGCAAATATTTATGATTTACATTTTAAGTTAGAAGATTTTACTTTTCTCAAACTATATTGGCGTAATTCAATATATGAATCTTGGAAAGTATGTACATAACACTTGATTATCACATTAGGTGGTATCTTCTTGGATGTTTTGCTTTCATCCATGTGCGCATATCCACTTGCAACGATGAATTTCAAAGGAAAGAAGATTATCTTTGGAATCTTAGTTTCTACAATGATTATTCCAGCAGCTGCAGGTATGATTATCAACTACTTAACTATCACAAAAATTAAAAATTATTAAATACATTACTAGGTGTAATCTTACCAAGCTCAGTGAAGACATTCAGTATCATCTTGATGCGCCAAGCATATCTTGGTGTTCCAAGAGAACTAATCGAGGCTGCTAGAATTGATGGCGCAAGTGAATTTAGAATTTGGTGGAAGATTATGTTACCAGGTATTATGCCAAGTATTTCCACAATTGTAATCTTTGACTTTATTGGTTACTGGAATGCATTCTTATGGCCAATCATCGTCTTACAAGATCCAGATAAATATCCACTCGCAACTGCATTACAATATCTAAATGGTTCGTTCAGTTATAAGTTTGGATATGTCGCAGCGGGTACAATCATCTCTATTATCCCAGTACTTGTTGTATTTATCTTATGTCAGAAGAACTATATTGAAGCAGTGAGTGGTGCTGTAAAGGGATGATGTTATGAAGAAGATTGTTTTATTACCCATGGATGAAAGACCATGTAACTATAAGTTCCCAAAGCGCTTATTTGAAAATAAAGAAATAAAGATTATTGAGCCTCAAATATTAGGGTTTTAAAAAGATGGTGCAGACTATAACATCATCAAAAGACTTCTTATGTAAAGAATGCAAGGATGCTCTATGGTTTGATTATCTCCATGGATATGTTGTTGTATGGAGGGATTAATTCCATCACGCATTCATCACCAAGATGAAGAAAGTCTAATAAAGAAGTTGGAGACAATCAAAGAACTAAAAAAGGAAAAATCCCAACTTAAAAATCTTTTGCATTCCAATGTATTATGCGCTGTCCAAGTTATTCTAGTTCGGATGAAGAACCTGATTATTACGAATACTATGGAAAAGCAAATTCATGATTTAAAGTGAAGCAGTTAACATGCATCAGGTTGGAATCTCACAAGGCCAACGTATCAGTGAACTAACAAAAGAAATTCCAGAAGAATATATCGAAGACTTTATTTCACAGAGAAATCAATCGTCAGATGAACATGAATGTCATCGATTTATTACAGGAAGGTTATTTAGATAGCTTAGTCATTCCGCAGGATGATTCCACAACATATGGTTATCCTGCAATGGATCAAAAAGTAATACGTGAGAAAATCCAAGAACTAGGATTAATTGATAGAGTACTAATTTATCCGGGTGCTGATGAGGTTGAATTAACTCTATTTGCACGCATGTTAAATACAATCAAAGGCGAATGCCCAAAAGTATATGTGAAAATATGCATGCGAAAAGTCTAAGCAGATTGTTCCACTATATGAAGGGTTCCCGTTAGATTCTACAGTCTCTTATCATATTCTATCGGCAGGTTGTCAACAGACATTCAGTTTTGAACAAGCGGATATTATTCTAGCTCTCAGTGCTCCGTCTGAAAATATGGAAGAGGCCGAATATCAACCTTCCATTCATACAAGTTATTCAATTGATCGTAACTTAGCTGAGTTCTTACGTTTTATTAAGATGAGACTAGCAGAAGGAAGGTTGTAACAATCGCAGATAATGCATACGCCAATGGTGCAGATCTTTCCCTTATCCAACTACTAAATAACAATGGATTACTTCTAAAAGTAAGTGGTTATGCAGGTTGGAATACTTCTGCAAACACAATTGGAACAGCAATTGCAGAAGCAGTAAACTACCTATATTATGGACAATCACAAAATCAAATGGATTTTATCATACAAAGATATCTTGAAGATGCAGGATATTGTGCAAAAGTTAGGACACAGGTCAAAGAATAACTTACCTGCAGGCATGAACTACTTCGATGTGAAAGAAAAGATGGTGTTGTAAGTCAAATGGTAAGTGTACAACTACAAGAATTTGCTGAACAATATTTATCTTCAATCAAATCAGAAATAAAAATCAAGGATGTAAAAGATGCCATGGAAACGTATGTTTGAAGTGGATTTAGATGCAAGTTGGCAAAGAAAGTGAGAAATAAGAATGGCAAGTCTATCATTGAAAAATATTAATAAGGTATATGACAATGGAGTCCATGCGGTCAAAGATTTTAATCTCGAAATTCAGGATAAAGAGTTTGTTATCTTTGTAGGACCATCTGGTTGTGGTAAGTCTACAACATTACGTATGATTGCAGGTCTTGAAGAAATCACATCTGGAACTCTTGAAATCGATGGAAAAGTTGTCAATGATGTTGAACCTAAGGATAGAGATATTGCGATGGTCTTTCAAAGCTACGCATTATATCCACACATGACAGTTTATGAAAATATGGCATTTGGTCTTAAATTGCATAAAGGTTCCAAAAAGATGAAATTAAGCGTCTTGTTATGGAGGCTGCAAAGATTCTTGACTTAGAGAAGCTATTAGACCGTAAGCCAAAGGCATTGTCTGGTGGACAAAGACAGCGTGTTGCGATGGGTAGAGCTATTGTTAGAAATCCGAAAGTATTCTTAATGGATGAGCCTCTTTCTAACTTGGATGCGAAGTTACGTGTACAGATGCGTATCGAAATCGCAAAACTACATGAAAGATTAGGTGCTACAATTATCTATGTCACACACGACCAGACAGAAGCGATGACATTAGGAACACGCATTGTTGTTATGAAGGATGGCCTTGTACAACAAGTGGATTCACCAAAGAATCTATACGAAAAGCCAAATAACCTATTCGTTGCAAGTTTCATCGGCTCTCCACAGATGAACTTCTTAGATGCAGTTGTCGTAGAAGATGGAGAGATCGATTAAACTGCAAGTTGGAAAGAAAGAACTACGTCTACCAGCACAAAGAGGAGAACTCTTACGTCAAAAAGGCTATGTAGGAAAGACAATCGTACTAGGTATTCGTCCAGAGAATGTTTATGATTCAAAAGCTATATCAATTAGACGATTACGATAATACAATTGAAGCAGAAATTAAAGTTTATGAATTACTCGGCGCAGAAATCTTCTTGTATTTTCGATGTTGAAGGAAAACAGATGATTGCAAGAGTAAATCCGAATACAGCATTAACAAAGGGTGATACTGCAAAATTCGCATTAGATATGAATAAGGCTCATCTCTTTGATAAAGAAACAGAACAGGTAATTAGGTAATATAGTGTATGAATGATGCATACTATGAATTAGCGGTAAAAAGAAAAAGACCAGAATTAAAATATATTTTTATATGTTAGTGGCTGACCTGCTTGCATGTTTAGCATTATTGATTGCTGGATTTACAAAAACCACTCTATTGGATTGGTTCCGCTATTACGCTGCTATTCTTCTATGTATATTTACGATTACGTCTATATGAAGAATACGAATATATCTTAGTTAATGATGAATTAACCATCGATGCAATCTTCCACAAAGAAGCACGTGAAAGGCACTTGCTAGATGTAATGTAAATGATGTTCAATCTATCAAGTTGAATGCAGATGATGAAAAGGGTAAAAGATTACTCTGATGGAAATCACAAAGTAGCATTATATCTAAACAAAGGAGAAGTATTCTTACTTTCACTTGATGAAAAGATGCTAACGATGTTAAAGAGATATATTAGAAACATTGAACAGTAAAAGAAAACCTTCTTTCTATTCCTAGGAAGAAGGTTTTCTAATAATCAATCTGATCGTAAATCTTGCGAGCATACTCACTAGGAGTAATGCCATAACTCATGTAAATTTACGAGAGAAGTAGTGAATAGAATTAAAACTCAACATAGACGCAATCTCCGTAATTGTGTAATCACCTTTACGAATGAGTAATCGACTCTGATTCAACTTCGCAGTATTGATATATTGTTTTGGTGGTACTTGGAGATTGTTTTTAAATAAGTTCTGTAATGTACTGCGTGAGATGGCAAATCGATCGCACAAATTTGTTCGATGGGAAGTGGCTCTAAAATATGCTTGTGAGATGTACTCGAGAATTTCTTCTACGAGACGATCTTCAAAGTGCTGGTTAACCGGTGTGATAGGCTTAGGCATCTTCTTTGCATTTGCATACATGTGGAATGAAATGAGAATCTGCTCTAAACAAGAAATCATTCCATCATACTTAAATGGATTTCCTTGATCGGATGTAGAAACAAAGCGATTGATATCATCCTGCATTTCGCGTGTACAACTGATAACGCGGTTTGAAACCAAATCTGTGTGAACACCATCTGCCGCAAAGATAACTGTTAAGTAAGAACATAGGATTATCAGAAGATACTTTTTGGTCATGGAATTGTCCAGGTACATATAACATGCATTCATTCATGCCAATCGTATAGGACTTACCATCTACTGTTGTATCTAAAGAGCCTTGATCAACGAAAGTTAATTCATAGTAATTATGTGTCTCTCCTAGGAAAGAGTATGCTGGACGTTTTACAACATAATAGTAAGCAATGATTTCAGAGATACGAATTTTAGGTAAAATACTTTCGTACACAAATGGTTTTGGTAATGTGTAGGTTGATTTTTGTCGCGTGTTTTGGAATATATAAGCGATAGACAATATGTTCACTCATTGATGTTAGGTTGAAATAAACATCAGGTTCAATACGTACACGGCGGTGTAATGCAAAACTTTCGATGGAATCTACTTCAGAACACGGACAACACTAACCATGGCCATTCCTTCAAAAAGCTTCCAAATAAACAGCTTGATTATAAGAATAAATATCGTGGATTTCTTCGTTGAGATTGTAAACTCTTCAACAATAAAATCCTCATCTGGAATATTTTTGGACAATCGTACCAAATTTAACGAAATTAGAACTAGTGGTCTTACTAATCATATTTCATCATCTCCTTACCTGTAAAATAGCATACTTTTAGAGTTGAAAGAAATGAAAAATCAACAAAATAATATTTTTCGTTACCGAAAAAGTACACTACTGAAACAAAAATGTAAATATTATGTGAGACTTAATGATAATATATAAACATGAGAGCGCTTTCATATTGATGATAGCGCATATACTCAAAGAGAAAAGGAGTAAGGAAATGCCAGATATTGTACTAACTAGAATTGACAATCGTCTAATTCATGGACAGGTGGCAACATCAGTGGTCCGGTTCAATTGGCGCTAACTTAATCTTGGTAGCAAATGATGATGTAGCTGCAAATACATTCCGTCAAGGATTGATGGATATGGCTGCACCTTCATATGCACAGACACGTTACTGGACAATTGAAAAACTATTACAACTATCCACAAGGCTTCTCCATCACAGCACATCTTTATCGTCTCAGAGACACCCTACTGACGTATTACGTTTGGTTGAAGGCGGTGTTCCAATTAAGAAGGTAAACATTGGTAACATGCATATGGCTGAAGGAAAACGTCAGGTCGCTACTAGCGTTGCTGTTGATGATGTAGATGTAGCAGCATTCAAGAAGTTACAGGAACTCGGTGTTGAGTTAGAAATCCGCAGAGTGCCGCAGGAACACGCTGAAGACATCAGCAAGCTCTTTGGGTAAAAATCATTACAGCCGTTTCACTACAGAAAATCTATTTTAAGGAGGATTGAATCAAATGGTATTACAAGCATTATTACTTGCTGTAGCAACATTCATCTTTGCAATTGACCAATTCTCACTGACTGAGCTTTTATATCGTCCTATTATCGCTTGCCCAATTATCGGCGTGATCTTAGGTGATGTAAAAACTGGCCTTGTCATCGGTGGTACATATGAACTGATGATGGTTGGTAATATGCCAGTCGGTGGAGCACAGCCACCAAACGCTGTATTAGGTTCTATTGTAGCAATGATCTTTGCTGTTAAGTCAGGATTACCTGTTGACCAGGCTTTAGGTCTAGCAGTTGTATTCTCTGTATTTGGACAGTACGTAGTTACATTCACATTTACATTTATGTCATATATCATGGCTAAGGCTGATCAGGCTGCTGAAAATGCAGATCCAGCTGGAATCACTGGTGTAAACATTCTATCAATGTGCATCTTAGGTGGTCTCTTCGCAGTTCTAGCACTTGTTGCGTTCTTCGGTGGAGATGCTGCTAGTGCAACATTAAAGAGTTTCTCTGAAAATGCTTCATGGTTCATGGGTGGCTTTAGGTGCTGCTGGTAAGATGATGCGTTACGTAGGTTTCGCAGTATTACTAAAGATCATGCTTGCAAACGACATGTGGGGTATCTACTTCGCAGGTTTCACAGCTGCTGCTATTCTTGGAAACATCAAGGCAACATCTGGTGCAACATTAATTCTTGTAGCATTTATCGGCTTTGCAATTGCAATGTACGACTACAATACAAATGTTAAGATCAAACAATTAACATCTAATAACGGAGGTGCTGGAGATGGAATCTAATTTCAATTTAGCATATAAGGACACTGCTCCTGCTAAACCACTTACAAAAGCAGTTTTAAATAAGATGGTTTGGCGTTCTCTAAACTTACAGGCTTCCTTTAACTTCGAAAGAATGCAGGCTGCTGGTTGGTTATGGGGAATTTTACCTGGTTTGGAAGCTATCCACACAAACAAGGATGACTTATCCACATCCATGACTCACAACCTTGAGTTCTTCAATACTCACCCATTCTTAGTAACATTCGTTATGGGTATTGTATTATCTATGGAACAACAGAAGGCTGATATCAACTCAATCCGTGCTGTCCGTGTAGCAGCTATGGGTCCTTTAGGTGGTATTGGTGACGCATTGTTCTGGTTTACATTAGTTCCTGTCACAGCTGGTATTACAGCGAATATGGCGATTTCTGGTAACTTGGCAGGACCAATCATTTATTTCTTAATTACATTCGGTGTGCAGATGGCTCTTCGTTATTGGCTAATGTACTGGTCATATGATATGGGTACAAAGGCTATCGAAGTATTGACTGCTAACGCTCGTGAATTTACACACGCTGCTTCTATGCTAGGTGTATTCGTAGTTGGTGCATTGACATGCAACTATGGTGCAACATCTCTTGGTATCATGATTCCTAACGGAACAAAGATCAATGATGCTGGTGAAGTAGTTGAAAACTTTATCGACCTTCAGGGCTTATTAGATGGTATCTTACCTGCTCTTATCCCATTAGGATTAACATTAATGTGCTACACATTAATTAAGAAGAAGAACTGGTCACCAACTAAGTGCATTATGCTCTTACTCGTTATCGGTATCGTTGGATGCGTATTTGGAATTTGGGCTGGAGACTATAAGGTTCCAGAACTTCTAAGTTCATTTATCAAGTGGCATAAATAATCATGCATAACGAAAAGGGACACCTATCGGTTGTCCCTTTTTGTTCTAAATATAGATTATTGATTGTCTTTGAGTTCTTTAATTCTTGTTCATATTTATCGTAATACATTCTCTGTACGTCATCACTAAGAGGAAGCTTCTCTTCAGGGTTGCGTTTCTTGTTATGCATTACATAACTGATGATGACTGCGATAAATATGAATAAAGCAATGAGTGTTGCGGATATAGACATAAGTATGCATTAACTCCTTATGGTTCTATTATAACAGTGTTTTTTTCATGATATTCTTGAAATACGGAGGTTGTTTATGGGTAATCGTTTATTGGTATTTGGTGTTTTATTAATCATCGGTATTATACTGTACGTAGCGTGGATGTTCTTTGCGCAAAGACAAGTTATGTATATGTCGTTATTACTATATCGTCAAGGTGATGCAGATCGTTATCTAGAAGAATTAGATTCATTATCCAGTCGTTTATTCTTTAATAAGAAGTTACGTACTTTAATGGCAATTGATGCAAATCTCATCAAGGGTGATAAAGAACAACTTAATAAACTCTTTGAAAGAGCAGCAGCCTATAAGCTCAGTTCTTCTGACCGTGTACTAGTATTACAGAAAGAATTATTGTTCCGTATTGCACAGGAAGAAAATGAAAAGGCAGTAGAATCCTATGACGCAATTCACAAAGCTTATGATAAGTTAACAGATAAGCAGAAAGAGAAATATACTGAGATATTAAGAGAAGTTGAATATCCATATACAATTCATGTTCTGCGTGATGGTAAGTATGCTTCAGAATTAATGGAGCGTGGAGATACAATTACAGATCCAGTACCTGCTGGTGTATGTTATCTTAGAGCTGCACAATCCTATTGCTTAAAGGATGATAAAGACCGTGCAGAGCGTGCACTCAATCATGCGGCTAAGAAGTTGAAGGATACAACGTATTTCCAGGAAATACAAAAGTTGATTCAAACAAAGAATTATAAGGATGTATTAAATATAAAATTTTATATGAAATTTAATATATGATATGATAATGAGCATGACAAAAATTAGGGTCATGCTCATTCTTTATAAGAAAGTAGGTGGAATTTTTGAAAAAGGGTTATATCAATAGTGTTAGCACTATGTCTTTCTGGATGTACTGTATTAGACGTCTTTACAGACAATAAAAACATCACTCAATGAATTCTACGCAAGATAATACTGAAAACAACTGCAGATTCAAAAATGAAATTGGAACAGTAAATCCAGATAATATCGACCAGAAATTCTATTTATATTATTACGAGCAACTAACACAAACACAGAAAGAGGCATATCTAGACTTATATCAAGCACTGCAAAACCAGAGTGCGATATACGAATTAAAAAAACACCGACAAGTATAAAAGATTTTTAATATTGCTTTTTATGCATTTGAATATGATTTTCCAGAAGCTTTTTGGATGTGGAATTATCGTTATCTGTCAAATGATGAAGATAAAATTACACGGTTGCAGTTTAATGTGCCATCTGATTTATCCACTACAATGGCGCAGGTTGACCAAGTTGTAGATAAAGTTGTAAATGACGTAAAGGGTGCCAGTGATTACGAAAAGATTAAGTACTTTTATGAATGGATTATTAACTGGACCGTATATCAAAGAAATCAATGCGAACAAGATATAACTGGTGTATTCCTTTTAAGACAAAGTGTATGTGGAGGGTATTCAAAAAGCCTTTCAATATCTTTGTAAAAAAGCGGGAATTAAATGTACATATGTACTTGGTATGACAGATCAATTGCATGCATGGAACTTAGTTGAACTCGACGATAAATATTACTGGGTAGACGCTACTTGGGGTGATTCATTTGATAGTGAAGGCAATACAGTTTTTAAACTACCATTACTTTATGGTGCCAGATAAAATTCTATTCCGTACACATCTTTCTTTAAATGGGAAAGTGCCGGTAGGTACATTGAATGAAGTTGATGTGTTTAAGTTCCCGAAATGCACTGATAACTCTTTATCCTACTATGTTCAAAATGGAGCATATTTTTGAGACATATGACTACGATGCTATCAAAAATATATTTTAAAGAAAATAAAAGAAGATCCATATCAATATATTGAATTTCAGATTGGGGATATAAAATCTTATAAACAGGCTTTTACAGCTATTATTTACGCAAGAATCTAATCAAATTTATAGTATTTTTAAAGGACTACTTTGGGTCTGACTATAAGCTTGATTACTATCAGGTAGATGCAGTAGGTGTGATTGGTATACAGGTTTATCAATAAAAATTAAAACATATCTTAAAAAATAAATTTTAAGATATGGTATTATATAAATGTAACTGAACGTTGGTCAGTTTTTTTGGTTATGAAGGTGGGTTAAATTATGAAAAAGATCATATCTATACTATTGGTATTATGTTTATCTGGTTGTACGGCTTTGGATTTAATCGATGCAAATAATGAATACCAAACAAATGATACATATAAAAATGAATACAACTACAAGGAAACAACTACTACTGAAGAGAATCAAAAATCAAACGAAAGATGGTTTCACTGTAAAAATTCGAATCAATCAAAAAGAATGATACCGAAAAATAACCAGACAAAGAATGGTTTCAACTTACTAATAAGGAAAATAAGCAATTAAAATCCTTATACTTATTCTATTATGATCAGTTATCATCTACTCAGAAGGCAGTTTACGAAGACTTGTATGCTTTTCTACAGAAGCCTAGTTCAATGTACTATTTAAAAAACCTGCAAAAACTGAAGATTTCTTTTACAGCAATGACTGCGTTTTAGGTATGATTTTCCAGAATCATACTGGCTGGAAGGTTATCGCTATTACTCGGATAATCAAAAAGAGTCACAAGTATAACTGTTTCTATACCAGAAGATTTGGAAACAAAAATGGCACAAGTAGATGCTATTGCAAATAATGTTGTAGCAGCTGTCGCAAATGAAAAGTGACTTATATATAAATTAAAATATTTCTATGAGTGGATTATCAACTGGACGATATATCAAAAGCAATGAGTGCGACCAAGACTTTACAAGTGTATTCCTCTTAAAGCAGAGTGTATGTGCTGGATATTCAAGAACATTCCAGTATTTATGTAAGAAAGCAGGAATCAAATGTACATATGTTCCTGGAGATACAGATGAACCACATGCATGGAATTTAGTGGAGTTAAATGGTAAATATTATTGGGTAGATGTAACTTGGGGAGATCCAGTATATGATGATGGAACACAAACATTAAACTACCATTACTTTATGACAACGGATGAAGTATTATTCCGTACACATTACACTCTAGATGGTAAAGTGCTATTAAATAGTTATGATTCAATTGATGTATTTAAATTCCCACAATGTACAGATAACTCACTATCTTACTATGTCCAGACAGGGATCATATTTCCCAACATACGATTATTACGGAATCAGAAGTTATGTCTTACAGAAGTTAAATGAGAATCCATACCAATATTTTTGAGTTCTAGATTGGTGATATAGCATCATACCAACAAGCATTAGATTATTTGTTCTCAGACAAACTATCTATATATGACAGGTATTCTACAAGAATATTTTTGGATATGGATTTAGATACTATTATTACTATTGGAATGATACAGGGAATCATAGGTATCCAAGTATATTAATCACAATTAGCGAGAAACATATTACGCTAAAAGCAAGGAGAATTATGAAAAAGTTTATTTCTATACTATTGGTATTTTGTTTATCTGGCTGTACGGTACTAGATTTCGTAGCAGAGGATACGAAAAACCAAACACTTAATACATATAATTATGATTACAAAGAAACAAACACAGAAAACCAGACACAAATCAAAAGAAGGATTTACAGTAAAAAAATTCAGACAATAAGAACAATAAAAATCAGACAAAGAATGGTTTTTGAATTAGTTGATAATAGCAAGAAAGAATTACAAATCATTTATATTTGTTTTTATTATGAACAGTTAACACCTCTTCAGAAAACAGTTTATGAAGATTTATATGCTTTCATGAAGAAGCCTACTTCAATTTATGAGTTGAAGAAACCGGTGAAATTAGAAGATCTTTCACCAGCGCTGTATGCATTCATGTATGACTTCCCGGAATCCTATTGGATGTGGAATTATCGTTATCGTATAGGTGATAATGGCAAAAGTAACAGAACTTGAATTCATTGTTCCGGAAGATTTAGAATCAAAGAGGGCACAGGTTGACGCAATTGCAGACAATGTTGTGGCAGCTGTCGCAAATGAAAGTGACTACAATAAACTGAAATATTTCTATGAGTGGATTATCAACTGGACGATATACCAAGAGCAATGAGTGCGACCAAGACTATACAAGTGTATTTCTCTTAAAGAAGAGTATCTGTGCTGGATATGCAAGAGCCTTCCAGTACTTATGTAAGAAGGCTGGATTAAAGTGTGCAACAGTTCGTGGACAAACAAATGAATCACATGCATGGAATCTTGTTGAATTGAATGGTCAGTATTATTGGATTGATGTAACTTGGGGAGATCCAGTAAATGATGACGGAAGTCAAACACTAGTCTACTATTACTTCATGGTGACAGATGAACTATTATTCCGTACGCATATTTCTCTAAATGGCCAAGTGCCAGTGGGTTCTTACGAAAAGATTGACGTATTTAAATTCCCACAATGTACGGATAATTCACTAACTTACTATGCTCAGAATGGTGCGTATTTCGATACATATGATTACTATGCAATTAGAAACTACGTACTACAGAAGTTATATGAAAATCCATACCAAGAGATTTCATTCCAGATTGGTGATCAAGCTTCTTTCCAATATGCTGTTGAGGAGTTATTGAAAGAACAATCGTTATATTACAAATATCTTTCAGTGAATATTTCCCTGGAAGATATTACTATAATGCGATTACCAAAAGATGATGCCGGGTGTAATCACGGTACAAATCGTTTCATAAAAATAAGCTGTGTATATTTGATAGAGTTTCATCAAGCCTACACAGCTTTTTCTACTAGAAAAGACTTAGGGTGAATTCCCAAGTCTTTTTAGAATTCAATTTCTTCTTGATGAGAACCGTACATATACTCATCCACAGTATAAATAACACGGTCTTTAACTA
>BNJV01002379.1_pt1 | contig 39444 bp, 46 predicted proteins | sample 8540591 | NCBI WGS metagenome assembly BNJV01 (sample SAMD00202457, study PRJDB9452) | human saliva metagenome | host: Homo sapiens
AGTTTCAGACGACCTTTTTAATTTACACTAAATGTTGAATTGCTGCTTAGTATAGTGGATTAACTTTAAATCAGGACAAGGCGACGAAGCCGCAGACAGTACAGATAGTACGACAAGGCGAGGCAACGCCGTACTGGTTTAAAGTTAATCCACTATAAGCATCAGGAATGCAGGCAGATTCAGTGTTGCTCCTATGCCGCTGCTTCGAGTTTTTCGACCATGCCGACGCCGACGCCGCAGATGCCGACGTGTACCGCCACTACCGGTGATACTGGAACGCCGTCATCCAAACAGATACCGGTCCGCTTGATGAAGCGTTCTGCAAATATTTGATACCGGTCGCGTTCGCCCGTATAAAGACCGCCGAGGATAAATTGTTCCCTTGTTTTTGCCCTTTGCATCAGTTTTCAACACTTGGTCGATGATCGCATCAAACATTTTTTCGTCATCGGAGGTGGATTCGACCCGACACAACTGATCCTGCGAAAAACGCAATACGGCGCGCAGCCCCAACCAGTCGCACAACGAAGCACCCAATCTTGCCATCGTGCCGCTGCCGACCAGGGATTTGATTGTGGTCAGTCCGAAAATGATATTGCACCGTTCTTTTAATTTTTCCAAGTAGGCAACGATTTCAGTCGGATTTTTCCTTCGCGCAACAGGCGGTCTGCTTCCAAAGCAAAAAGCCTTCGGGCATACAGCATGTCCCCTGTATCGACGACATGGACTTTCAACTGCGGAACCTGCTCGGCAACTGACGCACCATATCGGCAGAATCACTTAATTTGTGGCTCAACGTCGTCACGATGGCTTCGTGATAACCTTGACCGACCAAATATTGAAAAGTCCTCAATAAATCTTCAGACGACGGCGGTGTTGTAGAAACATCGCTGTCCAAATGTTCGCGGCGCCAATTGCAATATTCTTCATTGCTGATTTCCAGTCCGTCAGCGAACTCTTGTTGTTCCATAAATACATTCAGATGCAGAATCTGAATCGGGCTGTCCTGATCGAGTATGCCCGATAAAGGAGCCACTCGACGTGGACAATACCGCACAACGATATAAGGCATAAGAGCCTGTCATACACTGCTCCCTTGTGCATCAAACAATGCAAAAATCCAAAAACAAATAATGACCATCTAAGCGGTCTGTTTTTAATGATAAACGGTATGTAAATTTTTGTCCATATATTAATAGTTCTGAGCATAATTTTGAAACTAAACACTATATTCTAAAAATAATAGTTATCGTTCATTGCCATATGGTTTTTACGCCTCGTTTTGAACACCAGTGTTTACATATCGTTTACAATACATCTACTTATCAATCAAAAGACCATCCCATGCAGAAAATCACCCCTTATTGCCGCCTGCGCACCCGACCGTTGCATAGGCATCAACAACACCATGCCTTGGCACTTGCCTGAGGACTTCGCATTTTTCAAATCCTATACCCTCAACAAACCCGTCGTGATGGGGCGGAAAACTTGGGAATCCCTACCCCGCAAGCCGCTGCCCGGACGCCGCAATATCGTCATCAGCCGTCAGGCAGGTTATACAGCGGAAGGGGCGGAAACCGTCGGCAGCCTGAAGAGGCCTTGGCATTATGTGCCACTGCGGAAGAAATCATCATCATGGGCGGCGCACAAATCCATGCCCAAGCCCCCGCCGCTTGCCAGCGATTTGCGGATTACCGAAGTGGCATTAGACGTCCAAGGCGATGCGTTTTTTCCCCGAATTTTCGCCGTCAGAATGGCGCGAAGCCGCCCGCGAAACCCACACCTCTGCCAACGGCACAGGCTACGCATTCGTCCATTACACCCGCATCCGATAAGCAAAAACAGGCGGTCTGCCGTCAAACCGTCCGCCAGCGATGCGATGAATCAATAAACATAAAGGCTCGTCTGAAAAACAGTTTTCAGACGACCTTTAGGATTCTCAAACAGCCGATACAGTGAATTAAATTAAGCCAGCTGTAGCGTGGCTTCGCCCGCGAATCTGCCGATCAAATCCCGAACCAGACAATCAACTGTTGTTTTTCGTGGGCAAAGCCCACGCCATAATCCTACAATCCGCCTCCAGTATCAGGCGTACCGTTATTCCCCAACCCGCCTACCAAGTCGAATAAGGATGCTTGCTCAAATACGCATTGGTAAATTTTCCTTCCGACGTAATCTCCGTGCCCAGCCAGTCCGGTTTTTCAAACGGCGCATCTTCCGCAGGCAGCTCGACCTCCGCCACGACCAAAGGCGCGTTATCGCCGAAATACTCGTCGATTTCAAACACAAAGCCCTTAAATTCCACCCGATAACGGTGTTTTTCCATCTTAAACGGACACATCGTCTCCATCATCTGCCGCGCGTGCGCCAAAGGAATTTCGTATTCAAACTCGCTGCGGCTGACATCCGAAATATAACCTTTCAAAGTCAGCCAAGCCTTGTCGTCAATAATGCGCACGCGGATGGTGCGCTCTTTTTCCACGCTCAAATAACCCTGCCGCAACACCTGCGGCGCGGAGGCTCGAGCTTCCAGTCATCGTTTTTCAACAGGAAGCGGCGTTCGATTTCAATAGTCATCTGTTTGATTCCAATATAAAAGAAGGTCGTCTGAAAACAGGTTTTGCACACACCTTTAAAACGGCTTGAACACCACCATATACAAAGCGACGACCATCATCAATACAGGCACTTCGTTAAACACCCTGTACCACTTGTAGCGAATGCTTGTGCGTTTTTCCTCAAAGCCCCGAAGCAGCGCGCCGCAATAAAAGGTGATAAGCCAAAAGCAGCAGGCCCATCAACAGCTTCACATGCAGCCAGCCCTGCCCCCCACCAGCCCGTCACAAACGGAATCACCATGCCGCACACCAGCGTCCCGAAGCCCAACGGCGACATAAACTTATACAGCCGCCGCGCCATCGCCGAGAGCCGCTCATATTCCCACCGGCTGCTCCGCCGCCTCAACCTGCGCCAGATTCACAAAAATCGCGGCAGATAAAACAGTCCGGCGAACCACGAAATCACAAAAACACATGCAAGAGCTTAAACCACAAATACATTTTCAGACGACCTCACGCTCGAAAAACGCGTATTTTACCCGCCAAACCGCAGCGGCTGTTTTCTTTATGTCAACGACTGTCTGTTTTACGCCCGAAAAATTGTAAATCACGTCATAATTTCGAACAGTTGATATGCAATAAAATTAAACTTTGTTAAAAATGCACATGTAATTAAAAACCAATAGCCGCCATACCTCGCGGAACAAACACAAAACGGAAAGAAAAACATGATTAAGCAATTTGAAATCAGCACCAGCGTTCAAAAACAACTCGGCGACTACCTCGCCGCCAACCAGACCGACCTCAAAACCGCCATGGCGGACGAAACCCGCAACGGCGAAGTCGCCGCCATCATCCATGCCGGCCTGCCCATGATGGTGCGCAAAATCTATTCTCTGGAAAAAATGAAAAACTTCTTCTGGACGAAAAAAGAACTGATGGTCGAATTCGTCGCCATGCGCCTTGCCGCCGCCGAAAAGAAAAACGCCAAGAAAAAAACGTTGATCCTTCCAGCTCATCGAAGAGAAAATAGAAAGGTCGTCTGAAAACCGACATCAAGGTTTTCAGACGACCTTTATCATTGTGAAATCACTATATAATACCGTCCATCAAATTCCCGATACGAGCCAGCCATGTCCGCATCCCAACCCACCATCGCCGCCATCGCCACCGCCCCCGGACGCGGCGGCGTCGGCGTTATCCGCCTTTCCGGCAAAAACCTGCTGCCTTTGGCGCAAACCCTCAGCGGCGGCAAAACGCCCAAACCGCGCACCGCGCTTTACACCGACTTTCTCGGCGGTGACGGGCAGCCGATAGACAACGGCATCCTGCTCTACTTCGCCGCCCCGCCAGCTTTACCGGCGAAGACGTGATTGAATTGCAGGGACACGGCGGTCCCGTCGTGATGGACATGCTGCTTTCGCGTTGCCTCGAACTGAGCGCGCGTATGGCGGAGCCGGGCGAATTTACCAAACGCGCCTTCCTCAACAACAAACTCGACCTTGCCCTAAGCCGAAAGCGTCGCGAGACTCATCGACGCCTCCAGCAAGTCCGCCGCCCGTATGGCGTTGCGTTCGCTCAAAGGCGCGTTTTCCCAACACATACACGAGCTGGTGGACGACCTTATTACTTTGCGGATGCTGGTCGAAGCTACGCTGGACTTTCCCGAAGAAGACATCGATTTTTCCTCGAAGCCGCCGACGCGCGCGGCAAGCTCCAAAGCCCTGCAAGGCCGTCTGAAAACCGTCCTCACCAGCGCGGAACAAGGCGCGATTTTGCGCGAAGGCATGAACGTCGTCCTCGTCGGCGCGCCCAACGTCGGCAAATCCAGCCTGCTCAACGCCTTGGCGGGCGACGACATCGCCATCGTAACCGACATCGCCGGCACCACCCGCGACACCGTGCGCGAACAAATCACCCTCGATGGCGTACCCGTCCACATCATCGACACCGCCGGCCTGCGCGAAACAGACGACGTGGTCGAGCAAATCGCATCGAACGCAGCCGCAAAGCCGTCTCCGAAGCCGGATGTCGCCCTGATTCTGATTGACCCGCGCGAAGGCGTGAACGCCAAAAACCCAAGCCATTTTTGAACAGCCTGCCCGCAGGTTTGAAAAATCGAAAATCCACAACAAAGCCGACCCTGACCGGCGAACCCGTCGCCGTCCGTTCAGACGGCCTCGCGCAAAACCGGTGCGGACACCGTCATCAGCCTGTCCGCCAAAACCGGCGCGGGTCTCGATTTGCTTAAACACGCGCTGTTGCAGAAATCGGCTGGCAGAGCGAAAGCGAAAGCCTGTTCCTCGCCCGCAGCCGCCACCTCAACGCCCTGCACGAAGCCGAAGCCGAGCTGGAAAACGCCGCCCTCTGCAACAACAACCAAATCGAGCTTTCGCCGAACACCTGCGCCTCGCCCAAAACGCGTGCAGCGAAATCACCGGCGAATTCACCGCCGACGATTTGCTGGGCGTGATTTTTCTCGCGCTTCTGCATCGGCAAATAAGATTAAACCTTATCCATACGCGAAAGGTCGTCTGAAAACCAAGATTCAGGTTTCAGACGACCTTTGCCGTTTGAAAGCATCGGTTCTTGATAAAATCCACGGATTGCTCACAACTTATCCACAATCTGAACTTCATCCCAATTCAATCAAAACCAAATCTAATTCATTGAAAAATATCAATAGATAAAAAGGTCGTCTGAAAATTTTCAGACGACCTTTAAATTGTTCACAAAATTATCAACAGGACTAGGGGCTATCGGCATCAAAACCAGATTCTGCGGATTGCCCTGCGACGAAGCGGTTGATGTTGTCCACAAGGATGTCAAACAGACGGTTGGCGGCCTCTTGGCTTGCCCATGCAATGTGTGGCGTGACAATGAGGTTGGGCAGTCGAGCTTTCAGCAGAGGTTGCACGTACGCGCGGCGGCTCTTGTGTTAACACGTCAAAACCTGCCCCGCCGATTTGGCCGTATTTCAACGCCGCAACCAAAGCGGCTTCATCAACCAGCCGCCGCGCCCTGCAGTTGATGAGGATGGCGCCGGGCTTCATCTGTTGCAACTCGGCTTCGCCTATCATGTTTGCCGTTTCCGGCGTGAGCGGGCAATGCAGCGACAGCGCGTCGGCAGTGCGGACGGCTTCGTCGAGGAAACGTAGCCGTCGCGGACGGTTTCGGCGTGTTTGTGTTCGACAAACACGACCTTCATTTTGAACGCCTGTGCATAAGTTGCCAGCGTTCTGTCCGATGTTGCCGCGACCGAAAAATCGCCAGTGTTTTTACCGTTTAAATCGCGCATCGGTGCGCCGAGGTAGCAGAAAAACGGCGAGTTTTTCCCACAAGCCTGCTGCAACGTCTCGCTGATAGGCAGGCAGGTTGCGCATCAGGGTAATCATCATCATAAATGCGTGTTCCGCCACGGATTCATTGCCGTAAGCGCGGATGTTGCACACGCTCACGCCCGCTTGCTTGGCGGCAGCAAGGTCAACATTGTTGACGCCCGTCGCGGCTAGCGCAATCAGTTTGAGCTGCGGGTTGGCGGCGATGTGTTCGGCGAAATCACGACTTTGTTGGTAATGATGATGTCCGCGCCCTGTATGCGCTCGGCGGTCTGATGCGCCTCAGTCGAACCATAGCTACTTAAAGTATGCGGAAAATCAAAGTCAAACGGACGGTCGGCAAGCGTGTCGCGGTCGAGAACGGCAATGCACAGTGGATTCATATTTCACCTATCAAAAATAAAATAATGATTTAAATAAACTAATTTTGAATGAAATATTCAAAAGATACGGCGTAGTTGAGAATGGTTATTATCCGAATCATACAGACATCACCATATCAGGAAACCATCATGATTAAAACCATGACCTTTGCCATTTTACATTTCGCCACCGCGTTCGGCGTTGCCTATATTTTGACCGGCAGCATTGGCATCTCAAGCGCAGTCGCGCTGGTCGAGCCGCTTGCCAACACCGTCGTTTTCTATTTCCACGAACAGGCATGGCGACGTTACGAAAAAAATAAAACCGTAAAACAAGAATGGGCTACGCCGCTGCACCATTGTGGATAAGTTTTGACCGGAGGTCGTCTGAAAACGGGCTAGGGCATATTGTTTCTTATTGGTAAATATTCTTTCAACAAAATAGATATTTATCAATCAAAAAGAAATCAATAAAATGCTTTCCATCGCTTGAACGCCTACGCAGTTCATCTTTTATATTCAACATCATAAGGAAAGTATATGAAAAAGCACTCTTCGCCTCCCTCATCGCCGTTGCCGCCGCTGTATCTTCCGCCGACAGCCGCATTCCTGAATGGAACCATGCCAACGACTCCGGTCCCATTCCGGGCTTAACCCAAGTCGAATATCACGATGCGCACGATATGCGTAAAGATGATGACCGCGTGAAATTTACCGCACCTGCCACAGGCGTGCGCGAAATCACCGACATCGGCTACAACGACACCTATGCCCGCTCGTTGCAAAACGGCTCAAATTGATTGCTAATCGGTTGAAATTGAAAGGTCGTCTGAAAACGTATCCATCCGTTTTTCAGACGACCTTTTGCTTTATCAGAAACGGCAGCTATGATACCCTTCAGCGCGGAATATCGAAGAGTCGATATTGTTAACTGATTGAAAACGCTATGAAAGGATAAAACATGAGCGGTTTGATTATTGAAGATTTGCAGGAAGGCCACGGCAAAGAGGCCGTGAAAGGCAAGGAAATTACCGTGCATTACACCGGTTGGCTGGAAGACGGCACCAAATTCGACTCCAGCCTCGACCGCCGTCAGCCACTGACGATTACGCTGGGCGTGGGTCAGGTTATTCAAGGCTGGGACGAAGGTTTCGGCGGCATGAAAGAAGGCGGCAAACGCAAGCTGACCATTCCCGCCGAAATGGGCTACGGCGCACGCGGCGCAGGCGGTGTGATTCCGCCTAACGCAACGTTGGTGTTTGAAGTAGAGTTGTTGAAAGTTTATGAATAATGCCTGACGGCGTTGGGATCGATTTTCTACGTTGAACTGAGCGAAAGGTCGTCTGAAAACCGAATGTTGAGGTTTTCAGACGACCTTTTTGTTTAATTCACGCAGGTTGGGGCAAACCAATTTGGTAGCGTGGGCTTTGCCCACGAAACCTATAGTGAATTAACCATCCATGTCAGACAATAATCTCATTTGCTTTTCATCTCGTGGGCAAAGCCCACGCTACGGGTGGCTGCAACGAATCTGTTCCTTCCCCGTCTGGCGGGAGAAGGCTAGGATGGGGGTGGCTTTGTGGATTTAGGTCAAATCGAATTCGTGCAGCCATAGAACCACCCTTCTCAACCCTCTCCCGCCGGACGGGAGAGGGGGTAGGTTGCAGGTTGAAACGAGGTCGTCTGAAAAAACTTTTGAGATTCGGGTTTTTAGAGAAACCCGTTCTACCCCCGTTTTCAGACGACCTTATTTATTCAATCACGGGATTGAAATAACTCAGGTAGCGTGGGCTTTGCCCACGAAATCCACAGTCTGATAACCTGAATCGGGAAACCGTGTATGTTATTTATCTCGTGGGCAAAGCCCACGTTACGGATTGCAACAAGGCAACCTGTTCCTACCCCGTCCGGCGGGGAAGGCTAGGATGGGGGTGGCTTTGTAGGTTTAGGTAATAAAACTCAAATTCGTGCCAACCAGAGCCACCTCTCCCACCGGACGGGAGAGGGGTAGATTGCAGGTTGAAACGAGGTCGTCTGAAAATTTTGAAATTCGGGTTTTTAGAGAAACCCGTTCCACACCCGTTTTCAGGCGACCTTATTTATTCAATCAACACGAGGTTGAAATAACTCCAGATAGCGTGGGTTTTGCCCACGAAATCCATCAGTCTGACAACCTGAATCGGGAAACCGTGTATGTTATTTATCTCGTGGGCAGCCCACGTTACGGATTGCAACAAGGCAATCTGTTCCTACCCCCCGTCCGGCGGGGAAGGTTAGGATGGGGGCGGCTTTGTGGGGTTTAGGTAATAAAATCAAATTCATGCCAACCGTAGAGCCACCCTTTCCCAGCCCTCTCCTGCCGGACGGGAGAGGGGTAGGTTTCAGGTTAAAAACGAGGTCGTCTGAAAACCTTGAGATTCGGGTTTTTAGAGAAACCCGTTCTACACCCGTTTTCAGACGACCTTTTTCCCATCCCTGTACCCGCAAGCGCCTTTCCACCCTGTCAAATCCCCCGAAAAGCGTACAATTCCCACGTTTATTTTTGAATTATTATATTTTCAGACGACCTCCGTCAGAGAAAAGAGGTCGTCTGAAACCATTAGGCACGTTGACACACATGACCCACATGATTTACTCCCAAAACCTACGACGTTATCGTCGTCGGCGGCGGCCAGCGCAGGCACGGAAGCCGCGCTTGCCGCCGCACGCATGGGCGCGCAGACGCTTTTGCTCACACACAACATCGAAACGCTCGGACAAATGTCGTGCAACCCTCCATCGGCGGCATCGGCAAAGGCCATCTCGTGCGCGAACTCGACGCGCTCGGCGGCGCGATGGCGTTGGCCACCGACAAATCCGGCATCCAGTTTCCGCCGCCTGAACGCCAGCAAAGGCGCGGCGGTGCGGGCGACGCGGGCGCAGGCAGACCGCATTTTTGCACAAGGCCGCCATCCGCCAAATGCTGGAAAACCAAGAAAACTTTGGAGCTTTTCCAGCAGGCGGTCGAAGACGTAACGCTCGACGGCGACCGCATTTCAGGCGTAATCACCGCGATGGGCGTGGAATTTAAAGCCCGCGCCGTCAGTGCTGACCGCAGGCACGTTTTGTCCGGCAAAATCCACATCGGTTTGGAAAAACTACGAAGGCGGCCGCGCCGGCGATCCCGCCGCCAAATCGCTCGGCGGACGTTTGCGCGAATTGAACCCTGCCGCAAGGTCGTCTGAAAAACCGGCACACCGCCGCGCATCGACGGGCGCACGATTGATTTCTCCCGGCTCACCGAACAGCCCGGCGACACGCCCGTGCCCTGTCTTTTTCCGTGCGCGGCAACGCCGATATGCACCCGCGCCAAGTGTCCTGCTGGATTACGCATACCAACCTGCAAACCCACGAAATTATCCGTTCAGGTTTCGACCGAAGCCCCATGTTCACCGGCAAAAATCGAAGGCGTCGGTCCGCGCTACTGTCCGTCCATCGAAGACAAAATCAACCGCTTCGCCGACAAAAGAAAGCCACCAGATTTTCCTCGAACCCGAAGGCCTGACCACCAACGAATACTACCCCAACGGCATCTCCACCAGCCTGCCGTTTCGACATCCAAATCGCGCTCGTGCGCAGCATGAAAGGCCTGAAAACGCCCATATCCTGCGCCCAGGCTACGCCATCGAATACGACTACTTCGACCCGCGCAACCTCAAAGCCAGCCTCGAAACCAAAACCATCCAAGGCCTCTTCTTCGCCGGACAAATCAACGGCACCACCGGCTACGAAGAAGCCGCCGCGCAAGGCCTGCTCGCAGGCGCAAACGCCGTGCAATACGTCCGCGAACAAGACCCGCTCCTGCTGCGCCGCGAACAAGCCTATCTCGGCGTATTGGTGGACGACCTCATCACCAAAGGCGTGAACGAACCCTACCGCATGTTCACCAGCCGCGCCGAATACCGCCTGCAACTCAGGGAAGACAACGCCGACATGCGTCTGACCGAAGACGGCCACAAAATCGGCTTGGTGGGTGAAGCGCAATGGCGCATGTTCAACGAAAAACGCGAAGCCATCGAACGCGAAATCCAACGTTTGAAAACAACGTGGTACACACCGCAGAAACTCGCCGAAGACGAACAAATCCGCGTGTTCGGACAAAAACTCAGCCGCGAAGCCAACCTGCACGACCTCCTGCGTCGCCCGAACCTCGACTACGCCGCACTGATGACGCTCGAAGGCGCAAGGTCGTCTGAAAACCTCTCCGCCGAAGTTATCGAACAAGTCGAAATCCAAGTCAAATACCAAGGCTATATCGACCGCCAAAACGAAGAAATCGACAGCCGCCGCGATTTGGAAACGTTGAGGCTACCTGAAAACATCGATTACAGCAAAGTCAAAGGCTTATCCGCCGAAGTGCAGCAAAAACTCAACCAGCACAAACCCGAAACTGTCGGACAAGCCAGCCGCATTTCCGGCGTCACGCCTGCGGCAGTGGCGTTGCTGATGGTACATTTGAAGCGCGGGTTTAAAGGGGCGAAGTAGGCTTACCCGTAAATAGGAAAAGGTCGTCTGAAACCGAAAATCAGGTTTCAGACGACCTTTTTTAATACCGACACATATTTATGTGGATTAAAATAGAGCGCACCCCTGCCATCATTCCCGCGCAGCGTCGTAGGTCGGATTCTTGAATCCGACATCTTGACTACATTACCAACCACCGCATGAAAGCAGTAGGTTTAGAACCTATCTTCCCAAATGCAAACTCTAATCCAATTCCTTGGATTAATACTTGGTTGACTTCTGATAATGTACAAGTCGCTCCTCAAGAAGTAGAAATCTCGTCTTACTTAGTAGGACAAGTTGATTCTGCTTTAGACAGTGGTGATTTAGCAGATATTGAGTTGTAAACAAATATAGAGTAGACTACTAGGGTAAAACCTAGTAGTCTATTTTATTTTAATCTATATTATTAAATTGAATAAATAAGTAGTACTCTCTACTTTATTTTTACTAACTATTTTAAAGGAAATTTAGCATGGATATTAAGAATATCAATATTCAATATAATCCGATAATCTCAAATGAACCTATCGATATAGACCACAGTATAATTGAAAAACTATTTACTGAAGTTGAAATTGATAAAGTTTCTGACACTAAGTACTTGTTTGAATTTCATGATAAGAAACACGGAGTTTATCAGACAGAATTTGACTTTAGTGGAATGTATACTAAATACCAAGAATGGAGTACTCGTTTCTTAGTTTATTTTGCATTTATGGTTGCTGTGAATAAAATGAGCTATGTTTTCACTAATGCCATTTTAAGTAGTGAAGATGCTGAAGAATTTAATAAAGATAAATCTGCTTATTTCGATAAATTACGTAAGAAATCTTTAAGTTTGTTCTAAGAATGGTTTTTAGAAGAAATTAATGAGATAAACAATAAAACAGGTAAAAATCTATCAGGTGTATTTAACGATGGACTGAGTACGTGTTCTGATTATTTTTATTAACAATATCGTAAAAGGTGTTAAACTAAAAAGAAAAGAATCATTGGCTTTATCCTTGGGATTGTTTAAAACAGATAATTACTTTTTATAGATGGCTTGCCCACATGTGAGTGGATTATCGATCAGTTTAATTCTACTGTTAAAGATGATAAAAATATTTATCCACAATGTTATTATCAAAATTCGATGGTAGTGATGATAAACTAAGTATAGTCTTTAGCAGTAGTGATGAAAAATACTTATAAACTCATCGAAAGAGACATTACTCAATTACAAAAGATGAAGCATTTTGCTCCTTATTATTTTTACCAGTAACGATGTTGTTTATAAAGAACCAGAGATTATTAAGATGGGGGAATATAATCTGCTTAAGAATGGTGATGAAACCATTTATCTAACAGGTAGTTTTATCATTAGTCCTGCGGAGGGATATTCTTTGTTTAAGAAATCTAAAATTAACAGTAGCCGGAGCTGAAAGAATCTTGAATATTAGTGTTCCTGATTTACAAGCAAAGATAGATTATGCACTAATGACTAAATAGGCAATATTGTCCCAATTGTCCGTCTGGTACGACAACCGCGCTGCCGCGCCAGCAAAGCGTCTGTTGCAGGGTGAAATACCGCGCGGCGACAGTGAAGGAACGGATGCACTGTGGTTGATGCCTTACGATATTCCCCTGATGCCGCCGAACGCCGTCAAATCATGGCAAAACTGGGCAATAAAGTGCCGGAGGACGACCAGCTGCCTGAAAGCCTCCGCCACCGCAAACTGATTTCGAACGATGCCGTAGAAGGGCAAAGGCTCGACTGTATATCTAGAAGCAATGATGGGGCTATCATTGCAGACTGCCTGCAAAACGTCCGCGCCCACGCCGATGCCTATCGTGCTGTTGTCGCGCAATATGCCAAACTTTTTGACAATGCCGACCGTTTGTCGCAATACAGCAACTTGGATGTGCGCATCCTAAATATTTTGGATATCCTTCCAAAATACCAATATCTTGTTTACCAGACGACGCCTGCCGCCGTGGACTGGCTGGACGGCAAACCCGAAGCCGCATTTGCCCGAATCTGCCGCAACATCCGTACAGGCAAAACCTTACAGCAATCGCGTGGCGGACTCATTCCCGCCATGATTGGCGTCACCATGATCCAGAACAATACAAGACTCGCCGCCGCAATGCTTGCCGAACAACCGCAATGGGCAGGCAAGCTGCCTGAAAACTGTGCCGCCGCGTTCGAACCGACTGCCGACAACGCGGAAAACTACTGCCATATCATGCAGTTCGAGTATCACTATATGGATGCCCTCATCGCCAATCTTCCGACCCAACTGAGCCAAGAAATGCCTTCATGGCTCGTGCCCGTATTGTTCTCGCCTGAGCACTCGCGAACACTTGCCAGCAAACAGTTTGCTTTTGGCTGCGAGCCTCCGGCGAAGCAGGCCTTCGCACAAGATCTGCCTGTATGGGCGCCGCAGGATGCCCAAATGCCGCAAACTTTCTGGCAGCAGTACGGCAGCCTTGCCTGTCTGCGTAACGCGCTGGGTTGCCGGTTTATTAACGGAGATTATGGCGGCGACGTCGATCCCTATGCCCGCCGTTTGCAAGACACGCAAATGCAGCAGCGTGCTTTTCAGGCTGCACTCGCCTTATACAGACTGCCTGAAAACCAACGTACCGCCGAGCTGCCGAATGTCCTTGCCCGGTACGGCAGCCCATCCCGTAAGCTGCACTACGACCCCGAATCGAAAGCCATCGTGTTTACCCCCTATCAACACCATGTGCGGTTCATATTGAATGTTCCGCTGGCATTGCCGCAGGGGCAACAGAATGAAATGACGGATAAACTGCCAAAGTCGCAGCAATAATGAAAGTACCTGTGAACGTTGAGATAGTGTGATGGCAAACAAAAGGTCGTCTGAAACCGAAAATCAGGTTTCAGACGACCTTTTAATACCGACACATATTTATGTAGATTAAAAATAGGACGTACCCATGCCATCATTCCCGCGCAGCGTCGTAGGGTCGGATTCTTGAACCGACATCTTGACGGTTGTGTCGGATACAAGTATCCGACCACCGAAAATGGTATCCGAACGGCTTGATTTGAGTTTTGGTATTTTTGCCCGACGGGGTGAAAAATACAGTTGCTACGGCTTGCTCTCCAAAGAAGCCCATGCCGTGTATGATGAAGGCCTGAAACTGTGGCAGGCCTTCTACCGGGCCGACATCGAACGCAAAAATCCGCGACGAATACCTGCTCGACAAAAAGCGGTGCAGGCTGGTATAAAATCCGCAACGCCCTGAAAAAGGCCGCTCCGCAAACCGACTTCGCCCCTTCGAAACCACCTACGCCGCCCTCGCTGCCAAACTCGAACCACTGGCGTACGAATACGGCTTTTTGAAAGAATAGGCAGCCTGAAAAAGCAGCCCGCACCCCCAAAACAAGGAAACCCCATGATCCCCACACAACACACCGTACTCATCACCGGCGGCGCCACCGGCATCGGCTTTGCGCTGGCAAAAAAGTTCCATGCAGCGGGCAACCACGTGATTTTGGTCGGACGGCGCGAAGACGCGCTACGCCAAGCCGTAGAACAACTTTCAGGAGAACAGCTCAGGCAGCCTGCACGATAACGGCGCACGTTGCGGATATGCCGTCGCCGACGTTTCCTAAGCCGAAGACCGCGCACGGCTGGCGGCGCAGTTTCCCGAAACCAGTATCCCTCATCAACAACGCCGGCATCCAGTTCACCAAACGGTTTGGACGAGCAGACGGACGACGAAATCGTGCAGGAAATCGCCGTCAATCTCACCGCGCCCGTGCAGCTCACCCGCGCCTTCCTACCCATGCTGGCGGGCAAGCCGCAGGCCGCCGTTATCAACGTATCATCGGGCTTGGCGGTGGTGCCCAAGGAAACCTGCGCCGTTTACTGTGCCACCAAAGCCGCGCTACACAGCTTTTCGCAAGTGTTGCGCTGGCAATTGGAAAACAGCGGTATCCGCGTGTTCGAAATCCTGCCGCCCATGGTCGCCACGCCCATGTACAAAGGCAAGGGGCACGCGCACCTGAAAATTTCGCCCGACGAATTGGCAGACGAATTTTGGCGTGATTTTGAACGCAACCGCTTTGAAAGCATGATTGGCAAAACGAAGTGGCTCTATTGGATTAACCGCCTCTCCGCACGGCTGGGGCAGCGGATTATGCGGAAGGGTTTGTAATCATGAACGCTCCGTCTTCAGATTATCGTGCCGTATTGGATTTTTGGTTTCGCGAAACTGCGCCGCAGCAATGGTTTGCCCGATCCGATGCGTTCGACGGCATCATCCGCCAACGCTTTTTTGCCGTGTGGCAACGCGCCGCACAGGGCGAACTGGCCGACTGGCGCGAATGCCGTGCAATACATTCGCGGACAAGACCCGCTCCCTGCTGCGCCGCGAACAAGCCTATCTCGGCGTATTGGTGGACGACCTCATCACCAAAGGCGTGAACGAACCCTCACCGTATGTTCACCAGCCGCGCCGAATACCGCCTGCAACTCAGGGAAGACAACGCCGATATGCGCCTGACCGAAGACGGCTACAAAATCGGCTTGGTGGGTGAAGAGCAATGGCGCATGTTTAACGAAAAACGCGAAGCCATCGAACGCGAAATCCAACGTTTGAAAACAACATGGTACACGCCGCAAAAACTCGCCGAAGACGAACAAATCCGCGTGTTCGGACAAAAACTCAGCCGCGAAGCCAACCTGCACGACCTCCTGCGCCGCCCGAACCTCGACTACGCCGCACTGATGACGCTCGAAGGCGCAAGGTCGTTCTGAAAACCTCTCTGCCGAAGTCATCGAGCAAGTAGAACCAAATCAAATACCAAGGCTATATCGACCGCCAAAACGAAGAAATCGACAGTCGCCGCGACATCGAAACCTTAAAACTGCCCGACGACATCGATTACAGCAAAGTCAAAGGATTGTCGGCAGAAGTGCAGCAAAAGCTCAACCAGCACAAACCTGAAACCGTGGGGCAGGCAAGCCGAATTTCCGGCGTAACGCCTGCGGCAGTGGCGTTGCTGATGGTGCATTTGAAGCGCGGGTTTAAGGGGGCGAAGTAGGCTCACCCGCAGATAGTAAAAGGTCGTCTGAAACCGAAAATCAGGTTTCAGACGACCTTTTAAATATCAGAACATATCCATATGATTAAACCAAGACATACCTATGCTGTCATTCCCGCGCAGGCGGGAATCCAGAAGTTTAAAATTACGGTAATCTCTAAACATTTCTGAATGATTGTGGTTCGATTCTCGCCTGCGCGGGAAATGACGATGCGGGTATTCTTATTTGAATTTATGATTAAACAAAGGGATAGCATGGAAACCCAAACTTTAGAAAACCCCACTTTCGATACACAAGACGAATTCAAGCGTAAGCCTATTGCCGAAAACATCATCAGGCTGCTTACCTCGCCCATCGACCTTTCCCCTCATGGTCATCGACGGCGGCTGGGGAACGGGTAAAACCGAATTTTTGCCAAAAACTGATTCGGCTCTGCAGCAGCAACATCCCGATTATCAGCCCGTCTATATCGACGCCTTTCGTTCAGACCACAGCGGAGAGCCTCTGCTGGCATTGTTTGCCGAAATCATTAAAGCCTGTACGCCTGAAGATACTGGCGAGCGGCCGTCTGAACAGCGCAAAGAAATGACGAAGAAAGTCGCGAAAGCCGCAGGATTCGTAATGAAAACCGTTGCTAAGGCAGCGGTTGGTCATGTCCCAAAGCAAAAATACAGACGATTTAGTAGAAGAATTCCAACAGATAATGAATGGCAACCAAGATGCAAACAGTTTGGCCGAAACTGTAACCGATGCCGCTGCCACAATCGCCAGCCATACCATCGATGCAACCGTCGAAGCCTTATTGAAAGAGCAAATCGAAGCGGAAAAATCTGGAAACGCTCAAAGCCTGCCTGAAAGAATCTGGCAACGGACAAACCGATTATCCTGTTTATCGACGAACTCGACTGCTGCCGCCCTGATTACGCCGTCGATATGCTGGAGGTTATCAAGCATGTCTTTTGATGTCGAAAAACGTCAAAGTCGTGCTGGTGACGAACACCAAACAACTGCGCGCGGCGATTAATCATCGGTATGGGTGGAAGTGGATGCGCAAAAATATTTGGATAAATTTCTTTGAAGTATAGCTTTGCTTTGCCGGAAGTAATTGGGGATAAATTATCTTGTGAGAAAGGATAATTTAGTTACGATTATCTATTTTCATAAATTGATACGAAGTAGCCCTATGTTTAATCAATTTAAAGACTCAATTTATAATGAATACAAATATAGATTTTTATTAGCGATATGATGGAACGAAACAATATCTCGCTTAGAGAAACGGAACGATTCGTCCACCATTTGGAGATATACCTTACCTTAAGAGGAGAGCTAAACAAAGAAAGAAGGATAGAGTATAATCTCTTGATTATTTTGGGTGTATTTATCTTTTGCTTCTATCCAAGTTTAATCAATGATATTTATAAAGAACGTATGGATGCCAAAGATATTGCTCAATTATTCAATATTCAGTCTTGGCCTAGTATGCCAGAGGATAGAAAAAGGTTTAATTGCGCCGATCTTATGGCTGTAATGTTGATTAGACACAGTAATCTTAGCGATAAGCGGTTTATAGCAAATATAAGATATGATGAGGAATATTGGCAATCTCATATGGATAGAATGTTTCTCAAAAATTCCGCCATTTTTCCCCAAGGAGTAGACGGAATATATGGTGTTTTAGCCATACTAAAAAGACATATTCCTAGTCCTCAACCTTGAAAAACTCCCTATTAAAAAGGTCGTCTGAAAACCCAAAACCAAGTTTTCAGACGACCTTTCTTTATCCAATCTGGTGCCGGAGAAGGGAATCGAACCCCCGACCTTCGCGTTACGAATGCGCTGCTCTACCGACTGAGCTACACCGGCACGGTGTTCGTTATCATATACATAAACGGATGTTCGGCAAGTTCGCATTTCCCGATAAGGTTGTTGCTCGGTGAAAATATATGCCGTGTTTTTCAGACGACCTTTTTTAAAAAGACCGTATGGGGATATTGTTTTTGATGCCTTGCTTTCCATCCCTTCCGCCTACCCAAAAACGGCAATGGGTTGGGCAGGTTTATCCGGAATCGGCAAACTGTCAGCCTCGTCCGAATATATAGTGGATTAACTTTAAAGCAGGACAAGGCGACGAAGCCGCAGACAGTACGGCAAGGCGAGGCAACGCCGTGCTGGTTTAAAAGTTAATCCACTATAATCTTTAAAGGTTAACAAAAAGCGTGAGGCAAAGGATATAGATGCTGGAGGGCGTAACGGTAATAGAAAGGTCGTCTGAAACTGGAAACCGGTTTCAGACGACCTTCTAAATTATCGATATATTAGGCAAAGCCCAGCAGAGGAGATTTAATTAACAGCCGATAAGATGGCGTAAAGGCTTGGGGCATCTACGCATAATTCTTCTTTTTCCGAGCGGTAGCAGGTCCAGCTTTTGCCTTTGAATGTACGCTCGGAGGTGGTGTAAGTATTGTTATTCATCAGTCTGGTCGAATGAGTCCATTTGCCGCCTGTCGGGTTGGATTCTTTCGTTTTCATAAAGGCTTCATACGAAAAACAATCGTTTTTCCATTTTTCAATTTGTACTCTTCCCCTGTTCCCCGCGATATAGCCGCCGCGTTTTTCATCATAGACTTGTGCGCTTTCCCAAGCCAGGCTGCTGCAAGCCGTTGTTTTCGGTTGACTGTTTGAGGCGGTCAAATCTTGGTATGTGCAAGTCAACTTGTCTGATGAATAGGTATGGCTGGCATAGGCAGCCGTAGACAAAAACAGGATGGTAAAAAAATATTCTTTTCATTTTGGCTTACCTTTTAAAAATCAAAACGATACGGAGTAAAAACGACCTTATTCCACTTGAGGACGATGCGGCACCTGAATAGCGGAAACCGAGAAGACGGGTATTGTACTTCCATCCGCGGAACACGTCAGCAAACCTTATTCGATTATCACGTTTTCAGACGACCTTGCCGCGCAAAAATACGCTACAATACGTCCTATTTCAAGTTTCTAAAATTAAAAGGAAAATTCAATGTTCAGCTTCTTCCGCCGCAAGAAAAAACAGGAAACGCCCGCTCAAGAAGAAACCCGCATTCAGGAAACCGCCGCCGAAGCTGTAGAGAACGCGGAAGCTGCCGTTTCGCAAACGCTTGAAACGGTTCAGGAAAACATCGGCGAAAAAGCGGAAGAGCTGACGGCGGCAGTTGAAACGGCGGTAGAAAGTACCAAAGAGCACGCCGAAGAAATCTGCGAGACTGTGGTTGAACATGTTTCCGAAACGGTCGAACACGTCCGCGAGGCGGTTGGCGAAACGTCGTCTGAAACGGTCGAACAGGTGGAAGAACGCGTGGAAGCTATCTGCGAAACCGTTGCCGAAAAATGTTTCCGCAGCGGTAGAACACGTCCATGAAGCGGTCAGCGACGGGTCGTCTGAAACCGCAGAAGCCGTCGAAACCTTAGAAACCCAGCCGAAGCCGCGCTCTGCAACATCCGAAGAACATTCCGTACCGGCTTTGACAATACAGCTGTCGCCACGTCGTCTGAAACATCCGAAACGTCCGAAACCGAACCCAAACTCAGCTGGGCGGCACGTTTGAAAACAGGGTTTGACCAAATCGCGCGACAAAATGGCGAAATCGTTGGCGGGCGTGTTCGGCGGCGGGCAAACTCGACGAAGACTTGTACGAAGAGCTGGAAACCGTGCTGATTACCAGCGACATGGGCATGGAAGCGACGGAATACCTGATGAAAAGACGTGCGCAATCGCGTCAGCCTCATGAGGGCTGAAAGACGGCAAACGAGTTGCGCGGCGCATTGAAAGAAGCCTTGTACGACCTGATTAAGCCGTTGGAAAAACCGCTGGTCTTGCCCGACACGAAAGAGCCGTTCGTCATCATGTTGGCGGGCATCAACGGCGCGGGCAAAACCACCTCCATCGGCAAACTCGCCAAATATTTCCAAGCGCAGGGCAAATCCGTGCTGCTTGCCGCCGGCGACACCTTCCGCGCCGCAGCCCGCGAGCAGCTTCAGGCATGGGGCGAACGCAACAACGTTACCGTCATCTCGCAAACCACGGGCGATTCCGCCGCCGTCTGCTTCGATGCCGTCCAAGCCGCCAAAGCACGCGGCATCGACATCGTGCTGGCCGACACCGCCGGCCGCCTGCCCACGCAGCTTCATTTGATGGAAGAAATCAAAAAAGTGAAGCGCGTTTTGCAAAAAGCCATGCCTGACGCGCCGCACGAAATCATCGTCGTCCTCGATGCCAACATTGGGCAAAACGCCGTCAACCAAGTCAAAGCCTTTTGACGATGCGCTGGGGCTGACGGGGCTGATTGCAGACCAAACTCGACGGCACGGCAAAGGCGGCATCCTCGCCGCGCTTTTGCTCCGACCGCCCCTGTCCCCGTCCGCCACATTGGCGTGGGCGAAGGCATAGACGATTTGCGCCCGTTTGACGCGCGCGCTTTTTGTGGACGCGTTGTTGACTAAGCCAAATCGGGCAACAGTCCGATAACGAAAAATCCTGATACGGCAAAAATGCCTGCGGATGCAGCTTTTTATAGTGAATTAACTTTAAACCAGTACGGCGTTGCCTCGCCTTGTCGTACTATCTGTACTGTCTGCGGCTTCGTCGCCTTGTTCTGATTTAAATTTAATCCACTATATTCGACACAGCCGTTTTGCCGAACCTTGAAAAAGGTCGTCTGAAACCGACAACAGGTTTCAGACGACCTTTGTTTGATGTGGCGGACGAAAGAGCGCTGCCGTCAATTGGTGCAACGCCTATCCCTGCCGAAAAAGGCAGGAAAACCGTTTGAAAGCAACCCTTACGGAGACAAGTAGCTTTACAAACGGTTTTCAGGTCGGCCTAGCGACCCACCAACGGTTATTATACCAGCATCATGCTTTTTGACAAACTCTGATTTCAAATTCATCGCGCTGCCGTCGATTTTGCAACCGATATTGTGGTCGCCTTCTTGCAGGCGTATGCCTTTTACCTTGGTTCCTTGCTTGATGACCATGGAGCTGCCTTTGACTTTGAGGTCTTTAATCAGGACGACGGTGTCGCCGTCTTGCAACACGGCGCCGTTGGCATCTTTTGACGCTCAGGGTTTCTTTCGGCGGCTTCGCCGTCGTTTTCCGTCCATTCAAACGCGCATTCGGGACAGATGTATTGGCTGCCGTCTTCGTAGGTGTATTCGGATTGGCATTGCGGGCAAGGTGGGAGGGACATGGTGGGGATTCCTTTGGTTGAGAAGCGGGAACTATAGTGATTAAAATAAAAATGAGATAAGGCGTCAACGCCCGCCGTACGGGTAGTACATAAGGGCGTTGGCAACGCCGTATCATTGCAATTTTAATCCACTATATAAGGGAAAGGAGGCAAGGATACGACGGCTTTGTACCTAGCTTCAATACAAAACGACCTGTCTTGCAACAGGTCGTCTGAAAACACGGATGCGGCTTAGAGGGACAGCGAAGCTGCCTGAATCAGACCGCGTGCTTTGGCTTCGGCTTCGGCGGCACGCTCTTGCGAGGTGAACGGACCCATTTTGACGACGTATTCGTAGTCGCGTTTCTCCATGGAAACTCTCGGGCTCATCATGCCGGCGGAAAGGTTTCTCGCCGCCTGGTTCATATAGGCTTGCGCTTCGCGCTCGGTACCGAAGGATTTCAAATCGACGAAAATATCTTTGCCATCATAAACTTGGGTGCTTTGGACCCGGTACGATTTGTTCGACTTTGACATGTGCCGTGCCTTGGTTGATGAAACCTAATTGCTGGGCGGCGGCTTTGGAAACATCGATCACGCGGTTGCCGTGGAAAGGACCACGGTCGTTGACGCGGACGATGACGCTTTTTACCGTTTTTGGTGTTGGTCACACGGGCGTAGCTGGAATGGGGAGGGTTTTGTGGCGGCGGTCAGGGCGTTCATGTTGTAACGCTCGCCGCTGGAAGTTTTACGGCCGTGGAACTGGTTGCCGTACCAGCGAGGCGTTGCCGGTTTGGACGAAGGAGGATACTTTTGGTCATCGGCGTGTAGCGTTTGCCGGCGACTTTGTAGCTGCGGTTGGCGGAGGAATGCAGCTTCGGCACGAACGATGGAGTCGGCTGAGGCGGAATGAATGGAAAGGATGCTGATTGCAACGGCAGTCAGGGTGGAGAAAAAGGGTAGTTTTAGATAAAAGTCAAAACGTAGTCCGTTCTTGAGTTGATAACGCGGCGGGATGGCCTCGGCGGTTTCAGACGACGTAGTCGAGCGGTTTGACAAAACCAAGCTGTTGTCGGACAGTATCGTCTTGGTTTTTGTCAAACGGCTCAGGGAGACTCCCCAGCGGATGTTATACACCGCCTGCGTAATCGTTTTGCCGCCATGCTTCAAAACAGAATCACGGCGACGGTGTTGGAAAAGATTCATGCTCCGGCTGCCGGGCTTCATGGGCAGGCGCAGCTTTTTGCCCTTGGGGCAGGGGTGTCGAGGATTTCGGCGGGCAGGCCGCGTGTCTCAGGACCGAACAAAAAGACATCGCCCTCAACAGCGAAACTTCGTCGGGACGGGTTTTGCCTTTTGGTGGTCAGCGCGAAAAATGCGGCGGCCTTCCAAAGCTTTGAGACACTTCAAAATTCTCGTGTACCGTCAGTTTTGCAAACTCGTGATAATCCAAACCTGCGCGCTTCATTTTTGCCGAATCCAGCGGAAAACCGAGCGGCTTTGACCAGATGCAAACTCGGCTCCGGTGTTGGCGCACTAATCGGATGATATTGCCCGTATTGGCGGGATTTCGGGTTGGTACAAAACTATGGTAAACATATAAATCAATCACTTATAGAGGGGCATAATGCCGAAATGTTCCGCAGGTGTCAAAAACTTTAGCTATTTTTCATTGGCGGACGCGCTAAAACTCCAGCAAAAAAATCTTGCCTGCGCCTGATTTTTCAGCGTCCGCGCCAATTCGTCCAGCGTCGAGCCGGTGGTGAACACATCGTCGATTAACAAAATATTACAGTTTTTCGAGATATGACCATTGATTTCAAAAGCATTTTTATATTGCGAACCCTGTCCGCGCTTTTCAGCGTACTTTGCGGCTCGCGATGTCGTCTGAAAACCGTCTGCCCTCGGCAGCAGCGTCCAGCCGTAATATTCGGACAGAATATCCGCCAATTCCTCGCTTTGGTTGAAGCCGCGGTGCAGCCGCCTTTCTTGCTCAACGGCACGGGCAGCACAAAATCGAAATGCTCCGTTTCCAGCCAGTCGGGCGCATGGCGGCGCATCAGTTCCGCCAGCGGACGGCTCTGCCGAGGTCTGCCAAATGCTTCAACGCGCGTATCATACTGCTGACGGGCGGCTCATAATACAGCGAAGCCCACATCCGTCTCAAATGCCGGCGGCTTCTTCCGACAGCCGCCGACACCACCCCGCCCTGCATAGTGCGGAAACACAAGGGGCAACTGTTTGCCGCGTCCGTAAAAAATTCTTCCAAGTCCGCCGCGCAGCCGCCGCAAAAACCGCCATACGGCCGGGTTTCGCACGCTGAAACCAAGGCGTGGCATAATACGCAACGGCTTTTGTTCCGCCATCTCGCATTGCGCCACCAAGAAAACACATCCATAGAGAAAACAGCCATGCCGCATTCCGCCAAAAAAGTTTATCTGATACACGGCTGGGCAGCGAACCGCCACGTCTTCGACGACCTCATTCCGCGCCTGAGTGCCGATTGGGACATCCGCGCCCTCGATTTGCCCGGACACGGCGACGCGCCCTTTGCCGAACCTTTCAACATCGCCGCGATTGCCGAAGCCTTCGCCGAAGAAATCGACGCGCCCGCCCACATCCTCGGCTGGTCGCTCGGCGGCTTGGTCGCGCTCCATCTCGCCGCACGCCATCCCGACAAAGTCCGCTCGCTCTGCCTGACCGCAAGTTTCGCCCGCCTGACCGCCGACGCGGACTACCCCGAAGGGCTGTCCAATCCCGCTTTGGGCAAGATGGTCGGCGCGTTCCGGCAGAATTATGCCAAACATATCAAACAGTTTCTACAATTACAGTTGCTGCACACACCAAACGCCGCCGAAATCATCGGCAACATCCTGCCCGACCTCTCCCGCCACGGCGCACCGCCCGCCCTGCAAGCCGCGCTGGACGCCGTCAACCAAGCCGATGCCCGCCCCCTGCTTTCAAGCATCCAAGCCCCGTCGCTTTTGGTGTTTGGACAAAAGACGCCATCACCCCGCCGCGCATGGGCGAATACCTCAACCGCCATCTGGCGGACAGCGAATTGGTATTGATGGAAAAAGCGGCACACGCCCCGTTTTTAAGCCACGCCGACGAATTTGCCGAGCGTTACCGCGGCTTTGTCGAAAAGGTCGTCTGAAAACCTTGTGCCGCTGTTGCCGTTCAGGCGTAAATCCAAAACTTAAAGAATGACGAGGCTTCAGAGTGTGAAATCCGTCGGTGGGAACGATGCCTCGTTACCGCAACGCCAGCCTTATCCCTTCCCCCATCCGGCGGGGGAAGGTTAGGATGGGGGTGGTTCTCAGATGTACGGAATAAAATAGAGCCATCCTCTTCCGCCAGACAAAAGAGGAAGCCGGTAACCGAGCGCAGCGGTTACTGTTTTTAACATAGTCGATTGAAATTAAAAGAAATCCATACTGCCCCTAAATGGCGGCACGCAAACCCACCCTTCAAAAAAGAAGAAAAAGGTCGTCTGAAACATGAACCCCCAAGACAAACGCTGGCAAATCCACCGCCATCTCGCCCAAGACACCGACGAGCGGCTGCAAATCGTCCGCAACGCGCCCAAACGCATCCTGCTGGTCGGTGCGGACGCGGACATCAGCCGCAGCCTGCTTGCCGCGCGCTATCCGAATGCGGTATTCGAAGAATACGACCCGCGCGCGACTTCCTCCAAAACCGCCGCAGCCGCGCGCAAAAGCGGTTTTTGGCAAAAACTTACCGGCAAAACCGTCCCGCAACACTGCCAAGCCCCTGACCGACCCGCTGCCCGAAGCCTCTGCCGATATGTTGTGGGCGAACCTCAGCCTGCCCCGCGCGGACGAAATCCTGCCCGTCCTGAAAAACTGGGCAAACGCCTTGAAAACAGACGGTTTATTATTCTTCACCCATTTCGGCCGCGACAGCCTGACCGAGCTGACAGGTCGTCTGAAAAGCGCAGGGATAGCCTGTGAAACGCCGACCTTAATCGATATGCACGACCTCGGCGACATGCTTGCCGACAACGGTTTCTACGACCCCGTTACCGATACCGCCAAGCTCGAATTGAGCTACCGCAAGGCGGCGACGTTCCGGCAGGACATGGAAACCCTGGGCTTGTGGCACGCCTTGAAATTCAGCGACGCCCAAGCGGCTGGAAGCGTTTGTGGATAAGATTTTCGAAACCGAAGGCGGTCTGACCGTCACGCTCGAAACCGTGTACGGCCATGCCGTGAAGAAACTGACGCTGCCCGAAGGAGAAAACGTGGTGCGGTTTTATCCGAAAGGCTGAACGGTTTGGCGGAATAAATATAGTGGATTAAATTTAAATCAGGACAAGGCGACGAAGCCGCAGACAGTACAGATAGTACGGAACCGATTCACTTGGTGCTTCAGCACCTTAGAGAATCGTTCTCTTTGAGCTAAGGCGAGACAACGCCGTACTGGTTTAAAGTTAATCCACTATGAAAGGTCGTCTGAAAACGTCTAACGAATAGCGTTAAAACGTTTTCAGACGACCTTTTTACGCGGCGGCAAGCCTGTTTCCTTTCCATTTCCGTCCAATGCTCGATCGGACAGATTGCTCAATCTCGACTCATGCGTTCTGCTTCAATCAATCCATTCTAAAGCTGACAAAAGAGGTCGTCTGAAACTCAAAATCCGGTTTCAGACGACCTCTTTTCAAACCCGTATCCCTCAATAAAGTTCTAACGGCACGTCCAACAATGCCTGCGCGTTTTCAATCTGCGCGGCGCAGGCGTAAACCTGCGGCAGGACGTGGGCGCAATAGACGCGGGCGTTGTGTTGCTGCGCGGCGTAGAAAACCGCCGCCGAAGCCGTCGGCGTCTTCCGTTTGGGCAGCTTCGGCGGCAAGGTAGGCGCGGGCGAGTCCGATGGCGCCGAGCGTCAGCCCCATTTGTTGCAGGTAGGCGCTGGACGCGGCGGCGGCGAGGGCGGGACGGTCGGCGTATCCGACCATGCGGGCGATGCTTTGTTCCGCCGTTTCAATGGCTTGCGCCAGTTGCTGCGCGGCGGCGGGTTCGGCGGCGGCGAGTTTGTCCGCCAGCTCTTTGCCTTCGGCGAGCAGCTTCAGGGCAGCGCGCCGTTTTTGCCGGTGGTTTTGCGTCCTGCCAAATCGGCGGCCTGTATGCCGTTGGTGCCTTCGTAAATCGGCGTAATCCGCACGTCGCGCAGGTATTGCGCCACGCCGCTTTCTTCGACGTAACCCGCGCCGCCGTAAATCTGGACGGCGAGGTTGGTCAGACGACGCCGCTGTCGGTCGGCCAGGCTTTGACGATGGGAATCAGGAAATCCAGTTCGCGCTCGGCTTCTTTGCGCAATACATTGTCTGGGCAGGCGGCGGCAAAATCGGTCAGGGCGGCGGCGCGCAGATACAGGGCGCGTTGGGCGGCGAGCGTTGCCCTTTGTATCAACAACATACGGCGCACGTCGGGATGGCGGATAATCGCCACGTCGTCTCGAACCGTCCGCCTCGTCGCGATCCCCTGCACGCGCTCTTCGCATAGGCGAGCGCGTTTTGGTAGGCGCGTTCGGCGACGGCATGGCCTTCGATGCCGACGTTCAGCCGCGCGGTTTTCATCATGGTAAACATATACGCCAAACCCTTGCCCGCCCCTGCCGACCAGATAGCCTTCGGCGTTGTCGAACTCCATCGTGCAGGTCGGGCTAGCGTATGCCGAGCTTGTGTTCGATGCCGATGGCGCGACGCCGTTGCGTCCGCCCAAGCTGCCGTCCGCGTTCACCAAATATTTCGGCACGATAAACATCGACACGCCCTGCACGCCCGGCGCGGCATCGGGCAGGCGCGCGAGCACCAGATGGACGATGTTTTCCGTCATTTCCTGATCGCCCCAAGTGATGAAGATTTTCTGGCCGCTGAGGGCATACGCGCCGTTTTTCCTTCGGCACGGCGCGGGTGGCGATATGGTTCAAACCGAACCCGCCTGCGGTTCGCTCAAATTCATCGTTCCCGCCCATTCGCCGCTGCACATTTTCGGCAGGTAGGTCTGTTTCTGCCCTCGCCGCCGTGTTTGAACAGCGCGTCCACCGCCCCCAGCGTCAGCATCGGCATCAGCGACAGGGCGAGGTTGGCGGCGCACCATATCTCTTCACACGCCGCCGACACGACCGCCGGCAGCCCCTGTCCGCCAAACTCCGTCGGCGCGCGCAAACCCGCCCAGCCCGCTTCGCAGAAATCATAGTAGGCACGCGCCAAATCCGGATGAGTGGTAATCACGTCGTCTGAAAAACCCGCGCCGTAGAGGTCGCCGGTGCGGTTGGTGCCCGCCCATTGCTCCGAGGCAAACCGCGCCGCTTCGTCCAGCACCGCATCCACCGTTTCCGCGTCCAAACCTTCCGCATGGGGCAGTTGCAGGATTTCGTCCAACCTGCCGTGCACGCGGATGCCGAAACGCAATCCGTTTACAGGGGCCGTGTAGCTCATGGAATCTCTCCGAAGTGAATGATTTGAAATGGATTTGGGATAAATTGGTATAGTTATACTAATCCTAAACCACAGGTTTGCAAAGCGCAGGTTTTCAGACGACCTCGGGCAAAATATAGTGGATTAAATTTAAATCAGGACAAGGCGACGAAGCCGCAGACAGTACAGATAGTACGGAACCGATTCACTTGGTGCTTCAGCACCTTAGAGAATCGTTCTCTTTGAGCTAAGGCGAGGCAACGCCGTACTGGTTTAAAGTTAATCCACTATACAAGGCTATCCTTTTATTTTTAAAAAAATTATTTCAAATCAGGCAGCATAGGCGGAGCGCAGCAGGTTTGAGCGCGGTCAAAGTCGTCAAAGGTCGTCTGAAAAAGATTTTGGACTTTTCAGACGACCTTTTTAAGAAAACAAATTTTTCGGGAACCAGACCTTCAACCAACTTTATCAAGGTATTGATTCTTAAACCAACTGATGACAAGTTATCGTTTCTTCAAAAACAATTGGCGGGACTTCTTCCATTTATCGTAGTACATAAAACCCATTTGATCGATTTTTCCACTCTCCGCCTTCCAAAAACCAGCGCTATAGGTTTTTCTTTTTCCTCCCCATCTTCCAACACATCTATTTCATATTTTTTTATCACTGATTTTTCCTTTCGGCTGTAATGGTTTGGTTATATTCCGGTGGCATCTCGAAAAGAAGGGGCTTCTTGTCTCAGCTCGCTTTTAAAGATAAAGCTTTTTAGATAAAAATTGGTGGTGTATTTTTTTGATTTCGTCAGATCTTTTTGCTGTTTTTCATCTTCATCAATTTCAAAAAGTACCTTCATCCAAACTTTTTTTGAGTAAGCTCTCCCAATACAGTTCAAAATCTTTCATTTTTGAATGAACTCAGCTAATGTTTCATGCGCGGTTTTCATATTAGGAATTTCTTTGAAGTGTTCTAAATTGCATTTTACTCATTCTCTGAGAAAAAGGTCGTCTGAAACGCTTATCCGTGTTTCAGACGACCTTTCGCTTTCAGGATTTAAAAACGGATTGTGCCGTTTTTCATGCCCGATGTCGGTCATTCTGCCGTGTCCCGCGATGACGCGGGTATCTTCGGGCAGGACGAACAGTTTGGTGCGGATATTATGGATGAGGTCGGCGTGGTTGCCGCGCGGAAGTCGGTTCTGCCTATGGTTTCGTAAAACAATACGTCGCCCGCGATAAGCAGCCCTGCTTCGGCGCAGTAGAAAACGACGTGGCCGGGCGTGTGGCCGGGGATGTGCAGGACTTGGAAGGCGTGGCTGCCGACCTTGAGCGTTTCGCCTTCGGTCAGCCAACGGGTCGGCTCGAATGCGGGGGAAACGGGAAAAGCCGTATTGGGCGGTCGTTTCGGGCAGGGGCTTGGAGCAGGAAATCGTCGTCTGCATGAGGGCCGATGACGGGGACGGGCGGGTTCGCGCAACTCCACCACGCCGCCGGCATGGTCGAGGTGTCCGTGGGTCAGCCAAATGGCGGTCAGGGTGAGGTTTTTCGCGTCCAGCTCTTGCAGGAGGTAGGAAACGTCGCCGCCGACATCGGTCAGGACGGCTTCGCGGGTTTCGTCATCCCACAAAAGGGTACAGTTTTGGCGGAAAGGGGTAACGGCAATGATTTCGGCTTGAAGTGCCATGAGGCGGGATTCCTTGGGTAGTGGTTGACGGGGCTTTAACTTCGTTGAAACGATGTTTTCAGACGACCTTCGGTCTGTTTATGCGGTATCATTATTATATTTGAAATAATCACTCACATTACAGGAACATTTATGAGAACTTCAATGCAGGGCATGATACCGATTTTTGCCGCTTTTTCATCCAAACGGCGCTCGGCGCGGATTTGATGCTGGCACAGGAATACAAAGACCAAGACATTGCGGGCTGGGCGATGAGCGAGAAGCTCGACGGCGTGCGCGCGTATTGGGACGGGCGGCAACTGGTCAGCAGGCAGGGCTACGCGTTTACACCGCCCAAAGGTTTTTACTGCGCAGTTCCCGCCCCTATCCGCTCGACGGCGAGCTGTATAGCGGGCGCGGTCAGTTTGAACAGATTTTCCGCCGCCGTGCGCCTCGTCTCGCCGGCGATTGGCGCGGCATCCGCCCTGCACGTTTTCGACGTACCCAAAGCGCAGGGCAATCTCTACCAACGCCTCGCCGTCGCGACGCAATGGCTGAAAAACGCATCCGAACGCGCTGATTACCATCATCCCGCAAATCAAAGTCCGCGACCGGCAGCACGCGATGGATTTTTGAAACAAATCGAAGCGCAGGGCGGCGAAGGCGTGATGCTGCGCCAACCCGAATCGCGTTACAGCGGCGGCAGGAGCAGCCAATTATTGAAGCTCAAAAGCCAATACGACGACGAATGCACGGTAACGCGGCATTATGAAGGCAAAGGGCGCAACGCCGGACGGCTGGGCGCGGTCGGCTGCAAAAACCGACACGGCGAATTCCGCATCGGCAGCGGCTTCAAAGACAAAGACCGCGATAACCCGCCCAAAATCGGCGCGGTCATCACATACCGCTACCGCGGCTTCACTACAAAAAAAGGCACGCCGAAATTTGCGACGTTTGTGCGGGTCAGGACGGACAGGTAAGAGCCGATGAGTCGAAAGGTCGTCTGAAAACCGGATTTTAGGGTTTTTCAGACGACCTTTTATAAAAACATGGATGGATACTGAATTGGTTTTCTGCTTTGGGGGCGGGAAAAGGGGTAGCTTTGGTATATTGCGGATAATTTAACTTTTGATACAGCAGCTTATTTAGTCTCGCCGTCCCCGCGCAGGCGGGAATCCAGAACGTAGAATTTAGGAAACTTTTTCCCCGACAGATTTCTGTGCCGACAGGATTGATTCCCGCCTGCGCGGGAATGACGGCAGACGGTAAACAACGTATCGGAGTAAGTTAATTAGTTATCATGTACAATTTCCGCCTGATTGTTTTTTTAATGGATTGGTTTGATAAAGGGATAAATGATGGATGTTAATGGTTTGATTAGTGCAGCTTCCCAATTATTTAATGAGAAAAAATACGCTGAAGCGATTGAAAAGCTGCATCAGGCCTGGGATGCGATTACGGATAAAAGTACTCGGATTGCAGAGCAAATTGGAATTCAATCTTGGTTTGGATGTTGTTATTTCGAACAGGCTATGAAGGCAAAGGATGCGGACAGCGCAGACAAATTATTTAGGAAAGCCATAGAACATCATCGAGAATGGTTACGGCTTGGAAAAACAACATTCAGCAACAAATTTATGCTAAATCTTGGATTATCAAATGTTACTTTGAGCAGGCTCAAAAACCAAAAATACGGACAAAGCAGGCAAACTGTTTTGAGCAAGCAATTGAATGTTGCGAAAAAGTTGTTACTTTCTTGCTGATCAATTGACAGATGATTCCAGTATTTCGCAAAAAGGCTTATGCCCAAACTTGGTTTTATCGTTTGTTATGCTAAACAGGCCAAGAAAAACTAGAGATGCGGACAAAGCAGACAACCTATTGGAGAAAGCCATTGAACACAATCAAAAGTGGTTACGATTTATTGATGAACAAAAATATTCAGGAACAAATCAATGCCCTGATCTTGGCTTGGAGATTGTTATCTTGAACGAGCCAAGAGAAATAAAGGTATCTCCAAAATAGAAAAATTTATTAAACAAGCTAGCGAAGATTTGTCTTCGGCCTCACGAACAATTATCAAAAATTAAGTGATGAAGCAGAAAAAGGAATGGAAAAACATTCATCAAAGCTAAGCGAGATTGATTATCTCAATGAAGATTGGATTTCCTATTTCGAAAAGAAAAAACAAGAAATACAGGAATCGCTTTTCCAAGGCAAAACTTCACAACCGCAAGACTCCGTTGCAACCGTATTGGCGGTTCTCCATATTACGCCGATAGAGTTGGGTTTTTACCCTCGATGGCACATTACACTTCGCCCCATGTATGCCATATATTATTCGGCATCGGCAGCAACGAAACTGCCAGCCCAATGCGACTCGGCAGCTCGACCTATATGAACGATCCGTCCGAAGGCAAGCCACTACTGGACTTATTGAACCAGCAAGATTTGGGGTTGGAAAACAAAGCGGATGGAGCGTCTCCATAATGCCTTTTTACCTGCTTCTCCAGCCGCGTCAACGACTTAAACCAGTTCCGCCTGTATGGCAAAGAAGGCGGCGTGGAAGCTTCGGGCTGTTGTCTGGTGTTCAATAGAAATGGGGATTGGCTGAGAGAAATAGATATTTCTGTCCCATTCCGCAGTCTTGTCAACAAATCAGGCAGGTCACAGACAAAAAAATAGGAGCATTTATCAAAAAGATTAGACGAGCAGATGATGGAAGCCGAAATGTCAGATTCGGCATACCAAAAAGCTGCCGCTTTATCAAGTTGCTTATATCGCCTACAAAGATGAATATATTACGGAAAAGAAATGCGGAATATGGTTTTCTGCACCCAATAAGGCATTTGACCTTCATCAAAATTTAGCAAAAGAAAACTTGGATTCATCCATTCGATTTACGTTAAATACAAATATTAGTCGATTCGGTATCCGCCTGGAACCCGTCGGAAATGAAGAATGGCATCAGTTCCGCTTGGAAAAATTAAAAAGAAGCGTTGGAAGAGCTTATCAGGTTTTTTTCAAGGATAAATCCGCTGTCAGCGACGAGGATAAAGAAGCCTTGGAATACATCCGCTATCTGTTTAAAGATTTCGCCTTCCGCGACGAAGAAGAGTTCCGCCTGCTGGTCATCAAGCCAATCTATTCGAAGAAAATCAAATATTGCGAAACGACCCAATCTATCTATATCCCTTATGCCGATATACGGAATCTGGCGGACGAGGTGATTTTTGGGCACGAATTACGAAAAACCGGCAATCAACGCAAGGCGGAGGTGTTCCGCTATCAGATGAAGCAAAAATGCCCCGACGTCAAAGTCTCCCGCCTCGACGCTGCCGATTAATCCGCCGAATAAGTAGCTAGCCGTAGGTCGGATACTTGTATCCGACATAAGCTCGTTGATAAAGCCGTCGGATTCGAGAATCCGACCCTACTGAAACTAAACCGCTTCAGCGCATTCCGCCAACGCTCGCCACGCGGGCTTTTGTCTGCGAAAAATGGTTTTCCAAGTTCACAAAACGGTAAAACAGGGCAAGGCGGCGGCGGGATTTCAGACGACCTCAGAGCGATTTGGGTTTATAATTTCCTTTTTTCCAACTGATTTCCCCGTTTACCATGATCGATTTAGAAACCAAACGCCTTGAAACCCAAGCCATGCTTGATAATGCCGAGCTTTTGTTCGACCAAGACCAATGCCGTGCCGCGCTGCAAAAAGTGGCGGACGAGATTACGCGTGACTTGGGGACAAATATCCGCCCCTGCTGCCTGTAATGGGCGGGGCGGTGGTGTTTACTGGGCAGTTGCTGCCGCTGTTGCGCTTCCGTTGGACTTTGATTATGTTCATGTTTCCCGTTACGGCGACAAGCTGGCGGGCGGCGCGTTCAACTGGAAACGGATGCCCGACCCAGAGCAGATTCGGGGCCGTCATGTGGTCGTGTTGGACGATATTTTGGACGAGGGACACACGATGTCGGCGATTCAGTCCAAGCTTTTGGAAATGGGGGCAGCGAGCTGCCGTGCGGCTGTGTTTGCACAACAAGTTGATCGACAAGGAAAAACCGACCAAGGCGGATTATGTCGGAATGGATGTTCCCAACCGTTACGTCTTCGGCTACGGTATGGACGCGGCGGGCTGCTGGCGCAATTTGGGCGAGATTTACGCGCTCAACCAAGGCTGAGACAAGATTAAAAAGGTCGTCTGAAAACCTTTTCAGACGACCTTTGTGCCACCATATCGCGCTATGTGGCGGGTGAACGGACGATACTTTCGCCCACACCGGCCGAATAAAAATCATCAGAGAACACATCATGATCAACCTTTCTAATCATTACCCACGAGGCAGTAGGCGAAGCCTACCGCAGCCTGACCCATCATTTCTTCCCCACGGGAATGCCGGAAAACATCCGCATCCCTCGGCGTAGAGCCTGACGAAGACCAAAACGACATCATCAACAACGCCATCGCCGCGCTGCAAGAGTTTCCTGAAAACCACGGCGTATTGATTATGACCGACATCTTCGGCGCGACGCCGTGCAACGCTGCCCGCAGGCTGGTTCGCGCGGGCAAATCCGCCATCCTGACCGGACTGAACGCGCCGATGATGATTAAAGCGACCCAATACTCGCCCATGGCGGAAGATCTCGCCGCCTTCACTGAAACGGTCAGGGAAGCCGCCGTCAAAGGCATTTTCGCCATCACTGCCGAACCGGAAGATTTGGTGTACAAACAGCACGCCGAAGCCGTCTAACCCAACCGACACGTTTTTCAGACGACCCCGCACACCCGAAAGCCGAACATGCAAAAACAACAAATCGAAATCATCAACAAACTCGGACTCCACGCCCGCGCTTCCAGCAAATTCACCCAAACTGCGTCTCAGTTTCAAAGCGAAGTCTGGGTAACGAAAAACGGAAGCCGCGTCAATGGCAAAAGCATCATGGGCTTAATGATGCTCGCCGCCGCCAAAGGCACAATCATCGAGCTGGAAACCGACGGCTTAGACGAAGTCGCCGCTATGAAGGCATTGACTGACTTAATCAACGACTACTTCGGCGAGGGCGAATAATGAGTATCGTGCTGCACGGTGTCGCGGCGGGCAAAGGCATCGCCATCGGACAAGCCCACCTGATTACGCGCGGGACGGCGGAAGTGCCGCAATACGACGTTTCAGACGACCTCATCGACGCCGAAGCCGCCCGTTTCGACGCCGCCATCAAAGCCACACGCAAAGAGTTGGAACAACTGCGCAGCGCGATTCCCGAAAACGCCCCAACCGAATTGGGCGCGTTTATTTCGCTGCACCTTATGCTGCTGACCGACGTAACCCTCTCGCGCGAACCCGTTGATATTTTTGAAAGAACAAAAATCAACGCCGAATGGGCGTTGAAACAGCAAAGCGACAAGCTCGCCGCCCAGTTCGACAACATCGAAGACGACTCACCTGCGCGAACGCAAACAAGACATGCTGCAAGTCGTCCGCCGCATCCACAACAACCTCGTCGGGCAAAGCAACGACTTAAACCTCAACGAAGGCTTGTTTGAAGACACCATACTGATTGCCCACGACCTCTCGCCCGCCGACACCGTCCTCTTTAAAGAGCAGCGCATTACCGCTTTCGTTACCGACGTCGGCGGCCCGACCAGCCACACCGCCATCCTAGGCCGCAGCCTCGACATCCCTTCCGTCATCGGGCTGCACAACGCCCGCAGGCTCATTACCGAAAACGAAACCGTCATCGTTGACGGCATCAACGGCGTCCTCATCATCGATCCGGACGAAGTCGTCCTCAACGAATACCGCCGCCTCGCCCGCGAATACCGCCTCCACAAGCGCGAACTCAACAAGCTCAAAAAAACTGCCGCCACCACCGCCGACGGCATCAACATCGAGCTGCTCGCCAACATCGAATCTGCCGAAGACATCAAAGCCCTGCACAACTTCGGCGCAGACGGCGTCGGACTCTTCCGCAGCGAATTTCCTCTATCTCAACCGCGACACCATGCCGTCTGAAGACGAGCAGTACGAAGCGTACAGCGCGATTGTGAAAAATGAAAGGCAAAAGCATCACCATCCGCACCGTCGATTTGGGTGTGGACAAAAACCCCCGCTGGTTCGGTCAAAATTCCACCCCCAACGGCAGCCTCAACCCCGCGCTCGGACTTACCGGCATCCGCCTGTGCCTCGCCGAACCGGTCATGTTCCGCACCCAAATGCGCGCTATCCTCCGCGCAGCCGTTCACGGCCCCGTGCGCATGATGTGGCCGATGATTACCTCCCTTGTCCGAAGTGCGCCAATGCCTGATCCACCTCGACACCGCCCAACGCCAGCTCACCGAACGCGGCGAAACCTTCGGCACGGTCAGCGTCGGCTGCATGATTGAAATCCCGTCCGCCGCCCTGACCGTCGGCAGCATCCTCAAACTCGTCGATTTCATCTCCATCGGCACCAACGACCTGATTCAATACATCTTGTCAGTCGACCGCGGCGACGACAGCGTCAGCCACCTCTACCAGCCCGGACACCCCGCCGTCCTCAAAATGCTGCAACACATCATCCGCACCGCCAACCGTATGGAAAAAGCGTTCCATATGCGGCGAAATGGCAGGCGACACCACCTACACGCGGATGCTGCTGGGTATGGGGCTGCGCCGATTCTCCATGAACCCCAACAACCTGCTCCCCGTCAAAAACATCATCCTGCACAGCAACACCGCCCTGCTCGAAACCGAAACCGCCAAAATCCTCCGCAGCGAAGATTCGGAAAAAACCGAAAAGCTGTTGAAATTACTCAACAGCGCGGAACACGAAGAAGAGCGGCCGGAAGAAGACAGCCCGATAGCGCAGGCGTAAACAAGGTTTCTATAGTGGATTAACTAAATCAGGACAAGGCGACGAAGCCGCAGACAGTACAGATAGTACGGAACCGATTCACTTGGTGCTTCAGCACCTTAGAGAATCGTTCTCTTTGAGCTAAGGCGAGGCAACGCCGTACTGGTTTAAAGTTAATCCACTATATAAACCAAAAGGTCGTCTGAAAACCAACTTCGGTTTTCAGACGACCTTTTACGTCAGCACGACAAATTATTTAGCAGCGTCTTTCATTTTGTCCGCAGCTTCTTGAGTGGCATCAGCAGCTTTATTCAAAGAATCTTTGGCTGCATCGGTAGCCGCTTCTTTGGCTTTACCGGCCGCTTCTTTAGTTTCGGTAACGGCTTTATCTGCCGCTTCTTTTTACATCGGTAGCTGCTTTGTCGGCAGCTTCTTTAGTTTCAGTCATGGCTTTATCAGCAGTTTCTTTTGCATCAGCTGCAGCGTCTTTGACTTTATCTTTCGCTTCTTGAGCAGCAGAGGCAGCAGAATCAGCGGCAGAAGCTGCAGTGTTTTTTTAACATCGGACGCAACGGCTTGTGCCGCTTCCTTAGTCTCTTGCTTGGTCTCTTGGGAACAAGTTGCCAAAGCAGCCGCCATCATTGCGGCAATCAGTAATTTTTTTCATGTCCTATCCTTCTTGAATTTTTGGTTAAGATTTTGGTTAAAATGCTGTTTTATATAAACAGCCTCGAAAAATTGTAACACATATCATGTTAATAATCTCTTCTATATGACGATAAACAGTGCTTTAAGTTCTATTTTGTTCCGAAAAAATACAGAAAAACATTGACACTGCTCATCTGTTTCTATAAAATTCACAGCTTATCGGGTCGTTAGCTCAGTCGGTAGAGCAGCGGACTTTTAATCCGTTGGTCGAGCGTTCGAATCGCTCACGACCCACCAAATTTAAAAAGCTGAGTTGAAAAACTCAGCTTTTTTATTGCCTTTCTGCCTTAGTTCTAACATTCAGACCGCACCATCGTTAATCAAAGATCAGGTCGTCTGAAAACAGGATGATGTTTCAGACGAGCTTCCCTCAACTTCCTGTGTAGTGGTTCAAGTAAGCTTGAATCAAGACAAGGCGAAGCAACACCGCATTGATTTCAGCTTAATCTTATACGTTTCCCATCAAAGCAAATCCGAACCGTCTCGACGCTTGGCTGTTTTCCCATAAAAAAACGCACCTTATTGCAAGGTGCGTTTTGATTTGTACAGCTTAGAATTTGGCGCCGGATTGGTTTGCCATATAGTCAACCGCCGCTTTGACTTCGTCATCGCTCAGGCTGGTGTTGCCGCCTTTTGCCGGCATGGTGTTGAAGCCTTCGAGTGCATGTTTATGCAGGGTTTTCTTTGCTTGTTTTGATGCGCGGAGCCCAATCATCATTTTTTTACCGACGACCGGAGCGCCCGGGATGGTACCGCCGTGGCACATTTTTACAGTTGGCTTCGAAAACGGCTTTGCCGTCCACTTTGGCGGACGAGGCATCTTTTTTTCTCGTCGGCAGGCGCAGCTTTCTGTTTTTCAGCCGGTTTGGCTTTCAGAGGCAGGAGCTTTTTTACTTCTGATGCGGCTTTGGCGGCAGTATCTTTCTACTTTGCTCGCCGCTGCTTGAGCAGAAGATGCAGAAGCATCGGTAGCAGAAGCCGCAGCGTCTTTTAACCTCGGAAGCTACAGCAGAAGCCGCTTCCTTAGTTTCCTGTTTGGCTTCTGGGAACAAGCCGACAAAGCGGCCATCATCATCGCAGCAATTAGTAATTTGTTCATGTTCTATCCTTCTTAAATTTTTTAGTTAAGGTACTGTTTTATAAAACAGCTGAAAAATTCTAACACACATCATTTTTCATATTCCCGCCGATGTAGTGGGTTGTAGTAACAAATATTGGCATAAGTCATATTTTTGTTCTGAAAAAGGCGGAAAATGTTGACACCCACACAATCATTCCTATATAGCCTCCAGCTTATTGGGCGGTTTGAACCTTGTTTGCTATGCCTTTAAATCCGCTCAAATCCTGCCCAATTTCAAAATCCCGGCTTTAAAAGCCGGCTTTTTTATGGGCACGCCATTTCATCCCAACTCATGCTCAAACCAATCAATCCTATTTTCTTTTCATGTAAAGGTCGTCTGAAACCCCTACATCAGGTTTCAGACGACTTTCTATAGTGGATTAACTTTAAACCAGTACGGCGTTGCCTCGCCTTGTCGTACTATCTGTACTGTCTGCGGCTTCGTCGCCTTGTCCTGATTTAAAGTTAATCCACTATACCTTATCCGCCAGCCTCAAAAACATCTTTTTCATGGCTTTCTGAATAAGGTCGAGTTGTTTTTATATTCACGGCAATGGGGGCATATCAGCAGGTGGCTGCCCAGAAAAAACGCGTTCGGGAACGGTCAGGCGGGTTTCGTCCCTGCTTTTTGGAGAGCAGGTAGGCGGTTTTGCGGCATTTGTTCATCGTGTTTTCCTAACGGGCTTAACCGGCATGTTCTGCATTGCCGAACCATTTGATTTGCAGGCATTGGCGCAGGGTTTTCGCGGGCGCGGTGCATGATGGTGTGGTAGTTGGACATGCTGATGCCGCATTGCTCGCGGATTTCGTCGGACGAGAAGCCGAGGATTTCCTTCATGCGGTAAAACACGCGGGCGGTGTTTTCGGGCATTTGGTAGAGGCAGGTTTGCAGGATTTCACGAAACTCTTTGTTGTCCAACGTTTTTTCGGGCGAGGACCAAGTTTGCGGATGGCCGTCCGCCGTCCAATGCCCGTCTGATGCAAACCGTTCTTCAAAGGCTTCGTCCAACATTTCTTCCGCAGGCGTGGCGAATATTTCGCGCTGCCGTCCGATTTGGCGCAGGCAGTCGGTGATTTTGTTTTTCAGAATGGCAAACAACCAGCTGCCGACTTGTGCATCTCCTTTAAAACCTTCCGCAGCACGGTAGGCGGAAAGCATGGTTTCCTGCACAAGGTCTTCCGCCAAATCGGGGCGGTCGGGCAACTGGATACGGGCGAAACGCAGGAGCAGCTTGCGGGATTCGGCAAGCTCGGCGTCGGTCAATTCGGGTAGGGACATAATGTATCAGCATTGAATGAATTATGGCTGTGAACTCTGATTTTACGCTGATACTGAGCGTGTGTGTCATCAAATACATAAATGATTGACGTAGCTTTTTGTTTCTCAGTAACCGGTTACGCGTTTTCAGACGACCTGCCGCCTTTTAGCGGGTCTTTACCCTCAATATAAAAAAAGGTCGTCTGAAAACGACAAAACCGCCGATATTTCGATTTCTTCCCCATCTTTTGCCCTTTCCTTCGGGAAGGGGTACGATAGTGCCTTTATAGGAATTTCCCTGCCCACTACGTCAATTCGATCATTTCAGACGACCTCGGCTGATGCGGCAAC
>BNJV01002356.1_pt1 | contig 39438 bp, 51 predicted proteins | sample 8540591 | NCBI WGS metagenome assembly BNJV01 (sample SAMD00202457, study PRJDB9452) | human saliva metagenome | host: Homo sapiens
TTTCCTATATTTATCATCAATATAAAAAAATATACCACCATCATAGCTATTGTTAAAATCGGTACTCCTATTATTGATAAAAAAATATAAATACTGAACTTTTATCAAATAATATAGGCAATCCCAAAGCAATCAAAAGCACTCCGAATAAAACAAACAGCTTCCCCGTAGCATGATTATATCCCTTTACATCCTTTACCGGAGGCAAATTAACATTTGCCCAAAATCCTGCCTGCTTTTTAGAAAAGAAACAACTGATTCCAATAGCGATTATTAAACATCCCGATATTGACCAAATTATAAAGTTTAATAAATTTTCACTCATATAAAACACCTTCCTAGCTGCCGCTAAATAATATGAACTCTTTCAGAAAATGCTTTTTTTCTTTCTGTATTACCATACTCTTTGGCTTTCCGAATGGAATAATTTTCCTGGGTGTTTCTTCACAATTGATATTCAATAGTTTTCTGACCTTATCTATATTTCCCTCAAACTTCATCATTCCATACATCCAAACCCCGGCATATCCCATTGCAGTAATTGCAAGCATAATATTTTCTGTTGAAGCTGCATAATCTTCTATTTCAAACTCCAGATTATAATCTCCCACATGAATACATTTAGATGTAACAACAATATTTGTATTATTTTTTTAAAAATACACCTGCAGATTTCTTACTCTACGGTAGTCAATATTTTTCATCAGAGGATTGTATATCATAAAAAGTCTTGTAAATATCAGTAAAATCATTACTGCAAGCAATATACATGCAGCAATGATTTTTAAAAAAATTTTCTTTGATTTCATTTATATACCTATAATATTCTACTGATTGCTATTGCCGCAACGATTGTTAGAATCATCAATATTAAGGAAACTGATATAATTACGGCTTGTAATTTTCCTCTGTCCCTGTATTTATTTGAAATATACAAAATATCAATTAAATTTACCCCGGGTATAAATCGAAAAAAACCTTATGCCTGTTATATTTGTTGTTACTTAAACCATATTCATCTTTATAACAGCGGACCAGATAACCGGCCGCCAACATTCCCGGTGACAATAAAACATAGTGCAGCAATAGTAGTATCATCAAAAATATAATACAGGGTATTGCAATAAACGGTACGAAAAAGATCGTTGCCGGTACTACCATACATGCAATCAACATAAATATTTCACCCACAGCTACACCAAAAAAATACATATTGCACACAATAATGAAATCGGAAACATTGCATATCCGTAAAAAAGAGCTCCGTCAATACAATAATTTATATCATTCCTTTTTATAGCCTTATTCACGCTTATGATTTGCAATATAAGCGGTATTAAAAGTAAGATAAGATATACTATATGAGGTAAAATTTCAAATTCTTTTTTTACTGTAGTGTTTAACTGAGATATAATAACATATGCCCATCTGTAAACTACTATATTATATATTATGCCTAAAATCCAAGGAAAAATGCTTTTTGTGTAGATTCCTCATTTATAATACGGTCTTTTTTTCTAATATAAAATCATTTTTCCATATCACTATATCTCCTTTTTAATAATTATTATTTCTTAACATATTATATATAAAATAATACTTACAGCTATAAATATGCGGTAGAAACGGCTGTAATTACAGCCAATTTCTTTGCCCTGTTCCAATAATGTATCGAAATATATAACGCATCTATCAAATCAGCCACGGGACAAACTGCAGGAGTATATGTAAAAACGCAGCTACCAAGTTTCATCTCTTTTTGTTTTTCTACCGATAATTACAGTACCTACTGCCAAAAACAAATCCGGGTAAAGCGGCTATAAAAAGAGATTGCCAACATTATCGGTGAAAGTATAAAAGCCGCCATAAGTATAAACGGCGCAAGAAAAAAAGCGTTGCAGGTAAAATAAAGGCTATAAGTGAAATACTTAGTCCACCTAGAAATATAACAAGTGCCAGAAAAAAATAAAAAAACAATGTAGAAGGCAAAATGGTATATTTAAAAAAATAAAAAAAGCCGTTTATACAATAGTCTATATTCCCACTTCTTATCTCAGGCAATACTCTACTAATTTGAACTGTCAGAAGTGTTATAAACGCAATAAGAAATACTATATTAAACCCTATAGATAGCCATTTATTTAAATTAAAGTACTTCATTCCGTAAATAACAAAACCGATCACCCATACAATACCAAAATATAAAGTATTGATATTAGCCACGGATATTTTTTTCCATACTTTTTATTCTCACTATCTACAGTCTCTTTGCTTATACTGATATCTTCTTCTACATTGTAATTTTTCTCTATCACCCATAATATTACCTCAAGTTTATTTTTTTCTAGTCTAAATTTTTTCACCCTCATATCTCTTATCGGATTGCCTCTTACTATCTCGGTATGCTTGCTCCATGCATTGTTCTTACTTTGTTCAATTTGTGAAGTATTCTTATTTTTTTCAAAACAATTGCAAGTTTTTCTAAGAGCATCCTTTTTTTATTCATAAGCTGACTTCGTTCTCTTGTTGAACTTATCCTTATTCCTGTAGGCACATGTATAACTCTTACTCCTGTTTCCACCTTGTTTACATTTTGACCTCCCGGTCCGCTTGCATGAAATTTCTCTACTATTATATCCGCTTCAGAGAAATTATCATCTACATTAACTGTTTCAGGAATAAGACTTACATCCACAAACCAGTTCTTTCTTTTTATGCTCAGGCCTATAGCGACTTTTTACAAATCCAAAGCATGGTACCTTCAAGATATGACAAATCCTCATCGGATGAAAGCATCACTGAATAAAAAGTTTCTTTTTCCTCTCCGTCCACATAACTTAAAATCTCTAAAGACGGAATTTCCTTCATTAAAGCTTTACATATACCGAATACAGCTCTTTGACATTCCACGGACCCATACCGGCACTTATTTGTAGAATCATTTTCTGTCCCTCCCTTATAGTTATATATAGGAGTAAGAACATTTTTCCACCTCTACGGTATCTTTTTATAACTTCTTTTATATAGTCAATTCCTCTATATGCAAAAGGTGCTTCGTCCAAAGTATCCTTACTTATGCAGCTTGTATAGATACCCTTCATCTCTTTTTTGAACTCGGAAACCGTATGCGAAGAATTTACTTCTCCTCTTGAAAGTACTCTTCCGCTCCCATGCGGTGCCGAATTATTCCATTCTTCGTTTCCAAGTCCCCTGCCAAGTAAAACACCTTCCTTCATATTTATAGGAATTATTACCTTTTTCATCCAACTTCGCTGAAATGGCACCCTTTCTTAATATAGGCTGATTTCCTGAAAAAAATCCACATAATTGTGAGAACATGAAATTTCTTCTATTGCCTTCCACTTCATCTTTTTTATAATCTCAGCAGCAATTATTTTTCTGTTTAATATCGCATACTCTTCCACGATTTTTAAATCATGTAAGTAATCTTCCATCAAATTACCGCTAAGGTAGGTCATTTCAAAAAGGAATATCATTTATACCGTTATCTTTCAGTTCATCCTGTCCCGCTTTCATATAGTACTCAGCCACTTCTTTTTCCAAGATGTCTGCTACCTGTATGCACTATAAGAAAAAAACTTCACCGTTCTTTGCTGTATCCAGCTCAATAAAATGATTTCCACCACCTAAAGTACCAAGACTAAGCAATGCTTTTTCTGATCTTATATGTGAAAAAAACATTTAAGATTACTTAAATCAATTCTGTCGGCACATGCATGTATATCTTTTCTTACAGCAAATCCGACGGAACATTATCTCTGATTACGGTATCAAGCTTCATAAAATCATTTCTTATTTTTACCGAGTTTTTACCGCAAGCATACCGCAACCTATATCTATTCCCACCAAAGAAGGCAAAATCTTTTTTCCCACAGTCATTGTAAGGCCTATAGGTCCTACCTTTCCGGGATGAACATCGGGCATTACCCTAATCTTTGCGCCCTGTGATACTTCATTATCACAAATCATTCTCACCTGAGACTTTGCCACTTCTTCCACCATGGATTTTTTTCCACAGTTTCATCACACATAATATACGCCTGTGCGTATTTTTCCATTTAATTGTATCAAAATAAAAACCTCTGTTTTCTTATGTTTCAAAGGCTTTATCGTTCATTCTCTAATAAAAAATTTAGAATAAATAATAGACAGCGAACAACTATGCCTCTGTAGTTTATAGTTCCACTTATTGTATTATTCATTGTATTCCTCATAGTTATTCTCCTTTCGATCTCTATTATTTAATGTAGCTTCACGATTATATCACAGTATTTTTTTCAAAAAAACATCTTAACTTTCTTCTACATATATCTTTCGTGAAAATAACGCAACTATTATTGAAACCACACCAAAGATAATCTCTACATAAATTAAAGGTATATGAAATCCGTTTAATATAACTATCAAAGTATCCGCCACAAAATGAACTAAAAAGTGCTATTAATATAATTCCTCCAAAAACCATAAATCGGCAAATATGGACTGAATAAAAAAACCACGATTTACATATCCGACATGTGTTTCCAAAAAGTCCTACCGGTACTTCATAAATCTATCCAAGAAATGCACATGCCATAAACATAAGAAAGATATCTCTAAGTCTTTTTTTAATTTCATGTATTATCATCCTCCTCTTTTTTTATATTGTATCCTAAAATTTCAAAAATTTCATTTATTTTTATACATTGATTTTTTTCACATATATAGTATATATTATTTTTTTGGCACCAAATGTTCAAGCAAATATTCTTGCTTTTAGTAATATATCATATAGAAGAAAGAGATATAAAAAAATGAATTTTTTTGGAAAAAAATCAGACCGAAAGAAAAAGCTTAAATATTTAAGATGGTTTGATATCCTTATTGTTACCTGTATTATGTTCGGTATTTTTATAGTAACTTCAACCCAACTTTTTATCGGCTTACTTCAGTCTGACCCACAAGCCATACAGGATTCAGCGGAATCTATGGATATTACCTCAGACGGTGCGGCCTATACCGGCAATTTTACATTGCAGTCGATTCTTTTAATTATTGCATTGCTATATTTACTTATCAGAAACTTTGATTTTAAACAGTTGAAAATAAGATTACATTGGTCTGTGATTATTTGGGTACCTGTTCTTTTTTCAATTATGGGACTCTTTGGTGACCTTGTTAGTACAGTGAGTGGAGAATACAACTATTTTGATCCTTCATTGTTTAAATACATAAATCCTATAGAAGCATTAAATAAATTTCTGGCACTTTTCACCGTTTGCAATAGGATATGCTTTTTTAAACGGATTTTATGAAGAATTTTTCTTTCTGGGTCTTTTGACCTCTGTAAAGGATGAACATAAATGGTACGCTCTGGCTTTTTTTCAACTTTAGTCAGAGTATCATTCCACACTTATCAAGGTCTTCTTTGGTCATTAGTAATAGGTGTTGTATATGGACTCTTCTACTATTTTTATGTACAAGAAAGTAATAAAGAATCTTTTACCATTCTTTTTTTGATGCATGCAATGACTGATATGTTCGGTTCATCACTTATATATCTGCTTATAAACTGGAATTATCAATAAACAAAGAGGGGCAAGAACTGCGATTGGGGAGTGCTTCACTCCCCTCCCCTTCACTCTGTTACTTATCAACCATATCAGTTTATTATAAAAAAATATAAAAATTTTTTTGTCTTGACAACTGAGCCACTATACATGTGTCGCACCTCCTTTTTTCTCGTATACACCATTCTTAAATTTATCAATCTTTTTTTAAAAATTATTCAGTATCGTCATTTGTTTTCATAACAGCACCTCCGTATATAGTTTTAAAGATTTTTTTCCATATTCATCTTAACAGCATATTTTTGACAGTCTTAATAATTTTTTTCTCCTTACTTGCAAAGTAAGATTTTTTTCTGAAACCATTCATAGCGATTTCGACCACTCTTCATTGTTTTTTTATGATAAAGTTATGATAAAAACAACGATATAAAGGAGGTTGCATTATGATTAATTCTTACTGTATCAAATATAAAAAAAGAGCAGATAGAAGATCGATCCACTCTTATATTAAAATCCATATTAAATTTATACAATCAAGCCTCAACTCCCCGGACTTCAATTTGTGTAAGTGCGGGAACGGAGATTCTCCCTCCGCCTTTATAAGATTTTTCAAGCACAAGGCTTTTTTTATTTTTTTCTTTCCTTTATTTGAAAAACACTGCGGCTTTTCGGTTTTCACAAGATTTAGAGTTTCACTGCTGCCGTCATCAAAATTAATATCTGCACTTACCCAATAATTATCATGAGGATAATCGGCTCTCAGTGTAAGCCTTATTTCATTTACAAGTACTTCTCTTCCAAAATCTAAGGTAAGAGCCGCTTTTGGATCTCTGTTAATACCCCAACTCTGATAAGGATATTTACCATGAGAGGAGTTTGCATACATTCCGTCTATAGCATTTCTTGCCGCAAATACCGCCTCACCTCTGGTCTCCACATTGGCAGAGGCATGAGGATAAAATGTATTATTCTCATGCTGGTCATAAACATTTAATGCAAGGTTTTTTACTTTACTTATCTCCTCATCGGTAGCATATCTTGCCTCAATATAATGGATCATTCCTGTAAAGCTTTTCGGTGAATAATTCGGTCTGTTATTTGCAGGAGGAATAAAAAATTCAACACTCCTGCCCGGAATATAGATAAACGCCTCTCTCATACTGTCCTCAAAACGTACGACACAATACCTCCCTGCTTTATCCGTATCAAGTACTATTCTGTCTCCATCCATATATTCACTGCAATATACAAGTTCAGCCTTATTATCTCCCTCAAAGCCGCAGGCTCTTTCTATCTCTCCCCTACCTACTATTTTAAGTTTAATCATATCTACTCCTATTAAAGTACAAAAGTCACTGTTCTTACCAATACATTTTCCAATCAGGTCTTGAAAGTCTTGTAAGAGCCTCCATAAAGAAATAATCTCCCCAAATCACACACTCATCTACTCCGCTGTTTTTACAAGTATTATAAGGTGTTTTCTTTGCATATGTTCCATGTAAAAGCTGACCGTTTGATATACTCTTATCTTTAACCTGATAATTCTCTATAAGAGAATACATGATTTTTCTTTGCAACTGAAGTATAGTAGGCTCTGCTTTCTTCATCCAGATATTTACTCATTTCCAAAAAAATCCGCATACAGCTATTGCAGCTGATGATGAGTCTCTTGGCTGTTCATTTTTCATCTCCGTCACCGAAACTTAGATCCCAATACGGACAAAGATCGTAGGTAAATGCTTTAGGAAATACTTTGATACTCTCTCAAAATATTTTATATATTCCTTATCTCCTGTATTCTTATAGGCAATGGCAGTTCCGTAAATTCCCCATGCCTGTCCTCTGGCCCATGCGCTGGCATCCTTATACCCTTGACAGGTAGCACCGTGAGAAAATTCTCCGGTATCCGGATCAAAGAATATCGTATGCCAGGTAGAATCATCATCTCTTATTATATACTTCATTGTAGTAATTATATGGTTTTTGGCAATCTCGGCATAATGCTCATCCTTTGTCAATTCACTTGCCCGGTAGAGTAGCGGCACATTCAACATACAGTCTATTATAAGTCTGGCATTATCTCTTGCCCACATTTCTCCCCATGCCTGTATATACTTACCTTCAGGACGATATCTGCTGCAAAGCTGATCTGCCGCCTTTATTGCCGCCTCCTTTGCATTTTCATAACAAATCAGGCTGTAAGCTGCCACACAGGAAGGTATATAAAGAAATCCCATATCATGGTGATCTATATAATGTCTTATATTTATTCTCTCTAAAAAAGAATCCACCTGTTTTTTTCCTGCTGTTTCAAACAACTCTTTGTCCTTCTCATTCTTTGCATTTTCATAGGAAAGCCACACTTCTCCTGTCCAAAAACCGCTTGTCCAGTCGGTATTAATACCCGGTGTATAAAAATTTCCCTCACTGTTTGCAGCCGGAAAATGCTCTTCAAATGCGGGTAAATTGTTCTTTACCTGTTCCATGCACATATCAAGAGCCTCACTAATCATACTGTCTGTGGCTTCCGGGTATTTTTCCAATAAATCAATATCAATCCATTTATCCACTTAACTAATCTCCTTTTAATACTACCATTTAAGTACTGTCATATATTCGGGATTTTTATGTAATTCGGCAACCATAGTTTGTCCGAGTCCATATACTCCTCTTATACCGTTTAAGTCACTATGATTTCCGACATCATTTTTAATAAGAACTACCCCGTATTTTTCTTCATTTCTTGTAATCACATATCCTTGGGCTATATCCTTTGAAAGCATAAGTTCATAGGCAAAATTGTATACATCTTCTTTTACGATCTCTATTTTTCCGGTTTTTCCACGCTTTTTTTACAATCACTGTAGTTAAAAAAAGTATGAACCTCTTGTATTTACTTTAAGAGCAGCGGTTTCTTCTATTTGATTATAATGTCTTGAAAGTGAGAAGTAGTAATTTCAGCTAATACTTCACCTCTTTCATCAAAGCACATTATACTGAATTCACACTTTTCCCCTTGCCCTATTATCACATTATTTTTCTGCTTTTTAAACTAATATTATTTCCGAATGCAAAATGCTGTGATAAGTCATTTTCTTTATTTCCTATAATTTCATCGCTTATAATAGTGATACCTGATGTCGGTGCTACAATACGCCTTCTAAGAAGCACATTCAAGTCCATATATCCGCAGTGAAAGCCTTCAAATAACAGATGGTTTTCCTTAAAAACAAAAGTATTTCCCATGGAAGCCGGTAAACTTTTATAAATCCACGAATCCTTGCACTCTGCATATTCACTGTTATTTATAATGGGTACATTGTGAACCTTACTACCCTTAAGTCTGTATCTTTCCTCTACATCTTTGTATGTAAAACGTCCGCTGTCCCTAAGTATTGCCTCACCGTCAAACCAAAGTTCCATATGAAGTTTATCCTGATGTCCGTGCCCTCCACCAAGGCTTGTGTTTCTAAAATAAATAAAGTCCGAATTCTCATTGTAGGAGTCTCTCCATATTGCTTCACCGCTTTCTTTGGCTGTAATAAGTCCTCCCGAGAGTTTTTTAGTTTCTAATTTTTCATAGAATAGTGTTCCCTTAGTACCAAAAAGCCATACACTTTCAAAATCAAGCTCCTTATAGCCTGCAAATTTAAGTGAACTGTCTTTAAACAATAATGCCGCCCTACTTAGCAGATCTCTTACATCGGTATCATCTGAATCTCCGGTCAAGATTTGATGATGATTTGGATAAGTATGTTGTAAAGTAGCAAAGGCCATGTTTTTTATGATGTTTTTTTCATCTTCTGAAAAAAATTCATCATTATAAAGCTTAGCCACTCTTAAAACTTCAAAATATGCATCCAATACTTCATTATGATACATTGGAGATTCTTCCCATTGCATTCCGTCATCATGTATCTGTGTATGAAGCGCCATCTTTAGAAAATAAATTGCTTTCTTTTTATAATCATCATTTTTCAGCACATGAGAAAGTACATATAAACCTGCATATTCCATTACTCCCCAGTTACTTTTTATGGAAAAGCCCTCTTTAGGATTTGTTGCCAAATGATTTGCATGTACGGATAATGCCAAGAAAAACTCTTCTTTTATTTCATCCGTAATAAGAGGATGAGATGTGAAAAAAGACATTGCTCTTACCCAGTAGTCTGCACGAAGACCTGTCTCAAGTGTTCTCCAAACTTTTAAGTCAGCATTTTCAATATCGATATTTTTCATTTATCCAATCAAGCAGCTGATTTAGAAAAGTTTTTTTACATATATATCATTTTTGTTTAATCCAAAACGCCTGCCCCAAACATATCAAATACCTGTGCCTGTTTAATTGAAAAATAAATTCTTCGTCTTCATTAAAGGAGTAATTCCACTTTATTTTCTCAGCAAAATTTACCGGTTCATTTGTGGCTTCCATATCCCAGGGTAATCTGAAAAGAAATGTATTCTCTGTCAGCTCATCTGCAGTTTGAAGAATAATATCCCTCATCTCTTTGCAGTTTCTATTACAAAAATCCGCAATTTTTATATATTCGTCTTTTTTGAATGAAAAATGTTCTCTAAAATCATCCCACAACAAATCTAAATTATTCATAGTTCACTGTTCCAGTTCTTATAAAAACCGTCATTTTGACGCTTCAGCCATTTAATAACTTCTTCTTCCATCGTTTTAGCAAGCTGTTTATTCTCTTCATTATCTAAATCAAGAGTATTTTTTTGCTGCGGATCATTTTTGTATATCATAAAAGATATCTTTTCGGATTACAAATAACATCATAACCCAGCTCCATAACATAGGTATATTTTCTTGTTCTAATCCCACGCCACCCATACTCGGCAGGGTTCTTGCCCACTTTTTTGAATTTTTCCACAAAATCGGCTCTGCCCGGGCATGCCATAATAAAGCTTACTCTATCCTCATCCTCATCACCTTTAATAAATTTGGAGCAGTCCTCTCCTTCAACTGTATCAGGTATAGCGCAACCCAAAAGTCCTAAAACTGTAGGCATCATATCTTGACTTCCCATACAGGTGGAACATCTTTTATTCTTGTTTCCCGGTAAATGTACTACAAAAGGAATTTTTATTGACTCCTCATACCAAACATGCTTGCCCATCAGCCCATGCGATCCCATCATATCTCCATGATCCGCCGACAAGATAACAAGAGTATCTTCGTACAGATTATTTTCTTTCAGGTAGTCAATCAACCTTCCAAACTGCTTGTCAAGACCGCTTATAGCCGCATAATACTGCTTTGTGGTAAGCCTTAGTTCTTCCTCACTCATTGCGGCATTTTCACCGGTATGATGATGAATATTTTCAAAGATAACATTTTCCTTTAACTCCACATCATCATACAGTTTTAAATATTCATCCGGCACTTCACTGTATATGCTATGTGGCGGATTCCAAGATATATACATGCCAAAAGGCTTTGATTTGTCACGTATTTTAGACAGATATTCTATTGCCTTATCAGTTTCATGCTCAGGTGACCATTTGTTTACTTTAATCATCTCATCACTGTCATGCCAATAATGTGGTGACAAATGCATATCGTAAGTACCGTATGAATACCAATAATCAAACCCATGCCTTCTTACTCCCGGCGGAGTATATGCATCCCAATCTCTTGCACCTGACTTTGGAAATTCACAAATATTTTGTTCAGGTTCATCTAAATGCCATTTGCCTATATATGCGGTTTCATAACCGTTTTCTTTCAGCACCTGACCTACACAAATCTCTTCATCTTTTAATCTTAAAGATAATCCCCTCTTACAGTTTGTAAAAAATCCCGATGACAGCGGATATTTTCCGGTCATAAGACTGGCTCTATGAGGAGAGCAAACCGGAAAAGTGCTGAAAGTATGGTCGCAATAGGTTGACTCTTTGCAAAAATTATCCATATTCGGAGTTTTAACCGGATCTTCCTTTGCATATCCTATCGCTCCGGCTCTCCATTGATCTGCAAAAACAAACAATAAATTCATATTGCTATCCTTCCTATCCCTTCACACCTCCGGTTATTCCACCTATAATCTTCTTTGAAAGTCCAATGTAGAGTATAAATGTCGGAATAAATACAATTATTACGGAAGCAAATAAGCCTGACCAGTCACCGCTATATTTCATTCCGTTTATCATTGAGAATAATCCAAGTGCTACCGGTCTTAGTTTCTCTGAATTTACAAATAAAAGTGAAAGGAAATATTCATTCCATATTGCTATGAAATTAAAAATTGTTACCGTTACAACTCCACCCTGAGCCAGTGGGAACACAATCATCCAAAAGGCCTTTATCGGGTGACATCCGTCTATAGCCGCCGCCTCTTCATAGGCACTTGAAATATTGGCAAAGTATGCCATAAGAAATGTTGTTGTATAAGGTACCTTTATAGCTACAAACAAAACTATAAGTACAATTCTGTTTGAAAAAGCATTACCTAGTAAACCTGCTCCTGCCACCAATGTATACAAAGGTATTATTACCATTATAATAGGAACTCCCATGGTTCCTGCCAATGCGGAGGTAAGAAATTTTCTTCCCTTAAATTCAAATCTTTGTAAAACATAAGCATATGGAGCACATACAAGAATAATAAATACACAGGATAAAACCGCATAAATGAGTGAGTTTACAAAAATACGGAAACATTTGATGATACCCATGCTTTAACATAGTTCTCAAAATGAAGTCCTGTTTTAAATCCTAAAATATCTCCTGAAAATATATCCGCAGTAGTAGACAAACTTGCAGCCACTACCCAACCTAAAAGCACCGCAGTAAAAGCAACCCAAAGTATCAGTATTATATATCCGGGTAACAGTTTAATCTCTTTTGACAAGTTAAAAGGTGCGGATTTTTCTTTGTTTTTCAGCATTTTCATAATCTAACCTTTCTTAAAATTCCAAATCATCATCTTTAAGAACTCTATTTGCAACTCTAAATATAATTATTACCAAAGCGCAAAGAATTATACCTATTGCCGCACCTGCACCCGCATCACGAGAAATCATATCGGCAGTTTCAGCTCCGAATACTTTTGTATACATATAAACCATAGGAACTACTGTTGATGTATCTGCAGTTAAAGGTGAGAAAAGCTGTGACCATATAAAGAATCCTGCAATACTTATTGACCACATAATAATATTTGTTCTTAAGATTCCTCTTAAAAGAGGGAGCGTTATATGAAAAAACTGTTGGACCTTATTTGCACCGTCTATGCCTGATGCTTCATAGTATTCCTTACTTATTCTTTCAATGCCGCTAATCCATATAAGCATATGATGTCCTATCATTCCGAAGCAGTAAGAAAATAAAAGTGCATAGAATTTATGCTCAGCATCCAACCACTGTATTTTTGCCAGACTCTCCAAACCGATCATTCTAAAGAAAGTTGTAAAAAATCCATAGGAGGAGTTAAAGGCATATTGAATCCACATTGTAGCCATAGCTACCGCACTGATTACATTCGGCAAATATATTGCCGCCTGAAAAAATCCCTTTCCCCTTATTCCGCTTGTCAAAATGATAGCTATCAATAAAGAAATTGAAAGTGTAACTATACCTCCGATCGTCCATATCTTCGCTATATTGATAAGCGACTGTATAAACAATGGGGCATTAAACAAATCCACATAATTTCCTAAGCCTCTAAATTCCCATTTGTTTATCGGATCCGTAATTTCCACTATCGTAAAAAAGCTCATAATTACGGTTCTTATTATCGGGTAAATAAATACTCCAAGAAACAATATTGTTCCGGGGAATAGTAAATGCCCAAATCATACTTTTATTGCGTTTCATAAATATTTTCCCTTCTGAAACAGGCAAGAGCCCGGCTTTTAGCTTATTATCTTAAATTCAGTAATTATTTAAAAAGGCAGGTCAAATAACGACCTCGTTACCCACCTGCCCTCTTTCGTTCATTTAGAATTTATTTTCCTGCTGCCTTTTTCATATTTTCAACAAATTCAGCACCTGTAATCTTACCTGAGTAAAGCTTAATTAAGTTCTCCTTTAATGCCGGTGTGATCTCCGGATTGCTTTCCGCACCACCCATGATCTCTGTGCAGTTCTCAAAGTACGGCTTTACATCAGCCAACTGCTCAGGCCATGAAGGATTCTGTGAATCCGCAGGAAGACTTATACTCTCCTTGGCAAGCTTCTCGTCATATTCACCTCTTGTCATCTTCTCAATAAATCCGAATGCAGCTTCTTTATTCTTACATACTGAAGTAATAGCAAAGCTCTGTCCACCAATCATCATAGCTTCTGTGCCGTTAATTCCGTTATTAACTTCAGGATATCCGAAGAATCCCCATTCGAAATCAGGTCCTGTAATATTTTTAACTTCATTAACCACATATGTTCCTACAGCATACATTGCAACCTTACCTGTAGCAAATTCTGTATTCTGCCCTGTAGGGAATACATTTGAAGCCACAAGCTCTGAGAAATATCCCTTTGATGCAAGCTCTGCCAAGTCATTAGCTGTTTGTAAAACTTCAGGTCTGTCCCATTCATTGTTGTTAATAGTTTCCTTTAAACCTTGACTTCCTACAAGTCTTCCAAGATGCATACCGAAAGCCTGTGGTACATATGCATCATCAGTGGTAATCGGGGTTATTCTGGCATCTTTAAGCTTTTGACATGTTGCAAGGAACTCATCCCAGTTTGTAGGTACCTTCTCAATACCTGCCTCTTTGAAAAGCTTTTTATTGTAAAAATAAGCGTTTGCCTTGAACTGATATGGAATCTCTTTAAGCACACCTTCATTATAGCTTCTGAAAAGCTTCATCATTGTAGGGTTTGAACGTGACTCATAATCACTTTCTTTAACCAGATCCTCAAGACTTATAATACGATCACCGTAATTGCTCTTATTTCCCTGTCCGTCAAAGAAGTCAACCTGCTGTTTTGCATCAAGTGCCGGAATCAAACCTTCTTTAATTCCCTTACGTCCTTTAAACTCTACCTCAATTTCTACACCGGTTTCTTTTTCATAAGCTTTTATAGCCTCGGCGATAACAATTCCCTGTGGCTCTGTAGCTTCCCAGTTTGACCAGTATACGAGCTTAACTCCGCTGTAATCAGGTCCTTTAGCTTCACCATCCTTTGACTCACCGCTTGTGCCCTCGCTTGATGCTTGAGCTGCTGTAGTACTTTCCTTGGCTGAATTGTTACCACAACCTGCCAGTACCGACATAATCATTGCGCCGGAAATTACTGCAACTCCAACCTTTTGTAAAAACTTTCTCTTCATATAATCCTCCTTGAATATGTATATTCACATATTTTATTAAACTGTATTCCCCTTCGGAAAACAGCAAATATAGTTCTAAAAAATTCAATCCGCATAGAGATCCACATTATTTTCAAGAGCGATATCAATTCTGCATGGTATAACATCAGGTACAGATATGTTTTTTATTAAGCAGTCCACCATTATCTTAAAAGCCATATATCCTTTATCATAAGGATTTTGGTCTATAACCGCCGACATTCTCTTCTTTTTTAAAAATTCCAAGGTTTCTTCATTTAAATCTGTTCCTATTATGGCAACTTTTTTTATTATTACCATGTTTTTCAAGTGCTTCAACAAATGCTCTGTTATCATGAGAGGTAAGAGCATATATAAGACATATATCACTGTACTTACCAAGTGCCTCACAGGCATTTTTATAGAGTTCTCCTCTATGATCCATATTCCTTGTATATCCTGTCACAAGTTCTATTATCAACTCCGGTTTGTTTTCTTTTATATAATTACAAAAGCTTTCCAAACGCCCCTCATGTATCTTTGAATCTTTGCGTCCACAGGAAACAAGTATTCTTCCTTTACCTTGAGTAATAAGTGCTGCAAGCTCAGCCGCCACTTTACCCACCTGTATTTCCCGAGGTGGAATGCTTATGAGGCCTTCAGGAATTTCGATGTGATCGTCTATAACCAGCACCCTCATATCCTTTGCCAACATTCTCTGAAACTGCATAAGCACTTCTGATGCTCTTGTAAAAGAAATTGTTATAACACCGCCATATTCACCGGGCCCCTTATCGGCAATCTCTTTTAACTGCGCAAGTTGCTCTTCTTCGTTATCACATACAAAAGGGCTTATTTCTATATTTAGCCCTTTAAGCTCCTGTGCACCTTTATTAATACCGAGCCATAAATAATCAAAGTAAATTTTTTTCTCCCATTTGTCCTTTGGCAGCACTACCGCAACTTTACTGGTTTTTCTCTTAATGGAGGCGGCGGCATAATTTTCCACATACCCCATTTCTTTTGCCGTTTCCAAAATCTTAGAGCGAAGTTCGTTGCTTATCCCTTCTTTTCCTCTAAGTGCTCTGTGAACCGAAACAGCCGATATACCAAGTTCATTTGATATATCCTTTATGGTTACCTTGCCTAAAGCTTTTTTCATAAATAATCTATCTCCAATCTTTTAAAATCAAAGCCGGATATTAAGTCGAATTATCGTTTGCGTAACCGTTTACTTATGTGGTAAGTATATACCTAAATTGTTTTTAATGTCAATATTTTTTTATTTATATTGTATAAAAATAAATTTGAGCAAAAAAAGGCTGTCGCTTCATGATTTTTTTCAATCATTAAACCGACAGCCGTTTTTCAATCATTTTTATCTTAAACTTTCCACTATATCAATGATTTTTGTCATAGCAGGCATCAAAAAAATATCTTATATGCTTCACAAAAAAATAATTACTGTATAATCCGGTATTCGGGTCTAAATCTCTATTGCGTTGACATCCTCCTTTGCATACTCTGTAATATTTACATTCATAGCATGCCGTATCCAATTTAAGTGACTTTTCAATAAATCCAATTTCAATTCTTTTTTCGTCTATCTCACTTAAGTTGTTTTCATTGAAATTCCCAAGACAATATTCGTCCATGGCATAGAAATCACATGGATAGACACTTCCGTCAGCTTCCACTACTGTTTGAATTCCACATACTCCATTCTGCTCACAGGATTCCGCCATATACCCTCCGGCAAGATTTATATAATTTATAAACTGCCTGTTATATGGATCTTTTCCATTTTTATAATCTTTATACCATAGATCAAATAATTCAATTAAAAACTTTCCATAAACTTTTGGTGTTAAGGAATAAGGCTTAGCCCCACGTACTTCATTTATCGGGTCAAGACAGGCTATATACTGTTGGTATTTCCATCCCTGTTTATTATAAAACCTGTAGATATCTGAAATATTCTTTGCCACATTAGATGTAACAACGGTAAGAATATTATAATCCACCCTATGCTTATCAAGTAGTTTCGCCGAATTTATTATTCTGTCAAAAAGTATCGTCTCCTGTTTTTGTATGTCTATAAGAATCGTGTATTTCTCTTGTACCGTCTACCGACAATCCTATTAAAAAATTGTTTTCTTTAAAAAAAGAACACCATTCATCTGTAAGTGCAAAACCGTTTGTCTGAAGGGCATTAGTTACTTCTATATTATTTTTATTGTACTGTTTTTGGTATGCCAATGCTTTTTTAAAAAAATCAATGCCACATAAGGTCGGCTCACCTCCCTGGAAAGCATAATGTATACTGCCCTCCGCCCTAAGCATTGTTTTTCTGATTGTATTTTTCAAAGTCTTTTCAGACATAAATCCATAGGAATTTTGCAAACGCTTACTTGCCTCATCACAGTAAAAACAATACTCACAGGACATATTGCATAGACCTGATGCAGGCTTAATTAAAACAGTTATTGGGGGCATGTGGTCTCCTTTTTGCTGGTGTGAGTTTCAGGTCAAATTCTTTTGCAAGTAATTTATCAACTTCATCTGCAGAATACACTCTTCCTGCTTTTATAGAAGCATAACCTTTCTTAAGTTCCGTATCGAGTTGCTCTCTAGTCATTGTAGCAACAGACGACAGTATAGATTTATCTGTCATAGTAGCACCTCCATTTTCTCATAAAACTATTGTAATAATTATTTCTCCACCACAACATAACTTCCGGTTTTATAATGTACATTTGATTTATCATATCTAAAACCCTCATCCTTAAAAACATTCAATATAGTATGCATAAAAAATCCATGTGTTATGATTATAGCATCCTCTCCATCCCTACAAAGCATATTTACAAACCTATTTGCACGTTTTTTAGTATTAAATCTACCTTCCATCTGTCTTGTAATATTAAAAAACCACTGAATCCGTCCAACAAAATTCCAAAACCACAGAGGTAATTTAATTTTTTTGAATCAAAAGCGGACCTTAAAGGCACTTCATCTATCAGCTCAGTTTGTCTAAGGTGAGTTTGTCCAAATATACTTATAGCAGTCTCTTTACTTCTTAACAATGTACTTATATAAATATTTTTGATGATTAAAATGGTGGGAATTTTTGCTCAGTGTGTTCGACAAAGGATCTATCGTATTCTTTGCAAGCTTTTATCAAATTCGTCTGAGGTATACCATTTTTTTCCATATATATTTTACTCTTGAATGTCGCATAATAATTACTTTCATGATACCTCCCGAATAAATTATAGCAATTTCGACCACTCCACATTGTTTTTATGATAAAATTATGAAAAAACAACGATATAAAGGAGGTGGCATTATGATTAATATTCGCCCAGTGTCCGATCTCAAAAATAATATTGAACAATACTCTGCAATCATAAACGACATCGAGCATAAACTTGATGAAGCAGATGAGGTCACAGAGAAATCCGACGTCCGTTATTCCGCTTCCAAGGTCTTTGGAAAAGTAAGGATCAGGATAAATGCGCGTAAAAAAGAATAACCTGTTTTTTGGAGAGAGTAATCATTTGTCAAGCGCCTCATACACCTCGCGGTTCTTTTTCAATGAGACGCTTTGACAGCGCAAGAATATCTTCATCAGATGCAGTCTGTTCTCTCTGTGCCTGATTATACTCAATCAAAAGGTACCGCGGAGAATTGTTTTTAGAATCACAATTGAGCCTTTCTCATCGACCATTCGAGCTACACAAGAAAAGTTCCGGTTTGCTTCCATGATGGAAACCGAATTCTCAGTATTCACGTTCATTAATAGAAGCTCCTTTCTATTTAATGATTTTATTATAAATTATAAACAGTTTAATTTAAACCTGTTTCAACCCTTAGGAGTGGTTGAAATCTCTACGACCTGATACAGTTAAAAACGATTCTTTGGCTTTTATTCAAAAATTGCAATTAAAACAATGTATTAAACCCTGCAACACAGAATAAGTAGATAATTTGGCGTGAATATTCACTCCATCTTATATCAAGAACAGCTTTCCACCTGTTCTACCAAATCTAATATAAGCTCAGAAAAGCTCTCTGCAATTTCCTCAAGGTCAGCATAGTCATTATTATATCCGCGTATCTTACCGCTTTCCAAGTCTATAAATACGATGCTTCCGTCACCTAAACCTCCGATAGGAAATGCTTTCCCGTGTTCACATTCGCTCATATACTCCTCGTATGCTTCTTCAAAGAATGTATAGTTTTCTTCAAGCTCCTTCAAGTCAAAAATCCACGGTTCCGCCAAATAGCAGCCTCCCAGATTAAGAAGTAGCCAACGGTACTCTGACGGTATGGAAACATAATTTGATTCAAACTTTTTTTATATTATCTTCTTGCTCCGGCCTGATGCCTTTGGTGAACGCATTTGCTTCGTAAGCCGCCTTAATCCTGTCAAAGTGTTTTTTCTAAAATAATATTACACATTTTGTCTCCTTAATGAATTTAAATATATTTTTTTAGTATGCGGTAAATATCTTGTTCTTATCAATCACAGTCATCTTCTCTATTTCTAGATATGGCTAAAGTACATCTTCCTAATGACAAGATTGTTATTGATTGGTATCACTTCATAAGGCAAGTATACCATACTCTTGAAAAACGTTATAAATAGGGTTCAAAAAGAACAATAATCTTAACATAAATTTTTTTACTATTTAAAACGATTACATGTTTTTGCAAAAAAACCATAGAGCAGTTATAAATCTTCTATGATTTCAATTAAATTATTTTTTTATTTAGTCTATTATCAAAAACCTCTATAATTAATCTTATTTTTTTATAATAGCCACTTGTTTTTTTCCATATACTTTTTGAAATAAATTTATTATATTCACCTGATGAATCCCATTTTCCAGCAATAACTATAATCTTATCACTATTATTATATATTTCTGAATGAATCTTTTTATAATTATCTTCATCTGAAAACGATAATATAAATGCATATTTTTTTACTTTTTAATAGGAGAAAATAAATAAACTTCTTTCTTATTATCATCATATAGTTTCCCATCTACGGTCGCTTCGATTATCTTATATCCAAAACACCCTTTTGGATATCTATATTCGCTCCTATCATCTAATATTTCATATGCTCATAACTATTGTCAAACATCCTAAAAATCACAATACAAACCTCTGCATTTTCCTCTAATCCATTTGGTTTCAAGGTTTTTTTCTATGCTTTTTTTCTCCTTGTTTTTTTGACAGTAGTAATACCCCTTCAACTTGCTCATCATTGTCCAAACCAGTCTTAATAACATCTCCAACATCCATAATGTTTTTGAAACCTTAAATAAGATTTAGATAAATTTGTTTTTTTATTTGTAGGTTAAACCATCATGAAATGTCAATTCACAGATAGTTTTTACTTATATATTTATACAATCTTTTTGTATTTATAAATCATCCTCTTAAAATCTCGTCTATCTGCTCCGCTTTGATTTGTTTTTTTGTAAATCATCAATTTTTAGTTTCAATATAGTTTTTTTATGTTTTTAGCCACTTTAAACCTATAAAATTTGGTAACAATGATTCGAAAAAAATTCAATCCAAGCTGAATACATAGGTACCGCACTACCTGACCAACTCCAAGAAGTAGGTGTTAATGGTATTTTTTTCAAATTCTTCAAACAACGGATTATTCTCAAGAAAAGAGCAAGATATACTCTTTTTTTCTTGTGAACTCTAATTTTGACACAACTGAAAATAGGCAATACATTTTTTTGCTTTATCATTGCAGAATCGTTGAATACATTGTCGAATCCACGCATCTTGTCTTTCTAACAGCTTTTTCCTCACTTTTTCATTGGCAATAATAAGGACTCTAAGAAATACGGTACGGACAATTTAGAATATCGTCGGTTTCTTATCAACTGCTCAAAAAAATTTTTGTTATATATTTCTACAAAATTATCCGAATCAAAAAAAGCAACAATGCTTTTTCCTTATGGTTACTAAAAAGAGTCGCTATTTATTAAATAATCTATATACTTGTCCAATATAGAAGGTCTAACCGAATATATTTCTTTCAAAAAAATTGTCCGTCATAATCATGATGTTTATCATATGACAACATAGTACAGTATATTTCTTCAAGCAATTCTAAATTACAATTAAATTTTTCGAATCACTTCCTTTGGTGTATTATGATGATAATTAAATAACAAACCAAAAATAAATATCCACGATAAAGGATGAATACTCTTTTTTTATCTAAAATAATTTTTGCAACCTTTTTATTAATGCTAAATCATCTATTGCATTATACTTATCCAGAAAATCTACATCACGCATTGATGATGAGGTAATATATCTGTCAGAAGTATCTTTCAAAAAATCATAAAGCTCTTGTAAATGTTTTTCTGTAATTAATCCCGGCGGTAATTCATGGTAATATGCATATATCCAAGCATTTTTTTCTGACTATATTCTTCACTAATAATAATTTCATAAACTTCTGAATCGGATAATAATGAAAATAAATTGTCTACTAGATGGTATGGATGTAAATTGTTTGGTGTATCGTTTTTGATATAATATTTAATTGCATCAACATACCAATCTGCTTTATCGGAAATAGCATCAAAGGCAATGCCTAATCCTTCACCGACCTCCCAATATGAATGGCTATCCAGCTCAGAAATACCTTTGCAAACATCAATTAACTTCTTAAATATCTGTAAATCACAATTCAAAGTGTAATGATTAATTGATTGCTGCTTTTGTTTTCTATTTTTCTTCATAACCAGTTTCTTTATAATCCGGTCCTTTAAGAAGACAATATAATTGAAAAACTCTCTCCTTCAAAAATATTCAGAAAACAAGGATTCACAAGAATAATTCATTCTTCTAAAAACTTGCACTATTTTTGTCCGCTAAAAGGCAATTTGTCAATTTATCTTGTGGAAAAATTTAACTTCAAAAATTAATTCAATATATTTTTAAATCAAATTGTAAAACAGGAATGCTTATATCGTCAATAATGCCACCATACGAACTAAGAATTTCCCTAACTTTTTTTCTCTATACTTTTTCAATTTTACTCAAAGAAGTTAACGATTCCCAAATTAACTCACGATATTTTTTTCAACACCTTTAGACATAGTTAATGGAATCTGATATATGGTTATTGCATTCTTTTCGTCCTTCCTCCGCTGGCGAAAAATGCAATTTCAAAAATTCTTCTGCTATTTGTAAAAAAAGAAACTAACAATAAATTCTTTTTTTCCAGCCATCTGAATATTCTTTTTATTTTTTTCAAAAAAATGATATTTGAGTGTAAAAAAATCATACCGTATGGCATCCCTATGAATCCCAAAATATATATTGACTGCATGATAAAATTCCATAAATAAATCCGGTCGCTTTTAGATAATATTGAAAAAAACAAATCACAAGCGGTTGGCAAATCCGTCATATCTGCAAATCCACCAAGAATTTTTAATGATATCATTTTTCCACATGTTGATAATTTTTTTCTTTTTTTCAGTATCTATATCGATCCATTCATAAATCACTCTTTCTTCAGATTCAATTTCATTTTGCAAAAAGCAAAAGTGTTTCTGTAGGATTAATGCGAAAAAAAGACTTTTACAAATTCAAAAGAAGATTGGCGATTTTTTTCTGTTGATAATTCATCCCATAATAACTTTATTTCTTTCTCAACAAAATTTAAAAGTTCTTTATTTCTAAAGATATTAGGTAACGTATTAACAGAAGATACAGTTCTCTCTTTGTAGCTTGAAAAAGCAAGCTTTTAATCATTTTCGACAAACTAAGTAATTTTTTTGTCAAAGAAAATATATTTTAACAAATAATTAGACAAACATTGATCAGAAAAACGAACAGCTTTTATCATTACAAATATCGACAATCTCCCGCTCGTGAAGCATACGGATATTCTCAATGAAACTGTCTCTATTTAACCCTTTTTTTCCTGTAAAATTGGTAAAATTGCATCAATATAATCTAAATGAATTGCTTCAAGAAAAAGCAATTATACCAGAAGTTATACACAGATTTTTTTGTCTATAAAAAAATTGATTATTTTTCTAAATTAGAACCATAATAATCTTCATATAATTGTGATACATCATCAATAGACTCCAAACGATTTGAACTGCATGCTACTTTTCCCAGCAAGTATAGCAATACGAGCATTTCCTTCTGCAATTCTTATAATTCGTTCTTGATAGTCTGAATTCAAAATGTCCAATGAAGTTTCAAGTAATTCCTTAATCTCATTCTCTGAAAATACATTTACATTCACAATCTCATAATAAGTGATTGCTCGAACATCGTTTATCACTTTTTGAAGTGCATAATCCCTTACTGTAATAAGTATTTTTTTACATTATATCCCTCTGGTTTCATACTAACGTATCGGATAATATGCTGCAGTCCTGAAAATTGATTGGCATCATCAATAAAAAAAGAAAATAATCTCCTGGTCTATCTAAAAAAAGTTTTAAATCCTCGTATATTGGTAATGCATTACTATGAATGCAGTAAGTCTTTTCATTCTTAGCATCTACATGATTTTTTACATAATGCAAAGCTAAACGTGTTTTTCCCGTACCTGATGAACCACTAAGTATAACAACATCCACTTTAAGATAAGCATTGCTGATATCTTGAAATTCTTTTTCTCTAAATAGAAATTTAGTGTCAATTGGAGCAGCCATTCTATTTGCATTGTAACTATTAATAAATTCATCATATGATTGAATTTGATCTGTACTTATTGATATTCCCAAAAAAATCACGTGAAAGATTATGATGGAAAAGATATATATCTTCTGCAAGCTTATCAATTCCAATAATTACAAGCTTAACTCCAACATCTTCACACAGTTTTTTTACTTCACTATCTTGAGAGGGTGTAAGGTTTGATGAAGTATGACAATAAATAATTTCAGAGATTTTATCATGCGGAACACCTGTCTTTGCTGTATCAAGACATTTTTCAAGATCATTACTAATTTTTTTGCAAATAAGTTCGTCCTTTGAGTTGTGTATTCAACAAAAACATACTTTCCATTTGATGCAGTAAAATAAGTATCAGGTGTACCCAAAGTGGTCTTTCTTGTACCTGCTTCTCCACCAAGAGATACTATACTCGGATAGCCTGTTTTATATAAATAAGAATCACAAAGATTTTGAAATGAACCTGAATCCAGTTGTAGTATTTTTTGTTTAATACTTTCAATATTAGCCACTGTCTATTCCCCCTATTGTTTTGATATTACAACATCTTAAAATGCTTCAACGCATCTAAAATAGCTTCTTCCTTTTCAATTGAGCACTGTGGAACTTTCTGGTTCTCGTTCTTTGAAATATTATAGTGTTCCCCAACTTCTAAACCATGCTTTTTCTTAACTTGTGCAATATACAAAGTAGATACTTTAAACCCAAACTTTTCCAAAACATAGTTTTGAATTTGTTTATATGTTGCCTTACTTTCAGTACATATTAAATTATATCATCCATCGGGAGTTCTACACTAATGTATTTCTTAGAATCTATTCTGGAAAGCAATGTGATTACTTCAATATGTGGGGTGTGGGGGAAGAAGTTAAAAACTTGAACGGATTGAATATTGTAATATTGGAGCAGACTAGAAAGGTCACGAACCTGCGTAACGGGATTACAAGATAGATAAACTATTTTTTGAGGTTGAGCCTCACAGAGTTTCTGGATGAGCTTTTGGTCACAGCCAGCTCTTGGCGGGTCAAGAATAACACTAATGTCAGCGGAAATCTGGTCTAAAGCTTCCTCGGATTTAGCAAGAATTGGATGAATGTGCGGATTGTTTGTGGCGTGGATTACACGGGTAGAGTTGGCGGTGAGTTCTTCGTAGGCGGATTTATTTACTTCCACGAGAGTAAGAGCCTTATCTCTGGCGACGGATAGTCCAATGGTTCCAACGCCGGCGTAAAGATCTAGGATGGAAGTAGAGTCTTCGAGGAAAGTCTTAATTTGTAATAGCGCAGCTTCATAGACCGGTAAATTAATCTGGAAGAATCCTCCAGGTGAATAAGAATAGGTATTGCCAAGGAGAGTATCAGTAAGGTTCGGAAAGACTGGATGGGGCTTACCGTTTTCAAGGAGTCCACCGCTAACTTCGCCGGATTGATTGGCACGAAGTAGTAATGACTGGAAAGAACGGGCTTCTTGTTTTGTTCGATTTAATTCATCGACAATTTGATTAGCACGAGTAAAAATGGCTGGTATTTCAAGAGAGGAGCTGGTAATGGGCATTTTACGATGAGAGCCACGATAGTGTACGGCGAGTTGAATTTTTTTCGATTTCGTGGTTGTAGTAAAGTGAGTATTCCATCTTATTTCGATAGAAATAATTTTTTGGAGATTGATGAATAGGAATATTCTGGATTAGCTCCTCGTCGATAGGGCGAGTTTTGCTGAGGTGGTTAAAGAGAGAAACCAAGATATTTGACTTGGCAGACAACTCGGCCTGATCATTTAGGATCCGCCAGGGGAAGTTGAAAGAAATTGTTTATCTTGTGGTACGACGCGGAATTCGGATTGTTTTTTTCAAATTCAAGAGCGATCCCTTCAATAAAATGTGGCTTTTGGGTGACAATTTGAAATTTGGAAATTATCTCTCCCGGAAGCGTATTCCAAAGTAAGACCTTGACGCCGGCTAGTTCGGAGTGAGATTGCTGGTTAATAATGAGCTCTAAATTTAGGGTAGCAATTCCCTGTCCCGTGGTGGCAAAGTCGTAAATAAAGAGGGGAAGTTTTGGTGTAGCGGTTCTAGGTTCTTTTTTTCTCATTACATCTAGCTTATATCGTAGGGAGAGAGAATGCAAGTTTTAAGAGCAGTTCGGTTCACTTAAACAATTCAGAAAGGATTAGCAACTAAAAAGGAACAATCCTGTAAAATAGTAGTTAGCAATAACAACTAAAATAAAGAAAGGATTGTTCCTATGAAGAGTTTAACAGATATTCCATCAGAATATAAGTGTCATCAAAACTTTTATCGTATGGTATGGGGAGATTTAACCTGCAAAAGAATGTGGAAATAAGGGGTTATTATTTAGAAAAACCTATGAATATTGTCCGCATTGTAAGAAGAAATATTCTGTAAAAGCGGATACTTCTTTATTTAAGTCCTGTAATCTTAGTTTTAGACAAATCTATGCACTTATATGGTGTTGGCAACATAAGTGTAGTATTGGTGAAATTAGGAATATTCTAGGACTATCATATCCAACAGTTAGTAATTGGCTAAGAAAGCTAAGAAGCCATCTGCCAGTTTCTCGTGAGGTATTAAACGGCATTTGTGAAGTAGATGGGAGTTTCTTCGGCAGACGTAAGTTTAGAAGCCAAAGGTTAGTAATAGGTGCTATTAATCAGAAGACTAAACAAGTCAGATTAAAAATAGTTAAGTACAGAACTAGGACTGAGGCGGAGAAGTTTATTCAGAATACCATAAAAACTGGCAGCTTAGTATTAACGGATGGTTTTAAGGGCTATAATGAACTTCCTTTACTTGGTTACAAGTGGAGAGCCTGTGATCACTCGGCTGGTTTCTTTGGTCCAACTAATCATATTGAGAATCTATGGAGTGTAATAAAAAGAGCACTACGTTACATCTATCGAGATCTCACCTTTAATCTTAATGATTTAGAGCTAATACTTAGAGAATGGGAAAATAGACATAATAATCCAGATCTATTCTATAATGAAGATAACTACTTAAAAACGGCTTGTTCCGAATTGTTTAACTAAACCGGCGAAGAAGCTTTTTAGCTGAGTCTAAAAATATAATCTGAGCTGCAACAAAACAGAAAAGACCCTCTGGGGAGGGTCTTTAGTTCTAGCGCCAGGTGTCAATTAAAAATCCGCATCCTTGAACGGATCCTTTTTCAGAGAGATCTTGTCGAGGTCCAGATACGGAACTACCGTATGTTCAAATTCAGAGTCGAAGGAAAGCGGTAGGAAGAGCGGATGACTATTGAAAAAATAGAATGCCTGGTTCTTATAATCCAGAAGGAACGGGGCATATTCATCGCCAGACCCACCCTTAGCCAAATATTCTCCACTGAAAGACCTAGATGACCTACTGTAGTCAAATGTCCTTGACCATCTCGCCAGATTCTTTGTCTTCGAACTTGAAGCATTTTTTAATGCATCGTAACTCGTGAACTTGTAGTCCGACTTACCTGTAGTAACAACAACTTCAGTGAGTTCATAAGCATCGTCCGAAATTTCAGGCTGGCGACTGAAGGACAGGCCGACAATGGTGTCGTTTAGGAATCTGAGTCCAAAACGAATGTTCTGATCGTCATTGTTGAAGGTCTGGACTTCACGTACCCCATAATCATTGAGATACTCCTGAAGTGAGAGTTTATATCTTGTGGAACCGTCGTTCGAGCTATACGGGGTGACATAATCATCCAGTCTAACTCCCGACTCCTTTCTGGCGGCTTTACTACTACCAAAAGGTGCCGGCAAATCCACACGGCTCTCAGATGCGGAGTCGTCAGTGTTCCCTGCGGTAATATTACCACAGCCAGTTACGAGTGTTACAGCGAGTGCTAGTGTTGCAAATGCTAAATACAGTTTCTTCATGAATTTACCCCCTTATAAAAAAATAGGACTAGAATTAAAAAGTACTCTAGTCGTTTGATTAGTTGTTTATATTATAACATATTTATTTGATTATACAAGTATAACGTTAAGGTCCAGGACCTTTGCAACAAAAATGCAATAAGTATTGCCAATAAAAATAGGTAGATCCATACTTAAGAATAACAACAAACGTAAATAGGAGATCTACCTATGGCATATTGTATAGCCAAATCTATAGAAATTCAACGTAGTAAAGCGCTAAAAGAGATTTTTCTCGAAGGCAGAAGCGTTGCACAAGTAGCGAGACGTTTTGGGAGAAACAGAAGTACTCTGTATCGATGGATTAAAAGGTGGAGAGAAATTAATAATTATCCAGATTTTAGGAATTATGGTAGACCAAATAGGGATCCTGGAAAGAGATTTCGTTTAGAATCCTTAAAGTGGCGTATACGGGTCTTTGACAGTTTGTTTACATAAATAAGCCTAAAAAAAATCTCACAACCCGCATATAGCCTACATTTCTTGGTTGAAAAATTTGTCAAAATTTTCGTTTTATTATATAGTATTTTATAGTATTGTGTGGTATAATAGGAGTTGGAGGTTCCCTATGAAAGTTACTACATCAAAATCAAAAAATGCTGAGTCATTCTATATTTCTAAAAGTTTCATCAATGACAAAGGTGTTAGCACCTCTGTTAATGTACGCAAACTTGGTACACTTGCTGATTTACTAAAAAAGCATGGACCTACCAGAGATGATGTAATGGAATGGGCTCGTGCTGAGGCAAAACTTGAAACACAAAAATATAAAGAAGATAAAACAGTAAATATTTCTTTTAACTCCAATAAAAGACTTCAACCTCAACAACAGGTCTTCTATCGTGGGGGATATCTGTTTTTGCAATACTTTTATTATAAACTTGGCTTAGATAAAGTTTGCAGAAAGATAAGGGATAAATATAGCTTCAAGTTTGATATTAACGCGATTTTATCAGATTTGATTTACTCAAGAATACTTGAACCTTCCAGTAAACGCTCAAGTTATAAATGTGCACTGGACTTTTTGGAGCCACCGTCTTACCAACTACATGACGTGTACCGTTCTTTAAATGTACTCGCTAAAGAATGTGACCTTATACAATCTGAAACTTATAAAAACAGCCACTTATTGGGAAAACGCAATGATAAGATCCTTTTTTATGATTGCACCAATTATTATTTTGAGATTGAAGATGAAGACGGCATTAAGAAATACGGCAAAAGTAAGGAACACAGACCAAACCCTATAGTACAAATGGGTATGTTTATGGATGGTGACGGCATTCCACTTGCTTTTTCTCTATTTCCGGGTAATGCTAATGAGCAAACCTCTATTAAACCTCTTGAAGAAAAGATTTTAAACGAGTTTGACTGTCAAAAGTTTATTTACTGTAGCGATGCAGGACTCGGTTCGGAAAAAATAAGAAAATACAATCATATGGGCGAAAGAGCCTTTGTCGTTACACAATCTATAAAAAAGCTTAATGCACAAGATAGACAATGGGCTTTAGACACTAAAGGATTTAAACGTTTGTCTGATGATAAAGTAGTAGATTTGGCAGAAATATCAAGGGATGATGGGGCTATATATTACAAAGATGCTCCGTATACACCTAAGGATTTATCTCAGAGGCTTATCATCACATATTCACCTAAATATGCCAAATACCAAAAAACTATTAGAGAAAAACAAGTTGACAGAGCTAAGCTAATGCTTGAAAAAGGTAACGTAAAAAAAGAAAGGCGAAATCCTAATGACCCTGCCGGGTTTATTAGCAGCGTTGCAGTGACTGATGATGGAGAAAAGGCAAATGTACAAAGCTTTCTTAATACAGACAAAATAGATGAAGAAACTGAGTATGACGGTATGTACGCTGTCTCAACAGACCTACTTGACGATAATGTAAGTGAAATACTAAGTATAAGCGAAAAGCGATGGCAAATCGAAGAGTGCTTTAGAATTATGAAAACCGAGTTTGAGGCAAGGCCTGTGTACTTACAAAGAGTTGACAGAATTACGGCTCACTTCTTAACTTGTTTTTTAGCATTGATTATTTACAGATACCTTGAGAAAGCTTTAGAACACAAATATACATGTGAAGAGATTCTAAAAACCCTAAAGGATTTTAATTTTGCATATGTAAAAGAGCAAGGTTTTATACCGCTATATAAAAGAACGGAGCTTACAGATAAGCTACATGAGATTTGTCATTTTAATACAGATTTTGAATTTATAACAAAAAGTCAAATGAGAACAATTAAAAAGCAAAAGTAAGGGAAAAATAAAAATACTATTTTTTTAGTTTCAAAACGAAATGTAAATACCCTCCAAAGCCGCTAAAAATACAGGGTTTGAAGGGTGTTTTTATATTTCAAGACTGTCAAAGACGGGAATATATTATAGCACTTTTACTGTCTTTTCTCTGCTTTCCATAATATAGTTCTTCAAAACTATAATTCTGTCCTCAGTATCTATACCGTCATCATTTTGAGAAATCTTTATTATATCAATAATCGACTCATCATCATTTCTTCTTCTCAAATAAGAGCTGTTTGTACAAATAATATGCTCATCGCCGAAAATCAATCTCTGTCCCATATCATCATTTGATAGATGAGACTCTGAAGCCACCTTCAGATATGGATAATATGAATTTCCCGATAACTGCTGCTTCGTCTGCATTACCAAAAACATATAAGGATTTGTATCAGCAGACTTATTATGTAGCTTTCCATATGAATCCGGACGATACTCGCGGTACTTTATATAATAGTATCTAAATGGATAAAGGTTATTATTCTCGCATTCCTGTAAATATTCGTCGGCAATTTTTTTTAAAATCTCATTTGAAAATTCTTCATTGGTAGCCAGCAATGAAATAAGAACTGATTTTGTATTATAAAACCCTGAATTAGCACTTTTATGAAATAATCCGTTCCATGCAAACTGATAAGTTGACCCATACTGATAGCGCCATTTATTTCTCTCTTGCTGACCATAGTCACCAATAGCCATCATTGCACAATTAATCTTATCCCAACTGCACTTAAATAAAGATTTAAATCGTTCTGTATAGCCAAGATTTTCTAATCCTACAATACTTATTTGACCATTGAGTAAAAAAAGTGGTCTTCCAGTTCAAATAAAAATATCTTCCATATCCGGGTTATCAACAAGAAAAAGCTATTTTTTTCTTTTTTTCTTCCAAAAGTTGACTGACATTAAAGTTATTTTCTATCGTTTCATCTATGGCTCCTGTTAAAATAATGGCATCTATTTCAGCTAAAATAGCCGGTATTCTGTTACGATCAGTTCTGTCTGAAACCTGGTCTTCTGAATTCTGTATCAAGTTATTTACAATACGAACTCTTCTTCTAAAATCACTCTCAATTACTTTATCAGTATTTCTAAGATAAGTAGTAATTGCATATAAAAAGCAATATCCTGTTTAGAGTGAACTGTCTAATATGCCCGGTTTTGTCAGAATATGAGTGTAGACAATCCTCAAAAATATTCAGTTTATATCTTTTCTCTACAAGAATTTTTCCACTCTCATGCTCATTTGTCATAAACGAATTCAAGAAATCTGTCGGTGAATTATATCCCGAAATATTACTCCAACAATCAAAAAAAGCTTTCCATTGTTTCAATATTCTTTTTTTACGTCCGGACATTTTAATGAAAAAAATACTGCTGTAAAAGATCAAACTCATCGTTACTTCTGCCCAATGGCGATTTACCCTGTCGGTAACAAATCACATCACATATGAATTTAAAGTAACGCAAAAACTCATCATCAATAATATTATCTTCAGATAATCCGCTACCGCTATTGCGATATTTCCAAAGAAGATCAGTCCAATCGCGATCGATTTTTCCCATGATACGATTTGCCAACTTCTCATCTATACTACGAATTTCGCGTTCAAGTTCTGCTTTGAAGTGTTCAAACAGTGTCAGTGGTTTACCACGCGAATTCATCTTAATATACAACTCGTCCGTCAATCCCATATCCTTTATAGGAAGGAAATAGAAGGTAATACTCTTCTCTTTTAATTTATTCCAAAAGATTTTTCCAGATTCTTAAATTTATTATCAATAGCATCAAGCATAACCAACATAGAAGCAATCGTTGGATCATTTCTCCAATCCAGTGGAAACCATGACTGATTGATAATCTCCTTAGAAATAGAAGTTTTGAACTCTGGCATATAATCAACCAAATCAATACAAAAATAACGTGCACTATACCGAGTTTCATAGCTAAACTTCTTCAGAAACGCATACTCTTTTTCCTCAATTTTCTCCTTTTTTGCAGCATACCAATGTAGTAGAAACAAAGTAGTAAGCCGCTGCTGCCCGTCCAGAGGAGTCATATTTCCGTCCTCATCAATATCTCCGTAAATAAAATCAAGTGTTATAGGCTTCTCAGTTACTGCTTTATATAAAGATTCAAGAAATCTATCTCTAACACGAGTTACATCCGAGCCTTTTCTCCCCTGAGCGTAATCTCTTTGAATAATTGGAATAATAATCTTTTTAAGTTGTACCGCATCTTGACCTTCTCCAAAAGTTGTATCAAAAATATCCATGAATGAGTGAAGTGTTGTCGCCATATTATCCCTCCTTTTCCAAAGCTATCGGATCTACAAGATAGTTCACCAATACTGTATTCATAGCCTCGATGTAGGCAACCCTATCTGCATGTCCCCAAAAATGAAGCTGGTTTTCTGCAGAATTAGTATAATATTTAAGGAACACCATTCTTGTGCAGAAAGGAATATACTGTCCTGCTTTATCCATTTTTATAATTTCATTTCTTTTTACATCAAATGTTGAGTTATTCAATACCGCATTATCAGTAGAACTAAGAAGTGCCAAATTAGCAATAGAATGCATATACTCTGTATTACCCTTTACAGAAAGTAACTCAACAACCTTCTGCTGTATTGTATCAAATTCCTGACGTTCAAGTTTATCTTTTTCAATAGCTGCTTTCATTAAATCTGATAATTCACCGGAATTATCACTTACAGCCTCTACTGAAGGTATATGAAGTGATAACCACTCTTTCCACATTTCTTGAGTTCTTAATCCTTCTGAGTGCTGAGCATGTATATGTTCAAGGCTCCATGTAACCTTCCCGCTATTTCCAAATTTATATTTATCAAACGGAAACCATTGAGAATGCTCACCATTTCTCCTAACCGATTCAACATTAAATAGAAGAAGTAATGTTGAAATTTTTTTCTGATCCACCGGTTTTTCATAGCTCAACTCAGAATAATTCCCTTTAATTTTAATACTGTCTCGTATATACTCATCAAGTGAATTTTTTTAAAATCATCTTTAGTTTTATCCTTTGATAGTTCAAAAAAATTTTCTGCAATGAAAGTGTTTCCGAAGCAATAAGGTAACTCGATTTTTAGTGATACAGCTCGTGATTTTTCATGCCAATCTTTCAATAAAAAGAAATGTCTGCTGTATACTCCTCCAAATACTATCCAAGGTCTTACTCTTACGCATTTCATCAAATTTAAAAAAACGTATAATATTTTTTTCTCTATTATCAATAGTTTTACCGGATATAAGGTCCAGAATAAGATCTATTCTCGTCTGAAAATACGCATTCGATTTATTTGTCAGAAAGTACCATAGAGAGCTCTTATGTAGTTCTTTCTCCATATTGTCCCATTGCAGAGCTATTTCTTCCTGTTTTTCTTTATCGACATTTTCATCTGAATCTTTACTTAAAAACATAGCTTTAACAAGTTCAGCATTTGTCAGTGGAATCTTTCCAATATTTAGACGAGTAAATAATCCAATCGCATCTTCAGACTCACTAACTTCATACCAAATAATTCTGACAATTTCATCAAAATACTTATTGATATTGGTTAATGTTGATTTCCTGTCCCTTTCAGAAAACCACTGCTTAATGCTTTCATAAGCATCACAAAGGAACCAAAAATCTATATTCTCATCTTTTCTCGACAAATCAATTGATTTTAAGAAATCTTCAGATTGCTCCCTTGTTTCATATGATAATGTAAACCTTGGCTCATCAATAAATCCAAAACTCTCTTCATTCATAAAACGATAGATAAGATAGATTGTAGTCAGTCTTTGTTGACCGTCAATCAGTTCATATCTTTCACCATTTTTTCTTACAACAACAGGTTGAAGGCAGTAATTTCTCTTACCCTCTGTCAAATAAATATCATCCAGTAAACGAACCACTTCTATCTCACTCCATCGATATCCGCGCTGATATGACGGAACAAAGAAATTACCTTTAATATCTCCGACAAGTTTTGTCTCAAGCTTAATCTTGCTCTCCATATTACAACCTCTTTTCTACTGTTTTTCATGTAAGTATGTAACAATGCTCAGCGATTTTAAATATTTCCTTCACCAATTATCCTTCATATTATTCTTCCGGAAGATACACATAGCCAAAATTATACTGAGATTTCGTAATTACCTGCTTTAAATTTTTACCTGTGCTACGCACCTTAAGCATTTGCGCTTTGATATCATGTTCTTCTTTTATATCCTTAATTTTAATCCAAATCTTTGCCTTCTCATCATAACCAAACTCATTAGGAACGCTACCTACTTCTCCAGGGCATCTTACTCTATCTCTACCTGATACAATTCCAAGAACATTTGCCGAGTATGCAATTTCATTAACGCCCTCACCTACTGCGAATAGAATTTTTACTGTCTCTCCCGATGTGACTAACGAGTTATAATCCTCTATCTTATCCTTTGCCATTCCGTAATAAAGTGAGTCAGTTGAAAACCAGCTATGTCCCAGTCCGTTCTCATTACAATTTCTTATGTATGCTTTAATAGTATCATATCCATCCAGTAAATTATTATCCACATCATAAGATATTCCTAATTTCATGAAAATGTAATCATTGGTTGCACGAATATCCGTTCTTTGAATAAGCGCCTTTTTTTCAACCTCAACTCCATGATATTTCTTTTTTAACTCTATGTACAACTTCTCATCTTGGCTTAACATATATATTTCCAACATCTCCGTTAATGCTGTTGACTTCGTTATCCCTTTGACTTTTGTAAATTCATCAAAAATCTGTTGAGTTCTTTCATCTGCATAAATTGACATATGACTCGGTCTACCCATATCAAATCCCCTTTAAAAATGTACCGCATTTTTCTATACGAGTATGATAGAATTAAATTGTACTTTTGTCAATAATTCGTACTGCAAATAACAATACGTTTAACCATTGACTAGGCCTATCTCTTCTGCATGTTTATTTGTAATAAGTTTGATGTTGACTATTTGGTACATGTGACCTCACAGCGTTTTACTCCGAAATCATTAGTAGTAAATTTCATCGTTCTATATTGTTTGTATGATAAAATTATAATAAAAATAATGATATAAAGGAGGTTGAATTATGATTAATATTCGCCCTGTGTCAGATCTTAGAAATAAGTTTCCGGAGATTGAAGAGACTGTTGTTAATTCTAACGCACCTGTTTTCCTTACTAAAAACGGTTATGGAACGATGGTTATCATGAGTGTTGAACAATACTCTGCACTCACAGACGATACCGAGCATAAACTGGATGAAGCAGATGAAGCCGCAGAGAAATCCGACGTCCGTTATTCCGCTTCCAAGGTCTTTGGAAAAGTAAGGAGCAGGATCAATGAGCATGAAAAGATATAAGCTGTCATTTATGTGGTTATAGGCGACACCATGGAAGTCCGCAGAGTGCTGTACGCAAAAACGCAATATTGATAATCTTCTGATATAATTTTAAGCAGCCGTCCTCATCCTGGTAGCTGCTTTTATCTGTCTCCATGTCTGTGATATGTCTTTTCTTATGCTTTCTTTCAGACTAACACATCTGTATATCGTTTTAAAGTTAGTTCCATATTCATCTTAACTATTACCGCCTTTTTGTTCTTAAATTACGGTTTTCGTAAGAACAAAAGTTTATATCCGGACAAAAGAAGAGCGGTGCATTCCTAAATACCACACCGACTAATATTTATCTCTAAATTTTTTTGTTTTAATTCATCATTCTATTCTATTTTTTTAAATTTCTAATTTTTTTAAGATTTTTTTCCTTATTCTTTTTGCCAATACAAACATCGAATTACTGACCGGCACTCCTTCTTCAAATGCTCGTGTGTATTTATTGGTAAAGTTTAACATTTCTGACATTAGTAAGCTAATCAAGTCCCACAGTAGAAGGCCTGATGCTGTGATCAGACCTGATGATCGAGTATCCATTTCAACAGATCACCAAAAGAAAAGACTCCCGCAGCTATTTTCAAAAATGTGTCTGATAAATCATGCTGTGTATAGCTGAGTTCAATCTTGTTAAGCGCAAGAAATATAAGCATTGCATGTGCTCCAATACGCTTATTACCGTCAACAAAGGCATGATTCTTTGTAAGTCCTATGCCAAGACATGTAGCCTTTTGCTGAATGGACGGATATACATCTCTGTCACCAAATGACTGGAACGGTACATAGAGCGCCGATTCAAGTAGTCCCTCGTCTCTGACTCCTTCAGTACCTCCTGTTTCTGCTATCAGCTGAGCATGTAGAAGAATGACCTGTTCCTTGGAGAGAATGATCATTTGGCAAGCACCTCATACGCCTCGCGGTTCTTTTCAATGAGACGCTTTGACAGCGCAAGAATATCTTCATCAGATGCATTCTGTTCTCTCTGTGCCTGATTAAACTCAATCAAAAGGTACCGCGGAGAATTATTTTTAAGAATCACTACTGAACCTTTCTCATCGACCATACGAGCTATACGGGAAAAGTTCTGATTTGCTTCCGTGATGGAAACCAGATTTTCAGTATTTACATTCATTTATAGAACCTCCTATCTATTTAATATTTTTATTATATCGTATAAATAGGTTAAATTCAACCTATTTCAATCTGTAGAAGTAGTTAAAATCTCTGCGACCTTCTACAGCTGAAAACAGCGCAAGAGCTATTACGTAAAAATTGCAATTACAACAAAGCATTAAACTCTTCACCACAGAATAGGTAGAGAATTTAGTGTATATATGCGTAATGTCGATAAATATATAAATGGAGCTGTTGAGCAATGATAGTCAAACCATGTCATAGATAATAAGAATGGGTTAAAATCAACCCACTCCAACATTTGAAATAGAACCGTAAAAAAAGTCTCATCACCACGGAAACAAATCAATCCATTGACTGGAACGTTTTTAATTATTGTGTGAATAAAAATCTATAATTGGTACTTTTTTATCTATCAAATAATTTCCGATTCCCAACTCTAAATCCCCAACTGAACGATTACTAAGAATTTCAGAAGTCATAGGAAATATCATTACAAAAGATTTATCCCATACCTCTCCTACCTCTTCAACTAATACAGTAGAACTTATTGGCCATCCTTCTCTTGTTTTTTTCTATCAAAATTAATATCAAAACTTTTTAGCAACCACACCTACATGCCCCTTTGTAGTAAATTTTTATCCAGACTATATCCGATGGATTGCAAAAGATTAAATTTGTTTTTTTATAATATCATACTTGTAATCCCATTCCACATATTTCTGTTTTCTACAATCATATATAGGAGCATTCCATTTTTAGTCCCATGGTTAAAATTCCATTATCCATAATTGTATGGATTGTATTATCTAATACAAAAGGTTCAAATCTTACATTCTTTTCACAGTACCCATTTGCAGTTCTTAGTAGTTCAATGAATTCATTCACATATGAGAATACTTTTGCAAATTTGAGCAGGCGAAAAGATTTGACTGTTTTTCTTGCCTCGTCGTTTCTTAATGTATCACCATAATATTTATGTACTCCTCGAAACTTTTTTTCACCCATATTGTTAATATAGAATGCATCTTCATTTTTTTGAAAATATCTTTCTAAGTCCATAATTTAAACGACTCCTTTTTGGTTATGTAGTTCTGCACGATATCATTATACTTTTTTTATTTTTTTACATCAAGTGTTTTTATTTATCTTTTTAATAACCTTTTTTTCTTTACGATGACCTGTTCCTCTTAGGAATTAATCAATCGTATTTTTTTAACAGATGATTAAAAAAACTATAACCCCTGATAAACACTTGACTAATCAAATATGCTCCTAAATATATTACAATATGTTCCGTATCCATGATATTCAAAATACCCAGTACCGAATACACCATAATTGATAATGCTATAATAAATATTCCAATCCAATAAGTATATTTACCTGCTTTATCTCTAAGTATTTGTTTTAATTCATCATTCTGTTCTATTTCTTTAATTTCTAATTTTTTTCCTGATACCTTTCCTTATTATTTTTGCCAATAAAAAAATATCGAATTACAGTAGCTATTCCACCACATCCAAAAAGCACCTGTCATTCCATAAAATATACCTGACATTTTATTGTCAAAAAAATAGCTACATATAAAGATATTCCGGCTAAAAATGGAATAAATCAAACCATAAATCAAATTACTTTTTTTCATAAATTCCCCCTTTTCATAAGTAAATACTTCTTCTATTGTCATGTTGAAATATAGTGCTATTTCAAATGCTAAATCTAAGGACGGATTATATTTACCATTCTCTATCGCACTAACAGTTTGCCTTGAAACCCTTAATTCTTTTGCAAATTCTTCCTGCGTTAATCCCTTAATCTTTCTTAATTTATCTAATTTGTTTCTCAAATTCACTACTCATCTTTCGTCAAGTTTCCTTTTACATTGTAATTATATCTTTTAGTTTTTGTTTTTTTGTCAAGTTTGCTTTTACATTGATTATATTTATATTTTTCAAATCCTTATATTTATAAATTATGATTAATTCTTACTGTATCAAATATAAATAGAGCAGATTGAAAAATCAACCCGCTCTTATATTAAAATTCTACAATCAAGCAACAAAAAACAACAAAGCAGATTATGCTGTGGTTTATGGCGAATACATGCACTTGCTTATAACATATTTAATTGGTTTAGACGATTGGCTTTATCTACAAATATGAGAAAACAACGTATTGATACTATCCGTCTAAAACTGCTTAAGATTGCTGCAAAAAGTAATTCTTCAGCAAGGTATATAACATTCAAGCTGTGTGGCAATTGCCCATATAAGAATGAGTTCTATGAGACCCTATCAAATATCAGCAAGCTATGTATTTTTTGCCTTACTCAAAGGCGCATTGTGAAGCAGCTGAGTCTATGAGCAATGAAAAAAGGCAGGATATTATTCTTTTTAAAAATCATATCATAAATACGCATTTTTTTATTAAATCTAACGACACTAATTCTATGAATCCAGCTTTGTTTCATCCAATAGAAAATCCTCTACTCCAGTATATAAAATTCCACCATCATCAAATCTAGGTACTATATTATTTCTAACTATAACAACTTTCTTAAATGAATCTCCTGTTCTTCTCAAGGATTCCGTTTCTTGTACTTGTTTTTTCTCTTGTATCAACATTAAGTGCAGATAGAATATAATATCTATTACTTCCTCTATTGATAATAAAGTCTACTTTTTAAATTTTTTTCTGATTGTTTTTCTTATTCTCATCTTTATAGTTATATTCCACAACACCAACATCTACATCCTCAATTGAAGATTTCAAGGTACACTTTTTAAAAATAAATGCGTATTTACTACTTTTTATTAAAATGCGTGTTAAAACTTATCAAATTCAGCTTGACATGCTACTTTACTGTATTTCACACAATCATTTAACTAAAATCATATCCCCTCCATACGATACAGCATCTTCCCATCCGCATAAAAACACACAAATTACAAGCGGATGAATAACAGACCCTAAATAATATATAGCAATTACCTCCATTATTTAATCCATTTTTCAATCACAAATAA
>BNJV01002083.1_pt1 | contig 39403 bp, 48 predicted proteins | sample 8540591 | NCBI WGS metagenome assembly BNJV01 (sample SAMD00202457, study PRJDB9452) | human saliva metagenome | host: Homo sapiens
AGGCCCGGCGCGGGCACCCCGCCGGAAGTGGGCCTTGCCGGGGCACAATACCCGAAAGATCCCACCGCACCCGCACACGCGATACGCCCTAGGGGCGCACGTAGTCGACCAGCGCAGGTGTGGAGCGCTCGATAACGGCCAGGGTGTCCACGAAGTTCCCATAGTCCCCGTACCAGGGGTCGGGCAGGTCCTTGTCCCGGCCGGGCCCCTCGGGCAGGTGCGCGCACTGGGGGTCGAAGTCGCGGAACATGCGGATCTCCGGCGCCCTACCGCCGGGGCGGGCGCGGTCGCGCAGCCGCGACAGCGCCGCGTAGTGCGACGACGTCATCGCCAGGACCAGGTCCCAGTCGGCCAGCTCGTCGGCGCGCACCTGCCTGGCGCGGTGGTCGGGGACGCCGTGCCCGTGGGCGCGCAGCACTCGGGCGGCACGGGGGTCGATGGGGTTGCCGTGCTCCTCGTCGGACACGCCCGCGGAGTCCACGCGGACGGCGCCGGAGAGCCCACCGGCCGCCACGGCCTCGTCGAGCACCTGGTGGGCCATCGTCGACCGGCAGATGTTGCCGGTGCACACCATGAGGACGCCCATCGATCCCCCTCACAGCAGGGCCAGGTAGGCGCGGACGGCCTCGGTGCTGTGCGTGGTGGCGCGTCGGTTCGAGGCCCGGCCGCACTGCTGTCGTTCACCGGTGCGGCCGGCGACTCACGTGAAACCGTCATCGCCTTTGCTGGCATGTGCTCCGTCTCCGGTGAAACCGAGGACACCTTTGCAGCCAGATACACCTGTTTTTGGCGCTATTTCATCGAGCAAAGGCGTCGTGGGTTTCATACAGGCGTCCTGAGGCTCCCGCATTGGTGCTGACGGTTACATCTCGTGGCGCGGTAAGCGGCATGGGCGCGAGAAAGTTCGCCCAGCGCAGGAAAAATGGCCCAAAATGGAGGTTTTATAGCGTGCTGGGCGAGTTCTGTCGCGAGTGTGGTCGGGTGGGTGTCTGTTGGGCGAATTTTGGCGCTCACCGGCACCTTAATCAGGTCCCGAAGCCCTCCATCGGCACCGCGGCCAGGCCGTTCCGTGCATGCCTGCCCTCCATGCCGACGACACCGGGCGCGTACGCGGATAGGTTATTGCGATATGGATAGGTTATGAGCATGCGGATAGCTTATTAACCTATCCGCATGCCGATAACCTATCCGCATCATGACAACCTATCCACATAGGCCCAGGTGTGTTCCTCGCGCGCTCGCCACACCGTCGGTCGTGGGGCTTTTGCACTACATGAAGCCGTTCGGGGGTGTGTCATCGGCGTGTCGGAGCCTTGGATGGCGCAATTCCCCCCCGCTGGGTGGCGTAGGGGCCGCGGGCTGGAGCGTAGTAGTTGCCAAAGTGCAGACCCGTTGGGTGAAAAGCGCCCAAAAACGACGGTTTTGGCTGAATGGGTCTGCACTTTGGGCGCAGCGGCACCAGGCATGGCGTGTTGTTCGCACGTGAGTCCGCTAGTCCGTGCGCTCACCTGCGCTGGCGACTGGTCGACCCGCAGCACTGCTGAGTGTTGGAGGAGTTACCTACGCCCCGCATAGCCCTTGATATCGTTGACTTGTCGCGCAGGGGCGTCGACGGCAGGGGAGCGCTGGAGCTTCCTCGCAGACAGGAGGCCACACCGATGGACACCATCAGGAAAGCGGATAGTCGCCGCGGGCGGATCGCCTACGAGGTTGCTGGGCTCGTGTGGCTTGCCGAGGCCTCGGGCCCCGGGGCCGCCGTCGTGCCTGTGCTCGATCATGGCGCGACGTGGCTTGAGGAGCCTCGCCTGGTCTCCGTCACGCCGACACCGCTGGCGGCCGAGGAGTTCGGCCGCGCCCTCGCTCACACGCACGCCGCCGGGGCCGGCCACCTGGGTGCGCCCCCGCCCGGCTTCGAGGGTGACGGCTGGATGGGGGGAGGCCCACCTTTCGCTACCCGACCACCCGAGCCCGGCCCCGACCTCGTCGTCGGAAGAATCCTGGGGCGCTTTCTACGCGCGCGAGCGCATCGCCCCCTACCTCGACGACCGCATCTTCACTGCCGCCGAACGAACGCTCATCGAAAAACTCTGTGAGTGCCTCGAGTCCGGCGTGCTTGACCACGGCCAGCCGCGCCTCGTCGAAGAAGCGAAAAGCCGCCAGAGCAACATCGGCGCCGCCCGCACCCACGGCGACCTGTGGAGCGGCAATATCATGTGGACCTCCGAGGGTGCCGTCCTCATTGACCCCGCCGCGCAGGGCGGCCACGCCGAGGAGGACCTCGCGGCCCTCGCGGTCTTCGGCTGCCCGCACTACGAGCGGATCCTCGCCGCCTATCACGAGGCCTCACCCCTGGAGGACGGCTGGCGCGAGCGCGTCGCCCTGCATCAGATGCACATCATCATGATCCACTGCGCCGTCTTCGGGCGCTCCTACGTGCCCGAGGCCGCGGCGATCGCTGTCCAATGGACATCAGGTGACAGGAACTAAGACTGATTTCACTGATAAAATCGAAAAATATCGAACGAAGCCAGAATTTTATGAAAGATGAGCTATGCGAGAGGTTCAGGACTGCGTGAAACTGGTGGCGGACTGGGTTCGTGCGCCGGCAAAGAATGAACAGGGGAATTGCGTTAAAGTAAGTAGATTTCGGGATGAAGATGCTCAAAATCTGAAAAAACTCGCAGCGCTGATCCTCAGTCAAAACCATGTCAAATTTCCAAAGCAGATAATCCGAGAACTTTCAGCGTGCGGGCATGTTGCCATTCCTTGGAAAGTGCAACACGCGTTCGAGTTATTGGCCGAGAATAATGCAACCGATAACTTCGCTCTCCTGTACTCGAAAATTGTTGCCGCGGAGAATAGGCGCCCTCTCGGCACTTTCTTTACTCCGTCAACGTATGCGGAGTCTATGATACGGGAATATGTGAAGAAGTACTCGCCACCGGAACGCGTGGTCGATGTGGGTGCTGGGGTTGGAATATTCTCTGAGCTTTCACTGAAATACTGGAAACAGTCTCAAGTGTACTCAATTGACGTAAATCCAATTACACTAGGGCTGCAGGCTGTTGCGATGGCTGGAAACGCAAACTATAGTACCAATCTTGTGTTATCTGACTATCAGACCTGGTTGAAAGAAGACTCTGGTAGCGAGCCAACCCTATATCTAGGAAATCCGCCGTACACTCGATGGCAGTTGATTCCGAAAGAGAGTAGAAGTGGATTGCTTGAGCAGTCGCGCGGATTGGTCAAGCCACTTGCGAATTTATCAACTATATTCTTTGCGATGACTCTCATGAAATTGCGTCCGGCCGACAGTTTGTTGATGATACTGCCGTCTTCGTGGATGCATGCGCGTTTTGCTGGCGAACTGCGCTCGTGGCTCCGAACGCAGGAGTATCGTGGCATCTCGATGAGACAGGCTGATTCCTGGAAATTTGAAGACGCAATTGTCGATGCGGTTGCTGTTGAAATCGGCCCAGAAAGTTCTAAAAAGCAGAAGATAACCATATCGGGATGGAATAGTCGAGATAATGTGAGCATTAAACGCGGAGGAGCGGATCGAGGATTCGTGTCGGAGGAGGTGCATTCTACTCCGCGTTCATCAAAGTTGACGGGGTAAAGCTCGAACAATTTGCTCGTGTGTCTCGAGGTGTGGCGACAGGTGCGAATAGTTATTTCATTCGTTCAAGCAGTGAATGGGATCGGCTTGAGATAGATGAGTTGTATAGGTTTCCTGTCGTAAGACGACTGCGGGCCGTAGCGGGGTTGCGTGAGCCGATTATCGACAATGCTGAAGTACTTTGTTTAAGTGATTACCAAAGAGGTACAGATCGTAAGGTTGATATGTTGCTGGACGATGGCGAGTTGGAAGGCGTGAACCAAAGATATCTATGCTCGTCACGTTCCATGTGGTTCGATCTGCACGCTGAACTTCGTGTACCAGACGTGATTTTATCATCCTTCGCGCGTGAGCGCTTTCATATTGTGGAAAATCGGAGCCGAATGGCGATATCGAATAACCTCTTCGGGCTATATTGGCGCAGCGATGCCGATGAATCCGATAAGGAATATGTCTTAAAATGGCTGAGGAGTGATGTTGGGCAGCAAGTGCTTCGGCGGTGCTCATCCCCGGAAGGGCACGGCCTATTTCGGTTAAGTCCCCGTTTGCTCATGCAGATACCAATGGGTGAGTCGGAGCGCTGTGATAGGCTGGGCGCGAAAGCAGTCGGCTAGTGTTTGATGCCGAGGAGCGTGTCTTGATGGCTGCAAACCTGAATTTTACTGTTGATACTCACCTACTGCGAGAGTTGGGTGAGCTTCTTGTCGGCCGTGACAGCACTGCCGTCATAGAACTGGTGAAGAACAGCTACGATGCTGATGCTACAGTCGTACGGCTTCATGCCTGCAATCTCAGGGATCCGCAGGTAGCAGAGCTTATCGTCGAAGACAACGGCAATGGTATGACACTCGATCGGTTCAGAACGGCGTTTCTTCGGATTGCTGGAAGGGATAAGGAAGGCGGCTCTAGAACGTCACCGCGATACTCGCGCGCGTACACCGGACAGAAGGGGATCGGGCGGCTCGCGAGTCAGAAGCTTGCCGGCGTTCTTGAGATTCGAAGTGTTCCAAACGAATGCGTTGCAAAGCAGGCGGATACCGGCGTGCATGCACGTATAGACTGGGGAGCGATTGACGAGCAAGAGACACTAAACGAGCTAAACGAAGGCTTGGACGTCGCTCCCTTGCAAGCGGTTGTAGGAATGTCTTCGGGTACGCGGCTAGCGATGTCATCATTGAAAAAGAAATGGTCGGACAAACAGATCGCGAAATTTGTTCGCGAAGTAAAATCCGCATTGCCACCCGCGTTCATTTTAAATGGAACTTCCGATTCGCTCGGAATTGCTGCATCACCGCTGTTTGGTATGCCGAATGTTCGGCTTTCTTCTGAGACTGATCCGGGATTCGAATTACACTTTTCAGGTGATTTCGAACAGGGTGATGAGTATTGGGATCAAGCTCGCGATAGATTTAGTTGGTGTGTGGAAGTTGATGTCGCGAATGGTATAGCACGATTCCAGATCACGCCAATGTGCTCGGAGGTCGAAGAAAACGCTTACGCTCGCCAATATTACTTTGAGCGTCAAGCATCACCCGGACTCATGTTTCAAGCACGATATTTCGTGTACCCGAGAGCAAGCGCTAATCGAGGACCGCTCAATGGCTTTGTTCGGGACTACAGGGGCATTCGTATCTACCTAGAAGGTTTTCGTGTGCTTCCGTACGCAGATGGTAGCGATGACTGGCTCAATATTGATCGTGACTATCGTAGTGGGCCTCGATATTATGAGATTGAGATCGACGATCAGAATAGCGATGCAGTTGACGCAGATAGGCGAGAGGCTTTAGATGCTTTAAGTCAAAATTCCTACTTTGGCGCTGTGTTCCTGACAGAATCCGGGGCTCCAGGCCTCAAGAGTCTCGTCAATCGAGAAGGGTTTGTGCCTGGTGCGACGTTCGATGAAATACGCGAAATTGTTGCAACTTCCGTGAAGCTGAGCGTGCGAGTGCGACGATCGGTTCGCTTGCAACGCGAGCGTTACGAGCGCAATGAACGACATGTCGTCACGGATGTTAACAGTAAGGAAGTTGAAGCGGATGTCTCTTTGCCGTCGCAAAGTGATCATCCTGCCAGGGTCAACTTCGAGTTATTGTCGCCGATGCGCACTAGTTTAAATGAATCCGAACAGATTGAAGCAGCAGTTCATGCTTCACAGGCGCTATTATCAAATAATAAGAAAACCGATATTGATGGTGATAAAATTGTTGCTCTCGATAAAGGATTCCAACTTGTGTCCGATAAGTTGCGTGCACTGGAAGAGATACAGCCGGAGTTAAGAATTTGGCCGGTGTTGGTCTTCAACTTGGCGCATTTGTGCATGACATCAATGGCATGATATCGAATGCGGCTACTGTCACGAGGATATTGGACATGCTACTTGATTCGGTGACAGATCGAGGGCAACGAACACTGATCAAGTCGGCACGCGCCGCTTCATTGGAGTTGGCTCATACGCTTTCGCGTCAGAGTTCTTATCTGACGAATGTGTTGACGAACGATCCAAGGCGGCGAAGAAGCAGATGTAAAGTTTTGGAACACGTTCAATCAGTTCTTCGCTTCCTCGCCCCAAAGATTGCGAATAAGAACATTAGTGTACATGTCAACATTTCGGAAACTGTTCGCACATTGCCAATGTTTCCTGCAGAGTTGACCATTTTGCTGACTAATGTATTGGCAAACGCTGTGAAGAACGCTGCGTCCGATGGTTCGATCTGGGTAGATGTTGAGGAGCTAGCTTCAGAAATTGCTATAACGGTTAGTAATGATGGTGTCATTGTCAATCTTGACGAAGCTGAGAGGTGGTTCCTTCCGTTCGAAAGTACGACGACAGTCGTTGATGAAGTTCTTGGGCAAGGACTAGGCCTTGGTCTTCCCATTGTTCGCGCATTGACTGACGACTACCGTGGCTCGGTTCATTTCGTGGAACCGCGTCTTGGTGCAGCAACGTCCATCCGTATTACCCTTCCCAAGAAAGAAGTAAACATTGGTGAATCAAACTCGCGAACTACGTGTGCTAATCATTGATGATGATGATATGGAAGCGTTCGTTGCGTTGCTCAGATCGCGCGGGCTTAGTGCATTGCATGTCACGCCGGATGAGCTAGAGGAAGCTCATCTCGAAGACGTTCAGGTCGTGCTTGTTGACGAGTACCTGAATAAGTGGGCTCGGCGCGAGTCGGTCGTCGACGCTGTTGGGCTGTACGTCCGTGATGGAATAGCACTTGCTGCGGTGCTTCGTTCTCATCTTGACAACCGTGGTCCGGCTGAAAACGTGCTGGCGGTGCCGAAGGATACGTCGATTGTCTTGAGAACAGGTCGGCTTGATGTTCTTGCGGCCGGCACTCCACGCTACATGCAGCCCGTAACTGTGTCGCGTCAACATGATCTCGAGTGGGCAGTGCGTAAAGAGGATGAGGGCACTGAGGCTGCAATTGCAGCGATTGAAGCACTTGCCAGCGCAGTTTTAACGCTCCCGAAGCAGTGGAATGGTATTGGAACGGAAGGGCTTTGCGACTGGCTGGGGTTGGGAGCTCAGGCTTGGAAAGAGGCCGCTCTGGAGCAGATCGAAGAGTGTCGGCCACCGTGGTCCGTACTCGCAGCATCATCCGCTGGGCGTAAGTGGATCGCTTGGTTTCTTCAGCGTATTTTGCCCTTTCCGACATTTCTTATTGACGATCTTCGGGCTGCAGCGTACCTTGGGCTAAGCGGTACAGCACTGGACGTTTTGTTAGAAAATGAGGGCATTGTTGGCGAAATGTTGCAAAGCTCACTATATGTTGGTGAATTGAGCAAGTTTGGTGGCCGCAGGTGGTGGCGGGCTGGTTTGCAGCAATTGAAAAGCGAAATGATTGCTTTTTCATCTGGTCGCAATGCTGATTCTATTTATCTTGCAGTGGAAAAGCAATCTGGAATTGATCTTAACTCGTATCGGCTGGGGGTTAATTTCCCGGTATTTCAGATCGGCGAGGACTATAGTGTGCTTGATAAGCCCATCGAAATTGATAGGGCTGTTCGTTTGCAGCCTGACGAATGGCCTTCGTATGCAGATGATCCTTGGCTTGATTCTCGTCGCTTGGAGCATAGTGAACTTGCTGAACTTGTTCTTGGCGATGATCGGTTCATCATGAAAGATGGCGCTTATGGTAGATCTTAATGCTCATGTTCTTGACACTGGTCCGTTGCTGTGTCTTGGGAACTCATCCAATCTTCGTGAGTGGTACGACGACTTTCTGCTGGATGAGGGGCTAGTTGTTACTGCCGTTCATGGAGAGTTGAAACGTCAGTCCAATTTGCATCCTGTGCAGTGGGGTAGCGGTAATACCGAACATCGCAAGTTGTTGATAAGTACAGCAAAACGTCTTTTGCGACACTATTCGCAAACGCTATTTTGTTCTTCGAGGCTAATTCCAGAACCATCTGATTATTTGGGGCTGCTCTCTCAAATTCAGGCAGAGCTGCAAAGTGACTCGGAACATAAGGCTCATCGTCGGGGTGTGCGCGATATTCCTTCAAACGAGGGTGAAGCTTTCTCTATCCATGCAATTTTGACCATTATTAAAGGTTCTGTTTATTTTGTCTCGAATGATGAAGGGGCCAGGGGTGTAGCGCGGAATCACGGTATTCGGGTGTGTACTTTTGTGGACCTGGCAGTGTCATAGGGTGTAAGCAATTTTTCGTGTAGTGGCGGTGCTGTTTGGAGGCTGATCGTGGGGTGTCGTCGGATGCTTGGAGTCGAGGATCGTGCGGCGATCATGGCAGGGCTGGAGGCGGGTTTGTCCCAGGTGTGTATCGCCCACTTGATTGGGCGTAGCCCCTCGGTGGTGTGCCGTGAGATCGCCCGCCATACGGGTCCTGACGGGGTGTATCGGGCCGAGGAAGCCGGCAAAGCCGCCCGCGCGGCCAGGCGTCGCCCGAAGAAGCGCCTGTTGGATCGCAATTCGGTTCTTCGCCGCCGCGTGATTGCTGATTTGTCTCAGGGGCACACGCCCCGCCAGATCAGCGGACGCCTGCGCGCCGAAGCGTGTGGCACACTGCCCACCATGGATACTTCCCCCGACGCTCAGGGCCACACGATCAGCCACGAGGCGATCTACACGTGGATCTACGCCCACCCCAAGAAGACGCTCATCGAACACGGCATTTGCTTGCCATCGCGCCGGTGGATGCGCAAGAAACCCCCCACAGGCGGGCGCAAACCCCCCATTGTTGGGATGCGATTGATTGATGAGCGCCCCGACATTGCTGATCGGAAAATCCCGGGTAACTGGGAAGGTGACCTGATTATCGGCCAAGACGGGGCCAGCGCGTGCGCGACCCTGGTTGAGCGCACGACCCGCTACCTGATCATCGTCGCCTTGCCTCTGGGTCGGAAAGCCGACCAGGTCTGTGACGCGCTCACCCGCCGCATCCAGGGCCTGCCCGACCAAGCGATGCGCACACTGACCTGGGACCAAGGCCGGGAAATGGCCCGCCACCAGCGCCTCACCCACGACACCGGCGTGGAGGTGTTCTTCGCTCACCCCCACAGCCCCTGGGAGAGAGGAACTAACGAAACACCAACCGGCTCATCCGCCGCTACCTGCCCAAAGGAACCCCCATCACCAGCCACCAACCCTACCTCGACGCCATCGCCTACGAGCTCAACAACTGCCCCAGAGCCACCCTCGGCTACCGCACCCCCACAGAAGCATTCAACGAACTCATTGCTACCACCCATTGACACCGCCCCTGTTTCGATATATTTGTGCTCAATCTAGGGATTCGCGACAAAAGAAGCGTGTGCATCGAGAACTTCTGAGCTGCCGTATGCATTTTGATATTGGTGGTGTGATTTCTAATCCGTCCGACCTTGATCTTCGCTACTTTGGTACCTAATTCTTATGTTTCGCTATGGTGGAAGTGTGGGATCGTCTCAATTGAGAGTTCTCGTATGGGAAACAAGCAACCCAATCATTTTCGGTGTGTATGCTGTGTTGGTGTGTTTTGGAAAGCCGTGTTAGTAGTATCTTTAGCTATTTAACCGAATTTGTGTTCTATAACATGGTTGCAGTTTTGTCCGGTGTAGTTTTTTGGAGTATAGCTCTGGCTCATCCTGGTTCGGCTAAGGTGTGCAGCTCTCTCTTTCGGTCGTGTGAAGTGTGTAGTGTTCCGGCTTATGGCGTGTGTGGTTCCGCATGGCTGCACTAGGTGCTAACGCGCTTCAATCCACTCATATGTGCGCTGTTAGCAAGGGCGACCACGCCGAGGAGGACCTCGCGGCCCTCGCGGTCTTCGGCTGCCCGCACTACGAGCGGATCCTCGCCGCCTACAACGAGGCCTCACCCCTCGAGGACGGCTGGCGCGAGCGCGTCGCCCTGCACCAGATGCACATCATCATGATCCACTGCGCCGTCTTCGGGCGCTCCTACGTGCCCGAGGCCGCGGCGATCGCCCGCAGGTACGCATAGACCGCGCCTCCCTCCTCGAACACGCATGCGCATGCGTGGGGACGAGGAGGGAGGCGTGGGTAGTGCGTGAAGGCAGAGATTCTCAGGCGCGTGCGTCGTAGTGCTGCAGACCCGAATCCTCTCGCGAGCCGCCCTGGCCGTCGCCCACGTCGTGGTAGTCGTGGATCCACTCCAGGCGGCGCACCCACTTGACCATCTTGTAGCCGTGCTGGGAATCGGCGCGCAGGCGCAGCGGGCCGCCGTAGACCTCGGGCAGAGGCTCGTCGTTCATGCCCCAGGCGAGGATGCACTCGTCGTCGTCGATCATCGACGGGTCGATGCACTCGTAGTAGGGCTCGGTTGGGCGCCCGTCGTAGGTGTGTCCGACGTGTCCGAATGAGGTGGCCATCAGGTAGTGCGCGCCCTCCGTGGGCGTGACCTGCTCGAGGAGGTCCTTGAGGCGGATGCCCTCCCACTTCGCAATGCCCGTCCATCCCTGCATGCAGGTGTGCATCGTAATGTTCGTGACCTTACCCAGGGCCTTCAGCTCGTCGATGGAGAATGACTTTTCCTCCTCGACGAGGCCGCCGATCTCGAGTCGGAAGTCCTTGAAGTCGTCCTCGCGCAGGGCGATGTACTCCTCGGACTGCTCCTTTGTCGGCGGGCGCGTGTTGACCCAGTGGAACGGGGAAATGTCGTCCTCGGTGAAGGTCTTCTTCGCGACCTGACGCGACTTCAGGCGGTCGAGCGTGAGGGCTCGAATCGGCTGCGTGGCACCCCAGATCCAGCGCTGGGTGCGGCGCAGGTTCGACAGGGACCAGTAGGAGGCTCCGATCCACAGGGCGATGGCCACGACGATGCCGATGATCAGCATGGTGACAGCCTGAGCGAATCGCGCTGCCGAGATGTCGTCGTAGTTTTCGCCGAGCATCATGTGCGCGATGTTGTACTTCGGGTGGACGATGAACACGAGCGCGACGTGCATGACCACGAAGAAGCAGTAGAACGCCATGCCCAGGAAGTGGATCGAACGCGCCGTTTGGCGGTTGCGGAAGATCTTGACATACCCGGGGAAGCGCCCCGCGAAGGTGGGGGACATGATGGGGCCGGTCGCGATCATGAGGGGCGCGACGATAAAGACGACCGTGAAGTACATGAGCTTCTGGAGGGCGTCATACGGCTGGAAGTGCTCGATGGAGGGAATCTGCAGGCCCATGTAGATCTTGGCGCTCTCCCAGGCCTCGGGGAAGATGGACCACGAGGTGGGGACGATGCGTCGCCACTGGCCTGTCCCGAAGAGGAGGGCAACGTAGACGAAGCCGTTGACGAGCCAGATGGCCGTGACGAGCGCATGCCACGCGCGGCCCAGGCCGATCTGTCCGCGTCCAGGCAGGGAGATCAGCGGGTGCAGGTTGCGCTGGTCGTCGCGCGCCGTGAACTCGCCGGGGACGGTCGACACCTTGTCCTTCGTGAACTTGAGCCACTCGGATCCGGGCGTGCAGTGATTGTTCCAGTACAGACGTGGGTGTGATGCGAGGACCTCCCAGCCGGAGCGGATGAGGAAGCCCATCATGATGAAGTTGATGAAGTGGGTGATCCTCAGCCAAGCGGGAAAAGTGTCGAGGTCGACGGCACCGGCTGCGCTAGCCATTGCTGCGAGCGCATGCATTGCGGTTCCTCCTGTGTGGCGTGAACGATAGAACGCCTCGCATATTAGAGGGAGAATACGCGCAAAATTAGGTGTCAAGTTGCGGTGTGGCGCAACACCGTACAAGTTGCACGCTTGTCAAGCTGTATTTGAGAGGGTAAATGCCAGTTCTTTTGAAAAGAAGATGTTGACAAAAGTGGGGTTGAGCCATGAAAAACGAGGCCGGGGCTAGGTCGTGCGGTGACCCAGCCCCGGCCTCGTTTCCGGAGGTATGACTGTCCTACGGACGCGGAATGTTGCGCATGTTCGAGGTCGCCATCGAGAAAGCCTCAGCGATGCCGCCGTTGAGCACGATCTTGCTCATCGCCGTCGCGAAACCAACCACCTGTCCGCCCGTGATGGCCGGGGGCAGCGACAGAGCGTTCGGGTCGGTGATGACCTCGACGAGGGTGGGGCCGGGGGCGTCGAACGCCTCGCGATAGGCGTCCGCCAGGCGCGATGCGTCCTCGACGCGCTCCGCGTGGAAACCAATTGCGCGGGCAACCTCCGCGTAATTCGTGTCGGGCACGTCAGTCTGGAAGTCCGGAATGCCGTTGACCAGCATCTCCAGCTTGACCATGCCCAGCGTCGAGTTGTTGAACACAACCACCTTGACGGGCAGTTGTACATCTTCGCGGTGATGAGCTCGCCCAGCAGCATCGACAGGCCGCCGTCGCCCGACACGGACACGACCTGACGATCCGGGAACGCGGTCTGCGCGCCCAGCGCCATCGGCAGTGCGTTGGCCATGGAGCCGTGCAGGAATGAGCCGATGAGGCGACGCGTCCCGAGCGGATCGAGGTAACGCGCCGTCCACACGTTGCACATGCCGGTGTCCGCCGTGACGATCGCGTCCTTGGCGGCCGTTTCGTTGAGCAGGTGAGCGGCGTACTCGGGGTGAATCGGGTGCATCTTCTCCACGTTGCGCGTGTAGGCGCCAACCGGCGCATGCATGATCTCCGCATGCTTCTTGAGCTTGCGCTTCAAGAACGAATCGGAACGATCCTGACGCAGATGGGGCATCAGCGCCTCAATGAAGGGCTTGACCTGCGAGTGGATAGCGAGGCCGACGTCGGTGCGACGACCTAACTTCTCAGCGTGCGTATCGACCTGAATCGTGGGGGTGGAGGGCAGGAACTGGTCGTAGGGGAAGTCGGTGCCCAGCAGGATCAGCACGTCGGCGTCGCTCATGCCCTCGGCGGCCGCGCCGTAGCCCAGCAGGCCCGTCATGCCCACGTCGAAGGGGTTGTCGTACTGGATGAAGTGCTTGCCGCGCAGCGAGTGCCCGATCGGGGCCTTCAGGGCGTCGGCCAGCGCGATGACCTCGTCGTGAGCGCCTTCGACGCCCGCACCCGCGAAGATCGCGACCTTGTCCGCCTTGTTGAGCAGGGCGGCCGCCTCTTCGATATCGGTCGCGTTGGGCGCAAGCGTCGCGGGGCGCGCGGGCGCGTACGTGGGAACGTGGTCAACCGCCTTGAGGTCGGACACGTCACCGGGCAGCGTAATGACCGAGACGCCGCCCAAGCCGACCGCGTGACGGATCGCCGAGTTTACGGTGCGCGGCGACTGCGCCGCGGAGGAGATGAGCTCGTTGTAGACCGAGCACTCCTCGAAAATGCGGTCCGGGTGCGTCTCCTGGAAGTACATCGAACCGATTTGCACGCTGGGAATGTGCGAGGCAATGGCAAGGACGGGTGCGCCCGTGCGGTTCGCGTCGTACAGGCCGTTGATGAGGTGAAGGTTGCCCGGGCCGCACGAACCCGCGCACACAGCCAGCTTGCCCGTCAGCTGTGCTTCCGCCGACGCTGCGAACGCCGCCGCCTCCTCGTGGCGCACGTGAATCCAGTCGATGCCGCCCTTCTTGGAACCGCCGGTCTTACGCACGGCGTCGACGATGGGGTTGAGGGAATCGCCGACGATTCCGTAGATGTGGTGGACGCCCGCGTCGACGAGCTGCTCGACGATCTGTTCTGCGACGTTCATGCCGCCTCCTTATTTTCCGTGGCTATGACCTGATAAAATAATCGTAGGTGCGACTAAGGTCCCGTGTCGCTTCGGAGTGAGCAACAGATCGTTCCGGGGTGGCAGGTGGAGCACACGAACCCGAGTCCGGTAGGATGGCATCGCCCCAATAGCTCAGTCGGTCAGAGCAGCGGACTCATAATCCGTGGGTCGTCGGTTCAAGCCCGACTTGGGGCACCATCGCATCGGCGTCTCGCCGCCGCCCGGCGGGTTTGAAAGGTGCCGGGATCCAGCCGCCCATTCCGTCTGGGGTGGGCATGAGGTCTGCGGGCTCGATGCCAAAGAAGTTGGCGGCAGTTAGTAATTCTGTCACCGACCAGCCGACGTTTCCTCGCAGCTTGCGACTGACTGTTGCTCCAGAAACGCCGATAACTGGCCCAAAACTATTGCCAGACATCTTGCGCGCAAACAAATGCTGATTGATTGTCATGCCGATCGCTTGGTCGGGCGCCAGTCCCATGCTGAACCTTCGTCGTTGTCATGCTGCAATAGTACGCAAACGCTGCAAAAACTGCAACGACATCTCTTGACGGCAATAGTGCATGGATGCATCATATAGTGTATGACACTGCAAAAAATGCAACAGCTTATCAGTGCTGGCGAAGCTGCCAAGCTTGTGGGCGTTTCTCCGGACACCCTGCGGCGATGGGCGAAATCAGGGTCGCGTGCGACATGTGGTGACACCGTCGCGTCGCATTCTGTTTTGATCCCGCTGACATCGCGGCGATGTACACGACTGTCGACCCTGATCGCGAGTCGTCGATGCTCGGATGTTCCGCTGCCAGGCTTGGGTAGGGGCAGGGGAGGTGACTCATTGTGAGCATCTACGGTGTCGCTTGGGCGTTGGATAGGGTTCGTGGGATCTCGGTTGGCGCGAAGATCGTGTTGATCTCGCTGGCGGAGTTTGCTAACGATGCAGGATGTGACGTGGGCTGTCGCGAGAGCGTCTCATTAGCCGTGTGGAGTGCTCGACACGCGCGCTGAGTGGTTACTTCAGTGAGTTGGAAGCGTGCGGGGCGCTGACTCGCGAGGCGCGCTACGAGTGGTGCACGTCCGAATCATGCTCGCGTACGGGTGAGCATAAGCATCGTCGTGGCACGGTCTATCGGATTCATCCAGAGCTGCGTATCGACATGCGCGCGGCCACAAGCGCAGATTCTGCGTCTGTGACGGAATCGTTGGAATCTCAACGAAAGTCTCACAGTGGCAGTATCTGCGCCAGTGAGGACACAGTGGCAAATTCACGTCGTTCACAGGCGCAGACGTCTGCGACCATTACTTATAGGAAAGAACCATCAATAGAACCACCCAAACCTAACCCCCCACCCCCTGTGGGTGACGGTTTGGTTGGGTTGGGGACATGGATGCGCCGATCAAGTGACTGTCGAGGGGAGCCTGCGTCGCCGGAGGCGACGTCAGTGCCCCTAGGGAGGTCATAGAGACTCTCAGGAGCCCCGCAGAAGCCCTGAAGTCTGAGGAGTGATCAGGGTGCTGAAAGCGCCTCTGAAGCCGATCTGGCGATCTTTGGCGGCATGTCTACCTGAGTCGATGCGAGTGATGGACGCGCGGGGTCTTGGTCTCGTGGTTGGTTTGTTGCGTGAACGGCTGGACGCCGGGTGGACGTCAGGGTGAGATCAAGCGGTTGCTGGATTCGCCGTTGCCTGATCGCATTGCTCGGATGTCGGGTCTTGTGAGCTCGCGGCTACGCCGTCTGGTCGCTGTGGGCGAGTCTCCTCGGGCTCAGGCTGCAGCTGCCGCGCGTGAGCGTGAGCGCCTTGCGGCTAAGCGAGCTGCTGCGGAGGATGACTGCGCGTGGCGCAGACGGCTCCGTCGTTGGTGCATATGCGCATTCATGACTCTGGCGAAGGAGATGGCTCCTGGGGTTGTCGCCCGCTCGGTGCGCAGTGGTTGAACTTGCGGTTTGCAGCAGGGCTCTGGTGGATGCGTGGCGTCGTGAGAACCCTCAAGGCGGGAAGCCGTCACCGTCAGCGCTGCTGGAGGTGCTCGCAGCATCTGGCGAGCAGATCGCGGGTCGCGTGATTGCTGAGCACGTGGATGGGGAGGTGGCTTGAGATGGTGGATGTGGTCTTGTCTTGGCCTGCATGGGCCCGAGCTCAGCGAGGTTTGGGGGCTTCAGCCCGCGCGTGTTTGCGTGAGCTGGCTTCCTTAGCGGACGATCGTGGGGCCGCGATCGTGGAGATCAGCTGGTTGGCCGAGACGACAGATCGATCTCGCCGGACGGTGTGGCGTGGTCTAGCGGAGCTAGAGGATCGTGCGCTGATCGTGCGTGAGGGGCGCCGAGAGGCGGGCATCGCGCGCCGTCACGATTCCAGCTGGTCCGTGACCCCGCGGTTGCTGTGGAGCGGACCCGTGATCGGATGCAGAGCCTGGGTGTCGTCGTCGATGTCTTCACTGGAGGCGCGGTTGACCCGGATGATAACGAGGGGTTGCGCGCTGTCCTTGTTGAGGCATGCGAAGCAGGCTGGGTTGGGCAGGGTGCGAGCCGGTTAGCTGTGACGTTACTGGAGCATGGCCCCAAGCAATTTGGGCGCCTTGCGGTGCGACAGGCGCGTTTCGAGGGGGAGACGGTGTCGGATGCTTTGGCTGATGTCTTGACGTTGGCGTGGCTGGAGGCGCGCGCGTCCGCCGCGTCGATGATTCGTGCCCGCCGCCCGTGGGCAGTGTGGTCGCGGGCCGTGAGTGTGCAGTTGCAGAGGAGTCGTTGGCAAGCCTGGAGGACCGCAACGCAGTGACCATCGAGGGCGCTGTCCCCGAAGGAGGTTCGTCCCCTCGCTGGTGGGGCCGGGGAACTGTATGTGGGGAATTGATGAGCTGACGGGACCTTTCGTGCGCGTCATTGAGGCGTTGCGTGAGGCAGGTATGCCGTCGACGCTCGCGTGGGCGGGCAGCGTGCGCATCGCGCAGATTGCTGCTCATGTCTCGGTCGCGAATGCTCACACGATGGCCGCGCGCGACGCCACGCTCGCCTCTCTCGGGGTGAGTCCCACAGCTGCACGCGCATGGATGACGCTCCTGGTTGGGTCACGGCGTGGGAACGGTGTCGAACGCCCTCGATGCCGATCAGAAAGCGCTGGCTGAACAGGCTGCGGTCGTCGCAGCCGCGTGGCGCAAGACGTTGCTTATTGCGTAGATCACATGGGCGTGATTGAGGGTGCCTGACAAAAAGTGTCAGGTAGCTCCACTTTCGTTGGATTTTCAGGGTTTTTTTATGGTTGGTCAGGAAAATGTATGGCCGTCGATCTGCTGAATGTCTTTGATGATGTCGTCAATGAGTTCTTGGTCGTCGATGGTGGCGTCGTCTTCGACCCATTCACTCTTGACGGTTATCTCGAGGCGCTGGAAGACACGCATGTGGGACATGTCGATGCCTTGGCGCATCGCTTTGTCGATGGCTTGTGCGATCGCGTAGGCGCGATCGGTTGAGGGCCATCCTGCAGTGTTGAGCTGGCCACCGGCGCCGGGAGGGCGGCCGTCGAAGGTGACGGCCCAGTATTGGAGGCGTTCAGGCTGGGAGTTGTGGTTCATGAGGGGTGCTCCAGAAGGTGTCAAACGATCTGTATTAATGATGCCATCTTGGCAGGTCGTCAGCGTGCACGTCGTTGTGCGTGTACGTGCTGACGGATAGGGCGTAGTGAGAGGAGCGCACATGTCGTCTTATCCGGATCTAGGTCTGACCTCACCTGCACAAGAATCGTGGCAGGCCCTAAAGGTTCGTCTGTGCCGATTCCACCCCCGCCCGCTGTGGCCGCTGCGCGCCCGTGGGCCCCGGGCGTCGATGGGCTTGCTGTTCGTCGGCACATCCGGCGCTCCGCCGTCGATGGTGCCCCTCTCCTGTGGATTGTGGGTGCCCACGGCGGCGCAGGAGCCTCGACCTGGGCGCATCTGCTAGGTGCCGGTGATGCTGGTGTTGCGTGGCCGCAGCACGTCAACCCCACGCGACTTTTGAGCATCGTGGTCTGTTGCCGCTCAACTGCGGCGGGGCTGCGTGCAGCGCAGGACGTGGCTATCGAGTGGGCGTCAGGTGCCCTCCCTGGGCAACTCGTTGGCCTCGTTGTTGGGGCTGATGCCCCCGGGCGTCTCCCTCGTGAGCTCCGTGATCAACTCCAGATCACGTCGGGTGCATTTCCGCATTGTGCATTCGTTCCGTGGCAGGCGCAGTGGCGCTTCGCCAAGGAAAGCGACGTGAATGCCGATCATTCACGCCGTATCACCAAGATTGCCGCCACCGTGGCGGCATGGACTGAAAGGACACTCAGATGATCATTATGACTCGACTGACCACGCTACTTGGGACCGATACGTCGGTTGTTCCCGACGTGAAGCCGAAGACCATTGCAGGACTGATGGGGCAGATCAGTGATCTTTTGGGTAATGCCATGTGGATTGGCATTATCTGCGGAGTCCTCGGCCTGATTATCGCGGGTGGGATGATCGCCCTTCACAACCGGCAAGGGCCCGGAGCTGGTGGCGAAGCCGTCGAAAAAATCGGGTGGACCATTGCCGGTGTTCTCATCGTCGTGTCGGCACCGATTATTATCAGGCAGTTTGTCTAAAGGAGCGATGTGATGAGCGATAGCGATGAGGAAAGGGAACGGAGCCCATTCGCATCCCCATGGGTGATTGCCTCCGGTCTGATTGTCATTGTCATTGTGGCCATGGGGATTGGACTGGGAGTGGGGCTGGCAATGCGCGGCTCTACAATAAAGCAGCCGTCGAATCAGTCAGGCCAGCCGACCGGCAGGCCAACGGTGATCACGCCGTCACCGAGTGCATCGCCGTCGCTCATGCCCTCCCCGACCCCCACGGAGGGAGTGCTCGGAATGGACTATATTTCGCAGCCTTGTTACGTCGACGAGGTCAATATGTTGCCATTGGGGCAAACCCCTCGAGCGACGCGCGTGAGCACTGTCCAGGGAGGACGGTCGGTCGAGGTGGCAACTAAGGCGGGACCCTTCGCTGCTGCAGATCGCACAAATCTGTCGTACTGCTACTCACATACGGCCGAAGGTGCGATCACAGCAGGTGCGAACTTCCTCCTGCATTCAACATGGGATGCCGAACGACGCGACTCGATCGCGATGGACCTTGCAGACAATTCCGACGGCGCCCTCGCCGGTAAGGTTTTTGACTCGAGTCGCTCGCAGGCCGGTGTCTACTCCATGCAGCAGGCACATATCACGGGCTACTACTACGAAATCCGTGATGAGAACAATGTGCTTGTCGTCTATACCTTTCACGCTCGGAGACGATCCCAAAGACGCTGACCATTCCACTGCGCATGACGTGGGTGAAAGACTGGAAAGTCGTCTACCCCGAAACCCCTGATGCCTGGGGAATCGGTGAACTCACTGATGAGGCAAAAACGCGCATCACCCCATGGAGCGTGAACTAGCATGGGGATGCTCGAAAACTTTGTCAGTGAGGTGACAAAGTCGCTCGGAGAAATCGTTCTCAATCTGGGAACGTGGTGGGTGAAAGCACCTGTCCCCTCGCTCTTCATCACGACTTCTCCAGCATATAAGCTGCAGGATTACTTGCGCTTTCTCCTCGCTGCCGTGATGATCGCGTCCCTCATATGTGCTGGAATCAAAGTCATCATCGACGGTCGTGGTGATTCACTACGCCAAGTCGCCCAATCTCTTGTCACAGTCGTCGTCATTTCGGGAGCTGGGCTCGTGTTGGCATCCGCGCTCATTAGTATTTTCGATGACACGGCGGTGTGGCTCTTGGATTCGGTCACGGAAGAAAGTGCAGAAACCTTCGGTAAACGAATCATTCCGGTTCTATGGGAGAGTACCCAGGTTCCGGGTGGTACAGTCCCTGTTCTCTTGCTCGCGCTGGCGGGGATCCTCGCGAACGTCATTCAGATGGCGATGATCTGGATTCGATCGATCCTACTCATGGTGATCATGGGGTTGGCACCGATCATCGCTTCAACGATTAGCACGTCATGGGGGCGCGCATGGGCGGGGAAAATCCTGGGCTTCTTCTCAGGACTTGTCCTCTACAAGTTGGCCGTATCGGTCATTTATGCGACAACAATCCTTTTCCTGACCTCGGAGAGTGGCCTGGAGGGGTTTGTTTCTTTTCTTGTTGGTGTCATGCTCATGGTTTTCGCGGCCGTGTGTCCGTTTGCGCTCGTGGGGCTGCTTGTGCCCACGGGAGCGATGATTGCTTCCTCAATGGGTGGGGTCGGCGGCGCGGCTACAGGCGCAGCGACGGTCGCCTCGGGCGCGGTCGACGTGGTGCATAGGGGGCATGTATCGGCAGATGCATCACCGGCGCCGTCATCTCATGACGGTGGAACAGGTGGATCTCCGTCAGGAGCTACTACTGCGCCCGATGCCGGAGCGGTGGGCTCGAGTGGTGCCGCCGGTGCAAGCAACGGTGCAGCCAGTGGAGCGGCTGCCGGGGCGGCCGAAGGTGGTGCCGCTGCAGGCGGCGCAGCTGCTGGAGCAGCTACTGGCGGCGCGGCCCTCATCGTGCAGGCCGTCGCAGATGGCGCTTCGCAGGCACAACAAGGCATCAGCGACATGGTTGAGACCAGTGCGGAAGGAGCACACGCATGAGCACGATCGGTGCAACAGAGACACAGATCCGTACGTATGGGAACTGGCGTCACCCACGCCTAGCGGGCCTGGGCAAACTGAGCTTCTTCCAGACGATGGCGCTACTGGCACTGCTCATCGTGTCAATCCTCGTCTATGGATCGCTTGGCCTCGCGCACGCAGCTGTTCTGTTACTTTCAGGGCTGTCCGTTTTTGGGGGCAATGGAGATCAGAGACGCCCACGGCGTGAGCGTGTGGGACAAGATGGTTGAGCGTGTGTCGTTTGCTCGGCGCCGTCGAACTCGGCGGACCGTGTACAGGTCCGGGCCGATCGGCGTTGTCCCGGGTGGGCGCGCTCGCCTACCTGGCCTGCTCTCAGGGTCGCGCATCAGCGAGCACGTTGATTCGTATGATCGACCGTTTGCGCTCATTCACCACGGCAACGCTCACGTGAGTGTCATTATGGGGGTCGCTCCGTCGGGTATCGCACTGGTTGACCAGGAACGCATCGACCAACAGGTCGCACACTGGGGTGCCTGGCTTGCCGACCTGGGAAGCGAAATCGGCATTGTCCAGGCCAGTGTCTGTGTGGAGACGGTGCCCGATACGGGTGGGGCCCTTGAACGGCAGGTGAATGCTCGCCTGGATACGAATGCTCCTGCGATCGCGCTGAACGTTGTGCGCGAGGCTGTCTCGCAGTATCGCGCGGGTGCAGCGCAGCTGCGCTGCACAGTGACGCTGACTTTCGACACGAAGCGCATGAGCGTGAAGAAGCGGTCGACCGACCAGGTTGCCCGTGAGATCGGGACACGACTGCCTACTTGACGCACTCACTGGAGGCATCCGGGACGGGACCTGCCCACCTCCTCACAGCCGCCGACGTGACTCGCTTGGTGCGCGTGGCATACGACCCAGCATCCGAACCGATCTTCGAAGAAGCGACAGCCGCTGGACAGGAGGTCGAATTGGACTGGGAGGACGCTGGCCCAGTTGGCGCCCACACTTCCTTCGATTCGTTCCGTCATGATTCGGGATTGTCGCGCACCTGGTTGATGACCAAGGCGCCAACGGGAGTCGTCCAATCGGGTGTGCTGTCGAAGCTGCTGTCGATTTCACGGGATGTTGAACGCAAGCGCGTCACCCTGCTACTTCGCCCGATTGATGCTGCCATGACAGGTGACATCGTCGAGCGCGACATGACGACGGCCGCGGCGGCGGCCGGCATGTCGAAGAAAGTCACTGCGCGCGCCGCGCGCGAGGTAGCAATCGCGAGGAAAAACGCGCAGGAGGAAGCCAGCGGTGCGGGCCTCGTCGACTTCACAGTCCTGGTGACAGCGACTGTGACGGGGGATGACCTCGACGACACAGCCGCAGCCATCACGTCGCTTGCGTCCGCATCGAAGCTGCGCATACGGCCTGCCTACGGAGCACAAGACTCAGCCTTTGCCCTCGCCCTTCCCCTGGGCGTCGTCCCTTCGTGGCAAAGGTGTGGTCGATATGAGTATCACAATCGCAGATCTCAACCGCCCCGGCGGTGGCGGTGTCACACCGCTTCCCCGCATTCACGACTATCGCGGCACGAGCGTCCAGGTGTGCGGCCTGTACCCATTCGTCGCAGGTGGAACACCCCCACCTGTTGGTGTACCACTTGGACGGGCGACGGATGGGACTGGCGCGGTGTGCGCCGACCCTATCAGCTGGTTTCAAAAGGGACTTATTTCTGCCCCATCTGCCATGGTCCTAGGCCTGAATGGCTTGGGAAAATCCTCACTGATCAGAAGGATGGTCCTGGGGGGTGAGGCATTCGGTATCCATTCCATGGTCGTCGGTGACGTCAAAGGCGAATACGCCGACGTCATCGACGCACTGGGCGGACAGATCATTTCCATCGGACACGGAAACCGGGCTGAATCCACTTGATGGAGGGAACGCTGGTGAAGCGGCAGAGATGCTGCGTGCTGCTGGGTATGTCCGCGAAGCCCAGGAGGTAATGGAGGCGGCTCACGAGCGCAAGAAACAGCTGGTGTGTTCGCTGATCCAGATCATTCGTCGACAGGCGCCAACAGATCGCGAGGAGACGATTGTTGATGCCGCTATCCGTGTCCTCGAGGAGACATACGTTGGCACGCCGACTCTCGCCGATGTTCTTCGGGTCGTCCAAGAGGGGCCTGAGCAGCTCCATGCGGCCGCCCTCGATAAAGGGAAGCCGGGGGAGTATGAGCGGTTGACCAATGAACTTGAGGCCTCACTCCAGGCGCTGCTCATGGGGCGCTTCGGCTCACTGTTCGCAGCGAAGAAGACCGTGTCCATGCGCATGGATGCCTCTGTCGTTTTTGATGTCTCCTCGCTCATGTACGCCGACGAAGACCTGCAAGCAGCGGTCCTACTGTCATGCTGGTCATACGGTTTTGCCACCGTCGAGGTCACTCAGGTTCTCGCCGACACGGGGCTGATCGCTCGGCAGCGCTATCAGCTCATCATGGATGAGCTATGGCGCATCCTTCGGTCTTCACCGGGCATGGTCGAGCGCGTCGATTCGCTCACCCGCCTCAACAGGACTGTGGGTGTCGGACAAATTATGATCACCCACTCCGTTGCGGACTTTCAGGCGTTACCGTCGGTTTCTGATCGACAGAAAGCACAAGGGTTTATTGAGCGCTCGAAAATGTTGTTTATCGGCGGTGTTCCCCCCAAAGAGGTCCGCGAGCTCAGATCTGTCATGGCGTTCTCACGCCGTGAGGAAGCCCTCGTTTCATCGTGGAATGCCCCTGGGGAGTATGACCCGATTACGGGGGGTAGTGCGGCCCCCATCGGCCGTGGGAAGTTCCTTCTTAAAACGTCGGACGCACCGGCGTACCCATTCCAGGTTGACTTCACGCCGGTGGAATACGAGCTGTCCAATACAAACAAGAGGTGGTGACACCATGTGGGATTCAATGAGTGATAGCGGACGAGGCATCTGGCTTCTTCTCATCACGCTCGGGGTTGGTGGAACCTGTCTGTACGGTGCCCGCGCCCTGTACACGTGGTGGACGGGGATCGAGTTACCATCGAGTCTTCTGAAACTGGCAGGGGGGATTATTCGGGGCCAGCAGCCGCGCGCAGTGGCCGTTCTCGCTCTCCTCATTCTCCTGACTGGCTTCGCGTGCCTGGTTGTTATCACCCGGTGGCGACACCGAGGCCCGCGTCGGCAAAAGCGCGGAGATCAAGTCGCTCGCAAGGCTGCTGCACGGCGCGAGGTAGCCGTTCTGGGGGAACGGGCGGTGGCATCGCAGGCATCCCGGCTGGGTGTCGTGGCCGATTCTCCAGGTTTGCCGATCGGGCGCATGGTGCGAGGAAACGCGTGGTTGTTTTCGTCCTGGGAGTTCGTGTGTCTGATGATTGCAGGCCCGAGGACGGGTAAGACCACGGCGTGGCTGGTCCCGCGGATTCTCGTAGCGCCCGGCGCAGTCCTTGCGACCTCGAACAAACGTGACATCGTTGATGTGACTCGTCTGGAACGAAGCAGATTTGGCCGAACCTGGGTATTTGATCCCCAAGGGATTGCGGGTGAAGACCAATCGTGGTGGTGGAATATCCTGGCGGGGGTGAAGACTCCCGTTGCCGCTGTTTCGTTGGCGGAGGTTTTCATCGATTCTCAGCGCGATCCAGGTGCCACCAAGGATGCGTACTTCGATGGGGCATCGAAAGACCTGGTCGCTGCGCTTTTGTTAGCAGCTGCCCTCGGTGGCCGAGACATTCGGATGGTGCATGAGTGGCTGACGCGGCCCCTCGATGATGAGCCGGTGCGGATCTTGGAGCGCGCTGGGCAGATGATGACCGCACAGTCGCTGCGCGGGATGATGAATCTGCCGGCAGAAACCCGAGGTGGCGTGTATGGCGGCGCCTCCCAAACGATGTCATTCCTACTCAACGATGAGGCGCTGCGCTGGGTCCTGCCCCCGACAGTGAATGACGGTGAGAACGACATGATGGAGTTTCGCCCCACCGACTTTGTGGCATCAACCGATACGCTGTATTGCCTGTCGCAGGAGGGCCGTGGCAGCGCGTCCCCGATCGTGACAGCACTGACTGTCGCGGTCATTGAGGGCGCCCTCGAGCACGCAAAAACCCAGCCCGGTGGCAGGCTCGCTCTACCGCTCTTTGTTGCCCCTCGATGAGGGCCGCGAACGTCTGCCGGTGGAGGGAGTTGCCTGATCTCTATAGCCATTTTGGTTCTCGGGGCATCGTCGTCGACACGCTCCTACAGTCCTGGAGCCAGGGCGTGAGTGTCTGGGGCGAACCGGGCATGAACAAACTCTGGAGCGCCGCCAACGTCAAGGCGTATGGCGGCGGTGTCTCAGAGGACAAATTCCTCCAGTCGCTGTCGACGCTGATTGGCATGGAGTATGTCGATCAGGTACAGACGTCCTCAAGTCGGCAGGGGACCTCGAGGAGCGTGTCTGTAGGGGCAGCTCAGCGTCCGATTGCCCCGGTGTCGGAACTTATGGCCATGCCCCCCAACCGCGCGTGGGTGTTTGCATCAGGGGCGCCCGCCGTCTACGTGCGCACCGTGCCCTACTGGGAAACCAAGAAGCGATAGGAGAAACCCATGAGTGCCGAGCAGATCGAGCAACAACTATCCATACAAGCCACGCAACTGATGCGGGCAGCAATCATGATTGCTCGAGCACTAGCTGCGCGTGAGGCGGCCGCACGCCGCGCGGCCGTGCGCGCCTCCCTCGAGCACGCTCGCGCCCTGCGCACAGTAACCGAACAGCAGCGGCGTCTTGCAGCGCCGATCTATCGTGCGGCACGCCGCGACGGTTGGTGGGATGACCCCAAGATCAGCGCCACAGAAAGAGCTCGAGCAGTCGGCTTAGCCGAGCGTTTCGCGCACGTCGATGAGGATGCGCGGGAAGTAGCGGCGGAGGCACATCGGCGCCTGGAAGCCGAGGCCCGTGCCCGGGAGGCTGCTGAGGCACGAGCTCGCGAGGAATCCCGCAACCCACGATCATTCCGAGACCAGCGCAAGGATGAGTTTGTTGACATGACTCTCGTGTCTGTGGCAGAGCTGGCCGCTGCTGTGCCCCTCGTCGACGGGGAAAAGCTCGAGCAATCCCTTGAGGAAATCCTCGAGGAAATTCGCGCCGATTCACAAGCGGCCACCACACAGCTGTCGGATTCACTGGCAGAGGATGTGGCTGTGGCCGCGCCTAAGCCGGGGGACAAGAAGCTGGATATGTACACGGTTTATGGGCTCATGACGACTCAGCCGGACAAACCGATGTCTGTGAGTGATCTCGACAGGCCAGATATGAGCGTGAACGTGCCCGCGTGGGATAGCGCCGAAGCGCGTCAGGCCTGGGCAACTCAGCTGCTCGATGAGGGTATCGACGCAGACGGGGTGAAGGCGTTCACGGTGGCCTCGCAAGCCCAGCCTGCGCCCGCACAGGACATGTTGGCGACGTCGCTGAGTGTGCCGGCTGGCCGAGTGCCGGCCGCGCCCCTCGAGGACGTGCACACACTGCACCGATAGATCGAACAATGGGGGTGGGGTAGCCAAACTGGCTACCCCACCCCCATGTCTGCGTCCATTATCGGCGCTCGTCGACGAGCCCGGGCGGCGGCGGCGTCGTCGGTAGCACGCGCCCCGGATGAGGTGCGGACTCTTCTTTATGCTCGCCCTTACGGTGCCCCAAGTCGGGCTGGCACCCCTTGAAAGGGCCATTTTCGGACATAAGGCGATCCATGATCGGGTACAGGTACTGCACGGACCAGGTGGCCATCGCCGTGAGCTCACCCGACGCCCGCAGCCCCTCCCACGAGTGCCACAAAGCGGTCAAGTAGAAGACCGCCTCAGTGTGCTTCCACCACTCGGAGCACCAGTTGAGACCGGTTCCGAGGGACCGGTCGTAAATCTGTGTCAAGAACTCTTCAACGAACTTGTGAACACTCGAGTAGTACAGCTTCGGTTCGTCCCTCGAGGGATCACCGGGCGCCACGTCCTCGAGGTCGCTGGGCAGCGGCTCGACGTCAATCGGAGGGACATCCTCGTACGGGTCATGCCCATTCACAGTGATCGCCCTTCAGCTTCATGAATCGCAGATGATGGCACCCATCGCATCGGTCTCGTTGTGAATGCCTGAGTTCCGATACGTGGAGCGCTCTTCCCGAGCATCTCAGGGGGAATAGACGAACGCTGAGTAGCTCGAGCAGTTACCTCAGTGGTGGGTTGTGCTCTCTTGGCTGCTTTAATCGCCTGGGAGAGGGTGGGAACTCCCGGCGCATGCATGGCATCGTAGTGGATCTTGTCCAGGTCGTCGGAGAGCGCGGTGAGAAACGCCGTGAGACTTTCGCGCCGCATACCCACCCTGTGGGGGAGACGGGAGAAATCTGGACTGGCGATGATGTTGTCAAGTTCATCGAGTCCATGTCCGTGGAGACGGGCCCATCCACCACCAGCGATGCTAGAGGTGTGCAGGTCGATGATGGGGTCGCCGTTGAGATCAGTGAGAGTGAGGGTGAGGTCTTCAGTGTCGATGTCGACGATGGGAGCGTGTGCGAGTGCCCACGTAGTGAGGGTGGGGTTGTCCTCGGCTAACTCGGTGATGCGCGCCATGATGTGTGCATGTGCCGTGTCCTGGCGAATACGATCTGCATCGTCACTTTCCCAGGCAACAGCCTGGCGAACATACTCCTGACACGCTGCCTCACCAACGATGGGGATCTCCTGCTCGTCACCATCGCTTGCGGACGTGTACACGGTTACTCCGAGGAGACGGCCTTCGCTCGTTTGATGACGGTTGGGTTGCCGAATGTCCAGTAGTCGTAGAAGATCGAAGAATCTTCATACTGGAACGGAGTCGAATCAGCGATATTTGGATGCCGTGCCCCCGGGTGCAGTCCGAGGCGCGCAAGCTCATTGCGGCCGACGTCGATCGCGTTCATACGAGTCCCTCCAATTTTGTGGTACGAAGGCACCCGTGTTGGGTACCTCTCACCACTCATCGTGGGCGCGTACACGCACAACGCGGAGTCTTATCTGGTTGGGCCGTTGTCCTTGTGCTGTGTCCGCTGGGTGGCCTCTGTTGTGAGGCGCTGGGCCTCATCCGTGCTTATTGCTGCGTGCTTGAACGCGCGTGGCTGTCCGCCCAGAACGTCGCGCGGTATACCTGACTGTGCACCTCGAGGCCGAGAAGAGGTGACCGGTATGCCAGCCGCGTCTAGTACGGTGCGGACACGGTGAAGGGCATTGTCAACCGACGCGTTGGCGAGGGCCTGGGCGTCGCGGGCGATCGCGCTGTCTTCGCGCGGCGCCTGTGCGGCGGGAAGGGGCGGCACGATCTCGCGCTGTGTGGGCGCGGGGCTGTTTTCGAGCCGCTCGTAGCTCGACGCGAATGCGTCGACGTCAAACCGCGGGTAGGTGTTGGCGCGCTCGTACATGGCGCGTGCGTCGCGCTCGATTGCAGCGGCAGTTGCTGCTTGGCCTGCTGCCTCGTGGAGCTCGGCGATGGTGTGCACGAGATCGACGGTCGCGTGTGCGAGGGCGATCGCGGCCATGCGCGGGTTCGTTGCGGCCGCAATCGACAGTGCCAGATCTGAGGCCATGCGGGCGCCCACGTCGACGAGGCGTTTATCCGCTGGTCGTGTCTTCAGCTGTGCGCAGCGTCCGACCTGCACGGCGGCGCGCTCGAGCATGTCTCGCCCGCCTGTCGTACGCGCTGTGATCGCCTGGGCGTGTAGGAGTCCGGCGATGTCAGCGGCGGCGTTTGCGAGTCCCACGTGGTCGGTGGGGGAGAGGCGATCGAGGTGCGTGCGGAAATGCTCGAGGGCGCGGAGGCGGTCCTGCCACAGCGGCCCATCGTAGGGTGCCCGCTTCGGGTAGTGGCCCTTCCAGGCTTCCACGGCCTCGAGGGCGCTTGAGGGAGTGTCCTGCCAGCGTGTGCGCAGCTGTGTGAGGGTGAGGTCGCGGGCGATTCTGCCTCCGCCCCACCATCGGGTCTGCTGTCCGTTTCGGTGCGTAGCGCGGCGCTGTACCCGACTACGATGTCGATGCGCCCACTCGCAAACCTGGGATGCAGACGTACCCCGAGGCGACGAGCTCGACGCACGAAATCAGCTTCACTCGCTGCCGCGGTTGCAGCTGCGCGCAAACGTTCCTCAAGGACCGCACGGTCCGTGCGTGAGGTGCCCGCGCGCTTCGCGGCGTTTTGTGCGGCCGCGCTGTCGCATCGTGAGCCGCGTGCGTGCTCGCGTGACTCCACAACCAGAAGTCCATAACGGTGCTCGAGTACGTTGCACGCCTTCTGAGCTCGCCGCTGGTCGTACCACGGAGTCCACTTTGTGCCATCCTCACGCACGATCGTGGCTGCAATGTGAATGTGATCGCCACCGTTTTTCGCGCTCCCGTGATGGATCGCGACCCACCGGCATGGCGCTTTTCCATCGGTGCCGCTAAAGCCCATCTCACTCATGAAGTCCGAGGCGATACGTCCCCAGACCTCATCACCAAGGGCAGCTTCTTCTGGTGACAGGGAGAGTGAGCAGTGCCAGACATGGTTGGCCTCGATCTCGCCATTCCACTCCACCGCTCCGGTGGCCGGGTTGAAGCGGCGTGCCTTGCCTGTGGGGAAGGTGCCTGTCTCGTGCATATACGCGTCCAAGCGCGTCGCGATCTCACTGGCCTGGGAGACGCTGATCGTCTCCCAGTCACCCCACTTGCGCACGATGTCACGCGAGCCCGCGATCACGTGAGGATTCTCGTGCTCATTGGCGCGCCCCGGTCCCACCAGGTAGCGCATGAGCCCCCCCGGTGTCGCCGCCTGTGACGATGTTAGGAATCATCGCCGAACCCCATCCAAGCGGCCGTTAATGTCTTCGATCGTATCGGCCACGCTTGACACGACAGACGCAAAATCCTCGGGCACCTCGTGCACCGTGTTCGCATGGTGCGCGATCTGATTCAAATTCGTCATCGCGCCCTCAAGCTGGCGCCGATAGGCGCGAAGCAGCTCAATCAACTCCTCCGCATGAGCTGGCCCAGTAACCCCTTCAGTGGCAGTGACCGGGTGAAGCGCTGCCTCCACCACAAACCGAGACAGCGACACGCCACGAAGACGAGCGCCCTCCTCAATGAGAGCGCGCTCCGACGACGTCAATGACACAAGCAACCGAGACCGCTGAACCCCTCGCACCGACCGCCGCGCCCTGCGGGCCGTCCGAGAATGCGACACTGCTTCACTACTCATCTGACCCGCCTCCCTCACATGTTCTTCAAGCCAGCGCAGCGATCCTTCGGGACCACACTTCCAGTGTGCCACGTGACGCCATATGCGTCGCGCCAAAAGCTTAATACCGATATCGGTATTATACAGCTTGCTACGCGAATCTCAGGTAGTGGGATACAGCGAAGACCGCGCATGACAGTGCAAGGACACAACCTTAACGTTCGCCCCCGAAAACTCAGCCCAGTTTCTTCGTTCCGGACGGACCGCGACTGCGGTTCGTCCGGGCCCTCGATGCTTACGCTCCGTGCTCTTTCGGGCCGATCTTTGCGTGCTTTGCCGATGCTTTTGTTGCCTTCGCGTCGCTCGAGTGAACAGACAAAACGCTGGGAGACGACACGAGCCTGATGCGCTCATGTCGTTTCGGTTTGGTTGGGGTGGGGCCGTGCCCCCAATGGAGGGGGGGCACGGCTGCCGCGTCGCCCCGCTCATTCGCCCGGCCCGCAGGAGCTTCCTTGCGTCCTTATCCTCCTTGTGCGCGCACACCGACACGGCACTAGTACCCGGCACCACACCCGGTGGTGCCACTAATCGAACGGACACACATGGATCCTCTACACAAGCTGCTCAAGAAAGACGAAGACCGGGAGGCAGCGGTTCGTGCACTCGGCGATGCTCATCACGCCCTCGATGACGCCGTCACGGCCTATCGCAGTGCATTCAAGGCAGCCACCTCAATCGGCTGGTCGAAAGCGGACCTCACCAAGGCTGGCTTCCCTGACCCCGTCCGCCTCCCCAAGACCTCGGGACGTACCCCCGACGCCGAAGCCTGACGACTCACTCAACCCCTGAAAGGACACATCAATGAACGGCGTCATTCTCTTTCACATCGCGTGCGGCATCGTCATTGCCCTCACCGGATACTCGATCACCACGCTGCCAGCGATGCACTCTGATGACAGTTTGGAATCTGCGGCGCAACGGCGTCTTCCCACCATGATCTACCAGGTCGTCGGGATCGGTATCTTTCTCGCAGTAGCTGCAGCGATCTACGCCGGCGCAACCTACCTCGCCGCCCACAACCCCGACGACAGCGCATACAGGTCACTCACAAGCGTCACCGGCGCCCTACTCATCATCGTCGGCTGCATACGCATCATGACCACACGAGGACCGCGCCGGGGGATCGGAACAAACACACTCACCCTCATCGTTCTCGGTCTCGCGCTCCTCATCAGCGGCCCAACCCTCCCATAACAACACGGTGGGGTGGCAGCCCACTGGGCTACCACCCCACCACCCAAGTGGATGCACCACTAGGATCCATCACGATGCTTGGCGAGTGCTCGAGTCACCGTCGACCGATGCACCCCCAAGGCGGCCGCGATCTGCTTATGCGTCATTCCCGCCTGAAACATCGCCTCAGCCGCCTCCAGGCGATCTCCAGTCACCCGCGGTCGACGCCCACCAACACGTCCCTCAGCTCGAGCATGCGCAAGCCCCCCTGCGCGTATTCTCGCGAATCGTCGACACCCGTAGTTGGGCCAACACGGCCATGATCCCAATGATCGCTTCACCCATCGGCGTGGACGCGTCGACGTCTAGGAACGGCTCGGTCAGGGACCGGAGCCGCACCCCACGCTTGCCCAGATCGTGGATCACATCGATCGCGATTCTCTCTGAGCCTGCCAATCGATCGAGCGCGCGGACGACAAGCACATCACCCTCACGCAGGTACTCCATACATGCATCCCACGCGGGACGGTGCTCGAGCCGAGAACTCACGCCGTGGTCGACGAACACCCGCTGTGCACCGGCCGCCCGCAGCTCTGCTTCCTGCGCGTCCGTGGCCTGCTCACGCGTTGATACGCGTGCATACCCAACTATCGCCACGCCAACCTCCTGCGATCCCAACCTGATTACCGCACCCCCTAACGTGTGTACCCGTCATGCTGCGTCGGCGTATACGGCCGTGCCGACAGCTCATCCGCACGCGGAACGTGCGCGCGACCGGGTGGTATCACTCCCGCCGGAAACGCGGCCGACGTAACGGCATGAGCCCTACGTGCCTCGACGGGCACAATTGGTCGGTGCTGCTTCTCTGCCTCGGTGAGGGGACGAACTGCGTAGGACAACACCTCTGCCATAGGACCGGCATCATGGCGATCCTGGTAGTAGAAGCGCGCAGCTACCAGCCCGTCGCGTAGCGGGTTGGTCACTCCCGCGAGGATCTGCGCCTGGGACACAGGAGCGAAAGCATCGGCATCCACGTAATAACCTGCATGATGAGCGAGCTCTGAGAAGAACACGAACTGGCTGCGTGTGTTGCCCTCGCGAAACGAATGAATCTGGTTGATGGCGGCCCATCGTTGCGCGAGCGCGTCGACGAAATCATCGACATCCAGGCCGCGCAGGTAATCGGCATGACGAATTGCGTCGTACTCGCGCTCGGCCGCTCGCCTCAGCTCAGGACCGGCACGGTAGTACTCATGTGCAACGGAGCGATCAGCTGGATCATAATCAGGGAATCCGGACACATCAGGTCCATACTTGACCAACGGACCAAGCATCGGGGTCGTACGCTCAACGCCCGCCCACTCGTAAACGTCCTGGAAAATATGCCGGTGAATGGCCTTCATGTGGTCGTAATCAAACAACCCCAGGATCGGATTATCTCGGTACTCGATAAGGCGCAAGCTCGCCCAGTGTTCCTCCAACGCTCGCAACGCGCGTTCCGAATCAACCCCGTATGGCAACTCGCCGCCGCCGGTGAACTTGTTGCGCAGTACCTGAGTACCCGGGATGAAATACTCATCCCAACTCGGATCCTCACTCATGCGAATACCCGAACTTCTCGTACAGGTACCTTTCTCCCGCACTACCTGCTTCTTCGACCGTTAGCTCGCCCGTGGCCGTCTTCCACTGAAGGTCACGAAGATGAGCATCAGCAACAACGTGCCCAGCAAGATTCAGTGCAGCGTCAGCAAAGCGATCGACGCTCGTGCTTCCTCATCGGTGCGGATCTCATCGTTAGCCATAACGTTCTCCCTTGATTGACCGGCAACGCCGCCGTGAGCTTTCATCGTACGCCGGGGTGCATAAACGGTCAACCATCATCGTTGTGCACCGTTGGATTTGCACCTGGTTTCTGCACCCGATTTCTGGCGACCTTCGGTTCGCGTTAGGGCTGGTGCGTGGCGGGTGCGATAACGGCCGTTTACGCACCTGCCACCGCGCCGACGTTCACGAGCGTCACGAATACCCACACGCACACGAACGCCGCTACTGAGGACACCACGAAAGTGGCTATCGCCGCGCCGATATGAAAGCCGACGGACGGATTCATTCGTCTGACGCACATGACGTATAGGGCATGGATCAAGCAGTTCCACCACAGAGTCCCCAGAAACAGGAACGGCATGATCAGGGACTTGGGGTCACCATGGTCGACTGCTTGTTCATAGAGCCGCACAATGGCGACAGTAGCGACCGTAAGAAACGCCAGACTCGGTAGGGCCCACAAGCGCCACCACCTCCAACGCCACCGGCCCCTCGTCGGCACGGGCGTAGGACCAGGCGTACGCCACGGATTAAGCGGAGCGCTCGAGTGTGGATTGACAATCGGCTCGAGGTAGCTCAGATCCTCCTGAGTGGCTGCTGGCGCTGCAACGACTGTCTGCTCAGGCGCGTGTGCGCGGCCCCGTTCCTCCTCGAGGGCCATGATCACCGCCCACTCCTCATCAATCGACAAGGCGCGAGGTGCCACGGGGTCACTGCTCTCCTGCGCGGACCGGAACGGGCTCGGTTTGCTGTGAGACTCGTCGTCGATGCTCATACCGTGATCATCCCCCATCGCATGCACACCTGCGTCCATCTCACACCGTCCGGCGAATCGGCCACCACGTCATACCCTGCCAATACGGCGTATCGAGGCGCGTCTCTTCGACAACGCCTCCAACATCGGGTGCATGCACCATGATCGGGTGCCCAGCCGCGTCTATGCCGGCATAGACACCGATATGGTCAACGTAGCCTCCCGGCGTGTGTGAGAACCCGATCATATCGCCAACGACAAGCTGATCGCGGGCGATCGGTGCCGCGTCAGAGTACTTGGTGATCTGATCGGCCGTGCGCACCGATGCCGGGAACGGGTGGCCAAGCTCAGCATAAGACAGCACGATGAGGCCCGAGCAGTCAACGCCAGAGCTTGTTTCCCCGCCCCACACGTAGGGAGTACCCATGTGGGTACGCGCCTGCGCAAGGAGCGTTCCGTCGCCCGAGGGCTCCGAGGTCACTGTCTCAACAAAACTAGCCTGCGCCTCACGAATACTCTTCACATACCCCTGCGTCTCCTTAAACGGCGGAATCCCGCCCCAGGACCTCACCGCGCCCGGCCCCGCGTTATATGCCGCGAGAGTCAGGTCGACGCGATCCCCTGAGACGAGGCCGGAGGAAAGCCAGGAGTCAATGTTCTGAGCGAGTTCGCACATGTACAGGCCCTGCGAATAGATCGAATCAGACCCGTTGGTGATGTCAGCTCGCCCATCCCCATCCCCATCATGACCGTGGGTGGCCCACGTAGCCGGCATGAACTGAGAGATCCCCCGAGCCCCGGCCGGGCTCGTAATCTGTGGGTCCCAGGTATGCGCTGACTCATGGTCGGCTTGTGCCGCGATCAGCGACGGCGACACAACGTCGCACGCTTGGCCAGCGCGCCACACCACATCCTGGTATTCCTCAGGCACCCCCGACACGTGTCCGCTCCCACCTCGAGCGTTTCTAGCTGGCGTATTCGACTCGCTGAGCATCGCAAGAGGTATCAGAGCCGCGCCGGGAAGCACAAAGAGCGCGACAACAAAGAGTCCCAGGCCCTTCTTCACAGTGCCCTGCCTCGATGAGCCTGCACCTCGGCCGCCTGAGCGGGTACATGGACCTGAGCTCCTCGAGCAGTCAGGCGCTCTGGCGTAGCGGCATCAACGATCGCGCGAATCCGGTCAGGTCGAAAACCCGCGCTCCTCGAGGTGCCATCGTCAAGGATTGGAGCCTGCAGCAGTCCCTCGCTGCGCATCTGCTCGACGAGATCCGGGCGCCCGCTCAGGTCAATCACCTCATAGGTGATACCAGCGCGATCCAACGCCTGGCGCGTGAGGCGACACGACGGGCAATTCGGCGTCGTGTAGATCGTAAGCGTCGGGGTATCCGGGGTAGGGTTCATAATGATTCCTCCTTCGCCCCTCCCCGTAGCCACGTGAACGCACACGCCCCCCTTCCGCGTGGCCGCGCCAATGTGGCATACTAAAGGGGAGCCGAACAGCGTCACCTGTCCGACTCCCCGGGTATCCGGGCTGGTCTCAGCGCCCGATGAGAGCACTGAGTAGGAATGCAATCGCCCAGATCAGCTGCGGCAGTGTCGTTACCACTGCTACAGCGATCTGGGCTTTCTGCTTCCCATCCAGACCCGGCCGCCTCGAGTGAGGCGGCCGATGGCCTTTCGTCATCACCCAGTCACCTCCTCTCGTCGGTGTCAACTCCCCGGCAGGAATACTGCTGGTCCGGGGTCGACGCCGCGGAGGCCCCACAATTCTCTCACGCACACCCATCAACGGCACTAATGCTGCATCCCATTGCTGGCAGTGCTGGCAATACCGACATTGCTGGCATTCAGCGGGGGTGTTAGATCCGCCTGCGGGTGCCACGTCAACTGTCTTACGGGGGAAATGGAATTGGAGACTTCCACGTGGCCGCTGTCCCATCAGGCCGAATCCAACGCACGCGGATAGCCCTCGATCCTGACGCTCCCAATGTTTCGGCATATAGGAAGGGGAGGGAAGCATTGGAATCGATGCTCCTCGATTCCAGGCCGTCATCAACCCTGAAGTAGACGTGCTCCGCGAGGCATTCAATTTCAACATCGTCGACGGTCTCCGCACCCGTGTTCACCAGCAGGTAAAGATCGCCGCTGGCCCAGCGCAACTCCCACGGTGGTGCTTGCTGCTGTTTTGCGACGGCATCTGCCAGCACCTCCAGAGATTGGGCCACCTTCTCGGCTGCTTCTCTCTCTTCCTTCGACTTGCGCGCCTGAAACACCGAAACGACGGCGCAGGCAGCGGAAACCAAGCCACCAATGACTCCCAGCAGACTAAGGCACCCTTGAAAGTCCATGATCACCCCTCTTCCCTCCCATCGAGGTTCTTCGATGAAAAGCACGTTGCTTGGAAACCAATCCTACCGTCGCCCCTTGGGAATCCTGTCTGCTGCAAGCGGCTCATACCTGCGCCCCCGCTTCTTCTCTGCCCGAGCGAGTGCGGCAGTCATCGCCTCGACGATCCACGCCTCGAATGAGGCAGGTCCCCCCTCGAGCACGCCGTCGATGTATGCCGCGCGACACCGGCCAGCAATGTCGGCACTCACTCGCGCGGTCACCTTGACAATACGCTCATCCGTATCGCCAGCATTGCCAGCATTGCCAGCGCTGACGGCTTTGCTGGCACGTGTGGCACGGCTGGTAGACGTCGTCTCCTGTGGGGGTGCGATAACGGCGGCGGGACCCGTGCTGAGGTCTGACTTGATCGGTGTTGGCCTACGCGGAGTCATCAGCCGTTCTCCTCGAGGTTGGTGAGCATGGTTGCAGCGTGGTGCGCGTAAGTCTCCAACAACTCGGCGGGGGCGCCGGGGTACTCATCGAGGCCCATTTGGGCCTCCGCAGCGTCGGAGATCACCACGCGCCGGGGGATCGGTGGGTCGAACAGAGGAAGTCCTTTCGACCTGCAGGCTTCTCGCACGTCGTCGATCCAATGCGAGCCAGCGACAGTACCCGGCTCGTGCATGTTTACCAGGACCCCAACGACGCATAGAGTCGGATTGAGGTAGTGCCGTGCAACACTGATCGTGTTGAGCAGATGTGCCAGGCCTGTTGTCGACAGTAGCTTCGATTGGGTGACGATGAGAACGCCATCGGCCGCGGCCAGTGCATTCGAGGTCAGTAGATCCAAAGCCGGTGCACAGTCGATCAGAACGACGTCAAAGTCTTCATGGATGAGGGCGAGTTGTTCGCCGAGTCTCGCCTCGCGGCCAGGGCCAGCGATGACCAGCTCGTCGCGTACAGCTGCCAAGGCCTCACCTCCTGACGGGGCGAGGAATACGCGCTCCCACATGGTGGTTGTAATGACGTCGGGGAGTGAAAGGTCGGAGCGTGTTGACAGGGCGTTGGCCACCCCTGCCTGATTCTCAACCAGTGGAGGGGAAGCAAGCAGAGAGCTGGCGTTGGCCTGGGGATCCAGGTCGACGACCAGGACGCGGTGACCGACGTGGGCCAGGGCGTTGGCAAGGTGGAAGGTGGTCACTGTCTTGCCGACTCCACCCTTCTGATTGGCGATTGCGATGATGTGCATGATGGTTTCTCATTTCTCTGAAATCGTTGGGACTGTTAGCGGCTGGCATTGCCAGCCGTGCCGGTTAGGGCTGGCTGTGCTGGCAATATCGGGTTGTTTGGGGATGCTGGCGATTGAACGCGGGTTGCATCGAGAACCGCGTCGCGAGCTCGAGGGGATGGCGCGATATAACGGACAGTCGTCTGGAGTGACGCATGGCCCAGGAGCTCACGAACAATGAGCAGATCATGTTCTGCGGAATACGCCTTCGTTGCATACCGATGACGCAACTTGTGTAGAGTCCACGTGTCAGGCAAAACCCGGCGCCCGATCTGCGAGACTGAATTGGCGGCCATATGTCCGCCAAAACGACCGGGAAACGCGTACTGTCCAGTTGCTGCGCAGCGCGTAATGATTGCCTGGGCCAAGTCGGCCGTGATCGGCACAGTCCGCGTGCGCCCACCCTTCCCTCGCACAAAAAGGTCCCACCCGTCGGCGCCCTCGTAGACATCGCCAACCTCGACCTGAGCGATCTCCACGCACCGCAGGCCAGCCTCGGCTGCCAACCGCAAAATGAGAGCGTCACGTGGACTCGCGTGATCGACACAATCCACCAAGATGGAATCAGGGATGGGGCGCGGTGTCCCAGAGGGACGACGTATGCGGGGGAGAACCGAGGAAATATTGCCACAGTGCTGTCTGGCATCGAGCCACCCGAAGAACCTCCGGAACGTGCTGTAGTAGGCATGCCTCGTTTCATTAGCCCACGCTCGTGTTCCGCACCACTCCACCAGGGATCCGGGATCGAGTTCTGTGGGAGGAATATCGGGGAACGCGCGGGCCAGTTGGAGTACATGGTTGCGTTTGGTGCGGATTGAGGTCGCAACGAGCCCTTGAGAGCGCAGGAAGACGATGAAGTTGTCAACGTGCCCCTCCCACATGAGAGGCGTCGGCAGTTCCAAGACATGATGACGGTGAGTGCTCATGGTCCTCAACGTTTCATCTACGCGGAAATGACGGGACGCAACGTCCGCTGCTGGCAATAGTGGCAGTGCTGGCGCAGCTGGCAGTGCCGGTAACGCTGGCATCAGCGGCAATGCTGGCAAATGCGCAAGAACATCGAGGATTACCAGGGTTGCCAGTACAGAATGATCGCGGAAAACCGAGACATATCCGTGGGTCGTCGGTTCAAGCCCGACTTGGGGCACCACCACTATGTAGGCCCGATGTGCGTGGCTGGGCTAAGTTGTCGAAGCCTGATGCTGATGTTCTCTGGAGATATAGAGAAAGTCCATCGAACGGGCGAAGGTATCTCTTATCCGTAGTCTTTCCTGTGATCGTTCCACATGCTATGAGTGTCCACTTGCTTGGCTCAACTTTTGCCAGATGGATGCGCGGTCGCAGTGATGCGTAGTGCTCAGATCCAATCATGATTGAGACTTTTGTCGGGCCGCCGTTTGGTCGACATAGTCGAACGAAATAAGTGTTTGGAGCTGTTCCTTTGCTAATGCTGTGCAGTTGACCGAAAGCTATGATCGCATGGCTGTTATAAGGCGCGTAGAGCAGTCGCTCAGCCTGGTAGATGAATTGGCGTGCCGGTCCCTTTTTGCCTTCCAGTGACACGGTATCGGTGTTGCTGATGATGCCCCGTGCATAGTCCAATGCTGCCTTGCGAATTCCGCACTGAAGCGTCATGGGACGTGTGTGGTCCCTTGGAGCTGGTGCCCGGTGGTGGCCGGTGTGACTCTTGAGCGTGCGGGGTGCGTTGTTTGCGGCCCGCGCAGCGGAAGCTTCCGGATGTCGGAGTTCAATCTGAACGCGTCGTTCGGGCCCGCGTGGTGCTTCTTTCCCCTTGATTCCTCTCCTGTCTGTCGTGTGGTCTGGAGGATTGACGCGAGTTGAACTCTCGGTGCAATCAGCGATGTGGTCGGTTACTCGCCCTACGCGGAAGTATGGGTGTTTGTGGTCAGAGTCCAACGCTGCCGGTGTGACCGCCGCTGAACATGGTGACCCATCAGGGCTCAGCCCTGGGCACAACAACTTGCTGGGTTGTGCTTGGGGAGGCATATGTTTGACATCGAATGCGCTGATATAGGTGTTATCGAGCGGGTTTCTCGCGATTAACATGCTCCTACTCTCCAATCCGGAACCTCTAGGCGGGTATCTCTGGGATATGTAGTCCCAGAAGGATCGTTACAGCCCCCATGCTCATTTGCGTCCATCGTGTGATGAGTGGTGTGTGTGGTAGTGAGAGCGGGCGCCGGTTGCCGCGCGATCTGGGCCTATCGCTGCTGCGTTTGCCGAGTGTGTGGTGGTGGACGGTATGGCCTTGATATCGATGTTGGGACTGTGAGGAGTAAATCCGGTTTGGGTGCGTGTGAGTACATAAGTGGGTGTTCTGTGAATGCATGCCTGTGTGAAAGAACTGGTTACTAGTGGTGTCGCCACCCACACCAGGGTTCCGCCAGTATCGCGCCCGACGAACCAGCTGGCCCCGGCCTCGTT
>BNJV01002348.1_pt1 | contig 39352 bp, 54 predicted proteins | sample 8540591 | NCBI WGS metagenome assembly BNJV01 (sample SAMD00202457, study PRJDB9452) | human saliva metagenome | host: Homo sapiens
TTATCGGTTATTTCTCTCGGAATGCTGATTTCGTCGCAGTGCTGGAAGTAATGGGTTTGTTGATGGCTTTTCTCGTCTTCGTTGGTCCGGCTGTGTATCTGTGCCAAAGGTTCGTAGCTGTCAGGATTGGTGTAGATATAGGTATACCTGCTGGCGAGATTAATTTCTTGCAAGAGGTGGCCTCGTCCCAGCAAGCGGGTTTGATTTTTCAGGTCGTCTGAAAAACAGAAAGCTGTGTGCGTACTGCACATCCTACGTCAGGACTGAAGGTTTGTGAGGGGCTACGGCTTGCTTTTCACGCTTTTAAATTCCGGTGGTGAATGGAAACTCGTCGAAAATAAAATCTCCAAATTCTGCAAAATGATTCAATAGGTAAATTAAAAATTTCATGGTTTACGACGAATAAGAAAACTTAAAAATATGATAGTGGCTATTAGGTGCTTTTCAAAGCAATTCAATGCTCTTGAGTATGCCTAGCGTCCTCTTCATCTATTTCTTGCTCTGATGGAAAAGTCTGCACTGAGCAATCCCATAGCGGGATTAATGGAAGTATTTCACCTGGGGTTTGGATCTTGTAGTTGGGATCTTGAGCAATTATCCGCCAGTTGACTCAGCTTTGATTCAAATAGGTATGACAGTCTAAAACGGTTTTGAATAAAATTGGGTAATTTCCAGCATTTTTATAATCGAATGAGCTCAACTGGGCTTGAAGTAAACAAAATCAAAAAATTCCTACAGTGGCACTGAGCTTATTTTTAGATTATTCTACCGTAACCGAATAATTTATCACTATTTTAAAACAAAATAAATCACCATTCTTAAGATATCTATATAAAGTTCTGTTTTTCCCAATTAAATATTTTCTAACTCTTTTTCCTTTTCTATAGCATATAATGTCAAAATTATTGGAAGATTTTTACAACCATTTTGAGAATATGGTCTCTTCATTAACAAACCGACCCACCTCAGGCTCATAATACCTGAAAGAAGTTGTATGTCGACTCGTCTCGAGGTCGGCATATTGATTTCCTGCAACCTCAACGGCTGGTGTGCCGTTTCCGATTACGTTCGTCCTCCTTTTCCAGATGGCACAAGCCGGTATAGTCACCAAACCAAAATCAGATTGCCGTCCTTATCAGTCGTCTCTTGGAATGCCGATTTGGTCGCAGGAAAGTAGTGGGTTTGCCTGGTGGTTTTCTCCGTCTTCAGTTGTCCAATCGCGGACTTGCGCCAGTGTCTGTAGGAATCGGGTCGTCAGACCGTCTGACCCGTATTCTTTGGGCGGTTTTGACCTAGATTGTTAAAGATCAAATATTTCAGACGACTTCGAAAAGGGATTTAGGTCGTCTGAAAAGCAGAAAACTACGTTTGTACCGCACACTCCACGTCAGGACTTGGTTTTGTGCAGGTACGGCTTGCTTTTATACAGAGCATAGATTACTAATATAATTTTTCAAGCAATTCTATAAAATTTTTCTGCAATAACTCCGATCTCTTCATCAATAGAGTCGATATTATGATTAAAAACGAATTTTTCCATCTGAAGATAAAATGATACTATCACCTGAAGGAGTATTTGCAATAGGGCAATCCATATTGTTGAAAATCGAGATATATATCAATGATAGAGTTAGGTTTATAATCAGACTTAAAAAGACATGATCAATGACCATCTTATTGCGCTTTTATTCTAATCTTGGATGGAACTCCTCCATTATCAAGCAAAAATCAAACATACATCTGTATCAATCTTAAAACCTAATTTATCTTGAAATTCAACAATATCTTTAATATTAGGGTTACTTGAATTATATGCTTTATAAACTTTCCTTAAAGTCCTCTTATCTGGCAAAATTCTATAATTTTTCATCTATTGTATTAGTCATCTGGGCTTTAAACCAAATTTTTAAATTTAATATTCATTTTTAAATTACTCCTATTACTAATTTTACTGAAGATTTAACACTTTCCTTTTTCTTTTCCCTTCCTTGTTTTGATGTTGAGTCGCACTACCTGTGTATGTTTCACAGACTTATGTATATCTTTAGGAAGTAGTCTCATCACCCCTCCTGCTATCATGATGCCAAACAAAGACCTGGAGAGAGCTTTTGAACGAAAAGGATTATCCCAAAAGCAATATATTTGCCTCTTAAAATCTTTATAATCACTAACAGGTTTACCAAAGATTAACGTTTTTCACTGAGTAACGACTAAAACTCAGGTAAATCCAAACATATTAAAGGGCACACCATGAGGATATTTTCCTTTCAGTTCTTCACTTACATGATACGTCAGGACTGAAAGTTTTTGTGTGGGCTACGGATTACTTAATAAATTTATTGAATATTCAATTAAAAAATACTTTAAATGGATAAACATTAAACAAATTATTGCTATATACTATTTACTGAATATATAAACTCAGCTTTACATTATCCGTAAGTGTCTCCTCTCATCTAATAGGTATTCTAAATCTCTGTATAACAAAGCCAACTGGATAAATTGTGAGAAATCTATCCTAAATTTGCAAATCCAGATCTGGTATACTCTCCAGCATCATGATTATAATGAAAAATGAGTATTATCTATTTTATTTAAAAACCATCCGTTTCCCTGTCCTGCTTGTCCAATACTCCAAAAACACCTTGATATTTTCAGGACAATGACACTCCTAAGTATCTATTTTTCATTTAAAGCTTCTTCATAATTAAAAGAGAAATATCAGGTATTATCTCACATCCCTGATAGTTAGCAATAAATAACAAATAGTTGTTATCCAGTTTAGGAAGTTTATCTAACTTTTTAATTTCTACTTTACGCTTAATACATAGATTATCTCGAAAATGATTTTAATTTGAACATAAAAAGTATCCTCTATAAATGATAGAAACATATTTCCTCTCAATACCATAATGTTAAGATTAGGGTTTCATGCGGGCATAGCCCACCAAGATTGATTTATAATTTATATTTACGTTTTTAAAATTATTTAATAGTTTTACTATCTTCTCTTTATTCTCGTTGGATGAGTTAATTGCAATTCTAACAGCATTTTCTCCAAATTCATTTTGTATATTTTTACTCGGATCCATTATCAAGGAGTAATTTCACCATTTCTATATTTCCAAACATGCATATAATGTAGGGGGTATATCCTAAGTCTCCTTTAAGATTGATCAATGCCCCATTTGAAGAAATACAAGAGCATCATTTAAAGAATTATTTCTGGTCGCAATATGTAAAACTGTATCCTCCATACCACCCTACTTGATTTTACATCTTCAACAGTGTCACCCAAAAATCAGGATGCGTTTTCATATAAAATACTTAATAATTCTTTTTCCATTAACAATCCCTTATAGTTCTAAGTTGATAAATAATATCTGGATTTTTATTTAATACTCGTGACACAATTTTCTTTATGCTCTTTTTAGATTGTTGAATCTGTTTTTACGTTCCTGTATGAGTATGACTGTCTTGAGCTGTATTCGTAGGCGGTTTTGGCTTAGATTGTTAGGAAGAAATATTTCAGACAAGCCCAGCCCGGTGTAGTTGCCGAACCACTAGAGGTTGGCGTCTTTATCGGTTAACTCTTGGGATGCCGATTTGGTCGTAGTGGAAGTAGTGGCTATGGCTAGCGCACATCTTTCTTCAAGATTGAAGGTTTCTATGAGCTATGGCTTGTTACACCTACTATATATACGACGCTACGCCAGTTTATCAATCATCAGGATTTTCTTCTAAACAATTTAAAAACTCCTCAAATGATTTCGCAATAATAATTGATAAAATTAGCTTCTCTTGATATATTTTTCACTCCATACGTCCCGTACATAATAAATAATTTACCAACTATCCTTTTCTAAACAGAGGTAATTTCCTCCCCAATCAAAAGCAAAAGGAATCAGATCTATAGGTAACTCATTAACTTTCCATCTCATTTATAGCTCTTCCTTCCAATGTAAAAATCTGGATCATCCTCAAACTGCATAGAATATTTCATTGGAATGAAGTCGCGAATTTCAATATAGTCATAATCGATATTATCATTGACAAAACAAGAAAAAGATGGGAGTACCTCCATTCCATTTGAAGTAATGTGACCTGAATGAAGCTGGAAAAGATACTTTAATCAACCTCATTGAAATCATTTTCAGATAAATTTTTATCGCAATCATAAAAACTCAAAGCATAGCAACCTCCTTTAACAATTTAACAAGCACCAGTTTTTCTTCTCCCTCACTTTTGGAGCGGTTTTCTTATCTCAATGTTATTTTTATAAATTTTGATTAGATTTCCCTCTCATCATATTCATAAACAAAAATCCATTATTTTATTATCATTACTATTTCTCAAATTTAATTCAATTTTCCATCTTTACCCAATGTAATAAGATATAGTCTCTTGCTCTGATATTGTCTACCTTATCTAAATTAGATTTCATCATACAATTTTGCAGGATGGTTATACTTTAGGAAAAGTCATTCCTAAAAAGTATCTAACAGTCAAATCATTATATTGAGTATAAGTGGTTTGTGACATTTTTAAAGCTCCTGTCAAAAGTAAAATAGTTCCAATCATTCCAATCAGTAATTTTTCATTTTACTTGCTCCAATTTTAAACCGTATTTTACAAAGATATACTCTATAGTGTTTTAAATCTTTATTAAATCAACATTTCTAAAAGGAAATATAGTTGTAAAAATTATATTTATCAGTAGTAAACCAAAACATCACCAACAATTAATGTTTCAGAGCTTATAACATTAAGAAAGTTGTCTCAAGTATTTGGGCTATTGTCTTTTTCTAACAAAAGTGACGTAGTCACTTTTTAGTATGGAATAGGTGAGATATAGTGTTTCGTTTTTGGTCAATGAAGTAAAAGCAAAAACATATTGGTCTATAATTTTTCCTCGTGAGGGATACTTGCTGTTGATCTTTACTCCGATTCTCTCATCAGCGTCAAAGCCTGCTTCAGGAAAAACTCTAAACTTTTTAAGCTATCTAAGATTTTAGACACAGTATTTTTGGCAGATTGAGGGGATAGAAGTACCGTAGCTATATAGTTGTGTATATTATCGATAGCTTCCTTGACCTCTTTTTGAGCAATCACTTTATAAGCCATAACGTACCCTCATATCGTCTAGGGAAGTTCCTTCGCCTGCCTCGTATTCTCTCAAGGCACGCTCAGATTGGGCTTGTAATTCTTCAATCAACTGTTCTCTATGTAGATCTTCGGCCGTCTTAATAGGCAAATCTTGCTCCAGGACTATTTGCTCCACAAATAAAGAAATAGCATCTGTCATTGTCATTCCCTTTTCCTTGATAATGCTTCGTGCTTGTTCCATAGTGGCTTCATTCAGTTTAAAATTGTATTGTTTCGATAAAGTTATAGCCATGGTATATCTCCAATCTATCACGTTATAGATTGATTATATACTAGATATAGACTTTAATCAAGAAAAAAAGTTCTGTTTGATGACAGAACTAAGTTATTTCAATAGAAGTCGTAGTGCTTTAGTTGACTGACGTACTGAGCGGTCAAGAAAGCGTAATACAGAAAATGCAAGCATCCAACCAAAAAGTGTTTTTCTCATAGCGTTACCTCATCACTAAATATATACCACAGCTAGTTTGCGATTTCCTCAACGGTCTTCTTTTTGAAAAATTCGATTTTTTCAATCGAGTCATATTGCGATATGTTTTGATAAAATCACGATAAATCAGATACTTTTTATAAGGATCAAATAAGTTATGAAAGAGGTTAATAGCTCCAGTTTTAAAGGCATCAATATCCTCAATTACAAGAAGAATACAAGGCGATTTTTGTATTAGATGGATGTTATAGTTATCCTTGAGACGAATTTTTTATAAGGGCCTCTTTGGGATGTGCGTTCTATAACCCTCTCATCTTTTTCAGACAGCCTTTTTAAATTGTAAGAACAAAAACCCGCGTGTATGCCTTTGGGCACGCATACTATGTGCGGCTACGGCTATATTTTATCTAGGATTGCTCAAAAATTTTTATGAAAATCATTTATTTCATCTTCACTAAAAACCATTTTCAAGATATTCTTTTCTCATAAAAATAAAATCTAATAAATATTTTCTTGAACAATCATCTAAATTATTTTTAATTTTCTCAACTTGCATAAAAATTTACTGGGTTCTATTAATTTTGTTATTAGTACATATAACTCAAAATCACAATTTTTGCTTAAAAATATTTAGATTTTGAAAAATCAAATCAGCAATTTCCTGTTTTTGTAGGTCATTAAAGTTGAGTATAGATATTGCTCTCAGAAAATCAGAGATGCTTTGAACTACTATAAATTTATTATTGGATAATATATATTTAATAAATTTAAATTCATTCTCAGTAATTTCTATTTTTCATTTGGGAATATTTCTGATAATAAATACAATGCTCTGTAGTATTTTTTAGATGGTAGCGAATCTAGTAGTATAATTATTTGGCTGAAATCTTCTTGTTCTAAAGAAGCTTCAATCATATTTTGTATATAAAAATCGCTATTGCTCATAACTATCATGCTCTATATCAATATTAAACTTCACATTGCTCCTACGAGACTTCCCCCTACCACAAAAGCACCACATACTCCCGCCGTTGAATATATATAAACACTAACTTGCACAACAGTTCCAACAAGGGCGATTGCTGTTAAAAGCATCATTATTAGTAGATGGTTCCTCTTCAGTGGAGCAATTAGTGCATTTAGTTACGGGAGAAGAAGGAGGAAATGGTTTGTCGCAAACCATTATCCACCCACTCTTTTTCGGCTTTAGCTAGTTTACTATACGCGACATTCAGTAGCTCTATGACCTCGGACAGTATCTCTAAAGAGCTTCTCCTGGACCAATTCGACACGGTAAATTATTTGGATTACTCTCAAGTGCGTGAATACGTTTTACGTATATTTCGTATTTTGAGATTTTTCTATTCTAGGCGCAATTGATGCACATTTCTGAGCATTATATAGACCAAAAATATCAACCCATCCCTGCACGTTCGGAGCAAACTGATATAGATTCTCCCCACCCAACAACCCAATCGGATCCTGATTCACAAATCGACCCGTATCAGGCTCATAGTACCCTGAAGAAGTTGTAGTGGAACTCTGTCTCATGGTCAACATACTGGTTCTGCAGACGGAAAGGTTGGTGTGCGACATACGTTACCTTGGTTTCCTTTTCAGATGACCTTAAATTTTGGTTGGCTTCAAACCAACTTACGCTTGTTCAATAGGTTCAATCCATTGATTTTCGATGAGCTCATTTTTCCATTTCTAAAAGAAACTTAGGATTAACTTCCTTTAATTCTGGGAACTTTTTCATATTTTTCATTATATCAAAAAGTAATCTTTGAATTCAGTTCAATAATTTTTGAGCATTAATATCTTTCTTAATAGGAATAAAAATCCTCCTCATATACGACAATATCAAATCTAAATCATTATCCTTTTTAGAAAATCTAGACTTTGATTTTCCAACCACTATCTTTTCTCCAAGCATCTAAAACAAAACCCAATAGAAAATGGTATAGGATATTTTTAATAATTGGTTCTACTCCATAAAATTCATCACAAATTTTATCTACTTTTTGTCCATGATGGATAATCACAAGTTGCAAATAACATATTCTTTCCTTTTGTTAGTGTTTACATTTTATTACTAGAGGGTAATTTTCCTCTCGTTTAATATATTTAAGAATTTTTTTAGACAGCCATTTCTTGAGTTCTTATTTCAAAAATAATAAAATTTAATTTTTTGAAATCTGTTTTTGAACGTAATGAACTTTTTCATATGAATTCAATTGCTCAGCAGAATAATTTTCCATAATTTCAGAATTATCACTATCTGCAATAGACACAAAAATATTACATTTTTGTTTTTCCTATATCTACACTTGCTATCGCTTTTTAAAATCCTTCTATAATTGAATCATATACTTCTGACTGATATTGCTCAAAAATTATCTTCTGTTATTGATTCATTTGCAGTAATAAGAATATTTTGAATCTCATTACTAAATACACTATTCTATTTTTTCAGAAACTTCTCCAAGCCCTATTGCAAATTGAGGATAATACCATTTAATAAAAGGATATTCCTTCTCGGATAGTTTAATTTTTCTTTGTCATAGTGAGAAATAGTATTTGCGTACCCAACCTAGATATGAGCAATAGTCATCAATATATAATGAGTAAGCAAAAACATCATTAGAATTATATCTCTCTAATACATAGTTAAATGTATCTGTAACTCCTTTATATACATTTTGAATTAAATCTTGAATTATAGAATTACTTAAAAATATTCATTTTGATTTTTCCTTTCATAGACATTTTTGTCATCAATCATTCTCTATTAATATTTTCTACGTGACCCGTATTTTTCCAAAAACTTACCACCAATTCTAGTTAATTGCTTGCTCATATATCTATCTGCTTGAGCTTTGTTCATTAGACGTCATTTCATCCATCTTGTTACCCTCTTATCAGCCTTCTCCAACGGAGAGGGAGTAGATGTTGGGATGGAAAAAGTATATCCAACATTTCTTTGATTTATATTAATCCTAGTCTGAATTATTTAATTCCTTCCACTCTTCAAAGAATAAAGAAAAAGGCAAAGAAAAGTTTTCAATATTTTTTCTTTTAAAATTTTTCTGACACCATGAATGCTCCTGAATAATTATAATTGGTGAGACAATAAAATATCCTTATCTGAATTAGTAAATGCCTCCAGTGAAAAATTATCTTCATCTAATGCTAAATCTGGATAAACAATTTCATCCTGAATTTCCCAATCAACTATTCTTACTAAATAATAGACTTCGTTCGTCAATAACTCCCTTTTTGTATTGACAATAATTGCTTTACTCATTCCAAAATCATGATCAAACCCGTATTTTTTAATAAATTCCAAAAAACAGCGCTGACATGATAAAAGAAATCATTATATGGAAGAAAATCAAAAAGTAACACCTCTTGCTTTTCTTTAAGCAGACATAAACCTTTTTCAGGCATTGGAGGAATTTCTTGTCCTTTACAAACCAACTCCATGGAAAGTCAAAAATCAGGATGTGTTTTTTAGGTTGAATTCCTCTGATATACCTAGAACACCACTACTTACACGTGGTAAACCCCATTTTTTGCGCTTTATCCATGCTTTGTAGGGCATATCCCCATACTAGTAATTTTTCATAATATCCTCCTAATCTAATCGTTTGGGCGAGTTGGTAGAAGTACATCTTCCAACAGATATGGACTTACTCAAACGTTTTTTTAAGCTTTCTTGTAAATCTCGTACACGCCGTCGGGCTGGCTGTGTTCGATTATGATATGGTTGCGGTAGGCAAAACCGCGCACACCTAACATCAGAATTGAAGGTTTATGCGGAGCTACTGGTTTGCTTACTATCAAAAAGTTAATTATTCTACAGTTTCAGCGGCTTCTTTTTAACCAAATTTGGATTGATTCAATAGGATTTAATTTTTCGCACGAATAGTATTTGTATAATCAGGTGGTAATATTTCAACATTAATCATAATTTCTGAACGAGCTTGATTTAAGGAGAATATTCCCTTCATGTCACACTGATGAAGTGCTTCCTCCATCGCATTAATCCGGAAATTAAATTCTTTTTCATATTCTTCTTCTGTTTTTAATGAGTAAATATCAATACGATCTAAGAAAAGCTTGGTTTTACTTGATGAAAATATTGTGAGCCAAATTCTAAGTAAGGACTATCTATCGAAGACCATTTAAAATCTGCAATATCGTAAGCATCCCAATTTTGAGCAATGCTTTGTTGTTTTAGCGCTTCATATGACTAAAGCACTCACAAAGGAGCCAGTGCCTCTCCTGTGGTACTTAACACGAAGAAGTAAAAAGTTTCATTTGTCGAATTGAACAAATCTATAGTCCCCTGACATGTTGCTTCTTCGATTGTAGCAACTAAGTTTTTCAAATATATCATTAGAATAATTCATCTTGCTAAATCCTTAAGTATTACATTTTTTTACCAATCTGACTTAGGGCACGTCTCAAAGCACGTCTAATTGCTTTTTCTACGTCCTCTATTCTTCATAGTTTCTACTACATTTTTAATTTATCTCATACCCTTTCATGAAATTTTTCTATTATGCATTTCATTATGAGGGCGAGGATGACCTGCAGCAATCCTATTGGCAGGATCATTAATAACAATATTATAGTTTCTTAAAATCTGACGAGATTACCATTGCCTAAAGGACCTTTTTTAGCAAGTCCCAAAACATCTATCCACGCCTGCGTATTCAGCGCAAACTGATACAGATTCTACCCACCCCACAACCCAATCGGATCCTGATTCACAAACCGCCCCGCATCATGCTCTTAATACCTGAAGAAGTTGCAGTGTGGCCCGTCTCATGGTCGGCATACTGGTTTTTGCAGGCGGAAGGGCTAGTATGCGCTATCCATTACCTTGGTTTTCTTCTTTCAGATGACCCCAGCCGATGCAGTTGCAGAAGTGGTCGTAGGAATAGCTGCTGCCCTTATATTCTTTAAGACTATTGTCTTGAACTGTAGGGCTATCGTTATCGGACACCCTACGTCGGGATTATAGACGACTTACTTGATCCTCATCCAGAAGTTATAGGGTTCGTAACGATAATCTGCTCAAACTTATTAATTAACTGATATTTATTAGTATTTTTAATTCTTCTGGTAGTTTGGCACCATTTCTATGTGCCTTATTAGCTCAAAAATATGGCTTTTTCTTTATTGCCTTGTGTGAAAAATAAATCAGCTAAATTGAATTGGGCAATTGGATGTCCATTTTTGTCGCGATCTCTAGCCATTTTAAATTCCAAATCTTGATCTAAAGATACAAACATATGATATTGATACAATTTAAATGCTGAGTTTTTATCTCCATTAGTGGCCTTCTCTTCGAGAATATGAATTTCTTCATCTGAAATCCAATAAATACTACCTGTTGATATGCAATTAGTCATTTTCTCATTCCTTTCTGGATGTTGTTTACATGATATTAAAAGGTATTGATAACAAAAATAAAATTAAGAAATTTTTCAGTATTTCCATAGTTAGCACGTTCCTTACTTATATTTTACTTTGAGAAGTAAGGATCTTTCATGGTGCCTGGTTTGCTTGTATCTTGTGAGCGATCAGCCTTCATTCCCATCGGTGTTAATTTCCCGTTACTTGAAAACCAAAAGATATTCATTTGGCGATTTAACTGTAGTATTTAATTCATTAGCAAGTTGTTGTCCAAGAGGGTCGTTTTGAGAATTTATTTATACATCTCAATGCTTTTGTTGAATACTTATCTAATCTAAGTTTTACTAGGAGGTAAGATACAAAATTACATTTTTATATAGTCTTATGGATTCATCTAAAAATAATCTAAGGAAACGAATAAAATCTTTCTTTAAAAGCATCATATTAGAAAATTCTAAATATATGATTCCATCAGATGTACAAATACTAACTTCATGAATATAGATGTTTATAGGTTCTTTTTCTTCATATTTTAATATGATATCAAATAAATCAATGTCTTTTTCATTTAGTAGTTCTTCTTTTAATAAAATAGAAATGCCTAGTTCATGATTTTTATTTGACTGATTATTTAATTGAAAAATGATGCTTTGTAAACTTCATTTCTTCGACTTAGTATTTGTGAGTAATTATTCATTAAATCTAAAACATTTTTATTTAAATCTTCCATAGTTTTGTATCCAGTTTACTGATATAGATTATTTATAGTGAATCGATGAGTTGGACCTTGCTTGCAATTTACACCCCATTCTGCCACTCCCGAGAGATACCAACCGATATGATCTGGAACTAGTATTATTCTGTGGGATAGCTTGTTGTAGTTTCTGAGTATAGATAGATGGATTTGTAGAAGCATTTTTTCACGAGTATTAGCCCATTCAACAAGCTTTGATTTATTGGGATCGTAGGGACGAATGGAAACGTGTCGTCCATGATCATTGACTGCCTCAAGCCCACTTCCTTGAAGTTTACATACATAAATAGCTTGACATTTACTAGGTTGTTTATCTAAAGATGCAGATAAACCAGTAGTAGCATCTTTAACAGGGCGAGGAGTTAAATTAATATTACTATTTGAACTTGATCGATAAATAACTCCTTTCGTTATTATTTTTCAAGCCCTAAAAAGTCAACCCAAGATTGAGTATTTGGCGCAAACGCATATAGATTCTCCCCACCTTCCAACCCAATCGGGTCCTGATTCACAAACCGACCCGCATCAAGCTCATAATACCTGAAGAAGTTGTAGTGGAATTCTGTCTCACGGTCGGCAAACTGGTTTTGCAGGCGGAAGGGTTGGTGAGCAGTTCCGGATATGTTGGTTTCCTATTTCAGACGACTTCTATGTTAACTTATTTGCCAATTTGAGTGAAGTGATAGATCTGAGTTCGTTTAACAGTATTCCTCAATAAATAGATATAAATCATTTATTAAATTTTCTAAAGTATCAAATTCCTTTCTTTCTAAACAAATTATCTTTTTCTGTCTCATAATCAATCCACTCCTTCACCATACTCAAATCATTCCAAATGGTAAACTCTCCAATCTTATCGGGTAAAAGAACATATTAAAGTAATAGAAATCATCTCACTATTAAAATAATTCTTTGTACACTAAAAACGAGAATGATCTAATTTTAAAAGCTTCCAAATTATCAATAACTATCTGTAGCATTTTGTTTCTTAACTCCCTATATTTAAAACGAAGATTGATGCTATCTCTCTGTAACTACTCCTTTGTTAATACACACAAACTTTCGTCCCGGTGGATTTAATTCTCTTAATGTAAATCCTTTATTTTCTCCACGAGTTTTACACATTACGGCTTGCTGTATATCATTTGAGGATCAAATTTGTTGTGAACCATCAAAATTTGTATCTAACCCATCTATATATTTCTCAAAATCAAGGTGATATAGTTTTTAAATTTCTAATCCAGATAACAAATTCAAAGAAAATCTTAATATTTTTCATCTGTTATTTCAAATATCCCGTTGTCTTGGTGAGATTCTTGGATAGCTGAGATAATTCTCTTAAAAATTTCTTTATTTTCCCTAATTTCATCAATAGGTAATGTTTGCAATCTATCAATAAAAATAATTCATCCTCAATACTTAAAATAGAGGGTGAGTTTTCCAATTTTGCATTTAGTTTAAAAATAGTATTCATATAAAATTTTTATAATTCTTGGTAGTCCTTTACATCAAATTCAAGATCCATTCTGACCTTATCAATAAAACTATTATTTTCAAGTTTTTTCTAATAATTCTTTCTTGGTAAACTCTTTTAAGTTATACAAAGCAAAGGAATGCTTCTTCTGGAATAGTTTATTTATTTTTATAGTTAAGCGTTCAGTCCAATAAAAATAGATAAACACATCTTCCTCATTGTCGAGTAGAGATATATCTATAACTTTTATCTATTTTATTACTAAAGAATTTTTAAACAATAAAAAAATTAGGTTTGTTTATTAATTCTAGCCAATCGCTAATATTTTTATTTTGATAGTAAACAAGGAATAATTCTATTGGTGTTTTAGATGAATCATTTATTCCACCATAAAAGTATACATATATAATATCATTTTTCCTCTGGTGCAAAAATTTAATATTTCATTTTTTTATCGATAAACTAAAATTTTTCTTTTAATAATTCTATATTTCTATAGGGGTAAAAGTACGATTTATTATTTCACATGAGAGTGGATATGGAACAATTTTTTCAGAATCTGAAATTAAATTATTTAAAAATGAATTTCTTTCATTTTTCATTAAATAATTCTGTTTTTAAAGTAAAGATCTTATCTTCTAAAAAGTTGTCATGATACTATTTCCTATGTTGTACGGTTACATTATCTTTGTAGGACTTCAAGAAAATGCACCATTCCCATTATTTCTTTTTGACTAAGATTTCCATCCATTTTGGCAGTAGCTACATGCAAGTGTGGACAAGGATATTTTGCAATCGGAAGGGTTGGTGCGAGATCCCGATTTGGTCATAGTGGAAGTAGTGGGCTTGTTGGGACTTTGCTTCTGTTGGGGATGGAGTCGTCTGAAAGCTGGGTGAGTGAGGGTTTAGGGTTTCAGACAACCTTAATGTATGCGTTAGGAGGAGGCTAATTCTATTTACGCTTGTTTTAAATATCCTCCTTTTTAATAAAAATACCCTAAAAATTTCATACTAAAAACCGTCATCAAATTTAGAGTAAACAATGTTAAAAAAATGTCTTTATAATTAAAAATCAGATGAATATTCATGTAACCATGAGAAATTTTTCTAAATTTAAGACTGGATAATTTTTAAATGTATTTTTCATATTTCGATCTATAAATACAGATGTTAGGTATATAAAAACTATATAGATTATGTAATTCAGAACTTATATCCGGGTATGTTATACATATTGATAAATCGTTATCTATCAAAATATCTTTTGCCATTAAATTTATATTATTAATGTAAAATATTGCAGTATTTAAAAGAATAAATTCAACTGTTTTTGGGGATAGCATTTTTCAAAAATGGTTTTCTCTTCCAGTTCTAGTAATCAAAGGAATTTCCTCAAATTCAACAGGATGCTTTAAGTAATTTAATTATTTCATCATACTGATATGATTTTTCAGTTTTTGCTAACTTTGTTAATAGTTTTAAGTATTCCATTATGTTTTTCCATCCTTGGCAAAAATAAGAAATCTCTATCATCTTTGGAGAATGGAGGGATTCCTCGATGTTTATCGTGAATAGTTCCATCTAGATTTAGTGCTGCATCATTATAAACTCAATTATCCTTTTTCAGACGACCCCAGGCGGTATATTCGCCGTACCACAAGAGATCGCCGTGGATGTCGGTCTTCTCGCGCGGTATATCGATTTGGTCGCAGTGGAAGTAGTGGGTTTGTCATACCGCCCTAACTTATGCTTTGTTATACATAATTTCCTATCTTTTTCTTAAAAATAAAAATATTTTTACCCAAAAGGGTGTTGTTAATCCCCAAATTCCTCCGAATATCAATCCTTCAAGGAGCATAAAAATTCTCTCTTTTGATTTGTATAGCTAATCCCAGCAACATCCCAATTAACATTTGAATTATGGATAGATATTTAATATTTTTCTTTTCTAATTCCAAATGAAATAAAATAACTAGAAAGAAAGAGATAATTGGAAACACGATCAACAACTATCGTGTTATCCCCATAATAAGCCATCCATAACCAAATGAAAAACCAAGAAATTAAAAATACTTATCCAATACTTTTGAATAAATTCTTTGACTTTAATTAACATGGAAGTCCTCCTTTGGCTATGATGTTTACAGCATATCCTTGAGTTATATTTGGTCATATAAAGTTAAATTCTTTTCTGTGCTTTTTATATATATCTGTATAGAAATAAATTCTATTATCTTTTATCTCTTTCAGATAAACCAAGTCTTCGATACCACCAATATAATCAATGGATAAATCATCTAAATTTAATATTGCAAGCCTAAATCCAACAAACCAAAAATCGTCTAATGAAAACTGGAATATATATTTTTCTATTGAAATACAACAAAAGGCCCTCCAAACCCCTGTTCTTTAATAATAACTTGACCGTTAATGGATAGACTTCCAACTAAGGGAGAGCCTTGATTTACCTCCATCAAATCAAGGTAACTGACTTCCCATTCATCAAAAAATTTTTCTTGAAAGTCTAAAAGGAGTTTCAAGAGAAATTTTTAACTTAGGCATTTTTATAGTCAAAGAATTGAAATCTCTTCTAATTCTACAAGGAGTTTACCAACCTCATTATTAAATGGCCAAGAATCAATTACTATCCGAGACAATAAAAATTCTTTTTCCTTTTTGTTGAAAAATAGTTTCTGAATTTAGATAATTAATCATGTCAGATAGTTCATTTTTATAGAAATCAACTGCTGTTTATTTCTATAACTATATTCATCACAATTATTAATCAGTTTTATCAATTTCGACTAAAACTATATTAATCTTTTTTTATAAATTGCTCCTGATTCATTGTCTTATTAATCTTTCTAAGTCATTAATATATTTTTGTATTTGTCCATCCAGGCAACCCAATCGGGTCCTGATTCACAAACCTGCCCCGACTCAGGCTCGTAATACCTGAAGAAGTAGTAGTGCAAACCCTGTTTCACGGTCAGCATATTGATTCTACAATGGAACGGCTGATGCACATTCTTGTAAACCGGCTCATTCTTTTTCAGACGACTCCAGCCGGTGTAGTTACCGAATCACAACAAATTGCCGTCCATGTCGGTCATCTCTCTTGGGATGCCAATTTGGTCACAGTGGGAGAGTGGGCTTGTCGGCAGTTTTCGCCGTTTTTCGTTGATCCTGTTGTGTGTACCTGTGCCAAGGGTTCATAGCTGTCGGGGGCGGTGTAGATATAGGTATACCCTGCCGTCCGGTTGGATTTCCTGTAAGAGGTGGCTGCCGTACCAAACGAATCCGGTTTCCTCTTCGAGGCTGTCTGAAAATTAGAAACTACTTACGTGCGCTCCAAAACATACTCTCTGTTGTGAACGAGGGTTTCATATAGGCATGGTCGCTCAAACATCTTAAGTATTATAATTTAGATAATCTTTAATAAAATATTCAAAGTTATCCCAATGTTTGCTAAATTGTTTATTTTTCTATAAATTTTTGAATAGTGGGAGCCTCTACAAAAACTTCATCGGTATTTTTTTATCATACAGGATATAATCATCCAACTCATTATTCAACAGGGAAAAATAATTATCAGGTAAGCCAATATTTTTTTCTCAAAATTTCTGTTTGGCTACTTGAAAAATCCTCTAAGTCCATTGCTAAATCAACTAAATATCCAATTTTCCCATAAATTTCATCACTATATGTTGCCCAAAATTCAATGAAGTCATGATTTACCTCCCCCAAAAACCTAACCCTTTGAATAATTTTACGATATTCCTCCTGACTTTCTGGGAATATTCTACCAAATTCATCATTAAGATACTCCCTTAAAAATCATCATCTAACACTAACAAACCTCTCTTTTGTAAATATGGGTAAATTAACATTAACATCCCCAACTTTCCTTTCTTTGCTTTCTGCTTTTGCTCTATCTTTCCGATATTGCCTTCTATCTTTGCAAATGCTTTTTCTATCTACTGCAAAATATGGATGCTTGCCACTTCCATCAACTTTCGCTAATTCATAGCTAGTTTTAGATGAGTTTGTTAAAGAACAAATGGTTCAGACGACCTCAAAGAAGATAGTGAGGCCGTCTGAAAAAGCAGAAACCGCGTGTGTGCGTTCCGCACACACCCTACGTCGGGATTGAGGTTTCATGTGGCTACTGCTAGCTGAATTATAGATTTAAAATTCAATGTAATCATCATTATCCATGTAATAATTTAGAGCATCAATAAATTGATCTTTTGTAAAATTTGGATACCGTTCATCTAAGTCATCGTAAATATCCATAAATACATCCCCACTACATAAAATATCCAATCCATTCTCATTTACAAAATCAGGAAAAACTTCTTTTCCATCCACTATTTTTGGACCGTTATCCAAATAACAAACCGTCTCTAAATCAAGGATACTCTCATCTTCATCAGAGGAAATATATATGTATGGAAATTTTGCAAATTTATCAGTATCTTCATCATTAAATAATCTAGCACAATCAATAATTTCTGATATGCTAATTTTTCTTCTAAAAATTATCTAAATTCATTTTTTTGTTCCTTCTGTGGTTAAATTAACATTTACCTAATGGTTTACCAGTGCGACCGTTTAATTTTCCTCGCCGACCTGGTCTACCACCCTCCCCATATACTTCTTCCGCCTTTTTCTTTGTGGGTGATATAGACCATGATTTCTTCTATGGTCATTATAATCAACCAGTACCAACCTTTTTGTATCCTCATGATGATGCCATGTTAGTCCCTGTTTATTTTTACCTTTTTCCCCAATTGGGACTTGAACTCATATCTCCAGATTTCATCCATTCTTTTTAATTCAGGATAACGATTAAGCATATCCTGTTTAAATGATGGGTTAGATTCCATTTAATAAATGCCTTATTTGCATCATTAAATTGCACAGCATCACTTGAATATCTAATTCCTGAATCTAACTTATGGTCAAAGAAAATATGGTATTTTCCCATTATTAGGTCGAGTAGCTAATCCTAACGGGTCAACCCAAGCCTGTACACTCGGAGCAAAACCAATAAAGATTATCTCCACCATCCAACCCGATCGAGTCCCTGGTTTACAAACCGACCCGCTTCAGGCTTTATAATACCTGAAGAAGTAGTAATGCAACCCTGTTTCTTATTCGAGGCCGTCTGAAAAGCAGAAACGGAACAGAAACTAACATCAGAATTTGAAGGTTTTTGTGCGGGGCTTTGGGCTTACTTTTGAATGTGCAGACTGCTTTTTGAACTGTTTTGGGGCTTTGAAAGCGTGCCTGCACTTTTTCAGGTAGCCTGAAGGGGACGCTCACCCCACGTCGGGACTGAAGATTTTGTGCGGCTACGGCTTGCTTATCACACTTATTTCCTTTTTAATTTATTACTAATCTCTCTTACTACATTAGAAGGACCACTTAATGTTACTCCTATGTATGTTTCAATTTCGACAGTTAAAATTAAATTATTTACTTCGTATCTTGCCAAATAGTAATCCTGAGAACCCTACTAATGCTGAAGATTCATCCTTTTTAACCGCACCTATCTCTTGCAAAGTTAAAAATAATGATTTAATAAGTTTTTCATCATATTCATTGCCAATAACAATAGACTCATTGATCATAATCCTAAATCCTTCCTGCCCTGTTCGTGATGCAGACTCAATAATATCATCCCAAGATTTTCCTTTTTACGCAACCAATCTATAGATGGACCTAGTTTATCACCATATTTTTCTACATTTCTAGCATATATTTCTTTTTAATTTATCAGGTGGGGTTAAGTTTTTATACTTTACCCTAGCTCACGTCTTTTTTCGAATGCAACGTTCGTGCAACAATTTCTATCGATACCCCTTACGAGCAACGCCTTCAAACCATTCACTTCTTTAATATATGCTTTATGTAATGGATGTACATGAGAAGTATTTTTACACATTTGCCACATTTTTAGCTTGAAGCAACTTTTGATATTACTTTAGAAACAACCCCAACAACTATGGAATTACACGAACTAAACCAGATTGCCGTCCTTATCGGTCATCTCTCTCGGGATGCCGATTTGGTCGCAGTGGAAGTAGTGGGTTTGTTGGCGGTTTCGATAAGAGAAATCGCTTACATTCGTGCCGCACACCCACGTCAGGACTAAAAAGGTTTTGTGCGGGCTACTGTTTGCTTAGTTCGTCATTTAATATCCATGTAAGTGTCATGTTTGGAGTAAAATTCAAGATTTCGTACAATTTCTCCTATGGTTGCTTCATTTTTTGCAAAAAGTGAATTCTCTATTACGGAAACAAATTGTTGTCCATAGTAAAAGGAGTTTAAGTTTATTGTTTATCACAAAATCAGAATATCCTTCTGGATTTTTCATCCTCATCAATTAAATCATCATCTAATGGTTCATCCACAAAACAATATGGATTATCAGCCATACCAACAGATATATCTTCTATAAAAATATCACGATATTCAAGTAATCTCTACCATCTGAGACATTTTTTTAGTTGCAAAAGCAACAACAAAATCTATTAAATCAAATAAACGATATTTTGTTTGAATAGCAAATGAATTCATAAAACTATCTCCAAAGATTATTTACAAGGATTGGCACATTTACCTGAGCCTTTTGGTTTTTCCAGTCTTACCATCTAAATTTCCTTTTCTACCTTCCTCTCCTCCTCCCCAAATTTCTCGCTCACCTTGACCTGTAGGGTGGTACAACTTGTGATTAGCTTGATGGTCAGCAAAATCGACTAATTTTAATACACCTGTTTTTCTCGTGATGATGCCAAGTAAATCCTGATGGACTTCTACCTAGCGCTTTAGGGTTGTCCAGCCAGTCTAGAATTTGAGGATGATCTGAAACTAATTTATTTTTGAATTTAGGATTCCGTTTCATTTCTGCAATTAATGCCTTATTAGCACGCTCCTAAACTGCACACTATCACTAGAAAAATAACAATTTGGTGATAAGTGGAAAGTAAAGAAAGAGTTATATTTCCCATTATTAGAACGGTTTGCCCAACCCAACCAATCCACCCACCCCATCGCATTAGGCGCAAAGGTATAAAGATGTTCCCCACCTGCTAATCCTATGGGATCCTGATTGACGAATCAGCCGCATCTCGGATCGTAATATCTCATCAGGTTATAGTGCGACCCCCGTCTCTTCATCGTAATACTGGTTTTGAAGTCGGAACGGTTGATGCGCATTCTGATAGATACGCTCATCCTTTTTCAGACGACCCCAAGCAGTGTATTCGCCGTACCATAAGAGATTGCCGTGGATGTCGGTCATCTCCTCGCATACCGACTTGGTCGTTGTGGAAATAGGCGAGGTATTGCGCTTCGTCTTGATTGTTGCTGGAAGACTTGGGCTAAGGGGTTCGTAGCTGTCTTGGTCGGTGTAGATATAGGTGTAGTTGCCTTTGTGGGTGTATTCCTGCAATGAGGGCACCGCCTTCCTGAGACGAAGTGGGTGCGTTTCGGTTCGGTACTTGTCCAGCGCTGAGTTTGTCTTGGCGTTCTTTGGAAAGGCGTCTTCCGAACGGGTCGTAGGCGTATGTCCAGATTTCGGTATTGTCGGCTGGCTTTTTGATTTCGGCGCGGACGAGTTGGTTTTCCAAATCGTATTGGTTTTTCGCCATTGGGCGACTGGCGGTAAATCAGGTTGCTCTAGTGTATGGATGAGAAATTTTTAGAAGAACAAATGCTTCAGACGACCTCACAGTGTTGATTACGTGTATGCTAGGAGCACCTATTACTCATGTAGACTACACTTGTTAAATATTAAGATTCAAAGTTCGTTATATTTTATTGGTAAGCATAAAAGATTCCATAAAGCTTTTTAGCTTTTTCTGAAACAAAAACTCCTAATTTATCCCCTGTACCATGATAAAAATCCGATTCATTATCAATAGCATAATCCCATTCTTGAGGAGATTTTTATGAAAAACTAATAAAATCATTAGCTTTTATCCACCATAAATTTGGCATTTTGTCTGCAACTGATTGATTGTGCCTGCCTTTCTCAATTACATCATCAATGGAGTAATATTTTTCAAAAATAATCTTCTGAAAGATTTTTCCAATCACACTTAATAATTTTTATTTTTGACTGCAAGAACTGGAGTAAATCCAGTTAGTCCTGAAGTAAATAAAGAATCTTTAATTTTTGGGAAACTATCAAGCTTCTGTTCGATACATAGGCCTCTGGTACATCAGGACCCTAGTCTATCAATATATATTTCAGGGCTAGGAACATTTCTAATTTTTAGAGGCATGTCCTTCCCATAAAAATATGAGCAAAAATCGCCGTAAATATCAGTTTCTTCAGAAAATGAGGAAAGATCGCTATAAACTTCAAATAATTTCATAATTATTACCTTTTCACAAAAATCTATTATTTTTTCCAATTATAAAGGCAGTTGGCCCATTTCGTTTATATTTCTAACATAATTTTCCTAGTTGCTCTAGGAATGTTGTGTTGTTTCAACATAACTTGTATTTGATCCATTATGTCAGATAACTTTTACATTTATAGTGATTTTTCCATGCGATGTATTCGCCAAACCACAAGAGGTTGCAGTTCTTATCGGTCATCTCGCGCGGGATGACGATTTGGTCGCAGTGGAAGTAGTGGATTTGTTGTTGACTTTCGCCTTCTGCGGTTGTCAAGTCGCGGACTTGTGCCAAGGGTTCGTGTGTACTGTAATGCCCTACGTCAGGATTGGAGGTTTCATGCGGGCTACGGCTTACTTATATTTTTGTTACATTGAGTTAGCATTGGGATTGAAAACAACTAATTTACCTTCAGGGTAGGAACCCAGCCAGCCACATGGGAAATTCCCTTTTTATATGCTTTAAAATGGAATTCCATAGTTTATTTTTAAGTAAATGGGTAATATTTAGATGGCAATTAAACAAATCCATTTCAATATCATTTAAGTATTCTATGTAACCAACCTCTTTTAGCCTTGATTGAATAATAGGGAACTATCTCTTTATCCCAAGTGGCTCGCTCCTGAGCATTTGTTAATTTTAGAATTAATGAGTTATTTTTCTCTTAAGTCAAGCTCAACAAGTATCTACAGCTGTTTGACTGTATAGATAGGTTTCCATTTCTTCAATGTTATTAATAAAATGCCAATCCATATTTTCATTGGTATCAAACGTCAAAAGTTTATTATCAATAACGTTAAATAACTGTTTCATTATCATCTCCTTTAGTAAAAACAATCTTTTTAATAGATTAATCCAATCCTGTGCAGTTACAGGAGCATACATTTCTAATTTCCCCTTTTTCAGCGCTTTTATGCGCTCTCGCTTGAAGTGATTGTATCTTTCTTGCCTTTTTCCTTATCACATTTAGATGATTAATCAATATCATCAATTAGTTGTGCAATTGCATCACTATATGTTCCTGCACTTTTTTTCAGGTGGCCCTGAAGAGGGCGTGGGCAAAGATATACCTACCCCTGCGTTGGGACTGAAGGTTTTGTTTAGATTACGGCTTGCTTGCTGTTGGGGGTGGGGTCGTCTGAAAGGCAGAACCCGTGTGTGTCATACCACACACCTTACGTCGGGATTGGAAGTTTCATGCGGGCTACAGGCTTACTTGGGCTACTTTTACAGTTGATAATTAAATTTAGAAAATTATGTCTAATACTCTATTTTTTAAAATAAATTCTTTTTAAATGTTCTAAAAATATTATCTAACTCTTCCTTGCTTAAAATTTGGTTGGTCTTAGTAAATTTTTGCTGTTTTTCGCATATAGGGAAAAGTGAAACTCATTATTTGGAAAGAACATTTCTCCTTCAAATGAAATTTCATGTCCATTTAAAGAAACAATTAACATACCTCTTGAAATTTTTCAATTACGAAATCATCCATAGTAATCACCTTTGAAATATAACAGTTGAAATCTTTGTTTTAGGATCTATTATTACTATTATTGTTATATTAGGAATGTTCTTCAAAGCGGGTAATTCTCTATTTTTCCCATATATTTCTGGTCGCAGATCTTTGCCAATAACGCCTGTTACAGTACCAGAAGCGCATGTTGTATACTCTGATGAAATATCTTCCCATGCTTTAATGCTTGCTTTGGTTATTTTGATCCCACGTAGGCATGATAATTTTTCTAGCTTCAATTAACATTTCTAATGTTGTTCCTCCATTAGATTTGGCAATATCGGCGACAATTGCCCACACAGCGTCGGGATTGGAGGTTTCATGCGGGCTAAAGCTTGCTACCTATAAATTTGAAAATTTATGCAGGCTACGGTTTGCTTGTTATTCCCAATTATTCAAAGAAAAATTATAGAAGTTTTTACTTCAATACTTAGTTTAGTTGACTGAAAAACATTAAGTTCAGCAATAAATTCATCGTCCTCTAGAATAAAATAATCATCATTATTAATATTTTTCGAAAAGAATTTTTTTCCGACAATGCCATTATTTCAGACAATGTTTGTATAAAATCTCCTAAAGAGAAGCTATTTTTAGGTTCTTTTTGATCCTAATCGTAAAGAAAAGATTTCAAGGGGTTTCCTTTGAAATTAATATAGAGTTCGTCATTTTTGATTAGCTATATAGAGATAATTCTCTATGTTTATGAGCTTCTTGCCATCCTACTAAGCCTTCTTGATTTTTCAGATGATGCAAAAATTAAATTAAATGGCTGACCTATATGAATTTGAGGATTTAATGTTATCAAATTGAAAAAAATAGTTAATGATAGACGCATTATCTTGTAATATTTTTCGTCAATTATAATTTCCCCAAAATCGATCTCCTTACGAGAAAGTTGACCATAAATATTAGAAAAATTTTTTTAACTGCTGTTTTTCAAACTAAACATAATAATATACTCCTATCTTGTGCATTTTTAAGTTGGTGCAACATTGCTCGCCTATCAATTAACCTACCGCGCCCCAAATTGGTCCAGCGACCTCTATGCCCTTGATTAGAATATAAATGTTCGTCAACTCCTCCCAGGGCAAGTTTGTCTTTTCTTTCCTTACTCAGTCTTCGTCCGAACGGGTCGTAGGCGTAGGTCCAAATCTCGGTGTTGCAGGCGGGCTTTTTGATCTCGGCTCGGACGAGTTAGTTTTCTATATCGTATTGGTAATAATGGTTTTCACTGTCGGTCAGCTAGCGGTAGATCAGGTTGCCATGTCCATTTAGCACCGTATTTTTCAAGTAAATCAAAGCTGGCTTGTGGTCCCATGCTACCTGATTTATAATCGTGAAGAGGAGCGCCATTATCAGCCCACAACTTCTCGATACGGTCAATCAATTCCCAAGAAGCGCTAACCTCTTCCCAGTGGCTAAAGTTTGTTGAGTTGTTGTTTAAAACATCGTAGATCAGTTTTTCATATGGATCTGGTGAAGCACCTGTAGCAGTCGCATCTGTTCGATAGTCAAGAGAACTTTGGCGCAAGACTAAATTCTTCCCCGACCTTGTTTACCATTAAGACTGAGAGAGAATCCTTCAGTTGGTTGGATATAGATGGTCAAGATATTTGGTTTCAATGGTTCTCCAAAAGATAGAGCTCCATTTGCTTAAAGACGATATTGACATGAGTCCCTTTTTCAGTCAGACGTTTCCCTGTACGGAAGAAGAAAGGAACACCACGGAAGCGATCGCTGTCTACAAAGAAGGCACCAGATGCAAAGGTTTCTGTTGTAGATTCAGGATCGACATTTGGCTCGCTACGATAAGAAATGTATTTCATACCATCAACTTTTACCAGAACGATATTGACCACGGATAAACTGCTCTTTTAGTTCTTCATCTGAAGGATGGTAGAGATTTCTTGAAAGACCTTTGATCTTTTCTCCGCACGAATGTCATCCTTTTGTAAAGCTGGCTGGCTTGTCCATAGCAAGGAGATAGAAGTTGGAGGGTATGGTTTTGAACCATGTCACGAAGAGCACCTGATTCATCATAGTAGCCACCACGCTCTTCAACACCTAGACGTTCTGCAAAGGTGATCTGAACATTATCGATATGCTCACGATTCCAAACATTTTCAAAAATCATATTGGCAAAGCGAATAGCAAAGATGCTTTGAATCATTTCCTTACCAAGATAATGGTCGATACGGAAAATTTGTTCTTCGTCAAATGTTGCTAGGAGTTCTTCATTTAGTTTGCTTGCAGTAGCATAGTCTGTACCGAAAGGTTTTTCAACAATCAAACGTTCAAAGCCTTTACCATCAACGATTTGCTCTGACTTGAGGTGTTTAGCGATGGTACCAAAAAATTGTGGTGCCATTGAGAGGAAGAAGAGCTTGTTGTGGTCAGCTTGATATTTTTCATTTAACTCAGCTTGAAGCTTGCGTAATTCGATATAGTGTTCGGTATCATTAACGTCGTGACTTTGATAGTAAAAATGACTAGCAAACGCTTGAGCCTCTTCAGCGCTATCTGCCAAGTCTAAAATGGATTCGACTACAACAGACTCAAAATATTCCTTACTCCAAGGTCTACGTGCAGTTCCAATAACAGCAAAATGATCAGACAAATTACCTGATTTGTAAAGTCTAAAAAGTGAAGGGTAGAGCTTGCGTTTAGCTAAATCTCCACTAGCACCGAAAATTGTAATAATAACTTTTGATGACATCCAGCTACCTAATTTCTATTTTGTTTCCTAGTCAAACTAGGCATGAGGAATCCCTCATTTTCATACCCTCTATTTTATCATAATTTTTCTAAAAAAATCCAAAAATCCAATATAAGCAACAAAAAAGCTGCAAGTGTAACCTTGCAGCTTTTCTAAACGTTTAGAACCTTGTCTAAAAATTCTTTTTAGACGAGGGTGTTGTGGGTTATCAAAGATTTGATCAGGTGTACCATCTTCTAAGAATTCACCGTCTGCCGTAAAGATAACTCGATTAGCAACCTTACGAGCAAACCCCATTTCGTGGGTTACGATAATCATGGTCATGCCTTGTTCAGCCAACTCTTTCATAACGTTGAGAACATCACCGACCATCTCTAGGGTCAAGGGCGGAAGTTGGTTCGTCAAAGAGCATAATATCAGGATTCATTGCTAAACCACGAGCGATAGCCACACGTTGTTTTTGTCCACCGGATAAGCTTTCAGGATTTGCATTAGCTTTATCAGCAAGTCCAACTTTTTCAAGGAGTTCCATTCCTAATTTCTCAGCTTCTTCTTTGGTCATCCGTTTGTGTTCAATAGGAGCAAAAGTGATATTTTCCAATACGGTCATATGTGGGAAGAGATTAAAGTGTTGAAACACCATTCCGATATTTTCACGAACATGATCCACGTTCGTTGCTTTATCCGTCAAATCATAACCATTCACAGTGATGTGACCGCTCGTTACCTCCTCAAGAAGGTTAAGGCTACGGAGGAAAGTGGATTTACCAGAACCAGAAGGACCAATGATACAAACAACATCTCCTTCATAGAATTTAGTTGTAATTCCTTTTAAAACCTCATTTTTTTCCATAATACTTATGCAAATCATTTACATCAATTTTTAGTTTTGCCATTAACGAATCCTCTTTTTCTAAGCGTTTTCGCTAGTCTAGTCAAAAAGCGTGATAATTACAAGATAGAAGATAGCAAGGATAGCATACATCTTAAAACTTTGGTAGTTACGGGCGATGATAATCTTACCAGTTTGGAATAGTTCAACCAAACCGATAGCAGATACGATAGTTGTATCTTTAAGAGCGATAACGAATTGGTTGACAAAGTTTGGCAACATCAATTTAGTCGCTTGTGGCAAGATAATCTTCCGCATGGTTTTTCCATAAGAGATACCAAGACTGCGGCTGGCTTCCATTTGCCCAACTGGAACAGCTTGGATCCCACCACGAACGATTTCAGCGATATATGCTGCCGCATTAAGTGAGAGGGCGATAGTACCAGCTACAAAGTCATTGATTGGACTTTGTTGACCTGTAATCGACTCGATGAAGTTTGGAATTCCCCAGAAAATGAAAGCAGCAAGAATCATCAATGGAATACCACGAATCACATCGACAAAAATCTCAGAGATAAGACGGAGAGATTTGTATGGGCTGACACTAAACATCCCAAAGATAATTCCCAATCACGATCGCAATCGCAAACGAGATAAGGGCTAAAGCGAGAGTGATTCCAAGACCGCTAAGAAGTTGCTTGTAGTTGTTTTGAAGCAAGCCCCAGATAGTAGTTTCGTCAACTGTACTTGTAGAAGTAGTTGTTGCTCCGCTTGCTAGATACTTGTCAAGAATCTTTTGGAATTCACCGTTTGCTTTTAGGTTGGCAAGTCCCTTATTGAACATTTGGATCAATTCAGGATTGCTGCCTTTTTTGACGGCAAAGGCAGTTTCGCCGATTGGTGTTACATCGATTGGCGTTTTCAACTTTTGACCTTGGTTAATCGAATATTTGAGAACAGGCTCATCATCCATGACGGCATCGATAGCCCCAGTATTGAGACTGTCATACATAGATGCTCCATCAGAAAATGTTTTTAATCTTGTAGCCATATTTTGCTTTGGTTCTCTGTTAGGAAGGTTTGTGAAGCTGTTCCATTCTTGACACCTACTAGTCTTATCCCGTTCAAAGTCTTCATAAGAAGCGATAGTACTGGATTCTTTTACACCTAGAATGGTATTAGCAGTGTAGTAGGAATCTGAGAAAGTCAAACGTTGCTTTACGAGCATCCGTAACAGACATTCCTGCAATGATACCGTCTGCTTGTCCAGATTGAACAGCGTTAATAGCTGCATCAAAACCCTAGGGTTAGTAATTTCAATCTCAAAACCTTGGTCCTTGGCAATAGCCTTGATGAGAGTCCATATCGATACCAGTGTACTGGTTGCTTGAGTCTTTGAAATACAAAAGGTGCAAAAGATGAGTCGCTGGCGATAACATACTTGATTTTCTCAGTGTCAGCTTTTACGACTCCCTAACGAGAAAATAGGGAAATAAAATTAGCAAAATATGCTAGGATTTTTCTTCATGTTATGTCTCCTTTCAGGGTATTTTTCAAATTATAGCAGAAAAATTAAATCTGGCAAATATTTTATATTTTTCATGTAAGAAGATGTGACATAGTTTTTGAGAAATTGCTAAAATTGAGAATCAGAAAAGTATCTTCTTTTTATGGTAAAATAGAAGGATAAAATATGTGTATGAGGTTTTTATGATAAATCGAATTACTGATAACAAATTTAAACTGGTATCCAAATACCAACCATCTGAGACCAACCGCAGGCCATTGAGCAGTTGGTGGATAATATCGAGGGTGGCGAGAAGGCCCAAATCTTAATGGGGGCGACTGGTACAGGGAAGACTTATACCATGAGTCAGGTCATCCAGCGCGTCAATAAACCAACCTTGGTTATTGCGCACAATAAGAAACTTTTGGCAGGTCAGCTTTATGGAGAGTTTCAAGGAGTTCTTTCCCAGACAAATGCTGTAGAATACTTTGTTTCTACTATGATTTCTATCAGCCCAGAGGCCTATGTACCATCATCGATACTTATATCGAAAAAGATAGTTCTGTTAATGATGAAATTGATAAGCTCCGTCACTCAGCGACATCAGCCCTTTCCTTTAGAGCGTAATGATGTTATCATAGTTGCATCTGTTTCTTGTATCTATGGTTTGGGTTCGCCTAAAAGAATATGCTGATTCAGCGTCGTTAGTCTGCGTCCAGAGTCTAGAGATTTCGCGTGATAAAGCTGCTCGAATGACTAGTTGATATCCAGTTTGAGCGTAAATGATATCGACTTTCAACGTGGGAAGATTTCCGTTCGTGGGGATGTGGTAGAGATTTTCCCAGCCTGCCCGTGATGAACACGCCTTTCGAGTGGAATTTCTTCGGAGATGAAATTGACCGTATCCGTGAGAGTTGAAAGCTCTGACAGGACGCAATCTGGGAGAAGTGGAGCACCTTGTGATCTTTTTCCAGCGACTCACTTTGTGACCAATGATGACCATATGGAAGTAGCTATGCAAGATTGAGGCTGAGTTGGAAGAGCAGTTAGCTGTCTTTGAAAGAGGAGGGCAAAGCTGCTATCGAGGCTCAACGTTTGAAACAGACGGACAGAGTACGATATCGAAATGCTTCGTGAGATGGGCTATACCAACGGTGTTGAAAAACTACTCACGCCACATGGATGGTCGTAAAGAAGGAGAACCTCCTTACACCTTGCTTGATTTCTTCCCAGAAGATTTCTTGATCATGATTGATGAAAGTCACATGACCATGGGGTCAGATTAAGGGAATGTACACGGGAGACCAGTCCTCGTAAGAAGATGTTGGTCGATTATGGTTTCCGCTTTGCCATCAGCGCTTTGGACAACCGTCCACTTCGACGTGAAGAATTTGAAAGTCATGTTCATCAGATTGTCTATGTTTCAGCGACCCAGGGTGACTATGAGATGGAGCAGACTGAGACAGTCGTTGAGCAAATCATCCGTCCGACAGGGCTCCTTGATCCAGAAGTCGAAGTCCGTCCAACCATGGGACAAATGGATGACCTCTTGGGTGAAATCAATGCCCGAACTGAAAAGAGCGAGCGTGCCTTTCGTAACCACTTTGACTAAGAAGATGGCTGAAGACTTGACTGACTATCTTCAAGGAAATGGGTGTCAAAGGTTAAATACATGCACTCGGACATTAAGACTTTGGAACGGACTGAGATTATCCGTGACCTACGTTTGGGTGTCTTTTGATGTTCTTATCGGGATTAACCTGCTCCGTGAAGGGATTGACGTTCCTGAAGTTAGTCTGGTTGCTATTTTTGGATGCTGATAAGGAAGGCTTCCTTCGTAATGAACGTGGGCTTATTCAAACGATTGGACGTGCTGCCCGAAATAGCGAAGGGCACGTTATCATGTATGCGGATAAGATTACGGAGTCTATGCAAAAAAAGCCATGGACGAAACAGCTCGTCGTCGTGAAAATCCAGATGGCCTATAATAAGGAGCATGGCATTGTTCCACAAACGATTAAGAAAGAAATTCGTGACCTTATTTCGATTACCAAGGCTAATGAAGCAGAAGTGGCAGAGGATACTGTGGACTACAGTGCCATGAACAAGAAAGAACGCCAAGAAGCCATCAAGAAACTTCAAAAACAAATGCATGAAGCAGCAGAACTACTTGACTTTGAATTGGCTGCACAAATCCGTGACATGGTGTTAGAAGTCAAGGCCTTGGATTAGATAGGAGAAGACGAATGAAGATTATCATTAAAACAATGGAAACACCTGAAGAGATAGAAGGTAAATCCATTGTTCACTGGCAAACGTGGAGAGAGGCTTATGACGACCTTTTGCCTGCAGAATTTCAGGAGACGATGACATTAGATAGATGTCGTTTCTTTAGTCAAAAGTATCCAGAAAATACCTTGATTGCGATGGATGGAAAGAAGGTTGTTGGATTTATCAGCTATGGAAACTTTCGTGATGAGACTGTTCAAGCTGGTGAAATTATTGCTTTATATGTCTTAAAAGACTATTATGGAAAAGGTATTGCTCAGAAGTTAATGAAGGAAGCTTTTAAGCACTCTTGATCATTTCTCTGAAATTTATTTATGGGTATTAAAAGAGAATAAGCGAGCAATTGCTTTCTATCAAAAAATCGGTTTTGCTTTTGATGGCCAAGAAAAAATACTTGAACTTGGAAAACCTGTTAAGGAATTGCGGATGATGTGTTCTTCAAATAAAAATTCCTAAAGGACGTATCTATCAATCTTTGAGCCATTATCAATTAATCAAGTATAAAGAGTGAAAGAGATAGAACGAAAAAAGACTTGAGGGAGAATACGAATGAAGATTTTAGTCATCCATGGACACCCTGATAAGGAAAGTTACTGTCAGGCTATTTTTCAAACCATTGTAGAAAATATTGACTCAGGTCGCCATGAACTTGAAGTCATCAACCTTAATGAAGAGGACTTTGATCCTGTTTTACGTTATGGCTATCGAAAACGTATGGAAGAAGATTCTTTTATCCTTCGTTCTCAGGAATTAATCAAGTGGGCGGATCACCTGATCTTTGTTTATCCCTATCTGGTGGAGTAGTATGCCCTAGTCTCATGAAAGGTTGGATTGATCGTGTCTTTACACCGGGGATTGCCTACTCAGCTAATGATCAGGGCAGCTTTTATCTGGAATTATCTCAGAGGCAAGCAGTTTAAAAAAAGTTGTTAAAAAGGGAAAAATAGCAAGTATTTATGCAACCTCTATGGCACCCTACTTGGTGGTACAAAATCTTTTCAGGTCCCTATCAACATTCCAGATAGTTATGGCATTTCTGTGTTGAAAAAAATGCTGTCTTGAAACCATTGTGGGATTAAAACCAAGCGCGTGTGCATACTAGGTGAAGTTGGACGAGATGTGAATACAGCTAGCATCCGTGAAAAGCATCTCCAAAAAGTAGCAGAAGAAGTTAAAAACTACCATGAAACAAGATAATAAAAAGAGAAAAATCAAAAATACCATAAAGCCACATCGAAAAATGAGCTGGATAGATAAAGTAAAATAGCATTCAAAAATAGCTTTTCTAATAGATAGTAGTATATTTTTTTCTTTTCAGCTTTTGGGGTATTCTATTTGTTGTTTGGAACAACTCTTATTCCAAAAACCCTATCAAAACTTCAATTATGTCTTTCTGCTCTTTCTGAATCTTATATTCTTAGTGAACATGCTTTATCAAAGTGTTTTAGAGATAATTTTGATGGAATGCTGACAGTACAAGATTTTGCAGCCCCATTCTTGTACCTAAATGGATTAGGTTTGTTGTTTCACTTATTTTTTGAAATAATGGGGCGAAACAGAAAGAGTATTCTTCCCTTGCTTACCTTAGATCATCGCCACATCTGGTTTCCAATCCTTACTTATATAACCTTCTTCCTAGTGGCTTCTTTGATCATTTTGATTTCCAAGCATATTGAAAAGAAAAGGGGAGAAGAAAATAATGGGGAAAACACATTCAAATAAAAGTAATAATGAAATTCAAATACAGAAAAGAATCTATCAAGGAAAGAAAGTTTCCATCTTTTGGCTAGATTCTCATCAATTTTTAGGCTTCTTTCTGGTCCTTGGTCTTTTTTTAGGAATAGGCTTAGGTGTGACTTTAATTTTTGAAAAACTTCCTATTCCTTCGCCATATAGAGATATCAACTATAGTTTTTCCACTATATATAAATCTTTTTGTCTAGTGTATCGATTATTTGACTATTGGTTCTTAGATCTGTCTAGGACAAAGGTGACCCTAAAAAGATTTGTTGAATTATTTATCTATCTTAATAGTATTGGTTTACTGGTTCATCTCTTTATTGGAATTAGCGGGAAAAATAGTAAGGGCCTTTTGCCTTCTCTCTTGTCCCTGAGATCACCGCTATATTTGGTTTCCAATCGTTACTTACTTAATATTCTTTTTAGTAGCAATTTTGATAGGTTTTCTTTCCAAGTATATTGAAAAAGAAAAAGTGAACAAAAGGAAATGGGGAAAAATTCACTCAAATGAAAAATCATAAAAGAAAAATTAAAAAGGAAAAAGAAATTATCCAGGTAGAGAAATTCAATCTGTGGTTAGAATCTCACAAGCTATTGGCCTTTTTGTGGATTTTACTGTTTACCTATTCTTAGTAGGGATAGTAAGTATTGTTTTAAATCAATTTATCCCCCTTCCAAGTCATTATAAACATATGGACTACATGTTTCCGCTTTATCTTAATATATTCTTTATATTCGGTAGGGATGTACGCTTATTATTTGCGAGAAATTTGTTCAACTAAGAAAAATTTTTAAAAGATTATCTGGAGCCGTTTCTTTATATCAATAGTTTCTTTTTATAATTCACTTGACAATGAGAATTAGAACACGGACTCACAAAGTTTTTACCTTCTCTCTTATCCCTAGACCACCGCTACATCTGGTTTCCTATTGCAACTTATCTGATCTTTTTCAGTTTGGCATCTATTATAACTCTAGTAATGAAATATATTGAAAAGAAAAGGAGTTAATCATGCTAAAACATCTAACTATATTTAGGATTCTTTTACCTTATTTTTTCTTGTATTTGTACTGATTCATTTTTATCTTAGGATTGTTTGGTTTAGCTTTTTACACCAATTTTATGGAATATCTGGTTCTTTGGCCTCTGCCTAACCTTATTTATTCAGCCGTGGACCATCTTTTTATAAAACTAGAATCTTTCAATGGCATCATCTGATTTTTTTCAAGCTCTCAGTGGATTTTTCGCTCTTTTTAATCTGGTTAATGATATTCTTTTTCCTATCTTTCATTCCAGACTCATCCATACCTATCAGTATAGACTATCAAGTTAATAGTAAAGACAAAGAGATAAGAATTAATGGGGTTCTTTTTCTTGATGATATTCGTGAATATCACGACTTGATTAATCCTTTGATTATGAAGTCTAAAAATTAAGTACATGATAGAAAATTAAATCTTAGAAAGTGAGTTTTATGTCTAGAGCACAATTAACGATTTTTAACCAATATTTGTCTGATTGAAAGATCTTGAAAAGCGACGACGTGGTCATGCAGTATCGTTCACCCGAAACCAATCGCTGGTCAGGCTATGCTTTTTAGGAGGTCATATTGAAGATGGAGAGCCTTTGCAGAGTCTGTTATTCGTGAAATCTATGAAGAAACAGGTCTAACTATCAGAAATCCTCAACTAGTTGGCATTAAAAAAATTGGGCCTGGATACAGGTGAGCGTTATATTGTCTTTTTGTTACAAGGCTACTGAGTTCTCTGGTACACTTCGTTCTTCAGACGAAGGAGAAGTTTCCTGGGTACAAAAAGACCAGATTCCAAATTTGGATCTGGCCTATGATATGTTACCTTTGATGGAGATGATGGAAGCTCCTGATAAATCAGAATTTTTCTACCGTCGTCGCACAGAAGACGGATGGGAAAAGAAAACTTTTTAATCTTTTACCAAATATCCTAACTTGTCCAAGGCCTGCTCGATATGAGAAGGTCTTGTTTATTTTTCTGCTTCAATCAAATGATAATGGACGCCATCTGTTAATTCAGATAAAGGTCGAAAGTCTGAAGTTTTGACTTGATTTAAGAAATGCTCGACATCCCTACGGCAACTTAGTTTGAGGAGGGTTTCGATTTCTCCGTAAACAGGATGATCTATCTGGATATTTTGAACTCGTCCACCATTATCAACAATGGCAAGGAGTTCTTGTTCCATATCTTCTTCTCCGTGTTTAACTTTAAAAAGTTTATGTACATAAGATTTGATTTACTTTCCTTATAGATATATCCACGATTGGTTGATAATATAGGAGCGCCATCTGCACGAAAGAACAGCAATGTCCTGAACAATAATCTGGCGAGTGACATGAAAATGTTCTGCTAAACTTTGAGTCGTTTAGAGGTTTTTTGTGATTCCTTTAAAAAGTTGTAAGAGGGCTTCTTTTTCTATTTTTTTGTCATAGCTCTTTCTTAATGGCGTTTTTTAGTGCTTTTATAAACAGCTAATGCTAAGTAATAGTCTACCATACTATGGATAATTGTACCAATACCAAATATGGACAAATAAGACATAGAACATATTTTTCTACATTTGTTCCAGTTCCCGCATAAAAAGATAATACAAGCAAAAACTTCTGCAATGGCATGAACCAAACCTAGGATAAAGTTAAAAATCAAAGAGGATTTAGGATTATCTAAGGTTTGAGGATGTTTTTGAAGATAGAAAGGCTCCCAAAGTGCCGAAAAAGATATGGGAGAAAGCTCAAGTACAATGACAGTTGGATAACCAGCCATGAGGAATCCTAGGCTGGAAGCTATAATGACAAAGATTGCCATCCAAGGAGAAAGGAACATAGCAATAAAGATGGCTACATGGCTTCCTAGAGTGTAAGAAGCGGGTGGAATAACAATCTTGAAGGGCATCACCAAGGGAATCAAAATAGCGATAGCGGTTAGCAATGCAGTTAAAAGTCATGAATTGGGTTTTCTTTTGTGTATTCATAATAACTCCTTTTTATGTGTATATACAGTTGTATAGTACAATAAATAAACAGACATGTCAAGTATAAAAACTCTTGTCACATGTACATTACAATCTAAAATAAAAAAGAAATTTTTTTTAAAAAAGGAGGAGAAAACTCTTGCTTTATATTCTCAAGTATGTTAAACTAATAAACGGTTTGAAAAAACTGCCTAAGACAGTAGGGGAGCTCGACTCATAAATATCCTACCGAGGACAAAACGTATCATGTAAAAAGAAGCGTATTGTACTTTCGTGTCTAGGTTTGGGCGCGTTTTTCTTTTGGAAAAATTCCCCAAGCAAAATAATTACGGAGGTGAACACACTAATGAGTGAAGCAATTATTGCTAAGAAAGCGGAACTAGTTGACGTAGTAGCTGAGAAAATGAAAAGTCTGTGCATCAATCGTCGTTGTAGACGCTCGTGGTTTGACAGTTGAACAAGATACAGTTCTTCGTCGTGAGCTTCGTGGAAGCGAAGTTGAGTATAAAGTTATTAAAAACTCAATCTTACGTCGTGCAGCTGAAAAAGCTGGTCTTGAAGATCTTGCATCTGTTTTTGTTGGACCATCTGCAGTAGCATTTTCTAACGAAGATGTTATCGCACCAGCGAAAATCTTGAACGACTTTTCTAAAAACGCTGACGCACTTGAAATCAAAGGTGGTGCAATCGAAGGCGCTGTCGCATCTAAAGAAGAAATCGTTGCTCTTGCAACTCTTCCAAACCGCGAAGGACTCCTTTCTATGCTCCTTTCTGTACTTCAAGCGCCAGTGCGCAACGTTGCTCTTGCAGTCAAAGCGGTTGCAGACAACAAAGAAGACGACTTAATCTTAAGCTACTGCGACGTAGCCTAGCTACAAAAATAACAAAAATTAAATTTAAAACTTATTTGGAGGAAATAACAATGGCATTGAACATTGAAAACATTATTGCTGAAATTAAAGAAGCTTCAATCCTTGAATTGAACGACCTTGTAAAAAGCTATCGAAGAAGAATTTGGTGTAACTGCACTTTTGCTCCTGTAGCTGTTCTTGCGACTAGTCTTGCTGATGCTGGTCTTTGCTAAAAGACTCATTTGACGTTGAATTGACAGTGCTGGTGACAAAAAGTTGGCGTTATCAAAGTTGTACGTGAAATCACTGGTCTTGGACTTAAAGAAGCTAAAGAACTTGTTGACGGTGCACCAGCACTTGTTAAAGAAGGCGTTGCAACTGCAGAAGCTGAAGAAATCAAAGCTAAATTGGAAGAAGCTGGAGCTTCAGTTACTCTTAAATAATAGAGTTTCCATAAAAATGAAAACCGGAGCTTGTGCTTCGGTTTTTATCATATATAGAATATATAGGGGTGGATCTGAGTTGTTTGCTTTATCTAATTCAAGTGGAGAACTACCTAGTAAAAAAATAGAGGTTATAAATGTGAGTAATAAAGGAATGGGATTAGGTGCTTCAATAGTATCGAATAATATTTTTAAAAAAATAAGGCGAATATAAAATGGATATTACGCGAGAGCAGTGTTAATGAGTTAGATAACGGATGGCGTTTTTATCCGAAATAGATACAGAAGAATATCTATCACATGCTGAAAATATGTCGATATGTGACTGGAGTACAATTGTTGAAATAGAACCTGCAGTATTATCAATTTTTTTAATATGCCTATTGGAACAGAACTTACAATGATTTATGAAGAAGAGAGAGTGTGTTTTTAGATACAATTACTGGTCAGAAATTATCTCAGTAGGATGTTAAAGTTTACTTCATTTACCTATCCTTCATATAATTATGAGTTTTCTAAAGCAATACTAGTATTCCACAACTCTAGATTAATTATAGCTTAAAAGTTTTTCCATAAAGAAGAAGTCTGAGAGCGGAATAAACTTGACAATTTATGTACAAGTTATTATGATAGTCAGAGAACTGATTTACGTTTCTAGATATCAGATAATCTAGCAAAATTGACGATTGAAATATAAAAATTAAATATTGGGGTATGATTGTGTGTAGGGTTATTAAATTATTTACAGATATAATTTCTTCAGAGGACATGGATTTTGCCTTTCAGATTGCTCATGAAACTCAAGATGCAGATATAGTTCAGGTATATGATGGAATCCAGACATTCAATTTATCAGTTAATTATATTAAGTATCTATCGTTTGTTAGTAAAAAGGTATAGTGTACTATATAATAAAAGAATATGAACTTGATGGCTATGGAATCTACCAAGTTTTTGATAGTAAGTTATTGAAAGAGGTTAGTTATCGATCTTGTGATATATGGTCAATTAATGATTTTTAATCATTATGTTTTTCTTTCTAAGAAAGGCATGATGGAAATACTCATAGATAAATCTCTAACATTTAAATTAGCAGAAATAGCTTCTGAAGTATATCTGGTCTCCCTTGAAAATAAGTGAAGTAGGAAATATCAAGAGTGGTTTGTATTATTTAGAAGCTAGTTTAACTAATGATGGTGAACTCTATTTTTAAAATCAGTGATAAACTTATAAAATGTGACGATTATGTTGCTTTTTAGATTGATTGATGAAGGACTGGATTTACGATCACTTGAATCGGAATATGAGTTAGAAATAACTACTATTCATCCCGAAAAATCATTTTTGTTTATCAAGTCTTAAATGGCGGATTTATGGGGCTTGCCCAATCTATTTTTCTAGTTATAAGATTATAAATACTTTGAATTACAATGCCTATTTATTGAGCTTATGAGCGTGTTGCTCAAGACTAAGCAAATTGTTAAAACGCATAGATTCTAGTAAAAACTTGTATACTTTAGTTAGGATAATTCAGCAAGTAAGTCAATAAATCCTAGCAGTTTGAACTCTTATTGTTAAGTACATTAGTTTGTCACACGTAATAAAGTTCGAGGGCAAATAGGGTATTGGTAAGAGAGATGAAGAATGGCTAAGTTATTACTAGAGGCTCATTCTTTTATCGAATGTAAACCATTAGATTATGCCCGAAAAATGTATAAAAGTAATGCTTGAATGGGGATGGCGAAAAGACCAACAAGGACTACTAGAGTTTCGTTTTGCTGGATAAAAAGTGATACTAGTATGAATTTGACTTTTTAAACAGTTTATGAGGGGAACTTTAAGTGAATGTTTATAGAAGAGTAACAAAGTTAGAGAAAAAAACTATTTAATGGTTAAGTGCTCTAATGATTTCAATCTAAATATTGATGGAGTACAAAGTGAAAAGAGATGCGATCGAGATATTAGCGAACAGTTTTAATATTAATGATCTCCAAGATGGTAATTGGGATGCATTATTTGACCGCCTTCAGCGTTCTAATTATATACATCCAGAGAAATTAATATTTTTATAAATAATTCAAGAGATCTTTTTATCAAGGATGAAAACTCTAAAAATACTTTTTAGAAATATTATCTGATATAGTTTCATGGTGGGAAGAAGATGTTGAAAGATATATAGTTGATGGAAAAAGAAAAACATTCAATGTATATCTGCTAGATTAATACTAATTGTTTGATATGATAGAAATATAAACATTTCTGTGAAGAAGATAATAGCTAGTCAAGTTGGACAAACGCTAATAGTTCAAAAATTTAAATAAATATAGGTGGATTATGATTGATGAACTGAAAGAGAAGATTGCTTCTACCGAAGGTGTAGACTTTGCACCATTTGGAAAAAGGTATTTCTGATGAATGGATTACAAAAAGTTGAGGAAAGATTAAATTTTATTTTTCCTGAAACATATAAATGGTGGCTGAAAAATTATATGGGGGGAGAAATTTACGGAGAAGAAAATTTTTCAGTATCTATGGATTAGATTTTTGATAGTGTTGTAGGCGGGGATATCGTATACATAAATGAACTGAACCGAGAAGAAGGGTTTAGTAACTCTGATCAATTAGTCATCTGTGAAGGGAAGATGGAATGTTTTATTTTCAAAAACAGAAAAGTTTGACCAATGAGTTAGCAGTTTTTAGAGATGGAGAATACTATGCTAGCGATTTTATTGAATTTCTCATAAAAAGAATAGACGGCTGATTAGCGGTTTTTCTTTGTCTATTCTTTAGTATA
>BNJV01002034.1_pt1 | contig 39321 bp, 58 predicted proteins | sample 8540591 | NCBI WGS metagenome assembly BNJV01 (sample SAMD00202457, study PRJDB9452) | human saliva metagenome | host: Homo sapiens
ACTCGATGTCAGGGGAACTCGGTGGGATGGATGTTCTTAATGGTCTCGGTAAGATTGTCGAGTTTGAGGATGGTATGTCGGCGAGTCCCACTTGTTCTTGTGCGTCTGGAAGCTGATTGCCCGTAGCGGCTCACTGTTACTCGTGGTGAGTTTAGATAGATGGTGTAGGTGTCGATGCCTTCTGATCAAAATGGCCGCAGTGCTCCCTCCCCTCCTGGGGTGGGATATGAGGCTGACGTCTCAGTTTTCATTGGGTATGCCCAGACCGGTTCAGGATGCGGTATTGGGGTGGTTTTGCGAATGACGTACTTGGAGGCCCAACGATGTGACTTACTAGTGCAGATGAATGGGCGCCGATTCGGAGGGTCAGGTCGGTAGGTCAGGCAGAGTCTAAGAACTGACGAGTGGGCTTGAGTAGACTTGGGCTCATACGTCATGGAAGCGCGGTGAAGCCGATGTCGTAGTTGTGGCGGGACCCTGTCGTAGGACGAGATGCTTGTTGCCATGTAGTCGATGTTGCCTACTCGGTGACCGCCGTGCTCCCACGCAGGGCAGGATCCTGGAGGGCGGCGGTTGGGTCGTGTCACGGAGTCGGTATGGAACTGCAGGATAAGCAGGAGCTTATCTGCAGTATCCTTGGTGCCCGCTTCTCCTGAGTAGACGGGTGAGTAGACTGAGGGCGGGGCTCTTGCAGGGGTTGGTGTGGGTGTAGATCGGACTCTGCAGGGCTCACATGGGTCCTCGATGGTCTTGCGGGAATGAATACTTGGTCTTGAGTTTGATGGCTGTGGAGATGATGGCGTGACCGTGCTCTTCGATGCACTGTGACATCTGACTCTGGCAGGTTTGGTGGAGCCGACCTTGTAGTCATAGCGGATCTTAACTGCTCCTACGAGATACACTGTTATGCCTTCCTATTAGATGTTGCTTGCTTGTTTTTAGTAGAGCGGAGACGTTCTAGTGGTCGGGCGTCCGTCTTGCGACAGGGACGCTGCTGTGGTGACGGTGGCGATACGCTGGAGCGCCGGACGGTGCCCGCTTGATTGTGGATCGGAACGTAGGAAATAGGCGTTTCTGCCGTGAAGTAGGTTCGGGTCTCCAGGGTCGCCGTCCCTCGTGTGGTTGGTTATGCTTGATGAAGCTATCGGATGCGTTGCTGAGCTCTTCATGGGGCTCCGAGTAGTGCTGATGACCTTCTTGGATTCGTTAGCGTTCGTGGTAGGGGGTCGCTTAACTGGCTGCGTTGATACAGTGTGGGCCCTCGCGTGGGAGGTCGTGGTCGATGTCGTAGCGCATGAGACCCCTCGACCGCGGAGGCCACTGGGCTGCTTCTTGAACAGGAAGTAGATGTGAATGTTAATCGCGTCAGAAGTCGTAGTATGCGGTGTAGGGGCTGGTATGTGAGGGATTCACCTGGGCGAATGAGGGCCCGGTGGGATCGTCGTCATGATGTCTCGCGTGGCGAGGCGCCTTCATGGTGGGCGTTCATGTTGATCTCGACGATGCAGGGGAAGAATGGAGAAATGTCCTTGTCCGACGCGGTCTTGAGAGCGTGACGGAGGGTCTGAGTGTGGTTCTGGTACGTACTCTTCTTTGCCTTTGGGTGGGTTTCCTTCTCTCGCCCTGAGACTGTTTCCCGTCGATAACTAAAGTATATCACAAACTGGATATACCGTCTACCGGAACGGGGCAGAGGGTGAAAGAGCGGGCTGTAATGAGGGTCACCACCTGCCTGGCCCTCCCTCTCGCTAGTTGTTGCTACTGGCCCTCCCTTTATCTGTTGACTGGAGGATAAGCTGGTTGAGGGCGACTGGGCGTGACGTACTTTCGCGACGAGAGCCTACAGAGCGAGGATCGAGGGTCTTAGGCGTATCGCCCTGGCAGATCAGGTTGATGGTACGCGAGATAGCTCAGTGGGACTCACGGTGAAACAGGGCTGGAAGTCAATGAGGGGAACGTTGTCGCTGTAGTAGTCGTGGGCTAATGTCGACCCAGTAACGTCGGCCGGGCATGCCTTCGGTGGGACGGTAGCCTGGTAGACCTCAGGATTGAGGTCGGTGAGACTCGGTGGAAGTTGCAGGGACGTAGGGGATTTGAATATCGCGCGCGCCATGGTGGTCGAGTCGATGTAGTCAGCGCGGATAAGGTTGAGTTGTCCGACTCCTTGCGGTTGGGGCGTGGATCGTGGTTGAAGCGGTAACGGACGGCGGCTTCGTGGAATGGAACGTTCTCGAAGTAGGTGTAAACCTCGATGTCCACTTGGATGCCTCTCTTTCGTTTCGTTGGATATGGCTACCGGCGGTGAGAGTATGCAGCTGGCGGTCGCCGGTTTTAGATGTCGGCTTGGCCGCCGTTGGATCGCCGATCTGGTTGAGACGATTGGCTACCGACCGGATGGTCTGGGCGTCGAGTTGAAGTTGGGGTTGCGAGATGCCCCGTAGTAGTGAACGAGCTGCTTGGGGACCTCGTCGGGATGCCGCCGTGCTTCTTAACGTCGAGATCCTGGATGACTAGCTGCTGAGCGCTTCGTGGAACTTGGCGAGGTCGTCGATGGGGTAGCGACGGAGTGGGGCGGAGGGCTTGTACGCGAAGCGGCTGGGCGTATGCGTTGGAGATGTGAGTGCTGTCGTCGGCTGGTTCGGAAGATGAGCTGGATACGGTAAACGAGACTTGGGATCGTGGTGCGGAGCTTATTGCTGTGGGATCGTCTCGTAAGAGACGGTTTTGCTCTTGATGAGCTCCATGTCGCGAATAGCGGTCGAGCTTCTTGATTTGAACCTTCATGGTCTCCCTTTCTTCCCAGGGCTTTCCCCGTTTCCGATAACTAAAGTATATCACAAATTGTAGATACCGTCTGGGAGAAATGGAAGTATGGAGATTACGGGAGCGCGGGAGACCTCGAGATCTTTCTAGCCCTGGGCGCTGTACTAATGCCATGGTCACCTCTTGGTGAGTAATAGCCTGGTTGGGACCCTCGAACTGGTTTGGGACTCGGCGAGTTTCCTTCATGCGGAGGCCGGGAGTAGCCGGGGTAGTACTGCCTGGAGTATTCGTGGGACGATAGCCTTGAGGACTCGATTGGAGGAGCCACTTGTGCTCCTCGATGTCGAAAGTCTCGGGTGATGTTGAGCTTGCGAAGTGCCTGGTTGGGAGCTCGCTGATGTCGTCGATGGGGAAGCGTCGGGTAGCCGGGCCTGCAAAGCTTATAGGGTGAACTTGCTGGTGTTCACACTGGAGACGTAAGAGGTACCGTCGCTGATCTCGGTCTTGATCTCGATGAGATGACGCGCTCCTTGGTAGAACGCCACTTGCCGTTGAGGGTGGGAACTCCGTGGTCTTCTCTTCGATGAGCTGGGATATCGCCGACTACGTTTTTGCAAGCTTGTTGACCGAGACCTTCATGACTGTACCTTTCGTTCTGCCGGGGCTTCTCTCCCCCGTCGATAGCTAAAGTATATCACAAAGTCGGTACCCGCGTCTAGTCGAAACAGCGTTTAGGGGTTTGGTTTCGTCAAAAGAGAACGAAAGCCGAAGTGCCTCGACGGGGACTCGAACCCCGGACCTGCGGATTAGGAATCCGCTGCTCTATCCACTGAGCTATGAAGGCTCTGTCCCCTCAGTGGGACTTGAACCCGGGCGTTTGGGTCATGAACACTGGAACCTAAAGTCGGGCGCGTCTGCCTATTCCGCGCGAGGGTGGCTGTGCCCTCTAGCTGGTCTCACTGCTTGCGGAGGGCGACAGGGGTGTGGAAATCTTCTTGATGATCCGGTGAAACTACGGTGAGAGGTTGTCGCGGCTCTCGAACTGGTTGCGAATGCACTGGGGAGCTCTATGTTGGAGCGGATGTTGCCGTGTCGGTTGGACGGGTAGTTCTCGGCCTGTTCGGAGAGACTTCTTGACCACCTTGAAGCACATGACGCCGTAGGTACTCTGGATGACGGTGCCGTCCTCCAGTCTCCTCGATGTCGATCTCTTTCGCACTTTTCGAGTGAGAAGGTTCTTGACAGGGGGCAGTGGTGATGCGATCGAACTTGTCGTCGGTAGCGTTCTCCTGCTGTTCCTTCTGCTCTTCGTTGTCCGCGAGCTGGATGATCGGCGCCTTAATCTCGTGGAAAAGCTGGTCCTTGAGAGGGTTGCGTCGTTCACTGTCATGCCTTTCTTCTTTGACGGGATGGGCTTTCCCTCCCGCCGATAACTAAAGTATATCACAGAATGAATATCTACGCTAGTCGAAAAATCGGGAAACTCACCAGGATTAACGCGAAAGTCGGGCTCGATTGGGTTGGGCTAGATTGCTGGGCCGGAGGTCGTTGTACTTTGATTGCGTGGGTGCCTTGTCGTGCGAGGTGGCATGGGCAGGAGGAGCTTGAGTAGTCTAGGAAGTATGCTCGTGGGCGGTTGGGTCTGGAAGATGGAGCCCCTCGGGATGCGCGAGAACTGGTCGTGGTCTTTGATGTGTGTGGTCGCGTCCTCGCTACTGAGGTTTGGTCTGCCACGTGTAGTAGAGGCGGGACGGCTGCTGGATCGGATAGTGCTCGTCGTGAATCTGGATCCGAACGGCAGGACGTCAATGGGATACTCCCGGCGCTTGGGAGGTCGTGAGGGGGTAGCTCCTCGTTAAGACTCTGAGGCTGTCGCCGTTTTGAACCGACGTAACCTTGATCTTCATGCCTTGTGCACCTTCCCCGAGGTAGCCGTTTTCAATGTTTGTTGATGCTGTCGACAACTCGTTGGGATGTAATCCTTGATGACTTTGACCCCTTCCTGGTAGTTAACTCTTCGATGTACTTATTAGTGCAGTTCAGTGCGTCGTCGGCGTAGAGCCTGATGGGACTGCGATGAGGAATGACCCGGAGCTTGCTGCGGATAGCGTGGTCTCGCGCGTACTTGTCCTTCTGCGAGACGGGATATATTCCGGGATGACCGCCTTATCTGAACGGGGATGCCTCCTGGAACTCTCTGTAGTCATGGAAAGAACTCGATGTCCGGGAAGTCGATGGTCTTGATGTCGGATACGAACTTCAGGGTTCTTGATCAGTCCTGTCTGGGTGTATCCGTGCGGATCAGATGTCGGGATCTTTCGGGTCGTAGTTGTGGTGGACGGGACCGTCGTGTGCGATGTCGTAGACCGCGATCGGACATGAGTAGGCGGAATGAGACGAGGTACTGCGTGTAGTACCCCGGCTCGAAAGCAGATGTGGGAGTGCGGTCGGAGGGACGTCCTGCTCGCCCTTATCCTCGATGTTTGTAATGAAAATCTTCATTGCCATGCCTTTCTGACTTGAGCAGGGTGCGTCCCGTCTTTGTCGATAACTAAAGTATATCACACATGCCCCGGTAACGCTGGGCGGGCGTTGGTTACCGAGGCATGTGAAAGTTGGTTGCTGATGGGCGATGGTCGTCGTGGTCGGGAGGGTTACCCGTGCGCTTGATGACGGCGACGTTGCCGTTCTCGGAGCTCGGACTCTGCGTGGTGGTAGAGGTGGCGTAGTATTGTCCCGCGATGGGCGACGCGGGTTGACCTTGCTGGTACCGCGACGTCTGTGGTCGAGGGGACCCGTGGGTCAGCGTAGGACTTTGAGTTGTGGGGGCGGATATGTCGGCGCCGTTAATGTGAAACCTCTGCGCTATCATGAGATGTCCGCCTCGTGGTCCAATCTCGTGAGTGGAATTGTCGTGAGTGTCGGGACCGAGATTTGGGAAGGGTTTTCGGGGACGGAGGAAAACGGTGCCAGGGTTGACGCAGGCGTTACCCTTGCTACCACCTGCCTCGAAGTCGATGTGGGACGAATCCGTGGTTGGTCGATGAGGGTACTGGATGTCCGTTGTACCCGTTCGTTATAGAGCTGACCGTGATCGACTACGGAGGTTGAGTGTGGGAGGGGGTTAGGGATTTTTCACCTTTGGGTCGCCATAGGACGTAAAACCCCATGGTCGAGAACGTGGCTGGGCCCTCGGTGACTCGGACTTCGATGTCCTTATACGTTTTGGGACGGGTCCTCGCTAAGGATTCCCATGAACCTTTCGATGTAGTCCTTCTCGTTTCGTTGCGATGCCTTTCTACTACTCGTGGAGCCTTAGCCCTACCGATAGCTAAAGTATATCACACAATGCACTACCCGTCTAGACGAAAAGGCGAATGGGCTTGCCGACGTAATGGGAGGTTTGAGGAGGCTGGGAGGTCGGAGTTGATGACCGTGGGAGCAGGTCGAGAATGAGGTTGAGTGGCGTGGTTGGGCGTACTGCTTGCTGGTTGCGGTAGCGCTCCCCGATGTCCTTGAGCCTGTGGGGTTTGGGAGGTCTCCCCAGTCAGGAGACGTGGTCGATGTCAGGATGTTGAGGATGAGGACTGGTCCGACATGGACTGGATTGGTCGGATCACCGTGATCGTTGATAAAGCTCTGGGTTGGGTCCCATGTCTTGAGAACCCGGGTGGGATGAGCGTGGTCGTTGGGGTTGAGATGGTATGCGAGTCGTGGGAGTTGGGTAGATGTTGAGTCTTGCGTGGAGGTAATCAGTCTTGGAAAGGGATGATCTTGGGAGGTATGGTGATTCCTCCACAGGGTTAATGTGACGGGCCGGTTATCAGTTGGAGAGTGAACTGGGCGTTCACTGTTGTCGCTCACTGTATTTGCCTTTCTTAGAGAACTGAAATGATGGTTTCAGCGTTGGACAGGGCGTCCCCATGCGTGGAACACGAATATTGATGTTCCAGGGATGAAGGGTGAGTGGGACTCTTGTCGTGGGTGTGGTGGTAGAGGTGGATGTGGTCCGCGTCGGTATCTACCATAACGCTCATGGGGACCTTTTGGTCAAAAGGCGTTCGACGACGCCCATGGGAGATGGACGGCCGACCATGCGCGCTGACAGGGTAATGCGACGTGGTTGCAGAGGGTACGTATTCGGGTAGGGATGTGGAGCCGGTCTGTGATTATCGAGACACGGAAGCGAACTGCTGCGTTGCCCACTGAGAGACAGGGTTGGTGGTTTCCGCGGATGAGAGCGGGTATTGCGGTAGCGGGACTGAGGACCGGAGAGGGTATTAACTGCGTGCAGGGATTTGGGCCCTTTCGGTGAGCGAGGATCGCGCGGGACGAGAGCTTGTCGCCAGAATTGAGGCTGCAGAAGGTTGTCGATGATTGAGGTCATGCTTCCTGACATTGGGGAAGCCGCAGCTCTGCGGCCTTCTCGTGGCCGGGATGGGGTTGACTCGTGAACGGGTATGTCATTGGCCCTCCTCCTTCTGGAGTTGTGGAGCTTCTCCTTGTCCCGGGTGGGTAAAGTTGCTCGGGGATGCCTCTGCCTGCATGGGCTTTGGAGTTGTTCCCAGCTGATTTCAGGGGCGGGCCCTCTCGGGACGTCCACTGGGTGGGATTTGCGGTCGTGGCGTTTTCGTCGTTACTCACTGACAGGTGCTCCTGTTAAACTTCTGAAAAGGTGGCGGGTGATCGGGATCGGGAAGTTGTTGCTGAACCGTATTGCGGGCGGCGAATCCCCGACGAAAATATGGGATATCTTCGTTTGACGTTTTGGTCACTTTTTCCTCCTGTCGAATCTGGACGAACATGATCAGGGCCGTTCTCGCGGTCCTCGTCGCGCGTTTCGAGAACGTTTGCCAGCCGATGAAAAGCCGTGAACAATGACTCGGAAAGTCTTATGCGCGAAGATGGGCTCTTCTGGGTAATCATGGTCATTGCGAATAAAAAGAGTCTGCGGGAGCGATGATCTGCTTGCGGTAACGTACTCTGCGTCGGGGACGGTGGTCGCGGTATCCTTCTCGTCGGTCGGGCCGTGGGCACCTGGGCGTTGGACGAGGGTGGATCTCAGTGCCGTTGTCGATCAGAGTGTGACGTTACGAATACCGAGGTGTTGCTACTTCTGCGACAGGAACGGGATCTGCGGGAACCTTAACGATGGAATGACGGACGATAGTGTCGTGGGACTTCGCTGCGGTTGGGATCGTAGACGATCTCGATTTTGTTGCTCATGGCTACTCCTTGCTTTAGCTCTTGCTATATCTAAAAGTATATCACGGGTGATTACTTTCGCAGCTTCTCCCGAATCTCGACGAACATGAGTGGCCCCTCCTCGCGTTGATCATGCTGGAGTATTAATGAGTGTGGTCGGACGATGGAACGATCGGGACAGCAGGGTCTTGTAACTGGGAGGACTACCGTCGCGGTAGCGGTCCTCGGTGAGTGGTGGACCCATGCCGCGATGACTCGCTTTCAGGATCTCGCCCGTGGGAAAAGACTCGGCGCATTAAGTCGTGATGCTCAATGACCTTGCCGGTATATGGGTGGATCGACTTGGACTTGAATTCGATCTCTGTGCAGTTGTCGGTCTTAATGGTGACGCTACGGAAGTCGCTAGAAAGATGGGAGCTTCCTCGATAGGTGTGCCGTTTCGATGGGTCGACGGTGGGACTTCCGACGATAGCATGCGTGGAGCTTGTCGCTGTGGTGGATCGTTCTGTCGATTGTGAACTTGCTGTTCATGATTTGCTCATGGGCTAAGATGCGCGATCGGGTTCGCGACTTCTGTCGATTCTTAGCGCGGTGTGAGGCTGTCGCGGAGCGTGGGACGAGGTCGGCCTCGTTGATGGTCTTGGGATGTTCTTCCCGTAGTGGGTGTGGACGCCATGAGTCAAAAATCCATGACATGAGCCGACCGCTACCGGGTTGAGACTTGGAGGGCGCGGGGTCAGTGGCGTCTGCGACGGACTGGCGGTTCTTGCTACCGAGGGAGGGCGGGAATGTACGTACTGCCGTGGGTCGATACCTGATTTGAGAGGGCAGCAGGTCGGGTCAGATTGTGCTGGAATAGGGCGAGGTGCCGCCGTTGACCGGTTGGAGACGGAGAATGTCCTCGGCGACTCGCATGTGGATATGGATCAGGGGTCACTGCTGTCGGGCGTCATGGCAGGAGGGATCGTGGAAAGTCGATCTTCAGGGAGATGTGAGCCATGGAAGATGGCGCTTGGTTTCCTTCATGCCAGATGGGAGAGCCTTCTTGCTCAGTGCCTGGACCATGTACCCCCGATGTAGGGGTTGTACGACTCGATGAGAGCCGTCGTTATTCAGGGCGGGACTCAGGGTTGCGTCGAACCTGTCGTTCGTGGGATAACGTCGTCAGCCATACTCTCGTGGGCGGGACGGTCCGTTCTGGAAGTAAGGCGCGTAGACTTGGAAGATGTTGCTAGGTATTAGGGTTGGAGGGTTCGCACTGGGTAATGATTTTGGGGACTCGATGAATAATGCCGATGACGAGCTCCGGGCATGGGCCAGTGGCTTTCGCCTCCTCGGATCGGGAGGGTGGAGGTCTCCCTTGCGGTACTCGGCGATGTACGTAGTGCAGTGATTGAGACAGCGGTCCTTGTTGGACTCGTAGAAGGTGACTGTCTTGCCGGACGGGGATGTCATATCCTCCTCGCTGTCAGTTGGAAGGGGCTTGGGAAATGGTGGACGTGGGACGTCAGATGCGTCGTTATTGTCGGTCGGTTGGATAAAATAACCAATGGACTTGGCTCCCGTCCTTGCCCTGTTGATGGCGGCCAGGGGTTGGGCGGAGCGTATCATGGTTGGACTAGGAACCGCGAGGGGATTGTGATGGTCCCGTGTAGATGTATGGACCACTGACACTGCCGTCTGAGGGAGGATCTTCTCCATGGAGGGCGTGTACACTATGGGCGGGGCCGATGACGAGTGGGAGGTGGTGGCGTCAATGATCTCGTCCTGTTCGATGAGATGTTTGGAGAACTGAATGTCGTTCATGGTGGATACTCGGCCCCTCGATTGCGCGTAAATACCTGAGTGATCTGGGGCGGTCAGAGATAAGACGGAGGAAGAATGACCAGCTGGGCCTGGATTGAGTCGTGAAGCCCCACTTGTCCTCTTCAGGGATCGATGAGGATGATGCTTGAGTATTCGTAGGGAGATGAGGGTGGGAGCATGGTCGAGATAGGCGGAGAGCAGGGATGAACCTGTGCCCGTCGAACTCTTTGGCGTTCGGGTTGGAGTCTACTGTTGGATCGCCTCCTTATTGAGGGACGCTGTCCCTCCAGGGATGCCTGCTGGGTGGATGGGAACCAGGTCCTCTTCGACAGTGTAGATGAACGTTGACATGTTTGGGTGTTTTACCTTTTCGAGAATGGATGTGATGGTTGATGCCAGGGGTGGACGGGGATGGGACTGGTCGTGGGGCTCGGGAGTCTTAGGGTTGGTTGTTGCGGATTCCGGCGACGGGTCGCCTCAGGAACCTTACGGTCGAACTCAGTGACCCTCTTTGCGAGAGCGCCAGGGATATGTGGTGGTAGGGTCCGTGTCCTCGAACCCCTTCTCGGGAGGGATCTGGATCAGGGTGGGGATAAGACGGCAGGGATCGTTATTCAGGGCCCCTCAGGTGCCTCCTTGAGCAGAGCTCTGGTTGGAGGTCTCCAGCTTCGAGTTGGGCGGTTGGGCCGGACGGGTCAGAAATGTCGGGGACTGGTAGTAGTAATCAGGAGCGCCGGGGATGCGGTTGGGTGTCGAGTGCGTAGAGAACCTTCATGTCTGTACCTTTCGTGCGCTCGGTGGGGTGCTTTCTTCCCCTCCGTCGATAGCTAAAGTATATCACGAGCCTGCGGCTCATGTCTAGCCGAACGGGAGGAGCCATGTCAGGACTAGACTCGCCAGTTAATTAACCCCATGGAGATGGGCTATTGACGGCTCCTTGACGGCGATGGCGGCGTTTTGACAGCCTAGACGGATAATCCCCGCCCCTTGCGATCTCGAAAATCGCCCCTAGCGGTCTATTTGACCGATTTGGGACAGTGAGATGTCTACCGGGTTGAAAAGTGCGGTGGATGACATGCGGGAATAGCCCTGATTGGTCAGAGCACTGATGGAAATACTGCCAATGCTTTGGTTGAGATGTGCACGGGCGCGGTAATCTGGGGCCCCTTCAGTTATCCTCAGTTCTGGATAGAGGCTGGTCCATGCTGGTGGTCACTGGGAGAAAAACCTGATCGACCGTAGAGCCAGTGCGAGTTGGCGTGGTCGCAATGACCTTTAGTGGAGCACTTTGAGACTGGGCGGGTCTAGGCTGGCGGAGCTTGGGAATATCATGCGGGCGTAGTGCCCGTCGCTAAGTACTTGACGGCGAACTTCCTCTTGAGAATGTCAGGATTGGGGTCTTTCCTTGAGGACGCAGGACAGATCTTCCCATGCTCATGGGATGAACTCTTTGGACTGGAGAAGCTGGGTTGAAGCCCGTTTCGGAGGTCGGGAGATTTACTCAGGAACGTCTCGGAGTGGTGGGTTGGGCTGGACGAAAAAACCTGATGGACTTGCACTCTGAGGGTACAGGATCGCCTCTGGGTGGTTGGTTGGGATCACGGATCTGCCACCTCTCAGGGGATGATGATCAGGTTGCTGCTTGGGAAGGTCTTCCCTGTCAGGGCGACTTCTTGCGGTCCTTGATGAGGGGTGGAGTATCGCTGAAGCTCGATGGGTGGCGCTGGCGGGGTGGGTGGGAGTACAGAATGAAAAATGTTGCTGCTACGAGGATGATCGCCGGGGACGTGGGTACGCCCTGAACGAGATTGGGACTTGCGGTCGTTGCCATAATTGCGTGGCGGGGATGGAGCGTGTCGCCATAGCCGACGTGAAATGCTGCTACGATCTTTCGGGTCGTTGCAGAATGTTATCAGATCGAGATGGGTGCCACGGTCCTTGCTTGTGGATGGGAGCAATGCTAGGACACTGATCGCTGGTGGGATCTCTTGTACCTTTCGTCTGCGACGATTGTGTGGCAGGGGATGGGACTCGAACCCTGGATACCCTCGGGATATTCCCGTTTTTGGAGACAGGGTGGGTTTGCCACTCTGGGCACCCTACGAATGTTTGGGCTTTGCTGAAGTGCCCGGAGGACTCGAACCTGCGACCCATGGATTAAAAGTCTGGGGCTCTAACCAACTGAGCTATAGGGGCCTATGCTTCCTGTTTCTCGCTAAAGAATATCACCTATCGGAGGACGGGAGGCTAGCGTGATGGGACTAAGCTAGGCGATTTTCGCGCCGCTCGTTGCCTTGTCCGTGGAGAAAGTGGTGAAGTAGATGTCATGCGCAGATTGAAGGCGTTGCGGATGATGAAGGACCTCTGCGCTAGGAGACGTTACCGATCTTGTGGATTGGGTGGGATGGTCGGGTGACCTAAAGAGTGGGTCCCCTGCCTTGCTCTGAATGTACGTGCGAGCCCATGGAGCACTGGGGTGGGACGTTCGTCCACTTGTTATCGGATGCCCTCTTGAGCGGTGGCGGTCGGTAGGGATGTGGATAAAGCCGTGGATATCGGTGCCCTGGGCCCTCCAGCTTAGTCTCGTCGGAAGAGGTGATGTTGATTTCAATGGTAACAGGCTGACCGTTGATGGAAATCGTTGCCGTGTTGCTCATGTCCGTTTGACCTTTCTCGCTAAGCGGGGTCTCCCGCCGCCGATAACTAAAGTATATCACAGATGGCGAGATCGTCTACTCGAATAGCTAACGTAGTTTCTGTGGGTTGGGACTCAGACAGGACGTTTCTGATGTGCCCGGTTTGGGCCGGGTGCCTTCGCGAATTCGGCGCACTGACCCTTGTGTTTAACCCACCTGTTCGGAGTCGAACCGAAATCAGGGCCTAAAAGGGGTGTAAGCTCTGCGGTTAAGCTACGGATGGGTATTTCACCTGGAACCACGGGTACGAGGTCGCTACGACAGGGTGGCAGAATCGTGGGCGTCTGGATGACCCTAACGGGTAGTGCCGTATGAGGTGCTACCCCCGTAAGCGTGGTTTGGTTGAATGAAGCTCGTCGGGTGGCAGGGATTTGAACCCGCGACCCTCTGCTCAAAAGCAGATGCGCTGCGAAGCTGCGCTGGGCTCCGTAGAGTGGGGATGCTATTTGGGTCGGTCGGAGATCGTGGGGACGCCTATGGCGATGCCGACTCTGGGGTGCTACCCCGTGCGTGATCCCCGGTGGGGATGCGATCCCGCGCGATCGACTGCGGGAGGGAAACCCTGGTTGGGTGGGGCCCTGTCCGGTTGCCCTGGTGGTCCCTTCGGTGGGAGTCGAACCCAGAAGCCTCGTGGGCGCTGGTTTTGAATGAAGTGTGTCTGCGGGTTTTCAGGGACGAAGTGTACTGTATGCTGTTGTCTTTCGTCTTTGCCAGGGAATCTCTTATCCCCGCCGCCGATAACTAAAAGTATGGCGTGAGCAGACGAGCGCTGTCTACCCGAAACAGGGATTGGCGTCCCTGCAGAGCCGGTGGACATGGTCGAGCGGGATCCGTATTCGTGACGAGGTGCCTGTACGTCGAAATCTTGGTTGGATGACTGAAACAGGACGTTATCTGAGATAGGAACATGTGGCGGACGATCAGAACTGCCGCCTCTCGTCGGGTTACTCTAGGGCCGTCGTCCGGCGCGTCGGGTTGTCCCGGGAATGAAAAAGTCCTGGCAGGGTCGGCCTTGTCGGAGCGGGTCCGAATATGGGTCTACTTCCGCGTAGACCTTGAAAACGCTCTGCCCTGGGTTGGGTCCGCTCATGATGTTCACTGAGTGCCCGAAACTGGGAGCTAAGTGTGATGGTGTCGCTTTGGGCGGAGCTGGGTTACGTAGTCGTGGAGCTCAGAGATGGGCGTCGGGTTGCTGTGTCAGCCTGAATGACCTTATCTTGCTGCCCTCGCTTTGGGTTGTCACGGTGAGGGTGAGTTGTTTGAGGTGCAAAATGGAGAGGCAGTGGATGAACTCTGGGAGCAGGGACCCTCGTGGGTCTTGTCCATGAACGGAGGGTTGATCGTCTCTCGAATCTTCTGGGCTGTTTCAGCTGGCCCCATGTCCGTTATGGACGGGTCGTGGGATCGACGTGCTCATGCTTGTCCAGTTCTCTAGGATTCTCTAGATATGAGCGTATGAGATCGGCCTACGGGAGGGTAGCTGGGGATGAAAAACTCAGATTTGAATGAGATGCAGAGTTTTTCTTATGCCTATGAATAGTGAGTGTCAGGGAAACGCGAGCTGGTTGGCGGTCACGGAAGCTGTTTGGGACGAGCAGGATCGGTCGGGACGGAGACGAACCTGTGTTCAGGAGACAGCTAGAGCTTGCCGCTGTTGCCACGAGAACCCTGCTTGTCAGTGCTACCCTGGTTGTTGCCAGGGCTTGAGGAGTGGTGGTCAGACGGTCGCTATTGCTGGTGTCGCCTCGAGTTCTGAGCGTTTCCAGTTGAGGGCGTGCTGGAGGAGGGGTCGTGGGCTGAGAAGGAGGGTGGACAGCTTGCCGTTGTTATCAGGCTGAGACGGCTTTTTCGGGCGTAAACTTAGCAGGAGTGCTAGGCTTGGCTGCGTCGCTGTCGGAGCTTGGTTGGAGGCGGTTTGGGCTTGCTGTCGTCCGGCTTAGTGACAGGGCGGCTCCTGGTTGGAGTTGTCGTTGCTCCCAGGGGTTGCTAGGCTCTGCCGGGGTGAGACTGTTCAGGCTGAGACAGCGTTGCGTTGTCGGGTCGTTACCCAGGGTCGGGGATTCTCAGGCTGAGAGGGAGTCAGCTGTGGGAGTGGGAGCCAGGGTCAGCTCGGGGCTGGGAGTCTGGAGCTCAGGGGGCCAGAGTTGGAGCTGGCTGTGGGAGGGCTGCGTCAGCTGGAGATGGTGGGAGCTGCTCAGGAGTAGGAGGTCAGCTAGGGCTGATCTGCCTGAGTACTCGGCAGTGGGGCGTGGTGGACATTTGGTAGTCAGACGGAGAAGTCTGTGCCGTCTGCGCCGCCCTTGTAGTCGTTGGGCAAAGCTTAGACAGGTCGAGATGGGGTCTTGTGGGACCAGTTGTCGTGCTAGCGAGATAGCTGCCACCGACCATGTGGTTTGGGCTTGAGAACAAGGTTGTTGTGGGGTGGAGGAACAGGTTGTCTCCCTTGATGTCAGCGGGATCTTCAGCGATGGGTTGGTCTGACCAGTGGAGAAGAACTCAATGAGGACGGTCTTTAGTAGGCCGTAGGTATGGGACTCGCTCTGCGATGAGGGGATGTCGCCATGTGGGTCATACCCTGATGCTGCGTAGTTTTTCTTGGGGTTGCCGATTCGAGGCGTGTGAACGTTGGGTTGGAGGAAGCTAGGGTTGGTGCCCTTGGCCTCGAAAGATGTGATTTCACCGTTGGGGGGGACCTCATGGTGCCGGTCACGGAAGCCGCGGGGACGAGGCGTGCGCTCAGGGAGCTTGATGCGCGCCTCGGGTGAAGCCAGTGCCCAGCGCTGCGTGGGCGGGTACCGTCTTTCGTTTTTCGTGGTGAGTTGGTTTGGAGGTGAACGGGTCGTGCGGGTGCTGCGGTCCTTGCACGTGCGCGGAATCTGGCTACCGTCCCACTGGTCTTTGTCGGCGAGTACCGGGTTGGAGCTGGGTGCGGTCGTGGGAGACGTTTTCAGGACTATCTGTGTAGTTCACCTGCGACCGCTGGGGATCAGAGGGCATACTGGTATCACGGTTTAGAGGGTGTCGGGCGAGTTTTGGTCGAACTCGTCTGAGAATGTGAGCTTGTAGCCGTTAGGGACGGGACTGCGGTGGGAGCCGATGCCCCAGTTGCCGTAATCAGAGATTGCGATTGCTGCGGTTGCAGGGAAGCGTTTTTGCGATACGTCTAGCATATGGTCCCCTCCCTTTCTCGGTTGGTAGAGTGCTTGTTTAAGCCCTCCTATTCTAACCTTGTGAGAGTGACCTCTTTATGCCCCTATCTACCTTGACGGAGATGGATATGTGTTAGACATGAAGCCGCCCCTGAAGAGATCGGATGACCTTTGTGGGAGGAGCAGATGTTTCTAGTAGCCTACCTACTGCTAGAACTTGGAACTCAATGTCGTGCGGCTCGTAGTTGTCGTTGACAGGGTGAACAATGGCCTGGATCGGCGAGATGCTGTCAAGTAGTCCCTGTGTTGGTAATTGGTGACCATGTTTCGGGATCTTGGGTCGAGGCCGTGAGCTGAGACGCACCCATGACTGACAGGGTAGAGCGCGTGGTCGCGATGAGTCGTTCTCGATGAGATCGTTGTCGATGTCCCTCGTCCTTGTAGAGCCGCGACGACGGGACTGGTAGGGTGCTTTCGCTTGCTGTCGTCGCGGGTTCGAGATGGGTTGGATCTTCCGGCTTAACATATGAGAGGTCGCGAACCGCGTTGATGAGGTCTCGGGTGATAAGACGATTTCCCCGATGTTGGCGAACTTTGGGTGAGTCTGGAGGTTCCTGAACTGCCGTCTCCCACTGCTTGACGTCTCGGTTTGGGTAGCTCGATCTCAGGTCTGGGAAAGGCTTTTCGATGACTGAGTAGGGCGACGGACCGACGCTTGGTGACCGTCTTTTCCTGGTGGTACTTGCGCGCGGAGCGTCCCGCGCGTGACTGGACGCACGGAATCTGGGCGGAGATCGCCGTTCTCGTGGAGGGAGGTGAGGGTTGGGTCCGATCTCGGCGCTCAGAACCTTGATGAGTGTTCGTATGGTACCGTTGCCGGGATTATTGAGAGAACCTCGCGCGCACCGGGCGGCTCTCGTTGGAGGACGCTCGGCGGGTCGGAAGCAGTGAATGACAAGCTCAGTGGCGGAGTGGGCGAGCTCGAGCGGGATGAGCTTAGGGCAGGTTGGCCGTCTTTGGTAATCTTGCTGATGACACTGGGTTCGATGTACGAGGTGCCCTTGGTGTCGTCCTGGCTGTCGACAACCTCCCGATAGATCTTCCATGTCCTTGGGGAAGGACCAGGACGCAGCTTCGGTTGCGTCGTGCGGCAGCAGGACTTGTTAATGAAAAAGGCACTCATGTCCCGGCGTACCAGTTCTTTGTTCCGGGGATGAGACTACGCCGACGATCTTGTTATCGTCGTAGCTGGGATTCTCGTTCCAGGAGATGATGAGACGGGCACCATCGCCCGAGATAAAAACTCTCGCGATCCCGGTGGTAGTACCGCATCGCTTCAAGACGATTTACGAGGTCGCGCCCTTCGTCGGTGAACGAGAGACCGGAGATGATGTTGTGTGCGACTTCATGGTTGACGGCCATGATAAACCTTTCTGCTACGAGGAACGCCCTCTTGATTAGGTAACTAAAGTATATCACACAATGAGTAGTCCGTCTAGCGATAATCGCTATTGCGCGATCAACTCCTCAGTCGTAGTTCAGCCCGTACAGGTCAATAGCGCTGCCAATGTACCAATCGAGTACCTCGTAGTCAGGCAACTTGAACGGGGCACACTCAGTACGAATGTCCTCATCCCTGACGCTGACGATAACCCTCAGCCTTAAATGCAATGATCGCCGCTTCGTCCAGCCGGATGGGCCGGGTTTCTACCTGCTTCTCAATCTTCATGGGCATCATCAAAGGAGATGAAGATCGGCATGTTGGAGACTGACTGACAGGGAGTAGAACTCCTGGTCATCCTTGTCACGGAACTCCCGGCCTCGCTGACGTGCATCCTCCTCGCTGTCAGGGAATGGCCACAGGATAGCCTCTTCTGCCAGCACATCAGGTGAATACTCGTCAAGCTCACTCTCAGAGTATTCGGAGATGTAGAGCACGCCAATGGGCAGGCCGTCGTCATCGGCGACAGTAATAACCTTCTCTTTCCCGTCATCACTGACCTGGAAAAACATACCCGGAGGATACATTCTTTGCATCTTGCGGAGCACCTGACAGGGCGCGTTTCGATTTGTGGTGGCTATGGTTTTCATGGGCTTTAACCTCTTCGTGTAATTGGTGTTTACTAATCGTCATGAGATAGACAGGTCGGCGACCTCCAGGGCACTCTTAACGCGTTCAGCCTCATTGATAAGGCCCGACAGTTCACCAGCGAGTGAGAGGGCCTTTTGCCTCGCGCCTTCCACGTCCAGCACCGAGAAAAAATCGTCAGCGTCCTCTAGGGCCGTCTACCGCCCTGCCCCCAGACGCTACGTGGGAAACTGCCACGACTTCAGCTGTTTCTCCAGAGTCAAAAACGAGCCGCACATCGTCGCGGTCGTCATTCATTCTGTGAATGACCCTGACGAGTCCATGGTTGATAAGGTCATGCAAATCGCTGTCCGAGCGATACAGCCTTAGAATCTCGCAGACAATGATCATGCGTACAGCTGCGACCTCTAGCTCCAATGCTGTACCCCAGACACGCTCCTTCCAATCGGACATCATAGCAACGGCCTCTCGCAGTCGCTTTTCTGCATCGTATGAGACCGCATCAGGTGAGATGATCGAGCCTCCATGTGACATAAGTTCAAGTTTTTCGATGATGCGCGTGAGAGCACATCTGCTCTAACACTCGCACCATCGACAGACTCCAGAATCTTCCACGCCCACGTTACGTCGTCTGGCACCTCTGGTAGCTTGCCCATAGCCTCGACCGATGCGTTGGCTATCTTATCAATGGCATCCAGGATGTCACTCATCATCTTCTCCTTCAAGGTGTTTCAAGTAAGGCTCTATGTTCTGTACCTTGATATCCTAAGTATATCACACAGCTAATAGAGAGGTCTAGCGGAAAGACTCTGCCCTTTAATAGCCCCTCACGGTCTATTTGAGCCTCCAGGACGGCCCATAGACGGCTTTTTGAGGCGATAATCGAACCCGCCCTAGTAGGACACCATTAGAGGGCCTATAGGGCGGGTTGACGTTTCGCTTATGCCCGTGAGCTTGCGATACCGTCCACGCTGACCGGGGATACGACGAGTCCGTCAGTCACGCCTGCGTTCGATGCCATCTCGAACTCCGTTAGCGACATACCATCGTCCGTGACCCGATCCGCTTGTCGTGCGAATAGCAGACCAGTGATCGCGACGCAGAACCGTGCCCCTTTTCGACCTCTGCCCGTTCACCACGACCGGGTTGCCGGAAACAGCCTCACGAGCGTTGACAATCAGCGCGCCGCGCTCGTACAGTTCATGAATGAACTGCATTTCTCCACCGATGCGTGCGGCCTCTTTCAGCATCACGTCTCCCTCGGACAGAAGGCCGTTAATCTCCTGCTCAGCTGCACGATGTCTCCCGCACCTTCCATGGAGAGGGACAGGAAGCTCGAATGGTGAAGTTTCAGTGCTCCTCGCGATAGGGAGTGGAGGTAGTAGCGTGCGATCCTCGGAGAGCTTTCGCGGTTGGGACCGTGGACGATTTTGCTGACCTCGTCGGATGCGCTGTAGATCGGTCGCTGAATAGGCGTGATCGTGCGACCCGACCACTACGGAAACTGGGTCGTTTCCTGCCATGATGAAGTGGGAAGAACTTTTTCGTCCTCCGAGTACCGGCGATGAATCTCGATCCTTGTCCTTGCCGGAGTACATGACCTTGTTTGGGGCCGACGACGATAAATGCGGCTCCCGCTCCTGTAGCGAGAATGAGCCTCGTGACCTTGTTCGACCACCCTGGAAGCTGTGCGACCGGGGTCACGCATCTCACGGTTGAGCTTAACGAAACGACGGTTGGTTCGGTGCGGCCCGAGGGCTCAGACCGAATCATTGTCGCTTTTCACGCACTCGTGGATGTAGGAGCGCTCGCGAGCGAACTCGATGGAGTCCTGGATTGTCTTGTGACCCGAGCTTGACGAGACTCAGTCGGTGCGCTCCAGGCAGCCCTGTTGATCTCGATCCATGACTGCCTCGGGGAGGTCTTTGAGAATCATGTTGCTGTTACCTCTTTCTTGTATCTTCGCTGGGCTGAGTATGCGTGGCTCGGGACCGGGATCCGGTCGAGTCGTTTCGGGTAGGGTCGAGGCGGGCCCGGAGACGATGTCGTCGATGGCTCGCTGCGAGTAGTACTGGTCCATGATCGACTGGGGACGCGAACGTTGGCAGAAACGACTGGTTGAGGGGCTGGGCGGTTCGCGAACGTTTTTGGGGAGCGGGTCAGATGCTACCTTAGGGAGCGATTGGCTCTCGCACTGTCGCGCTGCCGTCGATGACGTTATCATGGTCGGGTCTGTCGGGCGTGTACACAATGTGAGGGTGGGCCACTCGCGGGCACCCTACGGTGGGTCTCGATGACTGGTTTACTGCGATGGTAGCGATGTCGGGCACCACGATCTGGTAGGCCGCGTAGTGGACGCACGGTTAATAAGCTGACAGGAGCGCTGACGCTCGCTGCGCTTGTTGTGGCGCTTCGGATCTTTCGCGCCTTGCCCGGTGCCTCGTTGGGGTAGGTACCGACTCGCGGGGCCCCGATGTGGGAACGCCTGCCGATGAGCAGGGAGGTAGGGAGCCAGATTGTCGTTGGTGGAGCACTTGGGCAGCTTAGCCATTGCTACCGCCTGCCTTTCTTAGGATGTTTCCTCTTGATAACTAAAGTATATCACACTGTGGAGACCATGTCTAGCGATGCTGAGAATAGAAATGTCCCCAGCGTATAAATCACACGAAATACGCTGGGGGACATCCCTGTTTGTGAACTATTCAGTTGTGGCAGTGAGCACCACTGCTTGGGTTCATTGCGGCGAACCTAAGAATGAGTATATCAGTTCTCGTCGAACACATATAGGATGGAGTACGTCACCCCATATGCCTCCTCCTGCCCTTCAGCAATGAGGTAGTAGAGCTGCAGCTCCTCGATGTACTTCTTCTTGTCGAAGTACCTCTTGGCCGTGTCCGGCCAGTCGGCGGTCAGTTCATCGATGAGTCCGTTGTCATCAACGAACTCCTCAAACGAGGAATACGCTCCCTTGTATGCCTCGTTGAACTCCTCCTGGCTGGGAGCCTCTTGCGTGCCGAGTGCGTCCCAGTAAGCCTGGTATGCGTTCTGAAGCTCGGTAGCCTTGTCCATGATCTGTCTCCTTGACCGTATCTGAGGGGCCTCTCCCTCGTTCCCCTAAAGTATATCACAGATTAGAGAGACGCGCGAACCGAGACCGGGGGGACATGAATGCCTTGCCTCGGATAGACATCCCTCTATTGTGTGATATACTTTATCTATCAGGACGATGCGGGAGCGGGTATGTACAGAGTACGACTATGGAACCGCTTGGGACTTTCGACCAGAGTGGGGCGTGGTTGATGTGGATGGGAGAATGGAGATAACAGTTGGGTTGAGGTTCGTCGTGGATCTGGAGGATCCCCGTGCTGGAGGAAGATGGCGTCTACCGAGATGCAGGGTGGTCGTGGAGACTCAGTACGTCGATATCTTGGCGGGCATGGAGGGCGATCTACCGCTTCTTCCAGGGAATACTGGTCGGTCAGGGTAGCCGTCTGGTCCACTAACGATGGCGGGCGCGAGGTTAGATTTGGTCAGTGGGTTCTTCCCTCAGGTATCGAGATGGGCTGGTCGATTGAATTCCACGAGGCTGGAGGTGGGTCCTCTTTCCCTGACCGGCAGTAAGATTGGTTGGGGTACGTAGCGTTTGAACTGCGGAGTGGTTCTTGTGGAGTGGGTTCGGAGACCCTCTCCGACGAGAGATGCTTCGCGTTACCTGCCTCGTGACGGAGTAATTAACAGGAAGTGAATAAACGCTGGAGTCTGTTACCGTGATTTGGAGCCCTGGCGTTTATTGTAGTGAGTGGAGATGGACGGCCTCGTGATGAAGGACGCCGAAAGAGCCCGCAGCCTGATGCTCGATGCAGGAGACCTCGTGAGATCACGGTCCGTCGCGCATGTAAATCGTATGTGCCCAGGAGAGGCGAGCAGAGTGCAGGCGGGTATGCGGGAGGATTGATGACGGTCTCGTCAGCAGGGTCGTAGTTGAAAGTCGTCTCGATAGATGTTGTCAATGGGTTCATGGATGGGACGAGCTGCAGCGGCCTTTTCTCGCTGGGAGCTTGACCTTGTCAGGGTCGATGCCCTTCATGGGCTGAGAGATGACCACTTGTGCTTGACAGGATGATGTTTACCTCAGATGAATATGTCTTGGACTTTAAGTATATCACTGTATGTTCTCGTCGCGAGATCATGGATGCCACTGTTTGGAGATAGTATTGAGCCTATCTATAGAGGAGAAGTCGTGGACGGAGGAAAAGCTGGGTCCGGATATGTCTAGGAGGGATGGCTCCCAGTTTGGGTGATCACTGGTCTTGTGCCCAGCTATGACGGTCAGGATATGGGGGTCTCTGAGGGGATTTGGTGGGGAGGGGTTGGGACCGAGACTCACGGCCTTCCGTGATCTGAGAATCGTCTTTGTTGGGTCGTGCGATATAATCGGAGGTGAGATCTCCATGTTTGGACTAACAGGCGATCAAATGGTGGAGGGATCAGAGTCAGCTGAGACCCTACTACTACGCGCTGGGTATGGATTAAGTCTATTGACGGTGGACTCAGTGGTTCCGGTGGAGCTCGTGGTTCTTGAGTTTGATGGTCTCTCCTGAGCACTTGGTTGAGGTTGTAAGCTTAGATCTCCTATCAGTGAGGTCTGTGGTTGGGCGGAGGGACGATGAAAGGGACGTTCCGTGTCGCCGGTCGACAGACTTGAACGCGACTCTTCTTGGGGGGACAATAGCCGTTTCTTTGGAATGTCAGTGATGTTGTCTGGGTGCATGGACTCTCTCGGAGAGCCGGTCGTGAAGTCGTGGAAGGCCCTCCATTCGACTAGATGGTTTCGGTTATGTGATATACTTTAGGAGAGTCCAGCCCCGAGAAGGGTATGAACGTGGTTGGTGAACTCGATGGAAGTTAGGGGCTCTCGCACTGGTCAATGAGGCGTGAGCTGGTGGACCCTAGAGAATGTTCGCTACTATCGGGCGAGGTCGTATCAGCGGAGCTTGGGACGGTATGCTCGTCACGCAGGGTTGACGCCTACGATGACAGAAGGGTTGGAGGAATCGTCCTGTTGCCTGGTAAGAAGGACTTGAACGTTTTGGAGACCGCTGATTGGTGCGATAAGCGGTTGGAGGGCGCGCTGTTCTGGAAGGATTGCGGTAGCTACCCTGTGGTAATCCTACGTTCTGGGAGAATGGGTTTGGGTGCGTCGTCAGGGCCGGGCGAGCGTGAAACCTGTTCCTGTCGGGGTGAGGCCGGTGTGGGCCTTGTGACACCCTACCAGATAGTACGTTCGGTGCTGGAGGGCAGGACTCCCAGCATGGGCTCCGCAGATACAGCTAGGGAGGATCTGGGTTTACAGAGGTGGTGTTGGTGAGGGTTTAGGTGCCTGGATATTCCTTGGTTGCACGATTATCTACAGCGGAGGAGATGGATTAAGATGGTGGGAGTCGGTGAGCTGTTGCAGTTGAGAAGCTGATGTCGGCGTACTACTGGCCCTGGGTCTCTGAGAACAGAGGGTGACTGCGTGATTCGGGCGGTGGGTGGGTGCTTCGATAACTGTTCCCTACAGGACGGGTCGGTGGAGGAGTCGGGGGAGACGTGTGAGTCTGAAGGGTGGGTGAATAGCTATGGTTTTCGTTTTTCAGCTAGACGGGCTCTCTATTGTGTGATATACTTTAAAAGTGGTGGGCAGAGACTAAGGCAGAGGAAGAGAGGGCAGATGGATCTTTGGGTATGGAACGAGATCGTTAGAGATAGAGGCCGGGTTGCTGAGGAGGACGACGGTCGGGAGGAGCTGTTCGATGAGGCTGTGGGCAGTTGCTCTTGATTTGCAGAGGCGGTCGGTCGACGAACTCGTATCTGGTTGGGCGACAGGAGCCGTGGGTCGCCTGGCTGGTTAGGGACCGTCACTGGCGGTAATGAGCCCTAGCAGAAGAACTACTTTGGGTGAGGACGACGGACCTGCAGCCCCAGTTTCGCGATGAAGTTCAATGAGGATGAGGATGATTACCCTGGATTGGTCTCTCTCTGATAGAGGGTTGGAGGGGTTCTCAGTGAGCTGGCAGGGATGCCTGAGGTCGGTTTGGTCATGGGTGGGTTGTGACCGACCTGATTGGTCGTTGGACCCTGATAGCCAGTGCGTTTTGGGAGTGAGGGGCACTAGCCTCGCAGTCTTTCTGGTGCGATGGTCTCTATCAGCGCTGTTTCAGCGCTGATTATCTTGCGGTCGTTGGGCTCTTCGCGCGAGCATGGGCGGAGTTATGAGGTCGAGAAGGCTCTCCGTGGCGGGCGGGGCCCTATGCCCAGCCGAGTTTGCCGAGGCGGGTCCGGGATCGGCTTTCCGGTCCAGCTGGGCTGGCCCAGCATGTCGTGTGCGGACGGATCGAGACGCTGGCCCGTCGAGTGGACGTCGATATTTGGAGGGTCTGGCGAGAACTACACGGGCGCTGTTCGGGGCTACAGGAGAATACGTCGATGAGGGTGTTTGGGCGGAACAGGTGGTCGCTCATGGACTATTACCGGTGGAGGGCGTGACGTGGTTACCTGGGCGGGAGTGGCGACGTCGAGACGATGTGGCTCTTCGGTGGGGGGTCGGTACGCCCTCGTCAGACTTCTTCAATGGCGGGACTGCTTGGAGTGGAGACGGTGAGGATAGGATGGGGATTCGAGCTGCTCGTTCGGTGGTCGGGGATGGTAGCCCAGGCGACTGTTTCCGTCGTCCGATACGATGCCTCAGATGTCGTTGAAGTCTTTCAGCATGCGGACGCGGTCTTCGCTCGCTGGGTCCTGAGCCGTAGTGATGAGGTGAGTGAAATGAACGTTGTAGCTTATAGGTCTCTCGCTTTTTCTGATCGTGAGGTTTCTGGCATGCTCTTTCGTGGCCTATCGCGTAGGGGGCGTTCTTGTGGAGTGGGGCCTACCTGTTCTTTCGTGGTGATTCTCCTGGATGAGATCAGGATCCTGGTTGCTTTTGCGAGGCCTAACGTGGATGAAGTCCGTGCCGTGGTACCCGGTGACACACCTCGCTATAATTGGTTTCTTCTTTTGGTTTGGTCTCTTTCTTTGGAACGCTGCTGCATGGAAGGAACCAATAGGAAGAGTGCCTGGTGAAAGGGTGGGCAGAGTAGTCGTGGGTCCAGTTGTTGGCGTTGAAGAGACTGTGGGATCGGAGGATCTACAGATGGACTCCGGGAAAGAGAAAATACCGTTTTCGTAGTGATTGAGGAATCAGGTAGAGACTGTGGGTTGGTTCCAGTGTATCAGTTTCAGATAGACGATTTTCAGGTTTTAGGGCCTGGAGGTGGTTGGTGAACGAGTCCCGGGGCTGCTGTTAAAGCTTTGTCGCGATACTACTTGGACCGGAACGACGCAAGACGGGAAACGTTTACGCAACCATTCGTATGTGATGCGGTTGCGAGATGGCGTGCTTACCGTAAAGTGTATGTGCTCTTTGCTATGGATGAGGTTGGCTGGGTGGGCGCGTTTTTAGCTAACTGTGGACTTTCTTCCTCGTTGCCAACTACTTCTGGAGAGCAGATGTGCGGGCTGAAAGAGAAGGATTTGTTCTGGGCGAGGATCTCAACGTTAGCATGAGAACTACTATTAGCCGCTACCCAGTGGATTGCTCGTGCGATGTTGAGGGCGTCCGGGTGGGAGGAACCTAGATCGGTCTGGTTGGTTGGAACCTAGACGAAAAGGTGTTGTTTGGGACCCTCAAAGACTCCTGCAGACTGGTTCGCTAAGGGTGGAAATGCCCTCTACGCCCGTTGTCATGGGAATCAGTGGTTCTTTTTCGCTTGGGTGATCGCCCTATGTTTCGCTTGGAACACGGAATGAAGCGGGTGGATGAGGGAGGCCGTCCGTCGTCTCTGGGTCCGTGGGTTCCTCTCGCAAATATCGTGATCTCCTGGATGGTTGGTCATGTTCTAGCGTGTTGTTCATGCGAGCCTCTGGAGAGACTGGCTCAGTGTACTTCCTGGCTGGCACTGTTTTTACCCTGTCGTTCGTTGTTCGCCTGGTCCTCAGTGACGGAGCCGGACGACGCGAAATGCTTTGTCAATGGCATAGACGGTATTTCCTCTTTGGGTTATGTGTGAGCGAGAGACCGGGGCGGGCGCTTTAGGGAAGGGTACTGGCTCTCGAGGGACGTGGCCACATGGTTTTGGTGTAACTCGATACGCAGGGCAGGGATTGGGATCGTTGGACGAGTTCGGACATGTCAGTTCAGATGCGGGTTGGAGTTTGGCCTCTAGACTAGAGACAGGAGTCGCGGTGTCTCGCGCTGACGCGGTGTGGATCCTGCTGGTTTTACAATGACAGCGATGGTCGGTGTCGCGATTGTGGTTCGAGGACTCCGATCGAGTAATCGCGGTGGAGATGGGCAGGTCGAGTTTTGACTGCCCTATCTGTTTGTCAGCCCTCTCCTCGGTGACGTTGTTCTGTTCCACTGACCTTGACAATGTCCCTCGGCACGGGCCGACAGTCTTGTCTCAGACTATATCTTTAGGGGACGACGGTCGCCTCCGTCTTGTTTTTACTGCCACGGTTGGAGTAAGGACTAACAATGAAGAGCTACTGATTTTTGGGTATCCAGTTGCACTGGTTTTTACAATGATGACTTTGGACCACCTCGCCGTCGTGTTGAGTTACTATTCCGATTGGAGGGTGGTGGAGGGATGGCGGTGGGTCAGATGGTGTGGGCCTCGTTCCTTTTGTCGCTGTTGGATATTAGCGCTGCTCTCTTTTGTGATTGGGAGGGCCTTCAGGAGATGCAGTTGGGCGGGATCGTCTTGAGTATGTCTCTGGAAGTCATAGTTTTGGGCTGGGTTCTTATTCCTTGGAGGTCGTGCGGAGGATGGGGCGGGATCAGTTGAAACGTGGTCTTAAAGTCGATGTGTTTCAGGTAACTATTTTCGGATGGAGGGTGGCCTCGTTGTGTGATATACTTTTACGTCCCAGAGATACGGAGAAAGAAGAAATGAGGGGCGGAAATCAATAGAAGACCCGGGTCCGGGAGTTGGACCGCCCGCGTCGGTCTTGGGTCGTCCGAGATACGATGTTCATGGAGGGCGTTGGGCGAGAACACTGTGGACGTCCGCTCTTGGGAGGCGATCGGGTTGGCGTCAGTGGGTCTTTGGGATGAGGAGGTCATTGAAGCTTCGATCTGACAGGTGAGGGCTACTCTGGGACGGCGGGCCTCCAGTCTCGTGTAACTTCGTGAACGGACGTGTTCAGGGCGTATCGTCGGGACCGTCCGTGGTCGTGACGGATTGGGAGATTTACTATCTTGGTCCTGGAAGATGGTGGCAGGGCCGGATGGGGTCGTCGGTGGGGATGAGGTCGGGGAGGAACTGGAGGGTTCGTTACTCGGAGCGGGTGGCTGGAACCTGGCCGTGCGACCGTAAGCCGGATGAGACTTCGTTGAGATGGAAGACCCGCCTCTGAGCCGTAGAAAAGGTGACGTAAGTGGCCCGAGCCACTAGATGCCTGTGGGAGGGAGGCAGGGCGGATGCAGACCGTCCAGTCCCAAGTGGGGCGTGAGGCATCCTCGTTAGGTGGGGAGGACGTTGCGGACGTGGGACGATAAGGGAATCATGGGTGGGTTGACTCGGGGTGGAGATGGTTTGATCTTTGGAGGCAGGTGGGCGGATCGGTTTTCAGCGGATGTTCGGGCGGAGGTTTTCCGCCTCGTTGGAGATGATTGGTCTCTAATAAGGGTGGACTAAGCAGCTTTCAGGTCGGCAGGTAGGATCCCCTATTGCAGGAGGAAAGCGAGACCGGCAGGAGGAGAAGGATGAATATCTCTGGCGGGACGAGGTCGAGGTGATGGGCGTCATGGGCGTTCGTGGCGTACGACCTGGGCGTCCACTACGATGGCGGGCGTGGGGCACTGATGCGACGGACGCCACTGCGGCAGAAACGCCGCTGCGAGACCGTGCTGCTGCCGACGGTGGTCGCGGTCGCGGGATGCGGAGACGTCCGGTAACTTCAGGGGATGATTCTCAGTGAACGCCCCTGGCATTGGGTACGAGGGTTGCTAAGGGCGCTTGGGTTTGGCGTCGGAGCTCGGTGAGAGCATAGGCTCCCCGATAGCTGGAGGGCGTTCCATGGGGGGCCCGCTCTGAGCAGTGAGAGAGACGGTTGGCGGTGTACTGCCGCTGGCGGTGGGTTTACCTGTACGGTCACTGAAGACACGAAGGCTGTCCTTGGCGAGACGGTGACGAGAACAGTTACATTGGGAGCTGGAAAGCTGTCGCTGGGAGTTGGATGGGAGACAGAAACAGGGTCGTCGTTGATAGTGGTGGAAGGTGTCGCTCGGTAAGAGCGGTGGTCGGCGAGCCAGTGACGCTGGAAAGCTACCAGTTCTGGGGCTCGTCCGGTGGAGGAGCGGTAGGGTATAAATACTAGTGCTGGATTTGGGTGAGGCGGCCTCCGGTGGTGGTTGATCACTGAAACCACGCTGACGCCGCCTGGAAAAACTAGCATCTCCTGCGTGGGCGCAGAGGACCGCAGACTGGACGGGTTGGTCGAAAGCGGAGTCGAAGAGATGATGGGCGTGGCGTTCCTGACAGCAGCGACTGGGTTTGCCGCGTTGGCGTTTCCGTGACCGCGGGCGAAAGTCGCGATGAGCGAGGCTGCTATGCTGGGCGCATTTCGGATGCGATGGCGCGCTCATGGAGCTCCAGTGCAGATACAGACGAGATGAGACTCCACCCGCTCGCACTGGCGCCTGGGCGGCTCCCAGGGGCTGAGCCCGCCTGCACGGGGCCCCAGCCGCAGGCTCGAGCCCCAGAGCCTACGCCTACGCCTACGCCTACGCCTGGGGATGGCCCCAGCTCCCGGTGCGGGACCGCCTGCCCCTGCTCCGACCCCTGACCGGCTCGGCCGACCCGCGGCGCCGGACCTACCGGCCCCAGGCCAGGTTTGCCCGCTCTGGTGAGCCCAGCCCCAGTTCCGTCTGAGCCGCCCCGCTCCTGGGAGGGCGCGCCTGAGCCCTCTGGGCCCCAGCTCCTGGAGGGACCTAAGCCTCCGGCCCCAGCTCGGGCTCCTGAGCCCCTCTACCCCAGGGCCCCGGATGGACTGAGCCGACCCCAGAGCCGGAGGACCCGCCTGCTCTGGAGGGTGAGCCCTAGCGTGCCCGTGTGAGCCTACGCCTGAAGCCTGCTCCCGGGGACGGTGGGCTGAACGTTCCAGGGCGGGCTACGATGCTCAGAGTCTTGGGCTCACTGGGCGGGTATGAGCGCGGATCGCTGTTAGCGCTGCCCGCTCTCGCGACCGCTGGTGGGGTTGGTCCTGGTTGCGCGTAAGCGTCGCGGGGACTGATTGAGGTTAACCTCCGGGGGCGCTGGGTTAGTCGAAAAAGCTGACTGGGCGCCCCTTTATATGCAAAGATGATGCACGGACACTCGTCCAGGGGTTGACAACTTGCCCTACATGGGGTATTATTGAATGCAGTTAACGAAAGGAGACATGATTTCTCGTATCCCCAGTCTTCCCAGGTGACGATTCAGCTGATGTCCCGGCCCCTATCGGCAGCCACGAGGAGTGCGTGCTTGTCAAGTCTGTGCGAAGGGTCGGTGAGATCTTCGACGACTCTGGAACGTTTGATCGTTACTGGTATGTGCGAGCACGGACTGAGACATGGTTTCTGTTTCGGCTGATATGCAGACGGTGGGTATGCCCTACGGTTTTGGGTACTCCAATATCCCGGGCCTATCCGTCGAACTTGTGCCCGTCACGAGCCTGTAAGCCATCTCAACGCCCGGTCCTATCCTCTCAGTAGGGCCGGGTTATCTTTACCTCGAAAGCGCCTTATACAGGGGCTATTGACGGTCGTCATGTGATATACTCTTAGGGAAGGAAACAGCGGGCACGACGGCAGAAACTAAAAGGAGAAATGCAATGGTCAATGAGAAGGACGTGCGTCGCGTCTGGAACGCCAAACTCTCGTCTACCGGCTATCGGTCTATGATCGACAATGCCGTGTAGCACAACGCCCCGCGTATTGCAGAGCTGGTCAACGATGAGCTGAAGAGGTCAGACCGTATTGACGTTGAGAACGTCGGTCGACGAAATGATCGATAGGGCCATCGAAAAGGGCCTTGCCTGATGGGAGGAATGCGTGAGACTATTCCGGTCCCCACATGGGACAGCGCCCCGTCCGGGCCTACGACGAAACGGCAGGACTCTGACCTGCGATCTCGCCGAGACGATTTGAAAGTCGAGCGAGGTCAGATGGTTCTGGCTCCTACTGAGCTAGGCTCGAGGGGCGTTTGCAATGCTTGCACTACGCTCCTCGATGCCTCGTCGTGAGTTGGGGTCCCCGAATGGATCGGCGTTATTGACTGAACTACACTGGGATGATCTACGTCTGGCTGCAGACTTCAGGGGACGAGGCCGGTTGTCCTGAACGAGGATGAGGGCATCGCGAGGGTTGGTCTTCGTGCCGTATGTCACGCAGGTTCTACGAGGTCGAAAAACCTGGAGGAAACAGGGCGCAGCTCTGGCAGCTTTGGCTCCAGCGGAACTGGTGAGTGACATGGCAGAAATGGTCAGACCGAGAGTGGGCTACAGGGTTGTCGTTGAGACGATTCCAGGTCTGCTGTCACCTCAATTGGCATCTGGGTCGAGGTTGGGTCAGGGACGAGAATGATTCTCGCGAATCTCGACTCTCGTGGTCATCGCGCATGACGGAGCACATGGTGTGTAGAGGGTGGGTTCTCTACTGGATGAGCAGAGATGTCGGAACGAGTCGGCCTGGTGGGTGGTGACTCGGGCGAGACGGAGCGCGATTTTACTGCCTACTGGTCCCAGAGTCCCGTCGTCGGACCCTGAGCGTGCTCTGAAGCTGCTCCTTGACTCTGTGTTTGGACCCTCGTATGGATGAGGATGAGTTTCCTGCAGAGATCAATGCCGTCCTCGATGAGATTGACGGCAGCGAGCATGCTCCTGAGAGCGAGGCACTTGACATGCTCTTTGAGCAGAGTCCTGTGGGGACGCCCCTGTGCGTGAGTGTTGGCGGCAGGGGAGAAGTTCCTGCGCTCCGCTGGTAAAGGGATTGTCGTGCCTTTCTGGTGGAGAACACTCGCCGGACAGGGACTGTCGTCGTCGTCAGAACGTTGACGTTTGAAGACGTCGGGAGGTTGTTGAGGTACGCTATCCGGGCAGAGGGTTTGGGATAACCCTGTCTGCCCGAGACGGGCAGGGTTGAGTATCCGAGTCGGAAGGGTGAACTATGTTGACGTGGAGGGCCTGGACGACGTATGTATCGGCGTTCGCGGTGTTCCTTTCTCTCGCTTTACTGCGGGTGGTTGTTCTAAAGCTGAGCGCTTGGTGATGGCCAGACTCAGAGTGAACCGAGGTTGGTTGGAAGCTCGGACTGGATGCTGAGCCACTAGTTCGACTTCTCCTTTGCCGACGACGGCATGTTCGTTCTTGAGGTATCTTCTGAGATCTCGCGTCGGCTAAGATGTCTATGGAGATCATGGGGACGAGAGCTTGACGAGCTGGCTACGCCCTTGACCAGAGTGAGCTAGGAGTTGGACGAAGCGGTCGCTGGCAGACGAAATCATGTTGGACGATGAGGGACGTTTCGGAATCATGTACCGACTGGGGTACGGAATGACTGCTGCTGGTTAGGGAGCGCCCGGTTGAGTGTTAACGAGATTGCAGAACGGGATCATGTCGGATTACCGCCGAACGGGTGGGAAGCTGCAAAACTAGTGGAGCAATGGACTGTGGTCTCGCGTTGAGTTCAGAGAAGAGGATGATTATCGGGTGATGATTTGCAAATCGAGTGCTCGTGTCTCTATCGGTCGCGCTGCTGTCTATTGGACTTGGGATGCTCTTGGGAACGGGAAGGGCGGAAAGCGGCTGGTCTCGAGTTCGCAGTCAGATGGGAGGGTGGAGCGGAATACCGAGAATGGGGAGTGCCCGCCGCGTCTGATGTCCTGTGCAGACCGTCTAATCTCTACGGACGGCGATGGAACTAGGACCTGCGTATGCCTCCGCGGTGGTCAGCCCCTCTACGAGAGCAGAGGAGAATGGGCGAGGGTCTCGTGGGGGCATGTCTGTCGATGTCTCAGAGACGATGACCGTGTCTATGTCTCTCGTAAAGCCAGTTGGCAGCCTGTCCGTTGAGAGTTATGCTGGAGCAGATTGCGTCGGGCCGTTGGCGGCTCCCGAGATCGCGAACGTGGAGGGTTGGAGGGGCTAAGTCGGCGGGACAGGTTGGTCCTCGGTGACAGGCGCTCCGTGACTGTTGTGAGACTAACGGGACCGTTCTTGGTCGGGTCTGCGGTTTCTTCTGATGGCGACCTCTTCGCTGGGAGAAGATCGTTGACGATGCGCTTTGGCGAGTGAGTTGCGGAAAATCTGGGTACGAAAACGCAGGGGCAGTAGTTCTCTCTTGATCTGCCGCCGCGTTTTTCGCGTGAGACATTTCCTCTATCTGTGATATACTTAGAGAGTCGGTGGAGGCTACCCGATAGAGGGAGGAAGAATGGAAAAACCTTACCGAGCGGGGATCTCTGGGACCTACTCGATGAGAGTTGAGGGTCATGGAGCGGTCGTGCTCTCTGGAGGATATGCGCGCTTGCGTGGTGAATCTGGTTGGTCGCCTCGAACCTTACCTTGGTTGCCAGGTTAACATGAGGCGGGACGCGGACCTGGGCGGAGTTGATCCAGCCTCGAGTTAAAAGGCTGGTTTCAGTCATGCCCGTTTGGAGTGGAGGGTCTTTGATGCGTTCACGGGTTTTGGGTCTATCGGGATGGGCGGTCTCGTGACGGGAAGAGCGCCGTGAGTTCTTTAGGGGAGGATGGGGATGAGCCTTCTGCGACTGGAGTTGGGATCGTCTGGTACTGTAAGCGCTGGGCGAGGGTCTATGTTTGGCGCCGAGGACCACTGGACTATGTATGGGTTCCTGCGTCGAACGTCCGAATACCTGATTGAGGGACGAGTTGTTCTGCCTGCAGGGGACTAGACCTGGCGGGACTCGCGTCTGGGCTTTCGCGAAGTGGGTGGCCGAGAAGGATCTCGCTGACAGAGGGACGCTGGAGCGGATGTGCCTGTCTGGCGGTCAGTGGGAAGGTTTCGGCGACGAGGAAAAAGTGGCTTGTCTACGAGATGGGCGAGCTGGTAAGCTACCTCGATGGCCGTGGCGAAAGTGGAGCGTGACCACCTTGGGAGCCTCCTATCGCTCATGACGCACGCGTCGCAGATGCTATCGAACGTGAAGCGCCTGAGTTCTTCTGCGAGAACGAGTGCTGGCGCGCTACTGGGAGGACCACCTTGAGCTCTCAGGATGATGAGTCTCGCGACGAGATGGGCTGGAACGAACTGGATGACGTTCTGTCGAGACAATAAGTGGCTGAGCGAGGACAGGCCCTCGGATTTGCAGTTGAGTCATGGCGTGTAGCTCAGACTGCACTACGCGCTAACGTGGATGAGCTGGAAGAGATTGCTATCAGCCCGCTCTCATCACGGACCCTACCTCTCCCAGAACGACGTGCAGCGCCTCATGGACCCGACTGATGAGTTCCTGTACTGCATCCGTTTTGGCTAACGAGGAAAAAGTGCGCATCCTTCCTGGCCCAGTCCATGAGGGTATGCGCCAACTCTCCTCACCAAGCCGGAAATGTTCCGCAACGAGAAGGCGGTCAACAATGACTAACATCACCACAGCCCGAAAGGTGGTCATCGACTACTGCCGCAAGTCCTATGATGAATCACAGGTCAAGACTACGCCGATTGAGTTTGGCTTAGCACTGACATCCATCTACAGAGACACCGCCTCTAACGAGGGTTTCCTCTCACCGGACCAGGCACGGTTTATTGCCAAGTGTTCGTGGTCTCTCGCCATGGAGTTCGTTGACCCGAGCGTGGCTGTGCCTTTTTCGTGCCTGGCGATGCCGGATGGGTTCGAGGATATGTCTGACGAGGACCGGGTAGTTGCTCTTGCGGATCGTGTTTTGCGCCTATGTGCAGGAAAGTCATCTGTTCGCCTGCAAGCGAAACCCTCAGCATGGGTATCCGCATTGCAACGGACGCGCTGATGGCCTCGGCCCCGGAGATGTTCAGGAGGGTGAAGCATCATGGATGCAGCTTTCAGTAACAAGCAGCTTGGACGTAGGTTTTCGTCTGCTATACGTGTAGCGGTAGCCTGACATTATTGTTCTGATCATGCTTGCATCCAGCACCGACACCGGAACCACAGCCACGGACTCGCCGAAAACGTCTCCAGAGACGAAGGTGACGTGTAGCTGGTCAAGAAACCAGGAGTGCTTTTTCGACGGCGCCGCATAATTGATTCGTCTGGGTCTCACTACAAGGTTCTGGCGACCTCGCTCACGAGACATACCGGATGCGGCCATAGCCAAGAATCTTGCGGACAGGGTCCAGGGGTGTCCACTTTCGTCAAGAGTAATCCGTGGTACGTGTCTACGCCTTACAGCATCTCAACATGTAACAAGATGGGATGCACGAAGGCCAGGTACGCCACGGATAAAGATGCCGTTTACCTACTAGAATCAACACCCAGCACGGGAGACGTGCAGGGAAATATGAATGGGTCAGAAATGACCAACTCAATCTACGTGCAATCAAAAGGTACGTGAACTAAAAGGCAGGCATGATGCTATGCCTCAGCAACTTCAGTATGCCATGGTCGATGAGATCAGATAATGCGTTCTGCGAAGACCGTTTTGTTACTATAACGAGCATCATGGACGGCAGGTATTTTTACGATGACAACGGGTCGTCAGTCGTGAGCGACAGAACCATCGGAGATCCTGTTGAGATCGTCACTGCGAGGCGCTCATGAATGGCTGGTTTGTATTCGAAGCTTTGACGATTGTAACGTCTCTGGCCGTTTCGGAAGGGTGGAGATTCTGAACGTGAGCGCCCTTGATCGAGGGTGAAGAGGCGTGTTTGGTCAGTTCAGGTTGGCGGGTACGACGCTCCGCGTCTCCTCTGAGTCGAGCGCTTCATGGTGCTTAGTCGATAGGCCGTGGCTGGTGCTCGAGTGGTGAGATAATTGGGTAAGGGACAGAGGACAATGTACCCGTTCACGCATCTCGTGATTGGAGCTTTCAATGTTGAGAATAGGTCTTGGTTTAGTGACTACGCTTTCCTGATGCAAATGTCGGGGACGGCCATCCCCTGTCACGGAGGCCTCTGCTCTCGGGTAAGGCTGCAGACGCGATCGTCAGCGCAGGAGCGCAGCTACGGCAGGTCCGTCGCGGGACACGTGTTGAAGTCATGAAGGCGATGGATGCGTTCATACAATGGTAGTCCGATACGCCTTGACTCTCCGTCAGGAGGGTGTTACGAGGCCGTTGTCTCTGATGCACTCAGGACGTCTCTAACGAAATCTCTAAGTGGGAGGAGCTGCAGCAGATGGCTCTGGATTTGATGATGCTGGAGACGATGAAGCATGGGAGAATAGCTATCTGACCTAACCTTATGAGAGTTGACGACGGGCCGAGATGGGTGATTCCGTGGGACTCCCTCTGGTCTCCGGGCTTCCCGTGTAACTACAGGACTGAACTATGAGCGCTAGCCCTAGTAGTTAGGTGGTAGGGAGATGGGACTGGTGAAGGTGGACTGGTCAGGGTGGGCTACTGTGCTTGCTGCAATGGCTATAGGCTTGCTACGCCCAGCTCTCGCCACTCGCCACGGGTTGGACGATGTACGTTCCACGTGTACGTTGATACGAACAGGAACAGAACGCAGACGAAGGATACCGCGCCTCGGGTCTCCTATCTCTGGGTGGCTCCTGTCGAGGTTGTGGCTTCCGGGATGCCGATGGCCGGTCCACAGGAACGTCGAGAATGGCGGTGGGCGTCGTTCTGATGATTTACGTCTGGCAGTAAGTCACAGAGCAGCAACTGGACCTCCTGCGCGTGACGGAGAATACCCTGTGTCGGTTGACGTTGGGTTGGTCTCCTGAAACGGGCGACTCCTAGTGAGTTCATTGGGCAGGTCGTTTTCATGGAGGACACTGACGCTGGGCGGAGACGACCTGCCGCTGGTCGACTCGGTGGGCGTTGCGGGAGACGACGTGCGGAGACAGTTGCCACCGATGCCGAGGGCCACGGGCGGTGTCCAGTAAGTTTAAGGCTAGAGACGTTTGGGACTATGAGGAGTTCAATGCCGGGTGGAGGAGGACGTGAACGACTTTGTCTATACCGTCCTTGTCCGGAAAGCGCAAGGTGCCCAGGAGAAAAGGGTCCCGTCTCGGCACGGGTGTTCAGGACGATGGTGAGCAACGTTATCTCAGCTGGCAGGAGAACGTGGGGCGATAAGCGTCGGGGTCATGTCGAGAACGAAGGGCCCATGTTCTTCACTGATGCAGTGGTGGGCGAAGCTGGTTTGGAGGCGGGCCTGGAGAGAGTTCTTCTGACTGATCGTGGCAGGGCCTCGACCTCCGTGGTGGTCCCGGATAGGGTGAAGTTTGGCCTGAACATGCTGATTCGAAGGAGATGTTTGGGTGGACAGTAACGAGATCGGTGAATAGACACGGTGAACTTCACGAGCTCGATGGTGACGGTTTTCTCGACGACGGACCTCTGGGCCGGGTGAGGGTGGATCTGGTGGGCATAGAACGGTGCATGAGAGACGACAAATGACCGGAAGGGATGAGAGGGAGATCTAGAGATGGGATCGCTCGTCTTGTCATGCACTGACCTAAAGACCGAGAAAGTACGCGCAGGTTCGGTACCGTCACGAGCACAGAGATCGGTTATTGAGCCGTGGATGAGACCGGCGACTAGCACCGATGAGCGGCCGCCCGCCGAGGTGAGAGAAGGTGCGAGATCGTCGTCATGAGGAGTCAGACGTCGGAAGTACGGAAGGCTGCTGAGTGGACGCTCGCTGACGATTGACGGAGGAAGGATGTCGTGGGCGGGAGAGATGGCTACGTCGCATCGACGATGGTAGCGAGGCCGGTGACACTGTCGCTATCTCTGATACCGTGGTGGCTCCTCCTGGAAGATACGCGTTCCCGAAGAACGTGACGTTCTGGGCGTTTGGGGAGCTCTCGTGGAGCCAGTCGACGCGGATCATGACCTCAGGTGGATCCCGTGGGAGACGAGGGTTGTTGTGGTTTGATACGGACGGGCTCCGAATGGCAGGCCTGGCGGGCCTTTCTAAACGGATAGGGTGGGTGACAATGGGCACTCACCATGAGACATTGCTGGTCAGATTGGGCCGACGGAATTTTGGAATGAAGGTCACGGCGTCCATCTAGTCGCTCTTAGGATGTTGAGGGTTCCTTATGGCGTTGGTAATTCGACTTCAATGCATGGATTTGGATAGACTCTGACGGCGGGATTTAAGGATCCTGGGGCAGAGGGCCCCGTCAGGGCGGGGTATTCCTTATTAGTCATGTGCAGGAGGTCAGCTGGTAAGTGTGGGACTTCCGCCAGACGTAATGGTCCCAGGAACGACGTGACGCCATTCTCATTGCCCGTTCTGCAGGTGGATGAGCCATCCCGGCATTTGCATTGCCGGAAAACCCACAGCCTTGAGTACTTGAGCCGACAGGAGTCGTGGAGAGAGTATGGGAGATGTCGCTGGGCGCGGTATCCTTCGTCTCGTTTCGTTCCGTTCATGTACGTACGTGGAGCATGTTTTCGTTGATATTATGGGGGCGGCAGCGGGAGCCGGTGTTAGCTGCGCGCATTGTGCAGCAACACAGTAGTGGCTGCAATGTTTTCTGAACTCTTAGCCTTCAGTGGAAGTTGAGGCCTTTCTGTTGATGTTCATTGGCCCTGCGGCTCAACTACTTGTGGTTAGCCGCTCGCAGGCTGCGTCCTGCAGTTACACAGGAAGTTGGAGCTGAGGAGGGAGTCCTGACGGGAATGGCCTTCATGCGGTCACGCTGTCGTCAGCTCTCTCATAGGTTGGTCAGGAGAGTAGCCATTCTCTCTGACGCTGCCACTCGTCTCTGGCCAGCCATCAAAGTCCAGAGCCATCCGCCGTGCAGCCGCCTCCCACTTAGAGATTTGCTGGGAGACGTGCTGGGCGCATCCCAGAGACAACGCCCTCGTAACACCCTGCTGACGGAGAGTCAAGGCGTACGGGACTCACTATTGCGATGAATGGCATCCATCGCCTTCCATGACTTCAACATGTGTCTGAGGCGACGGACTCTGCCGTAGCTGGTCTTGCGTTGACGTAATCGCGGTCGCAGCCTTACTGAGAGCAGAGGCTGCTTCGTGACAGGGATTGGCTGTCCCCCGACATTTGCATCAGAGCGTAGTCACTAAACCAAGACCTATTCTTGGCCATTGAAAATCAATCACGAGATGGGTGAACGGGCATTGCTGCCTGCTTGTTCCTTACCCTGGAATTATCTCGTGACTGGAGCAATCAAGCATGTGGCCCATCGACGCTAAGCACCATGGAAGCGCTGACTGGAGAGGAGACGCGGAGCGTCGTGCGCCATCGCCAACCTGGACGAGTGAACGCGCTCTTCACCTCGACTGGCAGCGCTCAATGCTCAGAATCTCCACCCTTCCAGAAACGGCCAGAGACGTTACGATCGTCAGCTGTACGAATACAAACCAGCCATTCATGAGCGCCTCTGCAGTGACGATCTCAACAGGTTCCGATGGGTTTCGTCGCCTCGCGATGACGATCAAATGTATGTCACCGTAAAAATACCTGCCGTCCATAGATGCCGTTAATAGTAACAAAACGGTCTTCGCAGAATGCATTATTGATCCTCATCGACCATGGCATACCGGAAGTTGCTGAGGGCGCCAGCATCATGCGCTCGCCTTTTAGTTCACGTACCTTGATTGCACGTAGATTGGGGTTGGTCATTTTGACTCCATTCATATTTCCCGCACGTCTCCCGCGCTGCGCGTGATTCTAGTGGTCAACGGCATCTTTATCTGGCGTACCTGGCCGTCGTGCATCCGCCCTGCAGTTACATGTTGAGATGCTGTAAGGCGCGGTACACGTGCACACGGATTACTCTTGACGAAAGTGGACTACGGACCTGTCCGCAAGATTCTGGCTGCGGCCGCATCGGTATGTTCGTGAGAGCGAGGTCGCCATGGAACCCTGTAGTGAGACCCAGACGAGATCAGTGTATGCAAGTGCCGCCTCGAAAAAGCACTCCTGGTTTCTTGACCAGCGCACGTCACCTTCGTCTCTGGAGACGTTTTCGGCGTAGTCCGTGGCTGTGGTTCCGCGTGTCGGTGCCGGATGCAAGCATGATCAGAACAACAAGCTTCGGGCTACCGCCACGCGGCGCAGCAGACGAAACCTACCGTCCAAGCTGCTTTGTTGCGAAAGCTGCATCCATGATGCTGCCTTCACCCTCGAACATCTCCGGGGCCGAGAGACCATCAGCGCGATCCAGTTGCAGTACGCGGATACGGCGTGCTGAGGGTTTCGCTTGCAACGCGGGCGAACAGATGACTTTCCTGCACATAGGCGCAAAAGCACGATCCGCCAAGGCATCATGCGGTCCCCGTCAGACGTATCCCTCGAGACCCATCCGCATCGCGGGCACGAAAGGGCAATCAGCCCACGCCTGGGTCAACAGAACTCCATGGCGAGAGAGACCACGAACACTTGGCAGTCAAACCGGTGGAAACCCTCGATGCG
>BNJV01000101.1_pt1 | contig 39318 bp, 63 predicted proteins | sample 8540591 | NCBI WGS metagenome assembly BNJV01 (sample SAMD00202457, study PRJDB9452) | human saliva metagenome | host: Homo sapiens
AATGGAGTCAGAAAGAACTAGGCGTAGCAGAAGGCATCTTATGGCCAGTGGCGAGCGGGAGCGGGGACCAGGAACAGTCCCTGCTCACCCAGAAAGAGTTCATCGCGATGGTCAACGCACGTTATTCAGCGCTGAGGTCGTGCCGGCACAGTCCAACAGCCAGCGCATCCACGACTTTCAACGCGCCAGCCGACCGTCTGGTTTCGTCGCCTGTTTGTGCGCTGGCCCGCCAGGCGCGGTCGCCGCACTGGGATGAACGCCACAGCCAGGGTCCAGCACGCCCCGCACACCCGACGCGTGAAGCCGTCGTCCAGCCAGCACCATACTGCCTTTCACTGATGACCAGGTCACCAGAGCCTCACACCAACGATGCCTGCACTGGCGCCGTCGCCCAGAGCACGTCGCTTTAACTTGGCGTTAAAGAGTCATACCGCGCCACGCCGTGCATCTCCATCGCCCGCCCCGATCTGGCGCTGAGCCAGCGCAGCCGCTCAGTCTGCGGCACGCAACAGCGACAAAACAGCGAAAATCATTTGGTCATAACCAGATCAGTTGTTTATTGTTAATACCGCATTTGGCGGGAAGAAACATATCGTTTGATGCTCATAACCGCCTTCCTCGCCCTGACAAAGACGTCACTTTATATAGGGTTTCGCCTGCTTTTCTAAACGTTTCGGCGCGACGGGAGCTGATGTTAGTTTGTTTCCGCTTGTAGATCACCGAATCACCAATGCTTGGCACTGACAACGGTATGACCATTGCCGTTAAAACGCTGCAAAGCAGGCGAAACCGGCGCTGCGACGCCTCCATCGGGGTGAGAAGAGCCATTACATCGAACTTGTGCTCATTTACAATGTACCGAAGATTCAACCACGCGGCGGATGGCGGGGCAGAGACGGCTTGAACAAAAGGCCGTTTATTCGCATAAAGACCTCAGAAACGATACAATATGTCAGAAGATCAACGCCTTGAAACAACCAGATGAGACGACGAATATTGCGCGATTTCGAACGTCAGTTAAGATACCAGGCACTGGAGAGATACTATTACGTTTGATGAATAAACGAATCTATATAAGACAGGATACGATGACCGACGATCAGCGACGAAAACCGATAATATTGCTGAGGTGATAACACACGACGAAAGATATTAACTGAGGGCTGATCGGTACGAAGTCAATATATAAAGCTGGTGTCAACAACACAACGATGTCAGCACCCAGCCTGATTTGCCTCAAAGAGGAGAACCATCGTTAGATGGTTATCTTTTAGCGAATAACGCGGCGGATGCGCTCTGCATGAAAACAATATTGCGACCGCAAACAACAAGATGTAACGGTGGTAATATTTGAGGCGAGCAACTTGTTGAGGTTATGTTGAGCATATTGCTGGCCGTAGAACGAGGAACTCGCCAACCAGATATTTCCCCGGGAGGGGCTGGGGTGAGTTGAAGAAGGGCAGGCTTTTAAATAATCTGGCATATGAGACCACAATCGAGATGGAAGCCGCATTGGCGAACAGAGACCGCATGGTTGTTAAGAACGCCAATTTTACGGTACGGCGCGAACACACGTTACCTTTTCGGTTTCACACAGGGCTGCTTGCCGCCTGCACGAAAGTGGGAGTGGATGCCGCAGGCACGTACGACTTTGTAATACAAAACGCCACCATAAAGGCGATGATATCCTTGTTTCAACCTGCATGCAAGAAGGCATCTGGCGTGTTCCGTCAGCCGACACCGCGTTGGCGATAACTGCCCCGTGCCACGGCCGAGTTCCCAGGATGCTTAGCAACGCGGTGACTGAGCCGGAAGTGAGAAAGAGGCGCCGCGTCTTTATAGACTGGTGCAACGGCCGGATAATAAACCCATGTTCCTAATCAACGTACAGGAATGGCAAGAACATTAAGTAAACACAGCACGTCAACAAAGCTATTTAGCGCCTGTGAGTATTTGCAACCCGTTCACTTGTTAACTTGTCTACGTGTAACTCGTCTGCTTGTCTACTGTAAAACTCGTAAACTAGAAACTTAACCCGCTCCATGAACGACAAACGAGACCTGAAACGCCATCAGCGCTAACACGCGGTTAATCCACTTTAACCTTGCTGGGTTTGGTACAGGCCGCAGGCCCGATCATAGTCTGGCCACGCTGCGGCGTATTGCACACTGAAACGACTGTTGCGGTGCTGCCCGATGCGCCACGTTTCTGCAAGAGGCCAGCGCGAGCGTATCGAACAGCGCTTTAAAAAGCGGCCGATGCCGTCGGAATACAACCTGCGCAACGGCATGCGGGCACTGCACGGCCGACGACGACGGCCCATACAGCGCTTAAAACCGCGACTGATGCACCACTTCGCAGCTGTGTGTGGTAGCGGTACGGCGCTACCTTAATCGGGCATCGCGTTATCAACATTGTTGCTTTGCGCGCTGCGCAGCTCTCGCGACGATTCTTATGGCCAGCGCGCTGTGCGGGTTGAAACAGCTCTTAGCGCGTGCTTATCGTTAGCGGACTGGCATACCGGCGTAGACATCAACGCACACCGACAAAGCCTTGGCAAACCAGCTGAGACACGGTGGGCGTGCTGGCTCATGGGCTGGACTATCTCTACCCACTCGCCATAAACAACGGGCTAAACGAAATGCTTACACACAGGGCGGACTGCTCACCGAATTTCTCACCAACACCAATGCCGACAAGCTAAACTTTGTGCGAAGAAACCGCATTGTGGCCGGTATTTCAGATGTGCTGTGCTGGTAGGAGTGCTGTCACATGGCGGCGGACTTATCACTGCGGCCATCGCTCGCGACTACAACCGCGATGTTTTCCCTTCCCGGTCCCGTGGGCGCACCATAGCTGAGAGCTGCAACAACCTGATACGCGACCATAAGGGCCCAACTGGTTTCTCGGCAGCCGACTTTCAGTGCACGCGCTAGGGCTGAAACCGACTTCAAAACGCATGCAAGCCACACGTCATAGAGCGACAATTGTTTCCACAACTCTCTGGCGAAGAACGCTGTGGTACAGGCGTTGCGAGCGCAACGACCAACCCATAAAACCAACTGGTCGATAACGGCCAACATCCCCCATTTCGCAACTCACCGTGTTGCTTTTTCCAACTCGAAATGAAGGGATTTTAAAGCTATTGGCAGGTGCTGCTACCATCTTTTACGTCCAGGTGAAAGGGGATAAAATGAAAAGGCTAAAAAGATGGCTTTTACCCCTTTTTCGCTAACTTTTGCGCAGTAAATTGGGGCATTACGCGCCCGTTGCACTGCCCCACAGCAAGTTCAAAGGCTAACGCCGAGAACGCATTACATCATAATTGCAGAAAAATACAACGCTGAACATCGCCATTATAGGCTACGGAAAGATGGGTCGCATGATTGAAGAGTTGCCAAACAGCGCGGCCACAACATCGTTTGCATCATCGACAAAGACAAACGCCGACTTCGACAGCCCCTGCCTTTTGCTTCGGCAGACGTGGCCATCGAGTTTACCACCCCCAAGCGGCCTTCGACAACTATCGAAAGGCCTTTGCACACAACGTAAAAAGTGGTGTCGGGCTCCACGGGATGGCATGGCCCAACGGCGTAGGTGCGCAAGATGTGCCGAGAAGAAGGCCAAACGCTGTTCTGGGCCAGCAACTTCTATTGGTGTGGCCATTTTCCAGGCTTAAACGCCGTTTACCGAACTGACGAACCGCTTCCGCAATACAACGCACATCGAAGAAACCCCATCACTGCATAAACAAGACGCGCCATCGGGCACGGCCATTACTTTTGGCCGAGGAAGTTGTGGCACAACCAGACCGTAAAACAACGTGGGTTAGGGCGAGCAGCACTTGGCCGACGGCTCAATCGTTACCCAGCGAGCAAACAACCGACGACCAATTGGCCATCGGCGCTCCGTCGCGGCGAGGTTCCAGCATCCATTCCATCGTTTACGACAGCGAGGCCGACAGCATCAGCATCACCCACGACGCCCATTCGCGCCGCGGTTTTGCCGCAGTGCGCTAGCGAGCGCCATATGCCACAATGGCCTTTTAACGATGGACGACCTCTTTAAAGGCTGGTTCTAAAAATTACCTTTGATGGGATTCTTAGGCTAACCTGAGCAGGTAAACCCCAAAAGACATCGAAGAGCGATACTGAACAAAAGCGCCAAAATCAACAGCGCGGAACCCTTTTTAGAACCCGCCTAACGACCTAGCAAAAACATGCGCCTGCACTCAAACGGCACCAAGCAAACCGGCAGTTTTCAGCACGCCAACAAGGGCAAAAGGCACAAAAACATAACCTACCTTTCTGCAATGATAAACAAGAAAAGAAGAATTCAACCCGACGCAAGCAGTGGACTAAATTCATCATCGTGGCACTTTACACCTCGCATTCCTCTTTTGGGTGGAAAGTTGGTGGGGATTGCTCTGTTCTGCTTTTCATCTACGATGTTTATATTTCAAAGAAAATAAAATGGCAGCGTGGAAAGACTCAAGGACCAACACGCCTTTTATCATGGCTGGGTAGATGCCTCGCTCGCCTTGTGGCTGTTTACTTCATCAACCTGTTCTTCTTCCAGAACTGTCATCCCTTCAAGTTCGCTCGAAAAGAGTTTGCTCACTGGCGATTACCCCTTCGTAAGTAAGTTAAGCCATGGTCCGCGCATCCTACAAAACGCCGCTCACCAGCCACTAACCCAACACACCATGCCCGTGATTAACGTTAAGTCGTCATTGAGGTGCCACATTGGGACTTATCGCCGCGTAAAGGCCTGGGACGCTGTTAACGACATCGTTGTGTTGATTATCCCTCGGAGACAGTCTTGACAACGAGGTACGATGGGGCTGCTGCGACTATTGCAAATGGTTTTACTCGTATGGTAAGCAGTTTACGACCAAGCCAACCACGCGCCTGTTAACCTCGACAGCATGTCGCTTTTTGCAACAACGCCTACTTTCCAGCACATCGGCGAACTGAGGCGCGCCTACATCTTGCAAAACCCCAACGAGTATGAGACTTTATTTCGCGTCCCACCGACCGCCGCGAGAACTACGTTAAGCGTTGTGTGGGCCTGGGCAAACCTTCAAATAAAGAACCGCATCGTTTATTCTCGACGGCAAGCCCAACAAAGAGCCAGACAACGTGCAATATACCCATTATGTTGGTTGAAAGGAATGCTGTCCCGACGACTTGCTGACAAGCCTAGCATAACACAAGAGACCTGTAAAGCTCTTAGCACAAGCGGCGTTATGCCGCTACAGCAAAGGCTGCAAAGGCACTGCTGCACGAAAAGACATCGTGAAAGCGTGAAACTGAACACCGATGCACCCACATAGCGACCCCTATCCCCTCAATGCCAACACGAAATGGACGCGCGATAACTACGGACCGATATGGATTCCCAAGAAAGGCTGCGTTGTTTAGCCTTAGCCAACCTGCTGATGTACGAACGCGCCATTCGCGTGTCGCAAACGAACGAGGTTGACGTGCGCAACGGACAAATATACATCAACAATAAGCCCGCCAACAGCTACACCTTTAAGATGGACTACTATTGGATGATGGGCGACAACCGACACAATTCGGCCGACTCGCGCCAGCGCTTTGTAACGCAGACCTGTGGTAGGGCAAAAACCCATATTCATTTGGTGGTCGGCCGACGTAGACCATCCCGGATTTAAGGGCATCAGATGGAATCGCTTGTTCAAGCTGGTGGATAAGATAAAATGATTTAGCCTTAACCACCTAGGGTATTATGGCGCAATGCCGCAGATTAAAGGCTGATTCTAAAACTTACCTCCACTGATTTAGCACATGCCATATGAGCGATGGGACAAATGCAACGCTGTGTTCTCGGCTTATATCGAGCCAGCCATGTTGCATTTCTACCCACCTGTAGGTTTCATCAGTCTTTCTGCATGTTCAGCGTGCCCTGCTGGCGGTCAATCTCCTGCCCCCATGTTTACATCAGCCCCAACATTCTCACTCATCTCGTAAATCCGGCACACAAAACGTATGTCCCACTACTCTCTTCTGCCTATCTCTGCGCTGTACAGCAATGGGTATGCCAAACTCGCACCAAAGCAATGGCTGTTGGGTGGAGCAACACGACCATTTCATCAACAAACCACCGCAACCGCTGCACTCATAGCCACGGCCAGCGGGCCACAAGCCCTAACCATCCCTCATCGAACGGGACTATCGGGCGAGCAGGCCTCGCGCATGGCTACAGAAAGACTATCCCGCATAAGCGACCACGGCAATTGGCAACATCCACTGGCAAAGCCATCGTGTCGGCCTATAACGAAAGTCTGAGTACTACGCCGACGACTTTTCGCCCTTTTCGAGCGTCGTTTCGAGTTTTTCGACTTCAACCTCGAACTAACGCACACCATTTTGCACCCTACTCGACTTTTGACACCCAACATCAATCTCACCCCCGCTTTTGTGTGCCAACGCGAGCGCAACTGGCTTCAGGCGCGCCTCCAGCTGCTTTTGGCGATGCCGACACTGGCTCCATCCCCACCTTTCAAGACTTCCGCGACATCATCGTGCCTAAAAACTGCGCCCACTGACTCTCGACTTTACCCTCGTCCCCACTACTGCGTTCGCCCAACGCCACGGGTTCCTGCCCAATCAAGTACGACTTGCTTTTTAACATGGGTAACGAGGCCCGTTGTACCTATAAACAAGAGTTTCATGTTGATGAGTTCGCGAATGCGGGTTAATGCGACTTGCACACCATGTTTGACATCGAGTTTATGCATTTCTGATTATCTTGCAAGAAGTAAACATGTCCCACAAAAGGCATGAAAATAAATATCAATGATTCGGCCAGCGCCCACGGCAGTTAACCCGATTTTACCGAAGTAAAAGATGTTGTAGCCTGGATGGGAGCCATACAAGCACAACAGCCCCCGAATGGCAAAAGCTGGCACTCAGGGAATACGTACTACGTGTGCAACGATGCAGCATATCAAGCAAGCCCTCGACCGTGGAGATTCTTCGCACCCACGTACTACGCCCCACATGGCATTGTGTAAAGTCAAACGATATTCGTTGATGCTCAAATTGTCGTGCAACAGGCCGACGCTCTACGCATCGTCGATGAAAGGGCACATGACTGCACATCACCGAGCAGATGTACGATACCGCTAACCAGCGCCATCCATGATATGTTGAGCGGCGGAAAGAGCCTTACCAAACAGCAAATTACAGAACGAATGGCCGAGAAAGGCTTTCACCTTCGACACTATCTTTATGAACCTTTTTCTTGGAGAATGCCGAATGCGAGGCACCTCATTTAGCAGGCCCTGAAGCGGGAAACGCACATACCCACATGCTCTTTAGACGAGCGAGTGCCCCATGCCCTTACCCACAAAAAGATGAGGTTGAGCAAATTGGCACGCAATTACTTTTAGAAGTCATGCCCCAGCAACGTTAGACGACTTCTGTTGTGGTCGGATTGTCAATGAAAGAGGCGTGATTGGGCGTTGTAAAAATTTATTGAAAAAGAGTCAAAAAGGTCGCTCAAACGATAAAAACTTACCTGCTGCATCGGAATCTTCTTCAATCGACATCAAAAGAGAAAGAAAGCTTTGATCGTTTCGCTGCTTACGACGAATATCATTGCCTACAAGTATCGCGGCGATGTTTTGCAAGCTTCCTCAGCAAAGCGACGTCACAACGGCGCTTTTCTTTCCCCTGATCCCACAAAATGGCAGGGCGACGGGTATTGGAAAATGACTTTGACAAGCCGAAAACATCGCCGTCAACACATCTTACTTCGATAACGACGCCCCAACTAATTTTGTCTGCGGCTGTAGCACAAGCCCGTTTGCAACTTATTTCGTTCCACAACTAACGGTAAAAAGATGCCGGAAGCGATATATTTCATGCCACATTTGGTTAAGCCATGACAAAGGTCTGTCCAGTTCGCGTTGCAAACGCCGCCGCATAATCCAATCGCGCTCTTGATGGCTGTTTAATACGAAAGCAAATCATTTAACTGAGGGTGCCAAGGCTGGCCAGTCAGACCGAAAAGCGCCCGTGCAGCGCGGATAAAAAGCACCAGAGATGGCTCTGGCACGCTTTCGCGACGCCAAACAGCCTGGGAACACCGGAAAATAATAACGATATTAGGCTCAAAATTCAGCTGTCGATGTGAGCCCTTTATTAAAACAGCTCAAGACAGGGTAAACCGTCATGTTTTAAAGTCCTGCTGTTGTATCTGTGCCCGCCGAGCAATGTTTGCTTCCGAAAAATCGTTTATAACCACTTTCTATTTCAGGAAACTGCGCTTGATGTCGAACAAATAATTACCCGTTCCACCGGCTATGTCGAGTATTTTCACGGGTTCATTGCGCTGTTTAGCGTTTCAGTCACGTTCTTCTACGGCTGCGACGTATTCGGCATATTCACTCCTCTCCAACCAATGGCGCAGATAGCCTTTTGTCTATCCATCGCCCTAATTGGTCCGCATCCCTGCGCTTAGCTTGGTGATAAACACAATCGAGAGGGCACCAAATCAAAAACCATATTTTAGTCCTACGCGCATTCCTTTTACTCAGAAACCGGCGATGGAGCATCCATTTTTATCCCAGCTTTCAACGTTCAATCGGGAAAGGCATATTCCAGGGCCATTTGTTATACTCGTCAACTGTAAATTTATCAGGCATACAGGTCGTTGGCGGTTGTTCGAGCGAAACAGCGGTTGATAAACTCAGCGATACGTAAACCCGCTAGCGCGTTGCATTTAAACAATAGCCCGTGATAAAACCTTTCTGAGCTTGATAAACCGCTTTTTGGGTGGAGCGATGTCAACAAAAACCCGCTTTTGCATGATCGTCTTTCACCACGTAATCTTTACCTGCAGAGAGCAAGACAGGGTGAAAGGCAATGGCAGCAGCATCTTCTTACGATACGCTTTCCTGCTTTCAGCAACCAAAGATAGTGCATCAATTTCTCTAGTAATTTAGCGTCCGGTGTCGTACGCCTTTTGCTGTTCACTCATGTGTCAACACCTTCGACTTGATATAACCAAGCACCGTAGATGCTTTGAAAAGTCGGGCCGCCAACGCAATTCCCGGTCTTTGCAAAAGGACACATAACTTAATGGTAAACGCAGGATAAGAAGTGCCATAGCAGTAAATAGGGGCGCAAAGTCGTGACACCACGCCGAAACAACTACGCCGCACTGTTAGCCACCACAAAGATGTCTAACAATCTCCAGCACCGCCTGTCATGGAGGTATTTTTACGAAAGTTAATCCAGCGTACATAGTCCATAAAATGGAAACAGGCGGTTGCAGGCGCCCCAGTCCACGCATATCAAAGCCAAAAGATGTTGTGAAAATGAGCACCGTTCGTTCTCGCAAAAGGCTTGCAAACGTCCCGAATGTTCGAGCCCGCGATGCAATATCACAATGGTCTTCTGTGAAGGGTTGTAATTCCACACCCTATATATATCCTGCGTTGTCAAAACTCTTAAATGTTCGTTTCCATTTTTATTCTGCAAAGTCACTTATCATTAACAGCACTGTTTCACCTATTCGGCGACCTGAAAACGGCTCATTGCACAATGAATATATAGTTTTCGAGGGCACTCATCGTAGCTTTTCATCTTCTAAAACCATATTTGCATCGCTCCTCACAGGCTTTGGGGGATAGTGGCAGATCCAAAAAGAGAGGATAGCAATGGTAAATCTGCCGATGCGCGAAAGCAGGCGTTTTCGGTAGTCGGCTGAAAGGTCGAACACCGAAATCTCCCAACAGGGCGAATTTCCGGCGCAGAACGGGCATGAGCAAAGCCTCAACAGATCTGGGTGCAATTTCACAGGAGCCTGACGAAGCACAGCCACAATAGGCGATGCACACTGCGCATAGGGATGAAAAAGAACTAGCAAAACCGGATGCAACTGGTCGTCTTTAAGAAAATGTCGATTAGAGTTAGTAAGCACGGCCCAATAAAAGAAGCGAGTATGTCACATAACAAAAATACTTCCTAAAACCGAATGTTCGATGGCAAACAACGCCGCGCGCCCACAGCAGCAACAAAAAGTAAACCTTTGCTATTTGTTGCGTGCCTTTTTACGGCAAGACATCCATAACGTCAGAGAAACCTGCCGCCAAGCCGGTAGCAACATCGATGAAAATGGTGCTGATACATATCGAAAAGGGTGACAGCTTACAACTCAACCACATTTCAGTAAGTTTCGAACCTGCTATTTCGCACCCACTCCAGTGAGGCAACCTTATGTGAAAGACGGCCTGATTTCAGATACGCATGACGACGGAAAAATGGAAAATAGGGCTGTCGACGTGACTTTGTTTTAACGGAAAGATATTAACAAATTCCGATAAAACGGTTATCAAAATGAGTGCGTTTACTTAATGTCGACAGTTGACGAAAGGTATTACAAAGGAAGAAAACCATAAAAAACACTATCATAGAAAACAGATGGTAAAAGGTACAGACGCGTTTTTCAAACGGAGCAAAGCGAAGGCACCTTTACGATGCTGCATGCAGCAAAAGTATAAACAGCATGAATAACCCGCAACAAATATGCCAGGGCGATGGGTGATCGCTGCAGGCGATTTGATCTATAGCCCGCACCGCTGCATCAAACTGGTAAGCGCCACCGCCGGCGCAGTTTTGTCGTATTTTGAGAATCTATACCGTCTTTTCGGTGCATAGCCGATAACAAACAAGGGTGCGAAAGAAAAGAGGTGGCGCACTGGGCGAACACCACCTCAGCCAGCCGATATACTTTTGTCATTGTTTCGACAGCCCGATTTAGAGTATGCAGAACGGACATTTGGAAAGGTCATTACGGTATATCTCTCCAATCGAGCGTGTCTATGTAGCGGAACAAGTGTTGTAACCGTTATTTGATAGTCGACAAACTTCGCTGGCGCGATCATCATCGGCTATCAAAGCCTTTTGGCACTTTAGCATACGCTTCAGGCACGGATAATGCAGCAATCCTGCCACCGAAGCAATCACTACCAAATGTCCGCCGGATGCTTTCATCGTTTTCGTGCCATCGCATCGGATTCAATGCACCTAGCGATACTAACTTCAACATTTCGAAGTCTGCTCAAATCCACTCTTCAGTAACGCCGTTACGGCAATATCCAGCAACAACAATCATCATGTCCAAAACCCTTATCGGCGCAAAACACTTCTACGGCAGCGGTTATATGCGTCCTTATCACGCACATCCAGCTGGTGGGCAGCAACAGCTTTGTTAACCTCGTCGTCCGATCGGCCCGTGCCGTATTTCGGTCCGCTAACAATCAACCCGATGACCTTCGGCAACATAAAAACGCGCCAAACAGCCGAAGCTGATTCGATAAACCCGCCCGCAATAAAGATATGTCATACCTGTTTGTTTTTAAAATGCAAACCCCTCTATCGCATCCGATTGCCATTGAAGTCCATATCTTCTAGCAAACTGCGCATGGGTTTTGGGCAGTTTAGCCCTCACGGGTTTCGCAAGATTGATGTTTTTCTCGATCGTAATGGCGCGGTTCATGCCGGCCGTGTCTCACCTCGCAGTTCACCAGTGCGTCATCTGCTACTCATGTTTCCATGATATCCAAAATACGGCTCTAAGTGCCTCGTCGATGGTGCCGAAGCCCTTTCTTCTCGAAAATCTGTTCGCCAAGTTGTTCAGCCAGTTCTATGGGCATCAAATCAACAATTCCGCCCGCAAAATAGGCGCCGTTGTAATGTACGGGCGGAATGTAGAACATGTCCTGCAGCAGGTATGCGAGGTAGGGAACATCTTGAAACAGCTCAACTTGCGAGTCGATGGCACTACCCTCAGCTTAAAGTCAGCACAGCCGGCAAACTCGATGTTTCTAGCTGTCTCGGCATCGGTAAAAAGCACCTTCCGATAAAGTTTTCTTCCGTTTCTTTCTTTAGCGATGTCAGCCCTGTCAAACAACAATCGGGCACCTACTACGATGGTGGGAAGGGTTGATCGAACAGCCAACGAGGGCAAAAGCGGGCGTATGTCGGTGGGCATATCTACGATAAACTTATCGAAAAATATTTTCGACATAAGGTGCATATAGCATGTTTCGCACCCGTTGCCGACAATAGAGACCTATCTTATACAGCATTTTAAACCGTGTCATTCGGGTGTTTTGCACAAAGCATATGAGTTCTTCCGACTGTATGAAGGCCTTTTCGCCTCGTCGGCAGCAAACGAGTTGATGATGTTGGCACGATACTGCCACCGCAAGCGGCAATCAGCAGGTCGGGCTTTACACCATAATGTTGCATCGCCGCATACATGCCGAGATACAAAGCATAACGCGTACCACCGCCAGAAAAAACCGCAACCGTTGGATAAGGTTTCTTTTTCACCCACTGCTTATCTATATCGCCGGTCACTCGGGCGTTTGCGAACTTCCAGCCACTTTTAACGTCTCTTTATCCTAATCCAGTGCCAGACTACAAAGCAACAAATCGATAACCCCAAAGATGTAAACGGAATATCCTGAAAGGTTTATACCAAACAAACAGACCACCCCGTGAGGAGAACGAAAGCGCGTCGCTCTTTCCCATCGGGCCATCATACCGTCGTTCTGCCGACAGCACCTGCCCATCACTCCTGCGTATTCATTAATAATGTTGAGACCACCACAATAAAATAAAGGCTTTTCGATGATGCTTCAACAGCGGAAATAAATGGTGTCCGAAACGACATCACCCAGTTCGTTTAACAGCCTCCTTTTCGGTTATTTTGATTGTAACGGCGAGCCATCATTCCGTCTCAAGGCATTCAGGGCCATCGTATCAGCAGTCCCACAGGCAGGCAGAGTGTAGAGCCACGCACCCACATCGCCCGCAAGCCAAAACAAATGCCGATGACAAGTGAGAGGACACAAGCCCACAAGTGATTTGGTCGCGGTAACTTTGTGCACGATGCAACAACTCTCAAAATAGGCGTTAACACCCGTTGAAACTGCGGTTTGATGGAATAGACAGATATCATGAGTACTTTGTTTTACATGAACATAAGTTTATATCGTTAACGCTTAATGCAGAGCTCCACAGGGCGCGATTGGTTTTTGTTCGGGCGACACGGCATCTCAAACCAAAAAGCTGTATTATGGCAGTAAAGCGTAATAATACTTTTTAGATGCGCAACAAATGCTGTAAAAACTTGTTAGTGCCGTTGCTAATACTGCGCAAATTCCGATAAGAGGTGTATGCTCTTGCAACCGCTCGCACCGGCCGCCGTAAGCGTACGTACTTTCACCGTTTTGCTGCCCATACACATGTGAAACGCACAGTCGTTTTGTCTAGTTTTTAGTCAGAATTTTAACATTATGAGTGCCCACTTTTTCCCGCAAGCGCAAAGCCGGCGCAAAAATCGATTCTCGCGAAGGTTTGTTTTGATGCAAAAGGAGGCTAGTATGTGAATGCAGCAAATGAATTTTATTAAAAACACCACCACTTGCACCAACTTTCGTGCGTTTTGGTGCTAAACGCAGTACAATATGCCGCTAAACGCAGTGCGTGTTGGTGCTAAACGTAGTGTGTTTTGATGCTAAATGCAATGCGTTTTGGTACTAAATGCAAGGTAAAAGGTACAAAACTCAATACAAAATGCAGTTAACATACAACCTAATACGCATAAACATACAACGAAATGAGATGAATAGCCCTTCTAACCATGTGTTTTATGGTTGATAGGGCAAAATACCCATTAAAAAGTGGAGTTTTAGGGTAAAATGTAGTGGGTCTAATGAACATTACGAGTTGGCAAACTCATTCTAGAAAGGCTAAATGGTGCAAAAACGCAGGGTTTGTTCTTTGATAGACAAGTTCCATGAGTAAAATGGTAGAAAATGTGGCTATTTGCCTCACTTTTTTGACTCTATCTTTTTCGCTAGAACGGCGCGAAAAATTAGAGTAGTTTGTAAAACAAAAAGTAGCTATTTAAGGTTTTGAGTGGTTGTGCAGCACACCTCTCCCAACAGGGGAAAGGAGAGGATTGCTTATACCGAACGGACGTATGAATTAATAAACTCGCCCATTGGCAAACTGGCTTACTTGCCAGTTCGCCAATGGTTGACTAAACTATAAAAGGGTAGCTAGGAGAAAGGGTGGCATCGGCAACTTTGCACCCTTTCTACCCTTTCAATTTTTCAGGTTTAAGCTGAGCCTAAACGCAACATGTAGTTAGGCCAACAATCGCTTAACGATGGCCGAGATGGTGCCGCCATCGGCCAAGCCAGCCATTTGTTTGGCTAGCCATGCCCATCACGCGCCCCATATCCTTCATTGTGGTAGCACCCGTTTGTGCGATGATTTCTTTCACCTTCGCCTCAATTTCGGCCTCCGATAGAGCGGCAGCAGTATTCTTCAATCACCTTTACTTGTGCCAATTCGGCATCGGCAAGGTCTTGGCGAGCCTGTTGAACGAAGGTTGCGCAGATTCTTTACCCCTGCTTAGCCAGCTTTGAAGTATTTTCATGGCGTCGGCGTCTCCAAGAACGTCGTTTGCGCCAGGTGCCGTCTTGGCTTCTAGAAAAACTTTCTTAATGTTGCGAAGGGTGTCAAGGCGTACCTTGTCGCGCGCTTTCATGCCTCGGTAATGTCGTTGCTTATTTGTCTCGAATAATTGAGCCATAATTTTAAATCTAATAGGTTGATGCAATTGGTGAAACGGATGGGGCAGACAGGCTGATATGCCGTAGACATTTCATATTTACCGGTTGACTACATACATCTGATGTATTCTAGTTGCCTTGCTTGCCCAACTTTTTCCGCCTATGCAAAGCTAATGGTTCCCGGGCATAGTTGTTGGCGGCTCCACCTCGTCTTGTTTCTCTTCTGCGCTGGCAGAGCTATAACCACGCATGTCTTCAAGCTTTTGTTGTGAACGTGTGGAGGTTGGCGACTCGTCGACGGCGAAAATAATATCTTCATTGTCGAGGTCGTCTGGGCGGAAGAGGCGATATTGGTATGCCTTTTGGTGCGCGCCAGGCAAACTCAGTACCATAATACGTGTCGATACGCTCGGTTCTATCCATCTGAGCTCGCGTGCGGCATTCTCGATGTCTTCAATCGACTTACGGGCAGTTCTTTCGGGTAGTGGTGATGTTCTGACGCCAAAGCCCGTGGCAAGGACAGTAACTTTCACCTTGTCGCCAAGACTCGTCGAAGGTAACCTCACTGAAAAACGAAGTCGGGGCCGAACTGTACAAAACCTGTTCACATCAAGCAATCTCTTCCATCATGAGGTTAGAACCTTGGTTGTTCTTCGCTGAACGAGATGTTGAGTAGTAGTTTCGAGTTGAACACATCGTTATCGTTGAGCAAAGGCGAGTTAAGGGCATCGTAAGGCCTGCTGAACGCGGTTTTCGCGTCGCCACAGCCCGAACTCACAGTATGGCCGACGCCACCGTCTTTCAACACCATCTTCACGTCGTTGGAAGTCGAGATTCATAGCCGTGGTAGGCTGGTTTATCTCGCGCATGTATGCGGCAACGCTTAACGTATCGTCGGCGCGCTTTGAAAAGCCCCGGATTAGGGACAGCCTGCAAACCCGGCGCAGGCAGTTCGCTGTTGACGTAAACGAGCAAAGCGTTCACGCGTTTGGCCATTTCTTTCTACGCCATCCGTTGCTTTGATTCATCTTTCTTAGACCTTCGAAACGGAGCAGAATGGTAACGATACCCACCGTGAGGATGCCCATTTCCTTTGGAAACACGAGCGATTACAGGTGCGGCTCGCGTACCCGTTCCGCCGCCTCCATTCCTGCTGTGATGAAGCGCCATCTGGTGCCACCGCTGAACATTTCTTTGATGTCGTCGATAGCTTTCGGCGGCAGCCTTGGCTTTGAGCGGTCGGTTGCCTGCTCCTAGTCCTTCTTTACTCCACTGCAGATGCATTTTCGGGCACTGGCGAATCGTCGAGGGCTTGCTGATCAGCAGTGTTGCACAGAACGAACGACACTGTGTGTGCTCCTTCTTTGAACATAGATGGTTAACGGCATTGCTGCCACCGCCGCCCACACCAACAACTTTTGATGAGGCTGTCCCCGTGTTTCGCCCATGCCAGTTCATACCCTTTGTTTATATTCTTCTCTGACATAGCGTTGTTCTTATTTTAATTGACCCGGTGAAAAAGGCTTTTAAAGGTGAAAGGCAGCAAAAGTGAAAAGCAGGCAAACGATGGCTAACGCCCACCAACTTGTCAACCGGTTAACCGGTTAACTGTAAACCAGAAAGGGCGAAAAGACGGCTGCGCGCTGATGCACTTCTGGCTTTTTAGTCGTTCTAGGGTTGCTAGCTATTCTAGGGCTTTCTAGACATTCTAGGGTTGCTAGTTGTTCCCAGGCTTTCTAGTTATCCTAGGGTTGCTGATATTCTAGGTTGGGCAGATATTCTAGGCTTCGAAGTTGTTCGAGGCTTTCAGTTATCCCAGGGTTGCTAGCCCAAAACTATTTTCACTCGCTAACCAAAAGTGCAAGCGCGCTTACACACGTTACAGCACCTCTTCTGCTTACTCCTCCTCAGCCATGCCTGCCTAATGAAACCACTCAAGTCTTTTCCACCGTTTGAACTTGGTTGGTCCTTTCTTCCTCTGGCCCGTTACTGGCCTGTTTCTTCTCGGCCTTATCCTCCTCTCCTTCTTTGTTTCTTAATTTAGACTTTATTGTTTCGCCCGTTCCTGTTGGGCTCTGGTGTGTCGCGGCATTAGGCATGTGTTCGCCTTCCGACGTAGCGCGCGTTGCAGGGCGTCCTGCTCGGCATCGGGGAAGAGATTGTTAGATATTTCCGACCTGCGCACTGAGAGAATACCCTTTGCAAGAAGACCGAGAACGGTGTTCATCGTGCCGTTTGCGCAGTGATTTCAGGATGTTTTTGAATGCAACCGAACCTCACCGTCTTGGCAAAGCGTATCTTGTTGAAGTTGGTCTTGCGCTGGAAGCGCCTCGATGTTCTCTCGAACAGTGCGCCACCGCCCGCAAGAATTAGTCCGCCAAGCAGTTTACCTTCGTACTTCTCTGGTATTTGGTATCTCACATTGGCGATAATCTCCTCCATTCTAGCCTCAACCACGTTCATGAAGGTGTCGCTTTGGATAGAGCGGTCGCCGTCGATGGCGTGTTAGCCCCTGCTATTGTCTTCTTCGGGATTGGCGCGTGGCGCCTGTAGGTGAGCTTTAACCGTTCGGCATGCTCTTCTCAATTTGCAGAGAGGCGATGTCTTTGGTGATGCTTTTGCCCCGCCCATGTATTACGGGCCAAATGGCGAAGAAGACTTTTACTCATAAAACGGCAATGGTGGTGGTTTGCGCACGCGTCTACCAGCACACATCCACTTCGTTTCTCCGAGTCGGTCAGCACGCTGTCGGCCAAGGCCAGTGGCGTAGAATAAACACATCGGCATGGCGATGCCGGCGTTAGAGAAACATTTTTGAGGTTTCGATAGTTGCTGCTGCGCCAAAGAATGTTTAAGAAGTGCCTCCAAGTGGGTGCGCGCACGCCAACTGGGTCGATTTGATATTGTTGCCTGCTTATATTCGAGGGTTATGGCCTCAATGATGTCGGCATCGGGATAGTCCATGCTGCGGTTAGCGTCCATCAGCGAGTCTACGGCGTCTTGCGACACGATGGTATCGTTAGGCACCCCCTGGTGATGACGTTCTCGATGTCTGCGTAGATTGTCCACCAACGCCGACATAGGGCGTAGCTATCTCGGCTTTGAGGGTGGTTTTGAGTTTGGACACGCTGTTGGAGACACTGCACGGTGCGGGTCGAGGTTGCACCACGCCTTTAACGCACGAAGTGGGCGTCCCTTTGCCACAGCCAAGATGGAGATGCTTCCATCTGTGTTCTTCTTCCTGCGATACCGGAATCTGAGACGAACCGATCTCGATAGCCACGACAAAAATCCTACAACACTATGCTTATTCGCTTGTTCTGTTTTCTTTCTTCTTTTGCAGATAATCTGGTTGTCGAACTCTGTTGATGTAGCTGTACTTGTTCCATCCAACCTGAGAGAGCCCATACTTATAAAACTTTTCTAGCCGAAGGAGCTTTTTCTCTACGAAGTCGGCTATCTTTTCGTTGCGTTCTTTCAGCGAACTGGCCTGCGGCAGATAACCAATGAACACAACATGCTGACCAACTCGCGGCACGAGTTCCACACCTTTGTCTGGGCAGTATGTTGATTTGCTCCACTTGGTTTTCCCACAGCTCGTTATCCATGAATAGTTTGCCAGCGGCGCGATGTAGTTTTGCGCGAAAGCCTTAGATATGCCCCTGTGGCGATGATGAGGTCGGCATTGAATAATGCGAATTGGGCATCACCTGGTTGTTGTCGTCGAGGTAATAGTCCTCGCCATTGGCGGCCTTAATGCGCACGATGGGCATCCGTTGGGTGATGCTTATGCTGACACATCCGTCTTGTGTTTTGTAACAATCTACCGTTTTCACAAAACGGACTGCGTTTGAGCATCTCTTCTATTTTCCTTGCCTGCACCGCCTGCGTACGCTGTTCAGCGGTAGAGCTGGTTACATCCAGCCTACTGCGTATGTCGTTGGCGGTGATAAAGCCGCTGGTGCTTTGCCCTTGATGTCTATCTGCACCTTTTGGCACAATGCGGCCTTTGGCATTGGGCTTGTTGAAAGCCGTGAACGCCAGCACAAGGTAGACGGCCAGCAGCGCATCTACCAGCATGGCTACAGTTTTTCCAATCACATTCATACACCCATGCCCCTCTGGCGGGGGTTAAGCCTTTTACTTTTGCCTTTACTTTCCGATATCTTTGCTACCTGCGGCGCAGCACAAGGTCGCCTGCACCGAGGAATACCAGCACATCGAAGTCGCGCTGTTGAACCAATTCCAGCACGTCGTCTTTTGGCAATCATGCTCTTTCTACGCCGGCATCGAGGTTGTCGCATATCAGTTTGCCGCTTACGCCTTCGATGGGTTCTTCTCGTGCCGCAGATGTCGCAGAGTATAACCTCGTCGAGCAGGCCAGGGCCCTGGCAAACTCCTAGAAATGCGCGTGCGCGTATAGAGGTGCGGGCTGAAACACCGCCGTTATCTTTCTGTCCTTGTACAACTGGCGTAAACTTGCGCGCTTTGCGGTATCTCGTGGGATGGTGTCATAGTCGCTAGTGAACACCGCGGGGCGTTTTAATCTCAAAATCGAACCGACGGTCTACGCTGGTAGGTTTTGATGCCGTAGCGTAGTTCTTCGGCATTGCATCCGTTGTTGTGCCATAGCCATACACTACGGCGTTCTCGATGTTGATGGGCATAGGGATGGCCCAAGGTCACATTCTGACGTTTCTGACAGGCGAAACGAAATCGAACGTAATGTTGTCGTTGTCTATCTTCACGTTCTCTGCGTGAAACCGCCCGCATCCAGTGCGTATTCGTACACCTTCACCCCAGGCTTTCACATCGGGTTTCAGCTCCACTCCCTTTTTAATGATGAGTGCGCCGCCCTCGCGAATGAGGGTGGTGAATGGCGGAAACTCTCCATATAGGCCGCTTTGGTGCCGTAGATGTCGAGGTGGTCGGGGTTTGCAGAGGTGATTACGCTCATCCACGGACGTAGCTCACGGAAGGAGCGGTCGAACCCGTCGGCCTCGATAACCACGTATTCGCTTTTGGGACCCAGATATATTGCGCTATAGTTCTTGGGATATGCTCAAGGAAGGCGTTACAGTCGGGATGACTTTTGGGCATGATGTGCGCGCACATGCACGACGTGGTTGTTTTTCCGTGCGTTCCGGCGAAACAAAGCCCTTTTTAGGGTACGGGTTACGTGCCCAACACTCGTGCGCACGCTTTGTATCTCGAACCCATTTTGTTGAAAAATATACCACCTTTTGTGGTCGTCGGGATGGCAGGCGGTGACACCACCAGGCACGACTGCGCTTTCTTTGCATGCCTGCGGTATCTCGTCTGATGTTTTCTGTAGTGCAAGAGCATCTCCCTTCTCCAACTGGTTTGTAAGCGAGTGCGAGTTTTGTCATAGCCAGCCACAACATAACCTGATGAAGTAACGGGCAATGGCACTCATGCCGATGCCGCCCGCCCCTACGAAATATACTGCTTTAATTTTCTTTATGCTCATAATGATGTTGTAAGTTTGGCAGCCATGCACTGCACCTTTGTGTCAACGGGTTTTTGGCTGCTTGTTCTTCGCCAGCAATCACCTCGTCGGCAATGATTTCTGCAGAATTGCGCAAAGCCATCTGTTTTGATGTTGGCGACTTGAACCGCGACAGGGCTTTCGGCCGTCGTTAACGGCTTCTGTGCCAGGGGATAAGCTTTTTGAACGGCCCTGCATCGCTTTACAAAGCGTCGTTGCCTGCCTGTTAACCACAGTGCCATAGCGTTCTTTTGTTTGGTGGTCTTCGGCCACATTGGGGCTTGGAACCAGTATCGCGGGCCTGCTGATAAGATGAATTCGAGATGCCGCTTGTCTCGCACGACTTAATCACCAAGTCGGCGGGCACGATAGGCGGCACCCATGTCGGCGATGAAACTGGTGGGTTTGAGCATCGGCAGCGGCGACTTATCGGCCAGTTCGGGCCTTCAACACCCCTGAAATAGTTCTCTACCCGTTTGCCAAATAACTGCACGCCACTGTCTCGCAGTTCGTCGAGATGTGCCATTACACTTTCGTTCAATGCGCACCCAGACTTCCGCCCCACGATGAGGATGGTTTTGGTGGGTTCGAGCCCGAGTCTTTCAAAGCCCTCGGCTTTTTGTCAGTTGGCTATCCAGCAGTTGTTGGCTACTGGGAAGCCTGTAAGCACGATTTTTTATCTGGGAAAGAATCGTTCCATGCCCTCATATGGGCTACGTATATCTTGCGTGCCTTCTTGAAAGCAGCTTATTTGTTACGCCAGCATACGAATTTTTGTTCTTGCTATCAGGCGAGGAATGCCCATCGCCAGCACATTGCTTAGCGTGGACCGCTGGCATATCCGCCCACGCCCACTGCCGCCATTGGCTTAGAATTGCTTTTATAATCTGCTTAGCATGCACTGACTTTTCCATATCTTAAACAGCACGGCGAAGTTCTTTAAGAGGTTCTTCCGCTGAAACCGCAGATGGGCAATCCTTGATATCGTAGCCTGCGGCCGAACGCGCTGCATCTCCATACGGCCCAACGCGCCAACAAAGAGTATCTGCGCATCTCGGCCGTTTGGCTTTTAGGGCATTGGCAATGGCCACGGCAGGAAGATATGGCACTCCAGTTGCCGCTGCTGATGATTATTCCTCAAGTTATTTTCCATTCTTTGCTTGTTTTTGTTGGTATGGGGAATACAAGAATGTATGGTTTCGCCAGTTGTTCACCTCGTGTAGCGTCTTCACTTGGTTGTCTTCCCTCCCCTATTCTGCACGTTAGACGGAGCCTGCACAGCAATCGCTTTACTGGTAGGCCTGCACAAGATGCTCGTGTCTAGTGCAAAAGTAATCTCATCGCTGCACACCACTTTTTATTTGTTTTCAGCTTTCTTTGCCGTTCGGCTTACGCTGATTATCGCGCCCATGAAAATGCAATTGATGATGGCAGAGGTGCCGCCCCTTGCTGATAAGGGGCAGCGGCTGACCCGTAACTGCACCAAACCAACGGCCACACACATGATATAAACAAGGCCTGCGTAATCAGCAAAAGGGCTAAGCTCTAGCAGAAAAAGCAGGGAAAATGGTTTTCGCAACGGCTGGCAATCTTGCCTGTTCGAAAAGCAAGAACACGTAAAGCATGGCCACGACAACGGCGCTCGATGATGCCCATCTCTTCGATTATCACGGCATAAATGAAGTCGGAGAAGGCTTGCGAAAGGAAATCGCGTTGCACGGAGCTGCCCGGACCCTTGCCCAATAACGTTGGAAGAGGCGATGGCTGTGCTGGCATGACCCGACTCAGGCGTCCTTGTCGAGGTCGAATTCTCTGGCGGAACTCCTCATTCTTCATGAATTTGTAGATGCGCGACTTCCGAGCGTCGGCCTCGATGGAACATGCGCAAACGAATCCTTTTCTTCTTTCTTCGGCTCACCCTACGTTTTCGGTTAGGCTTCTGTCTGGCGCTCAGCAGCTCGCGCGGCTTAGAAAATCAACTACAACGAGAGAGCCGCGGCCGCAAAGAGCACCACCACACCCAATATTTTGCCCAACTGCGACACCGGCACGCGCCCAAAATCATCATCATATAGACAACTAGGCAGATGAGCAGGGCCGTAGAGAGATTCTCAAACAAGATGGGACCAACGATGAAAGTGGCGGCCATGCCTATCCAACCGAGTGGCCTTGCGGTCGGCGCCGCATGCTCTGTTTGGGCAATACTAAGTATCTGCGCCACTATCAGCACGAGTGTTCCCTCACCAACTTCGGAAGGCTGGAAACTGTATGCCCGTAGGGCTAACCCAACGCTGGCGCCGTTGGTGCTTTGGTCCGCCCCAGCACCCATAAGAGCGTTAAGACCGAGAAGAGGAACAAGAAAAGGCGTTAATAACCTTGAAATAACGGCAGGGTATGTTCACCGTAAACACCATGAACACCACACGCAAGAACAATATTCCAGCAGCTTAATGATGGTGCGAGATAACTTCCGCCCTTATACGTAAGGAAGAGGATGCCGACACACCTCTACGGCACTGATGAGGCATAGGAAGAAGAATATCATCCATCATCACCTTTGTCGCCCTTGGAAGAAGCTGCCTAACGATTTGTTATGCCATTTGCTCGTGGTTTAGAGGTTTCGCACCAATGTCTTGAATTGTTCGCCCTCGATCTTCCATATTTTTAAAGAGGTCGAAACTAGCGCAACAGGGACTCAGCAGCACGGTATAACCTGCCTTAGCCATGCCGGCGCAGGCCGTTACACATTCTTTCATGCTGTGCGTGTCGGCCACGGGCATGCCCAGATGGTCGAAGTTCTGGTGCAGTTTGGTGTTGTCGGCGCCAAGATGTCTCAATGCGGCGCACTTTTTCTTTCACCAGCCCTTGATGGGCTCGTAGTCGCTGCCCTTGTCTTTGCCGCCACCAGATGAGTATCGTTAGCATTCCCATCGCTCTCAAAGCGTAACGGCAAGCGTCTACGCGTGGCTTTCGAGTCGTTGATGTAGTTTACGCCGTGCATGGTTGCTACGCGTTCCATGCGATGCTCAACGCCCGGGAAATCGCTAAGGCCTTGTTCAACCACGTCTTGCGGAATGCTGCAGGCGCGTGCGGCCAATGCCGCGGCCAACGAATTATAGAGGTTGTGTTTGCCTATGCAAAGCCGAACCGCGCTTGCGGCATGCTGAAGTCGAGCGGTGCTGCAACGTTATTCGTCCATCCGCAACGTATGCGGCTGCGTCCGTTTCGCGATTTTCTGCAAAGGGACAGACGCGCGCAGACACATCATACTTCTGCAATTCGGGTTTCACAACGGGGTCGTCGGCCCAATAGATGAAGTAGTCTTGCGGACCAAGGTTCTGCAATATGCGCATTTTAGCGTCTACATAACCCTGTATGCAGTAGTTGCAAACGGTCCAAATGGTCGGGCGTGATGTTGAGCAACACGGCGATATGCGCTCTAAAGCGGTACATGTTTTCGAGTTGAAAGCTGCTCAACCTCGATAACATACCACTCGTGTGCGCCCTCGGCCACTTGCAAAGCCAAGCTACGGCCAATGTTTCCGCCTAGCCCTACGTTGTAGCCCGCCGCCTTAAAGATGTGATAGATGAGCGAAGTGGTGGTGGTTTTGCCATTACTTCCCGTGATGCACCATTTTGGCATCGGTGTATCGGGCAGCAAACTCAATCTCACTGATGATGCCGATGCCCTTATCTCATGGCTTTCTGCACCATAGGCACTTCGCTTGGGATGCGGGACTCTCACCATACTCCTGGCGTTAAGTATTTTCGCCTCGTGTGTGTTGTCCTTCTTCCCAATCAGTGCCGTGGCTGTCGAGCATCTGCTTGTATTTGTCTTTGATGGTTCCCATGTCCGAGACAAACACGTCCAAGCCTCTTTTGTTTGGCCAACACAGCAGCTCCCACGCCACTTTCGGCCGCACCTAATATCACTATTCTGTCCATTTCTGCTTTATTTCCTTTGTTGTTTGTCGTTGCGGTGCCGGCTCGTTGCCGTTAGCCGAATGGGTCGACACCTTATTATATATAGGGAGAGGCCCTATCTCCTAGCCTATCTTATTTTAAGGGTGATGATGGTTAGAGCCGCCAAGATGATGGTTATAATCCAAAAGCGGATGGTAATCTTCGACTCGTGTACCGCCCCCTTGGGCTTTTTCAGCACTGTAACGGCAGTCGGGATCCAGCTGTTCGTCTTGCGTACGGAAGTTATCGTGTATGGGTGTGCGCTTAAATATGCGCTGCTTTACAGCCCGCCGTTTGCCCATCTTGAAATAATACACCTGCAACATCACGCTCAAGCTCTCCTACGAAGAAGATGCCGCAGAGTATGGGCAGCAGCAGTTCTTTGTGAATGATGATGGCTCCCACGGCGATAATGCCGCCAATGGTAAGCGAACCCGTATCGCCCATAAACACTTGCGCCGGGTAAGCGTTGTACCAAAGGAAACCAATGAGCGCGCCAATGAAGGCACAGAAGAACACCACTAGCTCTTGCGAACCTGGTATATACATTGATGCTTGAGGTAGGCGGCGAACTCTAAGTGCGAACTGACGTAGGCCAAAATGCCCAACACCACGCCGATAATGGCACTGTTACTCTGCACACATGCCGTCCATGCTGTCGTTGAGATTGGCTCCGTTGCTCACGGCCGTCACCACGAAAATGGTCATGCATCACGAAGAGAACCCATCCTGCCGCGGTTTTGTACTTCTGCCCATAAACGACATCACACGCGAGTAGTCTAGGTTGTGCCTCAACAAAGGGGATAGTGGTTTTAAGCGACTTGCGCGCCTCGCTGCGGTGTTTCACCACCACCTCGGTATTGTCTTTGCGTTGTAATGCCAGGTTTTCGTTCATCTTCACGTCGGGCGAAGACCACAGAACAAGGCCTACGATAAGTCCGATACCCACCCTGTCCCACAATCTTATACTTACCTTTCAGCCTCTTTGTTGTGGCGGAATATCTTAATGAAATCGTCCATTCCACCCAAAAAGCCCAACCACACGGTGGTTATCACCATCAATATGAGGTAAATGTTGCGCAACCTTCCCAGCAACAGTACGGGAACGAGTATGGCAACGATGATGATGATGCCGCCCATGCTGCGGTACGCCAATCTTCTTAACGCCGAAGGGGTCGATGCTGGCATCGCGTTGCACCCTCGGTTATTTGCTTTCGTTTGAGGGTATTTGATCAAACTCTCGCCGAACCATGCCGATATAACTAACGACAATATCATGGCCAACAGCGCCCTGAACGAGATGTATCCCCAAATGTGGGCTCCCGATATGCCAAACTGTTCTAAGAAACGGAAGAGATAATATAACATGTTTTGAGTTTATGAGATTGTGTTTATGAGGAGTTATGTCAGGAGTTAAGGAGTTAGGGAGTTAAGGAGTTAAAGCTCAAATGCTTGGTTGCAGAGTGGACGACAATCCTCATCAACTCGTTAACAGGTAAACTAACAAAGCATGCCACTCCCTCTCCCCTTGGAGAGGGCTGAAATGAGGCTTTTTGCAAAGTTCTCCTTCACCACCTCCTTATCATCGAAGTGGTGTTTAACGCCTTCTATTTCCTGATAGTCCTCGTGTCCCTTGCCTGCAACAAGCACCACATCGCCTTTTTGCGCCATCATCCACGCCGTGCGGATAGCCTCGCGGCGGTCTACGATAAAACAACCTTCATTTCGTTGTGCGCATTAAGCCCCGCAAGCATGTCGTTGATTATGGCCTGTGGGTCTTCAAAGCGAGGGTTATCGCTGGTTATTATCACTGTCAGCTCTGTTTTCACGGCCTCTACTGACCATCAACGGCGCTTTCCCTTGTCGCGATTGCCGCCTCGCGCCACACACGGTGATAACCTTTCCCTTGCCGTTCAGCACCTCGTGAATGGCATTCACACATTCTCAGGCATCGGGCGTGTGGGCATGAGTCAACGATAACCGTGTAACCTTCGGGCGAACGCAGCGGTTCAAGCCTACCGTTAACGCTGTGCAGGGGTGCTCATCACCAACAAGATGTCTTCAGGACGCTTGCCCAACATCACTGCCGTGCCGTAAACTGCCAACAGGTTGCTAACATTAAACTTGCCAATGAACTGCACACCCACCTCGGCACCGTTTATTTCGAGATACATTCCCTCGAAGTGGCACTCCAATATTTTCGCCTTGAAGTCGGCCATGCTACGCGTAGAATAGGTCTTCACCGTGGCGCGCGTGTTCTGAACCATCACCATTTCCGTTCTTATCGTCGGCATTGGTATCGGCAAACGCCTGCTTGGGCAGCATGTCGAAGAAGGCTTTTCTTGGCATGCGATAGTTCTCGAAGGTTTTATGATAGTCCAGATGGTCGCGTGTCAGGTTCGAGAACACGCCGCCGGCAAAGGTCAATCCGACAATGCGCTTTTGCGCGATGGCATGCGAACTGCACTCCATAAACACATATTCGCACCCCGCCTCCACCATCCGATGCAGCAAGGCGTTAAGCAGCAATGGGGTCGGGCGTGGTATGATCGGCGGGTACGGCCTCGTCTTCGATGTAGTTGCACACCGTGGAGAGCAGTCCGCAACGATGCCCGAACTTCCTGAACATATCGTATAATAAGGTGGCGATGGTGGTTTTGCCGTTCGTTCCCGTTACGCCCACCAGTTTCAACTTCTTCGAAGGCTCGCCGTAGAACAACGTTGCCGACGGGGCCAACGGCGTCTTCGGTGCTCTCAACCTGCACAAACGTAACGCCTTGGGGCACGCTCCGGCCGGCATCGTTTCGCACAACACGGCCACCGCACCTTGCGCCACGGCCTTGCTGATAAACGCATGTCCGTCTACCTGCGTGCCCCTACGGCCACGAAAGATGGCGGACTCACCTTTCGCGAGTCGATGTCCACACCGGTTATCTGCACTTCGGCGTTGCCCACCACGCTTAGGGGCTTCACGTTTTTAGAATACTACTGTGTCATTGTCGTTATTGTTTTGTTTCGCCAACGAAAAGAGTGCGCACATCGCATGCCTCGCGCCCCTCGCCATGGCCGTATATATTGCTTATCCTTCCAAAACCAGTTCGCACTTCATGCCCATTTTGAGCGGCGTACCTGGCTCTATGCTCTGCTGTAACCACCTTGCCGCGACCCACGAGCTCACTTTCACGCCTCGGCTTTCAACTAGATACACGGCATCCGCGCGCACCATGCCATGCACATTGGGCATTTGCGAGACCGCACAAATTGCCGTGTTCTTTTCAGCGACACGGCTTTTCCCGCCCTCGATAGCGTCGCTTCAAAATGGCTTTCGTGTTGGCATCGCCCGCTTTCCAGTCTACAAAGGTCTTTACGCCAGGTGCGACAGCACATAGTCGGCCGCGCAGAACATTGCCCGACTTCACTTCGGGATAGAGTATCGACGAGCTGTCGCGGGCATCGCGGGCATCCAGCTGATGTCTTTGGCCACGATGCCCTCGGCTATGTTCCTAAAACAGGGCCGCACATCAGTCCACCCGAAGCGGGGATGCCCCGTTTTCTGTGTCGCAGACGATGCAACTGTATCGCGGAGCATCGGCAGGGAAGTAACCGGCAAAGCTAACAGATAGTCCACGCTGCCGCTTTTATAGCCTGCCGCACCCTTAGACATTTGCGCCGTGCCCGTTTTGCCGGCCACCTGAAAGAGGTTCGAGCCGGCTTTCTTGGCCAACCCTTGGCTCACCACCTTGCGCAACACATCTTGTATCAGCTTTACCGTTCGGTTTGCATATCTGTTCGCCTAGCCCTTCATCGGCTCTGGGGAAGTCCATGATGGTAACGCCATCCTTCATCACCTCACAACAAAGCGTGGGCGCATCAGCTTTGCCGCCGTTGGCTATGGCGTTATAGAAAGCCAGCATCGAGATAGGCGGCACCTGCGTTTCGTAGCCGATGCTCATCCACGGCAGGGCCGTGTTGCTCCAATTCACCCATTGCCCGTTGGGGGCTTTCTTGGGCATGCGTATCTTTGCAGGCGACGAGCCTACGAGGGGTATTTGAAAGTCTAACCAAGCCCCAGGCGGTAAATGCCGCGCACAAACCGCTCGGGATTGTTGTGATAATATTGGTCGATTACGCGACTCACTCCGATGTTGGAGCTCACTTCGAGCGAACGCGACACCGACAGAACGCCATAACCACCGCGCCGCCAGTTGTGGTCGCGCATCTCTCGGCCATACATTGGCTCACGTTCCGCCACCCGTATTCACTGATATGCAGTGTCCACCACGCCGTCGTCTATGGCCGTCATGATGCTGGCCACCTTAAACACTCGAGCCTGGTTCTAGCAAATCGCTCACGGCATGGTTTTTCAATTCGCGGTATTCCCCGTCCTGACAGCGTTCCATGTTAACATAGCTTCACGTCGCCCGTGGCCACTTCCATCACAATCACCACGCCCACCCTTGCGCTAATCTCCTTCATCTCTTCGAGAAGCGAGCGTTCGGCCAAGTCTTGCATGCCCACGTCGATGGTGGTAACGATGTCGACTCCGTCAATTGGGGGCGTGTCCATGATGTCGAGGAACCTGTTGAGCACCTTGCGACGATGGATAATGCCGTTAGAACCACGCAGGATTGAGTCGTAAGACAGCTCCAAACCAAAAGCGCGCCGTGTCTTTTGCGCCATACATGTCGCCCACGGTGCGCCCCGCCAACGAACCGTACGGGCGTTGGCGCGCATTGAAACTTTCTTCGGTATGGAAACCGCTCTTATACTTCGACATGCTGAATACGGGCAGCATGCGCACCTCGGTATAGGTGTTATAGTCCACGCGCCTGTCCAACAACAGCCAATGCCTACTTTTGCTTGTTGCGCCTTCTTCCAAGTGTCGCCTGAAACTTGCGGCCGATTTTTCGGGGAAAATGGTGTGCAGGCCTTGGCAAATGGAGTCGAGTTTCACCTCCCACAACGAGTCGTTCTTGGCCTCGCGCAGGGCGTTGAAGTCCATATACAACTTATATTCGGGCAACGACGAGGCCATCAGTTGCTCGTCGCAGCTCAATATGTTCCCGCGCATGGGCTTAACGCTCACGCTGTCTTTCTTCTGGCGGTCGGCCACGGCCATCCAATAGTCGCGCTTAGCCATCATGATATAAAGCGTCTTGCCAATCACCGCAATGGCCACCATCGTCATCAAGATGGTGATGAAGGTGTAGCGGCATGATTTTCTTCGACTCGAACTTGCTCGATTCTTCGGGAACGTTTATTATATATGGTGGTTGGTCGGGCATGTGCAATGTTGTGTCGTTGCTTTCGCGCAGCAACCTTAGCACGTGGCTCTCCCTACTCTTCTCGGTTATTTGGCTGTTGCTCGACAGCGACTTGTACTTGGCATCTTGCAATTCTTTTGTCAGCTGGTCTATCTCGATGAGATATCTGCTTGGCAGCCATACCCTGTTGGCGATATACACAAAGATGAAAGCCGTGATAAGCAGCAACAACCATATCTGCTTTGCGTATGGTTGAGGGTGTTGAGGATGTCGCCACCAATGATTTTCATGAAGGTGAGGTTCGATGTCAATGGCGCATCGCCTCGGTGGCTTGTTCCATAATGGCCTCTTTCAGCGTGGGCAGCTCGTCGGCCGTGGCCTCTTTTCGTCTCGGCCTCATCCTCGTTTGTGCTCCCGCGCTCGGCTGCTTTGTCTTCGTTTGGGCGTTTTCTCGCCTTTCGCGACCGCTTTCTAGCGGCCTCGCCTCTCGCTTGGCTATGTTCTTCAATGTCTCCCACGGGGTCTGGACCCTCGTTCGGCTGCTCCGACAGTAAACCGAAGGTCGGGTTCGCCCGCGTTCATGTCTCCTTTATCTTTCATCTCTTTTTTCTGCAATTCTAAGTTTTGTACTTCGGCTCCGCGGGTTGCGCAGTTGTTCATCGTCTGTGGGCACAATCACCTTTATTGTTCACCAACGCGAATGGCGTTTGCGCCCGCCCGAAGAAGTCTTGAGATGATTTTCCTTCCACATTTCCCGTCTTCATAAAGTTTTTCACCATGCGGTCTTCCAGGCTGTGGTAGGTTGATTACGCTCGGTCGCCCACCTTTTCCTAGCCATTGTGCTGCGGCATGCGGCATCTCTTTAAGGGCGTTCATTTCGTTGTTCACCTCGATGCGCAGAGCTTGGAAAAGCTTAGCCATCTCCTTTTTCGCGTTCGCGCTTAAAGAAAGGCTCCACTGTGGCCGCAAACTGCGTGTGGTTTGCACGGCAGCTTTGGCTCGTGCCTTTACAATGGCCGAGGCTGTGCGGCGCGATTGGCGTATCTCGCCATAAAGAAAAACATATCGGCCAACCTCTCTTCGTCGTAGGGTGTTCAGCACCTGCGCGGCGGTTAGGGTGGCGTTCTTGTTCATGCGCATGTCTAGTGCGCATCGAAACGGAAAGAGAACCCTCTGTTCTTGGTCGTCGAAATGGTGCGACGACACGCCCAAGTCGGCCAATATGCCGTCAACATGGTCTACGCCGAAGTAGCGCATCCAGTTGTCTAGGTATCTAAAATTGCTCCGCACAAAGGTAAACCGCTTGTCGTCGGCCAGTGGTTGTTGCCCGTCGGGAGATTCGCGGCGCGTGTTTTCTTCGGCATCTGCATCTTTGGTCGAAACTGAAAAGGCGCGCCGTACGGTCCATCTTGGAAAGTATGTGGCGCGTCATGTCCGCCACCGCCAAAGGTTACGTCTACATAAACGCCGCCTTCAACGATGTTCAGTGCCTCTACGCTCTCGGCAAGTAGCACCGGCACATGATACCCTTTTGGGCTGTAATGATGGTGTTGTCGTTGTTCATTGGTTTTCCTTCCGGCATTGCCGATGATGGCCTCAACGGCCGGTCGAAGTCGGGCAGCCACGAAAGGCTGTTGCGTATTGGCCTCGCTCCAAATCTCAATGGTGTCGCCCATGCCCAAGAAACGGATGCTGGCTTATCTGAGCCATCGCCATATAACGTTTCGGGATGAGGAAACGCCCGTTTCATCGAGCGTAACGAGTTCCACATCAGACACGAACCGCCTGAAAAAGCTGTTGGTGGGCGGCGTTCCAACGCGACAGTCGGTTGCGTAGTGCATCCATCTGTTCGTTCCAAACGCTTTCTGGGTAAAAGCACCAAACAGGGCTGGTGCAGGTCTTTGCAAAAGCACAAGACTCTCTTCGCCCGATGCTTGCAGCACTCTTGCGGAAGCGACGGGCAAGAACACCCTTCCCTTTCAAGGCGTCTGTCTTTGCTTCTGTGTTACCCAAGAACCGCATTCTTTTCTATTAGATGGAAACTACCGCCAAAGTTAATCATTTTTCCCCATCTTCCCACTTTTCTCCACAAATGTGCTAATTGCTGAAAGAAGAATTATGTTAAAAAGAGAATTTTTCAAGGCGTTACTGCCTTTCGACATTTGGGCCTGAAAGGCTAGCATTTATAGGGACATACAAGGTTAAAGGCAGCTACAACGCCCTGTATTTTTAGGATTTTTAGGTGGCAAGATTGTCCAATCAGCACTAAATACATAGCGAAGTCATCTTTACTTTCCTCCATTGTATGCCACTATGAACCTGCTTTCAACTTGTAAAAATGCACTGAGCAACCTCCAATAGACTTCTTTTCGAGGCATCGCCCCTGTGTTTATCTACTAACAATTGGTGTAGAATCTCAAGTTTTTATTGTAGTATTTGTCCAACACTTCATTCATGAAGAGAAGTATTTATCTTGATTTCTTGTGCATCACAAAAACAATAAACTACTCACAATCTATAGAAACATTAAAAAGCCAAGACAACTTCTATGTAAGTTTGCTCTACTACGAGCACCTCGTTGTCTGAACACGATTCTTTCATCATGTTCAGACAACGAGGGAAAAACATCCTAATGGGTAGTGCTGATGGCACTGCTAAAGTGACAGACTCTTGCCCGAGAAAAGAATGGGAAGTGGCGAAAAACACGCCCTGATAGTTCCCCTCTCGGTCCTCTAAAAGTGGGTTTTCTCACCATGCCGATGTTCGAGCAAGCTCAACACTAATCACTTGGCTTAATGAAAGCGTTCTTTCTCGTTCCTCGAAAAGTGCGTTTTCTCGCCATGACGACGTCCGATCAAGCTCGGCATTGTTCGTTTGGCTTAACGAAAACTTTCAATTAATTACAACCGCTTGACTTCTTGGTCGGCATCGCTGTGACTGTGGGATTTGTAGTCCTTACTGTTCGGCTTGTATCGCAGGTTATTGAGACAGCCCTGAAGTCGTATCGGTTTAGCAGGCGCATCTACCATCTGGTCGTTGTAGATGTCGTTGCGGTCTTTTTGCTGTCGAAGATGATTGACCTGAGCTGCACACTCAGGCGGTCGTGGCACAGTGTCTTGACGGCGTTGAAGTTAACCGACCACATGTCGCGGCTGAGATGCACGTTTCGGTAGTCGCCCTGGCTCTGATAGTCAGCAGTGAGGAAGAGTGACAGCGTGCGGCCCTATCTGGAAGTTGTTGGACAGTTTGACAACCCAGATGGGACTGCTCAAGTTAGTACCGCCCGTGCCTGTTGTCAAGTGCAGGAACCGCTTGTTCATCACCGCCGTAAGTTGGGGTGTCCACGCGCCAAATCCCTTTGACACGACCACTGCCAGCCGCATCTGCTTAACCGACGGCAGGTTGCGGTGAGACATTATCGACACTGCACTGCAGCGTTGCCGACTGCGTGCCCCAGTTGATGATGGCGTTGCGTGTGTCAGAATAACCAAACTGGAACTGAACTATCCGCCACACGCCTTGCAGCGTCAATTCATGTACGTACTCTGGTCGCAGTAGCGGGTTGCCCATCTGCCAAGCGTGGCGGCTACCGTAGAGCACGTTCTTGCTTAATTGGCGATATGTGGACGGTTGACTTCTGTGGGTAAAGCAATTGAGCCTGTAATTGTCCGATGCGGATGCCCCACGAGAGGTTAGGATAGACCTTGGTGACAGACTGGCTTACATCGGCCTCGCCATTGCCGGGATGGAAGGTGAACTGTGAATGCTCTGCGCGAATACCGAGACCGAAGAGTCCCACACTGGTCAGCACGGAGTAATCGGCAAAAAGCCGCGCGCTGCGTTTCCTCAGAAGACTCTGCGATGTGGGGCATATCGTCAGGGTGCTGGTGTAGTCGTCGTTGCGCCGAGTGTTGACATACTCTACCCCACTGTTGCGTCGCCACGCCATGGTTTGTGTCCAACTGAAGCACGCAGCGACAGCAGTTTATTGCTAACATGGCTGACAGCCGAGAACGAGCGGCTGCGGTATGCCCAGCTTGCCTCGTCATATACATTGTCTGTTCGAGTCGTACTATGGAGGTAATCGAGGGTCTGTATTGATTTTAAAATTACCGACGGTTCCAGAATAATAGATGTTAAACAAGTGGCTCGGGTTTCTGTGCCCACGCTCCTGCCCGTCGGTGTGCAGTAGATCATATGGTTGGCCGTCTGCAGATATTCTGTTGACAGAACTCAAATCCATGCGGTTGCGGTGTCGAGGTCAACATGTGAGCGTCCACCGACATACGACTGTCCAGCAATATGGTAATCTAGAGCCAACCGTGTTCTCTACAGGTTTTGCTACTGTGCTCTTGCTCATTGCTGACTTCATTCCACAGTGTGTCAACATGGACTGTTTGGGTGAGGTCTTTTCCATTTCAGGTAGTTGTCCGACCTGTATTCAAAGTTGTCGTACACCGTCACCGCCGCGCGCTGTGGCGTCAAGATTAATCTGCTCTATCGCGCTAGTGTTGCGGTTTTTGGTACCATGTCGAGCGGGCATCAACGCCAGCCCTTGATCAACATTGGTATGGTTGTCACCCGAACCACAGCCTTGATAGCGGCATCGTATTCAGGACCAGGATTTGTAACCACCTCCAAACTCTTGATGGCGTCAGACGAGATATGGTCGAGTTCCGATAAATTGTATATTCGGTGGCCGTCAACAAAGAACACGGCCTCGTCCTCTGCCCATCATCGTACCCACTTTCCGTCTTTCTCATGGGTGGCATCACAGCCAACACATCCTCGATGTTTCCAGCGTGCGCGAGAACCGTGCCGCGGATGACGCAGCGAAAGCCGTCACGGGTCAGCTGCGACACAGGGCGTGAAGCCTTCACCCTCACCTCCGTCTAACTGATGCTGTACCTCGCGGAGAACGATGGACACTGGAGTCGCCACTGCCCGGCCTGACGATGGCGGTCTCATATCCTGAACACGACACTGCAATCATCCATTCGCCCTGCGGTCGTGGCATGATGAAACGGCCTTGGTATCGCTCACCTCGCCGCAAATGTAGGTGGAATCGGGACTGCTGAGCATCACAACAGTCGCTCCTACTATAGCCTGTGTGACGGGTCATACACATGTCGAGTCACCTTCTCTTCGCCACGATGGCCATCGACCATGAAGCAGCTAAAAATGATGAGTTAAATTTTTACCATCTGATTAAACTAATTAATTGCATCATGTAAATTATTTACCAAGACAAGTTTTTGTTCCGTATGTCAATAGCAGGATTTGCTTCAACTATATCAATCCCTAAAATCTGAGCGCCACCAAGCACATCTGCCAAAAAAGTAAACGTGCTATCATAATCACCGCCGTTGGGAAGAATATTAGCTGTCCCAGGTGCCAATGACGGATCAAAGAAGTCAATGTCAAAGGGTTGTATAGACTGGCATGTTGCAGCCTCTATCTTTTTCCTGATATCCCTTAATTCCGCAGCATAAACCCTGTGAGAACTCAAGTGTCTGAGAAACAAAGCTCTCAAAGCACTTGGATATGTCAGAAATTTCACCTATCTTAGTGCTGCAAACAAATAAAATATCTGACATGACAAAGGTAGCAATTAAAAACGAGAATATCACTTCCTTCGATGGAATTTATCACATTATGGACGTTTTCACAAGGTTGGGCTTTGAAAAACTTACCGAATCTGTGTTAGGGCAAACGTGGAAGCAGTGGCAAAGCATTCAGCCATGGAAGCATTCTGGGCTCTCTTTTCTTTAGCTACCTTTGTGGTGGAGAATGCCTTGAGGGACATCAATGCGCTTATAGGGCAGTTCAGGCAGAGACCTGACACGCTGTTACCAGTGCCGACACCGTGGGGCGCGGACTGAGAGGAGCTGCCGAAATGCTGCGGAATTAAAGGTTCAGCTGTTCCCGGGTCGGGAACGCCTGATTTTGGTTTCGCTGTCGCTTCATGGTTGTTGGGCGCTGCAAAGATAAAGGCTTTTTGCAGGTTAAGCCATCAAAACTCATAAATTCATGCTTTTTACCTAATATTAGGTATTGTGAGGCCATTTTCTCGTGTTACTTTTTGCAGCCGAAAACATTACCGATTAAAAAGATTGTGATGAATATGAAACCTTTCAAATCCATAGCATGCCTTGCGCTGCTCATGCCGCTACGCAGATGCCGGCGCAACGCCATTTGCAAGACTCCACTTTTCAGCTTCACGAGTGGTGATTAGCACCACGCATACTGGCGCAGCAAACGAAATGCCGCCGCTTCGGTGACCATCATCGACCATCAACAGCTCAAGCCGTGAGCAAAGTGCGCGCCCCGACATGTCGACACTTTTTGGGATTGCTTGCGCCGGGAATGGCACTCTCGAGCAACACAACCAGCTCGCGTTCGCAAACATTGCGCGGCCGAAGCGCACTGGTTCTCATCGATGGTATTCCGCAATCCACCCCACTGCGCTCCACTGACCGCGAGCCATACGCACCATCGATGGGCGGCCATCGACCATATTGAAATCGTAAAAGGGTCGACGGCACTCTATGGAAACGGTGCCATTGGTGGGCTCATCAACATCATCACGAAGAAAGATTCGAGTGCAAAAACACTGGCAGGGCAAACCGCTATCGCCGGTTCAACCTACAACTTTTTCAGCCAAAGTAAGGGGCAAGGCTATCGGCTTAACCAGCAACTTTATGGCAAACTACATAACTTTGACTATTTGGTGAGCGGTACTTTTGGCCGCACTGGCAACAGCATTGACGGCGATGGACAGTTCATTTCGCCGCGCTATGGCCTTGAGATACCTCACCAGCATGCCTTAGTGGCGCTCGGTTATCAGCTTTCGCCTAAGAATCGCCTGGAACTGATCGTACAATTTCTATCGCAGGTTGCAGAGACACGCCGCTCATTCCCAAAGGTGGAAAATACCTCGAAAGCCCAGCTATCGGCATCATTGGCAACCGCGATCCGCAGGCTGTTGACGAGGGAACGCGCTACAATCACAACGGCTATTTGAAATTTACTTCAAAGCAAATTTTCGCACATACCGATTTAGAAGCATCCGTTTTGGGTCGAGTCTCTACACCATCTTCGATTTCCGACGCGCCAATCCCACCCAACCGCGCTGGGAGAAACCAGTGGACAGTCGGCCATCAAAGACCGCTAGTTGGGGCTTTCGTGCACAGTTCAACACGCATTTGGTGTTCTCGAGCAGGCGTTCACCCACATTCTTTATGGCTACGATTACTTGTTTCTAACAAAACAGCCCAGCCGCTTGTCGACGGACGTTATTGGATGCCTTGGCTCACAAGCAACACATGCGCCCTTCATTCAAACAAAACAACGCTTTTTCAGTGGCTCAACGTGAAAATAGGTGCACGCTATGACGCCATCAACGTGCATGTGCCCGACTATCAAGTGCTGCGCAATCGTCTCTCCGACCCTTTGATTGGCGTGAAAGGCGGGCATCTCAGCTACAACAATCTCGTTCAACGCGGGGTTGTCGTTCAACAAACTACGCATTTCAGCCCTTCGTGGCCTATTCGCAAGGCTTCTCTATCTTTGATTTAGGCCGCACCCTGCGCCGGGCCAAAGGCCGATAGTGCTGGCATCATCGCCACAGAACCGGTTAAAACCAACAACTATGAATTGGGCGTTTTGATTCGGTTCCGTGCAGTTGGTTGCAACTCAATGCCTCGTTCTTCTACACCTATGCCAAGCTCGGCAACGACCTGAAAAATCGACCATGGCTTTTGGGTTTGTCAATCGAAGTCCGCAGAAAGTGTATGGCATGGGTTGGATGCCGATGCACAAATCTGCCCAATCTCAAAGCCGGAGCCAACTTTTCATGGTTTGAAGGAAAACTCAAATCAACGGAACCAGCTGGAATCAATACATGTCCAACGTGTCTGTCAGCCGCAAAGTTCAGCATGTATGCGCAATATCAGCCCATCAAGCTACCTACCTGTTGCAATTACAATATCTGCACACAGGCAAACGCCACCGCTTTTCCCCGATGCTGCGGGCAACTATGCAGAGGGGCGAGGGCATTTGGCTAATCGCATCAATCTGCTCAATCTCACGGCGGGTGTCGACGTGAAGACAATGGAACTTCACGTTAGGCGTTTCCAATCTTTTTGAACTACACCTACTACACACCTCCTCAATGCTCATGGCACGCAACGCCGAATATGCACATGCCGACGGGCGTAACATCACGTTTACGCCACCTTTAAATATTAAGTAGACCCGTTGGCGGAATGAATTTAGTGCGTATTTAATTCTTCCGATGGGTTTGTTAAGTAACTGTTCAAAATTAAGCGAGCATGTTTGAAGTTTATACGCAAACCTTTTTCCTATATCCGCCAAAAGCTCTATTGGTTGTATAGAACAGCATGTCAGAAGTTATATAATCCTGTGGTCTCATCCGCACTTGCTTTGAGTATGCGCCACAGTGTCTCGGCAATGTTCAACTGTGGCGAGTATGGTGGCAGAATAGAAAGGAAGAGTCCCTTTGTTTCCCATATAGGGACGAAGTTCCCTGATTTTTTCTTGTTTCGATGGACAGAGGCATTGTCGAGGGGCGACAAATCTATCCATCTTCAGATTGAACGAGAGATTTCATCAAAGAAACTGACAATCTTGTCTGCTGTCATTTTTCTCGGATGTTGTGAAACCGCTTGTAGCGGTTTGTCTCTATCTATCATTCCAAAAATATTGAGACGTGCCACTCTTTGGGAGGGATGTAAACATCTTCCCTCGCAGTTGCCAGCCGTAAGGGACATATCCTTCTGTGCAAGTGTGGCTTTCGTCGGCATAATAGAGCCTGATGCGTCCTTCATACGCTTGTCTCTCAAGTTCTTGCAACTTCTCGACCTTGTATTCATAGAGTTGCGGCGAGGGGACTCCCCTTGGGCGTTTTCTTGTTCGCGCTTATATCTTGCGCCAATGCTGATAAAAACGTTTGAACGTTGCGTCGCTTACCGCTTTGCCTGAGGATTGCTCCATGCTGCTCTGGCTTTGCTCACACTCTGCCTGTCTTGCTCTATTGCACGGCGTACCGCCTCTTCGTCTGAACAGTCCATAATAGGTTTCCGACCCCGTCCGGAACGAGTCTTCAACCCCGCTATGCCTTCCGACTTGAAACGCTTTACGCAGGCGTTTACGCTTACATGGCTCATTTCCGTTTGCGCACCTATGGCTACTGATGACAGACCTTCCGACTTCAGTAATACTGCACGACAACGCATACGGAAAGCAATGTTTCTCACAAAGCGAAATCCTCTATCGAGTGCCGAGACGCTCTGTCTCGGCTAACCCCAATACTTTTTGGTTTCTCATAACTCAAAGTAGAACGGAAAATTACATATATTTATTTTGTGTAAATTAATTTTGTTCACTTACTTATAACCTTGAAAATGTGCTTGATAAAATAGATGTCTACATGTTTAAAACGATTTTAAAACAAATACTCTGGCAACAGGAATAAAAGCAGCTCATACTCATACAGCAGGAACGACTATGACTTACGATGCACCATCTGTAATTTTGAATGACTTTTAAACATATTAAGTTTATCATTACTACTATTGAGCATGAGGTGCAATCTACTCGTTAAATACAATGAAGTAATCTGAGACTTTCAAGACAATTAAGGACGGCAAATTTACCGAAGAGTAAAATTTTGAATAACAAACTCATTGGCGGAATTAATTAAGCGTGTACTATTAATTCCGCCAACAGATAAACCACGAACTTATTAACTTCGCAACTAACGATACCGACACGCGCAAACTGCAAAGTCATTAACTTAACAACTCATTAACTTGTTCCTTACCCACTATCTAATGATAAAAAGGCTGGGTAGCCCAACCGCCTTGGCATACTTATAAAGGTGGGATAATCCAACACATTTGCTTTATGTTCGTAGCAGCAATACGCAACTG
>BNJV01002448.1_pt1 | contig 39304 bp, 52 predicted proteins | sample 8540591 | NCBI WGS metagenome assembly BNJV01 (sample SAMD00202457, study PRJDB9452) | human saliva metagenome | host: Homo sapiens
TCCGGTGCTAAAAAGAGCCTTATGCGAATGAAGACTCTTTTGACGACACGCCATCCACAATAGTTCTATGAATCGACATAACCTTTGAGTATAATAAAGACTGGCTGGAGAATAAGATTGAGAGATAATTTATATGATTTGTTTTCTTATTGAAGAAGCAGTTAAGTTTATCTTTGATATTACTATCCTATGGGGGTTTTTTGGTATCTTAGCGGTAAAGGCTTCACTTTAAATAAACTTGAAAAATTTATTCCATTCGATAACGATGTAGAGAATAATAAATCAGGATTCAAAAAGTATGCTCATATAAATTATCTGAAATACGTTTTTAGACTTATATTTGTTGGTCTAGTCTCGGCCTTCATTATTCCGATCCTAACTGGAACATGGTTCCATAATTGGCCTAATATCTTTGAGATGATGCAGGCCTTAGAACTGCAATACTCACAGCAACAGGTGGAGTAGTGGTTCTTTGACATTTATTGAAACGCGTAGAAAGAATATTGATGACGCTTTCAGGACCGAAAGTTAAAGGGATTAGAGCTTTAGGTAGTGAGAAAACTCTCGTTCTCGTTTGATAGGTTTTGACATGCTTTTCGGTTTTGATAGATGAGAAAAATCAATGAAGGTGACAAACAAGAGGCCTGCAGCAAATACTGAATCATATATGTAATAATATCTCTGTATCCAGTAAGGAAAACAAAGATAAAAATATTTCTCGTGCCAATAATCATATGGTAGAGAGCATCCGGGAGGCATTACCATAAGGAGGACAAATATACAAAGGTTTCTTGGTCTGATTTAAGTCTTGAATTTTTGGTTGTGATTTTAAAAATTAATACAACATTTGAGCGGATGGAAGTGAAGCATAAGTTTATTTTTAGAAACTGCCGATTTGACATAATGCGATCTCCAAGGCTCTAAAATTAACGAACTGCATTTTTATTGATTGTGAATTTGGCCATTTTATGAGCTCTGAACCTCAGGAGACAGTACTTGATCTATCCTAGTTAATATAGAAAAATATACTTGAAAACAACCAGGTGCAAGAATAAACATGGACTCCCAGCAAAAGCTGATCAAATAAGTATTGATATATATATAACTCGTTTGAAGAATGGAAAGGTGCGCAGAAAGATGACAGTGCTCTAGTCTAAAGTGAAATACTTAGGAACAGTGAGTTATTTAATAAAGAATTTTATGATTGTATTTATAAAGCAATAATCGATAATTGGTCTAAATCTAAAGATTCTGATAGCGCTTCTCGCGAGAGAATAATGGTATAGGTAACCACGGTTCTAGTACTGAACTTCTTTCTGTCAGATGATAAAATACAGATAGCTCAGATAAACCTGCCTCTAAAGGCCCAGTACAAGTACCACACCGAGATTCTAAAAAGTCATTTCTCAAAAAAACGCCCACAAAGGGGAAACAGGAAGAGATTGTCTCGCCCAGTTGAACCACAGCAGTTGAGGAGTAATGCTCAAAGTCCGGAAAATGTAAATCATAGTGCGTTTGGGTTATCTTTAGAAAATACATCAAATAAGAAAAATGGAGAAGTAGGACAGTCCAACTCTTCTCGTCAACCTGCTCCTCGTGCTCGTCCCGCACCTCGCCAACGATGAAGATAGCGAGCCACCTGTGGCACTAATAACTGGGGGTAGTTTATAGATGTTACGCAGAAGTACCAGCTTCAGCGAGTAGGTGCCGCGTCAGCTTACGCGTTCTTTGCCGCCGCATCCGCGCATCCAGGCTACTAGGATGCGCACAAGGGCAGCCGCTACAGTCGCCGCGCGCCGGGAGGATAACCACGTGGATATTAAAGACTGGATGGCGCCTATGGTCACGCTCGCCATCGGCGCCAGTACCATTTTTCATCTCCTATAAAAACTACCAATCACAAACCCAAGCCAAACCCTCGGAACTTGCCCGCCTAGAGCTGTGGAGCAAATTGCTTGCGGAAGCGGGAATCGACATTGGCGACCCTGCCGCCCGAGGATGAACTTACCGCCGAACAGCGCGAGATCCTTGAAAATTACCGGGTTTTCCTCAAGCGTGCATCGCTCGAATCGAAGCTGCGTAAGGTCGGTATCGAGAATAACCGCCTATTCAACCTGTTGATGAAACGCGCGCATTCTCCCGTAAAGCCTACCCCCATCGGGTTTGGGCGATTCCATTATTTACTATCGTCTTATTCTGTGGCTTTTCGCATTTATTTGGATTCCGATAGCCACCATTTTCTTGGGTATTCCGGTGCTGATCTCGTTCGGTGCGTATTTGTACCGCATGTTTATAACCCGCAGCGCCGATAACTATGTGGACTATTCAATTCCGGTTGGCTCGCTCGTCATTATCATTATTGGGCTTCTCGCCGTTGGCGGGCTCTGGTACCTACAAAACAAGATTCGTTCGGCGATTATCGCCAATAACGTGTATTTCTATTTCTGGGACACCTACGGCGCCAAACGAGGCAGCCGCGATTCCGTGCAGGCGTACACCGAGCGGCTGACCGCGAAAACCTACTCTGACCTGCTTTTTATTGGGCAGCACGAGTTCGCGCAGCAGTTCCGCGAGAATATGTACATGGCGGGTATTCAAGAGATTGATGAATATCCGCGCGTGCTCAGCGATGTGGGCATGATTCCGCGTAACCACCAGGTAGTTGAGGCGACGGCAGACTACAACTGGCTTGACCGCATTATCAACTGGATGCGCGCCAAAATCGGCATGGAACCGAAGCCTGCACGCGTTATCTACACCCTGGAACGTAAACCGCCGAAGGGTGCGGGGGCAACTGCGACATCCGGGCTTGACGTGCAGCTTCATGAGCTCAAACCGGGCAAGAAGAAGCGTTTTAGGCGCAAGCGCAAGAAGGGTCGGGTGCTTATGCAGGCTGAACCGGCGACGGATGCGGTGCCCCTCTACACCGAGCACCCTGACGATGCGGCGAATGACGCCTCGGAGGCTGATTCCGCGGCAGCTTCGCAGCCTCAGGCGGTGAACGGCCCAACTCTGACTGACGAATTGGTTGAGGACCTCAGCACCGGGCAGATTCCGCTGGTTCAGGTTCGCAGAGAGCAGGGGCAGAAGTCGCAGAAGAATGCGGGCACCGAGGATGCTGGCTCGGCAGAAACGTATGGCGTAGACGGTGCCGCTGATGGTGCTCGTGCGGATTCCCCGAAATCGGCATCGGAAGGTTCACCTGAGTAATACGCATATCTCGGGGTGCAAAAAAGGCTCTTTATTTTAATAAAGCGTTAGAAATCTTGCTTTTATATAAATAAAGAGCCTTTTTATTATTAGATAAATTAAAAGTATTATTTTTTTGAGAATATTCAGGAGCTTCACGGAATACCCAGGCTATAAGCTTTAGGGTGAAGCCATGACTATTGATGAGAACCTTCCAAAACCTGAGCATGGAACGATCCAGGCTCAAGATGTCCATGAGATAGAGAAAGAACCTGAAACGGACTCGGCTGAGAAGCAGAATTTGTTTCCTCCTAGCCTTATAACTGCGCAGATTATAAGGACTGCTCTTGAGCTCATATTGGTAGTGCCGTTACTGCCATTGCTCTCTAATCCTCTAGGGATAATCCTTTTCTTGCCTTTTGGTTTGTATTTTGTTTTGCAGGCTGCGGCATGGTCACGGACAGAGAAAGAAACTCAGATCGCTTGGATTTTAGGAAGCAACATTTATAGCCTGATGATTGTTGCGCCTATTGGTGCTTTTTATACATGGTTCGTGATGGAGGTGACGGTTCCAAATGCCGATGTTCGACCATTATGGTGGTTTATAGGTGCCTGCGTTCTTGAAGCAATCATGAGCATTTTTATGATCGTTGCGATGAGTGTGATCAAGAAGAACTCTCCGGATGATTTTCAGGACAAGGGAGTCACTGTCTCTAAACCTCGAATATATGACGATGCTCTACACGGTTCTCAGGGAAGGGTGTACGAGTTGGTTGATGATTCAACACCTTTGAAGGAACATCGTAAAGATTTAAGCGTTGAAAATCCCCGGCAGCACGTTAACGTTAGGTCGCAAAAGAAAGATTAGGGTGAACACAATGAGCACCGATAAGAATTTTTCAACCGCTGATAATAATGATCCGCAGCCTCCCGTGGAAAAGCAAGGTGCATCGGGCAATAATCCGGAGAATGCCCATCAAGAGCCAAAATATACACAGCTGTATGGCTTAGAAGGCGCCGACGGTAAGATGTCCTTGGATCCCCAGGCGTCCCGGGGGTCTCAGGGCGCTGAGGTAAAGGAAGAGCCTCATAAACGCATATCACAACAGTTTGATATAGACCCCAACACCCGCGAGCCTCTTCTCATCGCACAGGCTATCAAGAATATTCTAATTATTATTCCTGCGCTTATCATGCTGGTTGTTTTTGTCTGTGTATTCATTAACGTTTTGGTATCTGCGCCCAGTGGATATGATGATCTTATCTTGGCGGGTATGTTTATTATTGCCGTTATTGCACTTCCTTACATGATTCACGTTATCTTGCAGGTTGTCGCGTTTATGCGGTTTAGGAAATCAGTCAAGTTTCGGTGGATACGAGGTGTCAATATTTACGGCCTTATTGTTGCCCCGATCTCCGAGGTTACCTATGTGCCGTTTATGCTAGGGCGGTTTCTTGATCCATCTTCATCTGCCGAGAGCTCTTTTACAATAGTGGGGGTTATGGTAGCCCTTTACGAAGTTATTTTGGGCATCTTAATGATTGTTGTCACGACAAATAGTATTAAAAAGACAGACAAATCTTCAGAACAAAAGCAGCATGAGGTATCCGAAGGAGCGCCTGATGAATCGCTCTAGAATCCCTTTGCCTTCGGCTGCACCTGGCGATTCCACGCCCAAAATCCCATTCCCTCTGTTGGGGGTACACGCGTAAGGTGAAGACAAGTCGTCGTTGAGACATACGCGGTGCTATGGTTGAGCTACCAACGACACCACCGAAACACATAGAGAGGAGAGCATGATGCGGCAGCTTTACGCGGCGCAGAAAATCTTCAAAATTACCGACCACTATGTCGTCACCGACGAAGGCGGGTACACGGTATATCAGGTTGATGAGAACTACCGGGTTCTCGGCAAAAAAACATGAATGTGACGAACGTTGAGACCGGCGTGCAGTTCACGCTAGAGCGGCAGCTGGGCTCGGTACCGTTTTTCAATGTTGGCTTTTCCACCGGCGACCAGCTGTATATGCGCAAACGGTTTAAACTCGCGGGACTCAACATAGAAGCCTACCTCAACCAGACTCCGCTTCAGATCGGGGGTAGTTTCTGGGAAGGTAACTTTGAGATTGTTCTCGAAGGAAGTATCGTTGCCGCTATTCACAAGCCTAGGGTTTAAGATGCGCGACAAATATCAGATCACTGTGTACGATCAGCGTTTTCAAGACGTTGCTAGTGCAGTTCTCATTGTTGTTGATTATCTATCTGATCAGCGGCAGAAGAACAGGCCTAGAATTAGTTTTTCACGGATCTTAAAGTCCCTATGCGTCAGGTTTGATGAGGCGCGAGCAGATAGTATTGTGGCGAGCAGATAACGGATTGCTATCTGCTCGCCACAATACTATCTGCTCGCGGGGATTAAAGCGTGGTTATAGAGATTTCCTTCTTGAAATTCCTAAGTAAAAATATTTAAAACATGAAGTGTTTATAAAAACTTACGAAGCGTGGCGTTATATTTTTATGTGACATGCCCGAATAAGAAATATGACATTTAAAAGTTTTGAACAATGACTACTCTGATATAGAGCATAAAATACATGAACTTCTGTCTTGCGTGATGGCAAAAACAGCCTTAAAGGGTTGAAAACTCGCCTGTGTGGCTTTTACGGTAGGGGCAGAGGTGTTCAGGAAAGCGCTACGCAGTAAATGCATTATATGAGGTGACCAAACATCACTTTGAGATGTGTTGCTGGTATGCAGCTCTTGCAGATATATTCTGAGCGCTCTAATAAAATCCTCGCTCCGGAAGAGGAAATGTCATAATCCCGCGCCTTCTTTTATGAGGCGTTCACAGATAGTACGCAATCAGCAACGCTTTTTGTAGATCTCAAGTGGCGAGTGCGCGTATCCAACCACCATGTGAAAGGAAGATAAGTAACATGACTCTCGAAAATACCGGACTTTCCCGCCGTAAGCTGTTGCGTACTACCGCTATTGGTGTACCTGCTGCAGGTATGCTCGCTTTTGGCTCGACCCTTGTGACCGCACCGAGCGCGCAGGCTTATCACGCGCTAGTTGGTGCTGATGGCTGGTGGGGATCAAAAACTCCAGTGGGCTCCAAAACTTTCTTTAAATATTACCCAGCATGCTCAGGTGAGCGTGGATGGTGTGATTAGTTCTCAGCCGTCAAGTCTGCAGGCTTCATGTCCTGGTCTTGCTGGTGGCTGGGAGTGGGTTGATGATGCTCAAGCATCTGGCTCCCAAACAATAGTTGCGATGCAAACTTGGCTAGGTGTTGGGGCTGACGGGATTTTTGGTTCTGAGACTATCAGTGCCCTGCAAGCCCATTATGGACTGACAGCGGATGGAACACTAGATGGACCGTCGCCGACAATTCTGACTCTGCAGAATGAAATTAACCATTACCTTCGCGCAGACAATGATGAGATAGCGAAGAATACTCAACGCTACTACCGGTGATGGTTTTATGGTGTGCTGAAATCTTCTCCAACTTCCTGCACCAGAAAAAAATACGCAAAGGAGGGTATTCCTGATGACTCTCGAAAATCCCTGGACCTTTCTCGCCGTAAGCTGTTGCGTACTACCGCTATTGGTGTACCTGCTGCAGGTATGCTCGCTTTTGGCTCGACCCTCGTGACGGCAACGAGCGCGAATGCGATTGATGTTGACGGCTACTGGGGTTCGGAGACCTCGACAGGTTTTCAGAAGTTTCTGAATGCCTTTCTGAGTGCTGGATTGGAGGTTGACGGCATGATCAGCTCTCAGCCTTCGAGCATGGCTTCTTCCTGCTCCGGCATCGTTGGTGGTTGGGAGTGGGTAGAAGATTCTCAGGCCAAGGGATCTCCCACTATCGAGTTGATGTTTATGTGGCTGACTCATGATCCAGACGATACTCTTGAGGCAAAGACGCAAGAAGGGAATGCGTCTTTGACCCGAGAAGGCGAACCTTTGCACAACAACCAAATTTCGCCTACACACATCAAGCTCATGCAGGATCATTATCGACTTACCCGCAGTGGCATTCTGGAGGCTCCATCGCAGACCATTAAGGCCTTGCAAAAGGAGATCAACCAGTACGTTGGCTAATCCAATGTGACAGTTCTTCACGTGTCGGGAGGGTGGATCGGTCATCTAGTGGTATTTCCATCATCCCGACAAGGAAGGCATCTTCCAGCTCTAGCTTTTCTGTATCTGAAAATACGCGAAGGAGGACATTCCTGATGACTCTCGAAAATACCGGACTTTCTCGTCGTAAGCTGTTGCGTACTACCGCTATTGGCGTGCCTGCTGCTGGTTTACTCGCCGTCGGTTCGACCTTGGTAACTGCACCGAGCGCGAATGCGGCTACGATTAAGGTTGTTGATGGATCTGGGGTAAGGAAACCTCGGCTGGTGTCCAGCGTCTTATGAATCTTTTGTATCCTGAAGCTGGGCTTGTTGTGGATGGTGTCATAAGCGCTCAGCCATTACACATGAAACAGCCGGATCGTTGCTACATTCGGAGTGGGAATGAGCTCAGCCAAACGATCAGGCGACTTTCGAGTTCGCTTACTATGTACTCGATGCATATGGCTGGGCGATAGGCGCCATGGTGTTGACATACGTCTACCGAGAAAAGTATCGAACCTTTCACACCATTCATTTATTCTCGCGTTACACAAAAGCATCATACGGTCATTACCGACTGACGGTGTACTGGATGATTCCTCCAGACCATTAAAGGTCTGCAAAAACGAAATCAACCAGTGGGTTGGTTAGTTTTAAATGTGACGATAGCGCGCTTGTCGGGGCTTGATCGCTCACAGTAAGAATCCTGCCCCGACAAAGGCTCTTTTCTAACTTCCTATACCTGAAAAATACGCAAAGGAGGGTATCACTATGCCGAATGAACATTCTGGTATTTCGCGTCGTCGTCTGCTGCGCACCGCATCCAGTGTAGGCGTTCTGGCGCTGGGGTCCAGCATCGTTAGCGTCCCGGCTGCTCAGTCGCTTGAGGCTGATGGTTATTGGGGTTCTGAGACAACCTCGCAGCTTCAAAAGTTTTTCTTCAAAATCTTTGCGCAGGAACTCGGTCAGCCTACATACGGGTATGAAGACGGTGTTGTGAAATATCAGCCTGTATCGCAGCAGTCCGCAAAACCCCGGGCTGGGTAGCGGATGGCAATGGGAATCCGATGGGGGAGCGCAAGGCTACGACTTCACCATCTATTACCTGCAGCGTTGGCTGGGCGGTGTTGAGGCTGACGGCACGATTGGCCCCAATACCATCAAAGCCCTGCAAAATCACTACGGTCTCACGGCAGATGGTCGCCTGGATGGACCTTCAGAGACTATCAAGGCTTTGCAGAACGAGATTAACCAGTACGTCGGCTAAAACCCGGCGTTGCTCTTTCACCAGTTGGTGCACAGTCCTATTCGAACTAATTGAGGAGAAAAAATGATACTTCGTAAATCTGATCGTCCTCGTCGTAAGTTGATGCGCGTAACCTCGCTCGTGGCCCCCATTGTGGGTGCCCTGCTAGCGCTTGGCTTCATGATGGCTCCGGCGGCGAATGCAGGGATTGCCGATAACTCGACAGGCGCAATGCAGGCAGAATCTGAGCAGCTTCATCAAGAAGCCCGGGACGCTACAGATCTAGCAAATAAGTTTGACCAGGATAACATCGCGATTAATGATTCTGCCGCTGCGGATCTGCGTGATGCTGCGCAGAAGGCTGAAGCGATGGCTCAAGAACGAGACCAGGCAGTTCAGGCTGTTGAAGATGCCGATCGTGACGCCGCCAGCCTCTTTGAATAAATAATTCGCAACTAAGTTGTGTGAAGAAGTGATATTGGGGCTAGTGAGCTTTTGACTGGTGCCAAGATTGCTTCAAACCTTTTATGAGCCTTAGTTGAGGAAGGAGTATTATGACTCTCGAAAATCCTGGTATTTCCCGTCGTAAACTGTTGCGTACTACCGCCATTGGCGTACCCGCTGCGGGTATGCTCGCCTTCGGCTCGACCTTGGTAACCGCGACGAGTGCGAATGCGCTTGAGGTTGATGGTTACTGGGGTACGGAGACGACGGAACTTCTCCAAAGTGTCCTTATGCAAGGGGTTCTTGGTCAGAGCGAGCTTCTTCCTTTTGGGGATCCTTCGGGGACTATTTCTTCTCAGCCAATATCACGTGCTGAGGAGAACCCCGGTCTGGCTTCAGGCTGGCAGTGGGTTTCCGATGAACAGGTGAAGGGTTCAGGTACTATCGCTAGGTTGCAGCGTGAAAAGCTGGGCTTCGAGAAAGGCGATGGGATTATTGGTCCTCAAACGATTAGTGCTTTGCAGACCTGGCTTGGGCAAACCGCTGACGGCGTGCTTGACGGACCTTCGCCGACGATCGAGGCTCTGCAAAACTATCTGAACTCTCAGGCAATTGAGGCCTAAAAGATAAATTATCGCGAAAATGGCGTGACATGTTCTCACCTCGTATGTGGTGATGTGAAGAAGGGATATTATGACTCTCGAAAAATACCGATCTTTTCGCGCCGTAAGCTGCTGCGTACTACCGCTATTGGTGTGCCCGCTGCCGGTGTGGTTGCTTTGGGAGCGAACCTGGTGATGACCCCAGCTGCGAATGCAGAGACTGACTTGGGTGCCAAGATGAAAGTAGAGTCTGAGAAGCTTCAGGAAAAAGCTCAGAGGGCTAAAGAACTAGCAGACAGCTTTCGATCTTGATACCGCAGCATTTGATGATCCTGCCCTTGAGGCCGCTGTCAAAGATATCAGCGCCCAGCTGCATGATGCTGCTCAAAAAGCCGAAACGTTGGCTCAGCAACGAGCCCAAGAAGCTCAGGCCGTTGAAGATGCTGATAGTGAAAATGCCAGCCGCTTTCAATAATTCGCAGCCAATTGTGTGAAGAAGCGAGATTGGGGCTCGTGGACTTTTGACTGGTGCCAAGATTGCTTCAAACCTTTTATAAGCCTTAGTTGAGGAAGGAGTATTATGACTCTCGAAAATCCCGGACTTTCCCGCCGTAAGCTGTTGCGTACTACCGCTATTGGTGTGCCCGCTGCGGGTATGCTCGCCTTCGGCTCGACCCTCGTGACTGCAACGAGCGCGAATGCTCTTACAGATGATGGGTACTGGGGCTCCGAAACAACGGTTGAGCTGCAGAAGCGTCTCAACAGCATAGCTGCCGTAAACTCTGCGGTGGAGGGCGGTCTTTCCCTCGATGGGCAGATCGATAGTCAGCCCGCATCCCAGTCCAGTGCTAATCCCGGTTTGACGAGCGGTTGGCAGTGGGTTTCTGACGATGCCGCCTCCGGTTCAGAAACCATCAAAGATTTGCAGCGCTGGCTCGGGACGGATGTTGATGGTTTGATCGGACCCTCTACAATCAGTGCTCTACAGAGCTGGTTGGGTCAAACCGCAGACGGGGTTCTTGACGGTCCCTCACCGGCCATTGTTGCGTTTCAGCGCAAGCTTATTGAAGGTAACTACTCTTAAGGCGTGAGAACCTGCACAGCACACAGTCTGTAACATGCCCGACAACACGGTAGTACATAATCGTACCCTGACTAAAAAACGTGTTCAGGTGAGTTACGGTTAAAAACTACCAACCGGTTTACCGGTTTCGCATCATGAGGTTGCGGCGTTGGCGCTTATCCTAATGGCGCTGACTCTGCACCTCATGGTGTTTTAACACCGCATAAATAAGGAGGACATATGACTGAGCTAGGTACCTCACGCAGCCGATTCCTGCGCGCAGCCGCTGTTGGCATTCCCGCTGCAGGTGCGCTCGCGGTTGGTTCGACTCTGACCGCTCCGGCTGCGAACGCTGCGCAGACTTCGTCAACCCCGTCGAATCAGAACCAGAACCCCGAAGCTCAAGGCGCGGCAACCAACGCGCAGTATCTCAGCGAGAAGGCGAAGAACTTCCATATTCTGCTTGATATGTACAAACAGGCTGGCGACGCGGTAGACGCAACACAGCTGACCCAGGAGGCGCAGCGCATCCCGAGACACCGATGCATTGGTGACCAAGCTCGAAAACCTGGCGAAGGGTCGGTAAAGCAACGCTCGTCGTGAGCAGATTCCTGCATAAAAAGGCTCTTTATTCCAATAAAGATGGGGAAAACCCGCTTTATTGGAATAAAGAGCCTTTTTACAGTGCGCAACCCCCGGTAAACATGGCTGGCTCCGGGAAAGAGAGCGAAAGGAACCCCTCCGGGAAGGACGGTAAAGAACCCGGAGGGGTTAGCTTAGGGGGCTTACACCCTACTTCTTAATCGGTTCGCGCGAGATAACAACCTTCACCGCATTATGCTCGGCGGCGTTTGCGAACAGGTCGTATGCCTCCTCGAACTGGTCGAAGGTGAAGTAGTGGGTTGCCATCGCCTTTGCGTTCAGGCGGCCCGAACGCACCATATTCAGCAGGTTGCCCACGGTGTTGCAGTTCACCAGACCCATGTTGATGTTCACGTTCGAGATCCACATGGTGTTAATCGGCAGCTCCACTGGCTTGCCGTGCACACCCGCGTTCGCAATGTTGCCGTAGGGGCGCACGATCTTGGTGCAGGTCTCGAAGGTCTGCGGCACGCCCACAGCCTCAATCGCCACATCCACGCCCAAACCATCGGGGGAGAGGGCCTTAATCTTCTCGATAAAGTCTGGATCGGCGGCGTTTACCTTATCGGTTGCCCCCAGTTCCAGCGCCTTGTTCATGCGGTTATCGTCCATATCGACGGTAATCACACGCCCGGCACCGCACAGGTTCGCCGTCATAATTGCGCCCAGACCCACCGGACCTGCGCCGATAACAGCCACCGTATCGCCCGGCTTGGTGTTGCCGTTGAGAATACCCATCTCGAAACCGGTCGGAAGCGCATCCGTGAGGAAGAGAACATCTTCGTCGGTCAGTCCCTCGGGAACCATGTGAACCGACGTCTCAGCGTAAGGAATGCGCACATACTCAGCCTGGGTGCCGTCAATCATGTACCCGAAAATCCAGCCGACGCCGCCCACGGTCTGGCAGTGCGAAGGCTTATTGTCCTTACAGTATGAGCACTTGCCGCAGTTCGTGACCGCCGGAATAATGATGCGGTCGCCAACCTTCAAATCGGTGACCGCAGAGCCGACTTCGGTAATCGTGCCGATAGCTTCGTGGCCCAGGATGCGCCCTTCTTCAACCTCGGGAACGTCACCCTTGAGGATGTGCAGGTCGGTGCCGCAGATGGTGGTGGTATCAACGCGAGCAATGACGTCGGTGGGTTCAAGGATGGTGGCGTCTGGAACTTCTTCCCAAGCTCGCTTGCCTGGACCGTGGTAAACAACTGCCTTCATGGTGACTCCTAACTGAGATTTTATGAGGGGCTGTAGCTACAGCGTCATCGCTTATAGTCTCAACCTATCAAGGGTTCTTTATAGGTTGTACCTTCATTAAACCGGAAAAATCCGTAACTTCCTAGATGTTACGCAGATTACATTTAAGGTTATGGTGACTGTAAGAATGGCAGGCTTATGCGCGATGCGCTCTATACCGCGAGCAGGTTTTTGGTACGAGCAGGTAGTAAAATACTACCTGCTCGTACCAAAAACCACCTGCTCGCGTACATGCACGAGGGGGCGATACCGCACGGATACCGCCTCATAGCTTAGATACTCGCGCTATGGCCCACCTTAAGTCAGCTTAGAATGGATTATTATTTTTCTCGAACAATTACTGTTACTGGGATAGAACCATGTTGGCAGCCGTAACAACCGCATTCAGGTTAGCACTAAGAACAGATTGATCGATTCCTGCAGCCCAGCCGGACCCATTAGCATGCCGGAATTCTATTAGTGTGAGCGCCTCGCTATCGTTACCAGAGCCGATGCTTGACTGCTTAAGGTCTAACACTTCTAGTTCAATGCCAGCGCTGAGTAACGATGCGGTAAGGGCTTGTATAGGACCCATATCTTCATGAGTACATATACTTTTCTTACCGTCAACCAACAAATGAATCTCTGTGCGGGCTGATCCTTCGGACTCATAAGATTTTGAGCTCAGCAGAACTACGCGCTGAGAAGTCGGCATTACGTATATGTCTTGGAAGGTCTGCCATATTTCGGATGCGGTTATTTCGACACCGGTTGTATCGGTATGCTGCTGTACGCGGCGAGCTAGGTCGATTTGAAGGCGACGGGGTAATTCGACTCCATACTCGGTTTCTAGTAGGTATGCAATACCGCCTTTACCAGACTGCGAGTTTACACGGATAACAGCGTCGTAGTTCCTCCCAATATCAGCTGGATCTATTGGCAGATACGGTACTTGCCAAGCAATTTCCGACTCATGAAGCCCTTCTGCTGCGGCTTGAGCGCGATGCGCTGCAAAGCCCTTCTTGATTGCATCTTGGTGCGTACCACTAAACGCTGTATGCACGAGGTCGCCAACATATGGGTGCCGAGGGTGTACCTCAATTCGGTTACAATATTCTACGGTACGGCGGATTTCGTCTATGTCGGAGAAATCGATCATCGGATCGATACCTTGAGCATGTAGATTTAGAGCAAGTGTAGCTATATCGACGTTACCGGTACGTTCTCCGTTGCCAAAAATACATCCCTCCACTCGTTGTGCACCCGCGAGGATGGCTAGTTCCGCGCAAGCTATGCCAGTTCCACGGTCGTTATGTGGATGCACTGATAGAATAACCGAGTCTCGGCGTTCCAAGTGTTTGTGCATATATTCGATTTGGTCAGCATATACGTTTGGGCTGGCTATCTCTACCGTTGCTGGGAGGTTCAGGATGACGGGGCGGTCGGGAGTAGCTTGCCACAGCTCAGTTACGGTATTGCAGATATCGATTACATAGTCTGGTTCAGTTAGATTGAATACCTCAGGACTGAATTCGAAGCGTACATTCGGCATATTATGGGCAAGTTCCATAATGTCGCGTGCACCTGTGATAATGAGTTCTTTTAGTGACGCCTGATCGTGCCCAAGTACTGTGTTGCGCCAGACAGGCGCGGTCGCGGTGTACATGTGAATGACTATCGGATTGGTAATACCTTTGATTGATGATACTGTACGCTCAATAAGGTCGTGCCGTGCTGGGGTAAATACTACGATTGTCACATCGTCGGGTGCGATATCAGTGTCGGCGATGAGGCGTACGAAATCGTAGTCAGTTTGTGAAGCTGAGGGGTATCCAACCTCGATCTCTTTGTAGCCCATCGCAACTAGAAGCTCAAAAAAACGCTTTTTACGAGCTGGGTCCATTGGCTCAGCAAGCGCTTGATTTCCATCACGCAGATCAACTGGCACCCATAGAGGCGCTGTTGTGAGTTGTTTGCTTGGCCATTCCCGTTTATTGTAAGAGGAGAGAGGAACATCCACACGTGAATAAACGTCGGTATAACGGTGGGAGGGCATCTGTGAGTGCCGTTGACGATTCCATGTTGGTGCGTTAGGAGGAATCGACCCTGAGGGGGTAGAGATAGTCGGGAAGTCAGTTCCTCGAAGTGTAAACGTCATGATGGTTTGGTGTCCTTTATCTTCTAATGCTACAACCGGCATAGCATTTACACCACGGTGGGTTGCCGGTCTGGCTATACCCCGCCGTGGCAGAATAGGAGAAGAGTTTTGAACATGGACATGGGTAAATTCTAACACAACACTTCAGACAAGTAGAAGAGCTGTAATTGATGGGATGCAGATGTCTCAAATACAACGTACACCATTAGCTGATCAGGCTGCTGAACTGCTTATGAACCGTATCAGAGCCGGAGAGTGGGGTCTCGGTGCCAAATTGCCAGGAGAGATGACACTGGCATTACAACTTGGTGTCGGTCGTTCAACCGTACGCGAGGCTATTCGCCAACTGGCGGGTAGAGGTGTATTGTCATCTCGGCAAGGCGCGGGAGTTTTTGTGACTGCTCTTGAAGCTCCAGAGTCATGGAGGACAGTGGTTAGTCGTGCTGATATTATCTCTGTTATTGATGCTCGGTTAGCTATAGAAACGGCATCTGCTAGTCTTGCTGCTGAAAAGCGTAGCGAAGCAGATATTGCGGCAATCAAAGCAGCTCTGGAACATCGAAAACTAGAGTCAAAGATTATCGATAATTATGTTGATGCTGATATAGCTTTTCATCGTGCCATTATTGTTGCCACAAAAAATCCGATTCTTCTTGATTTATTTGATGGCCTTACGGCTCGTCTGCGGGAAGCCATGGTTGCGATGCTCAAGATTGTAGGGAATAGCGGATCTGAAGAAGATCACGATATTCATGCACGGCTGTTTACCGCTATTGAGAAGCGGGACGTAGAAACTGCCGCTAGTCTTAGTCGGTCACATCTACAATCGCTCAAGGACTGGCTCATATGAAGGTCAATATATGATATTCCAGCAAGTGAGATTTTTAAATCTCACTACATAATGTGCTCATCCATCATACAATTTTTGGTCTTGAGAATGAGAATTGTCTTTTGATATGTTGAAAATTAATGAGTTATTTAATTTTAAAAATTTTATTAATTATGAGTGAGTATACAGTAGTGTAAGTCATACTTTCAGGTCATAGGGGCGATTTAAGATGATGGTGGCACACTGATTTAGGTGTACTTGGTATGTCGATCGTTTAGAGCTGCGATCAGTTCCTCAGCAACACGTTGGGGTTGTGTGGCAACAAAGAGATGTCCATCGTTTAACTCTGTTAGCCCTTTTCCAAGCTGCTGCATACCGGGACCATCCTAGACAGTGACGAGCATGAGCATGATTGTCTGCAGACCCGTATAAAAACCGATATTGGCGCTGTAATTTGGGAGGGGTTTTGCGTTGTATGTTGATAAAAGTGAGAGATCAGAGCGAAGGCTGTGTAGGATCATATTTATTGCAGCTGAGCTATGCAGTAAGTCCTCTGGGATGGGGAATCCCTCAGCTCTTAATTACATCCAGCAGTATCGCATCACTAGCATGTGCGAGTGTATAGAAATATGAGAAATCCACTGGTCAGGACCTCGCACAAGCCCCTAGTATTATATGTTTCACTAAACTTTTATCGAGAAGCTCAATAGCACTAGCTGTTTCGACGGCCAAATAACCCCCCATGCTGTGGCCATAAAACATTAGAGGTTCATGGTTATCCTTGAAACGGTCGATAACAGTTTGTGAAAAATCGTTGATCGCCTCCGTAAACTTAAGGAATGGGGTTTCGTATGCACGCTGTAGGTGGCCTGGTAAGTCAGCTGCCCATAGAACAAACTTGGGGGAAGAAACTCGTACCCCGAAGTAAGCGTCTGATCCTGCGCCAGCATATGGAAAAATACTATGTGGTGATCTCCAGTGTTATCTCCAATTTGCCTTTAAAGTGTATTTCATACTTTATATTTTTCTCTCTGAGTTTGGGGTGACTATATTATGCTCTATTTTTGATATTTTTCCTTACATAAGCTTGTCTGACAAGTAGACGGATGTTATTGTATGGTAATAAATAGCGTTGTAGCAAATCTGATAGACAGGACGGAGTGTCGCGATGAAGGTAGAGTGGGATAAACAGAATTTGATTAATGATGGTGATGACATGCCATTTGTCCGCCGAATTGCTTGCGGGCAGGATATGTCGTGCATGCAGGTGGTGGCCTCAAAGCCCGGGGTGCTCAAACTTGCTCCTCACTACCATAAGAACGAGCAGTGGGTTGTGGTGACGGCTGGTTCTATACGGTTTATCTGCGATGGGGAGGAGTACGATCTTCAAGCTGGTGATGTTGCCTTTATCCCTTCAGAACACTTTCATACGGCCGTGTCAGTAGGGAGTGAGGGTGCTACATTTTTAGAGATGTCTGCTCCAGCACGTCTTGATCTTGTTGAAGGTACTTTAGTTCCCTCAGTCATGAAATTCGGTTCGGAGGATAACACATGACCCAAATTCAGAACCAGCGTTCATCACTCTTATCTTATGCAGTTGGTCCCGAATCCTCTGCGGCTACTATTCCCCAGCTTGTGCTCTCCGCTGCTGCTCAGTATCCGTCGCGGATTGCTCTACGAGCGGACTCTGGGAGTTTAACGTACCAAGAACTGATATATCAGTCGAATGCAGTCTTTACATGGCTACACTCTGTTGGTATTCGTCCAGGCACAATCGTTCCAGTGATAGCGCAACGCACTCTGGAGCTACCGGCTGTCCTGCTGGGAATATAGAACAGGTGCCGCATATACTTTTTGCTTGACTATCGCTGGCCTGTCGAGCGAGTAAAAAATCTCATAGAAACACTTAAATCTCCTATCTATATCGTAGATGATCTTCATATCGAAGATGCCGTGTTGATATGCCTGCGAGTAAAGTGAATGTAACGATCTCCATTGAGGAAAAACCTATCTAAAAATCGACTCTGCAGGAACCCTGAGATTTCCTTTTGACGCTAGATCCCCTGCCATTGTGTTCTGGACATCTGGCAGTACAGGCGAGCCTAAAGCTGTAGTGACACCCCATGCAGCAGTGTCGCGATTAGTCTCTCCACCAGGATGTATACCCTTTGTAGAAACCTCTACAATGATTGCGGCGGCAGCTGTTCCTTGGGATGCTTTTGCCTTGGAGCTTTGGACAATGCTCATGATCGGCGGCACCTCTATAATGCATGGTGATGATATCCTTTTACCTCATACTATCCAGCATTATATTGAGGCATTCGGAGCCACGCATCTCTTTTTAACATCTACTCTTTTCGATGTAATTGCAGCAACCCAGCCCACATGCTTTTAAGGGTCTTCGCGTCCTCACCGTAGGTGGCGAGAAGCTCAACCCTCATAGTTGTCAACGCGTATATGACGTTATTCCTACACTTCCAATATTCAACGGCTATGGTCCAGTTGAAAGCTGCGTGTTTGCAACTAGTCACTGCGTTGTATCGAGTGATCTCAATAATACTACTGATATTCCTATTGGGCACCCAGTTCCAGGAACCCAGATTCTCATATGTGATGATGGACGCATTGTGCCGAGAGGTATTGTAGGGGAGATCCTGATTGCTGGATCTGGGCTGGCTCAGTCATATCTTGACCGTCCTGATGAACCAACCAATCATTCGTATTTTTGACTACAAGCGTGGGTAAACTGCGTTGTTACCGTACCGGTGACTTAGGAAAGATGGATGATGATGGGACTCTTCACTGTCTAGGCAGGAAAGATGACCAGTTTAAAATTACTGGTCATCGTATTGAACCTCGTGAAATCGAGCAGGTCGCATATGACTGTGGCTTCTCCCGAAGTATTGCACTCAAAGCCAACTCTATGTCGAAGCCCACTGTAGTTCTGTTTTGTATCTCGTGCTACTAACACCGAATCTACTGAGGAATTACAGATAACACTCGCTAAGCGCCTTCCCTGCTTATATGCAGCCGAGCTCTATTCACCTAGTGGATACCTTTCCAATTACGAGCAACCAGAAGGTAGATAAAAGAGCACTTCTTGCTACCTACGGATACCGTGTCTAGGAGGATTTATGATGTCAACGAACCGAGCCGAAGAGCAGATCGCTATAGCTCTTGAGTATGTTCAGAGCAAACGGAGACTTGAACACATCGTCCAAGCGGCAAATGCGCTTGTTGCCAAATTTATCGAAACTGACGAGCTGACCGAACGCGTAAGAATTACGTACGAGTTGCTCCGTCGCAATTTCGTTGACGAGATTTGGCATAGATTTTCATGGACAACAGTTTGGAACTGTAGACGGTATTGGAAAGCCGTATCAGGACACCAGTGTTCTAGCTTCAATTGACCTTTTTACTCACGGTGAGAAAGTTGGCACGGTGAATGTTAAATATTCACCGCCAGGAAAACTTGGTTTAATCTACTAAAGAGTGGAAAACGGCGATCGAACTTCTCGTTAACATACTTGCTCTTGGTATCGGAGGTCACTCACGATGGAATCAGTAGTGGCGTTGCAATCGCCTCAAGAACTTTTTGAAACACCATTTTGGTTTCGTACGTTGCCAGTAGAGAAGGACGTTCATACTCTCGCTGGGGGATACGTGGCGGTTACTGGCAATGAATCGGTAAAAATGGCGTTAACGAATCTTGGTTGCTCGCTGAGCATCCGCTCAAATCAACGGCTAGGGTACTTGGCCCCAACGTTATAGATTCTGATGGGCCTCGTCATAAAGCTTTTCGCAAGTTACTTGCACCGATTTTTGTCACGGTCGAGCATTAACCAGTATATGAATAGCTTCGTACCTCCATTAGTGACCGATTTGGTTAACGAGATCACTGGATTGACAACCAATGATTTTCACGGCCAGTCTGCTCGTCGTGTCCCCTACGGTATTATTTCTACGTTACTCGGCATTGATCCGAGTCTTGAGGATAAGTTCCATACTTTATCCCGACCATTGGCGGGAATTCTTGATTACCCATCAGTTCAAGCTCCTAATCTTTACGAGAACATACAGAAGCTTCTAGCGCTGATTCGTGCCCAACAATCATCTGCAAATGAAGATTCCAAAACACCCTTGCTACATTGACTAGGACGCGTAATCAAAAAAACAGATTGACCTCACAGACGAGGAGATCTACGCAACTGCTCTCCTCTTCTTTCTTGCTGGAACCGAGACAAGTACAGCATTTATTACTTTTTAATCTACTGTCTTGCTCGTTACGACATAGAACTTGCTTTTAGAACCTGACCGTAGTTACCTCAATGCTGTTGTCGAAGAAGCATTGCGCCTCTATCCACCTGTTCAGACTATTATCTCGATTCGCGCATCATGATGTTGAGATTTCAGGGTTAAGATTCCTAGACACACCGCTGTTGTAGTTTCCCTTGCTGCAGCGAATCGTGATCCAAAAGTATTCGATGAGCCTGACAGCTTTGACTATACCCGTTCTCATGATAGGTCGCTCCCATTTTCTACCGGACCGCATAGTTGCCCGGGAGCAGGTCTAGCAAAAGAGGAGTTTATTCTCTTGTTGTCATCTATGTCCCGCAAAATTAGTCGTGTAAACCTACTACAGGATGCCGATGATGTCGCTAGTCAATCGTTTTTCTCATCCTGATGGGTTTATTGTCCATTTTTGAAAGCAGAGCATGAAAGGAAACGACATGGGAAAACAAAGCAGAAAAACTTCGTGCATGGGTTATGGAACTGCACGATGAGCCGGTTGAAGTAAATGATGATACTGACCTGATTGAGTCTGGTCTGGTTTCGAGCTTACAGTTTGTGTCGATGGTCGTTGAGATTGAGAAGATCCATGGGATGCCCTTGGCTCCAGGAGATATCACCATAAACTCTATGCGTTCGATCCGAGCCGTTGACGACAAGATTTTTCAGGGGCAATAAGGATACTTACCTTATCTACAAAAAGGAAACTAGGAGTCCCAATGGACTATAAAAACACAGCATCTCCTGTGGGGATTGTTACTGGTGCATCGTCAGGCATCGGGGAGGCGACCTGCAACGCTTTATTAGACCGAGGTTACGAGGTCGTAGGAATCTCGCGACGTGGTAATGATGTGCTTCGACGACACGAGGGGTATCACGATATTATCTGTGATGCTCGTATTAAGGACGAAGTCCGTACAGAGCTAAGACAACTCGGCAATGTAGTCAGACGTACGAAGGTTGTCGTTCTCAATGCGGGAGTATCTCCCGAAGCTACACCGTTGACTGAAATTGAATGGGATACAGTTGAATCCACCTTTCAATCGAATGTCAGAACGGCCCTAACCATTATCCAGGAGACAGTGCCCTTCTTACGTATTTCAGGTGGAGGTTCGTTAACTTTTGTTGGTGCCAGTATTGCTAATGGGTACTCACCAGATCGCTGGGCCTACGCAGCGAGTAAAAGTTCCATGACCACCCTTATGAGAAGTTGCTCGATTGAATTCTCTTCAGATCACATTATTGCGAATGAAGTACGACCTGGACCGGTAGCTACCCCATGACGCTTGGAATTTCGTCTGAGCAACTTTAACGAACATACACTTGCGGTTATTAATGAGGGATATAAGACAGACTGGCTCAAGCTTCCTACTGTAGTTGCCGATTGGATAGTTTCTATTGCTGAATTTCCAGCAAATGGACCAACCGGTCAAGTTTTCAATTTTAGTCGTAAAACACTCTAACTATCTGTTTAAGGAGAGCATGATGAATTATCCTGCAGATGACCAACTTATTGAACTGTTCAACAGCGCCTCAGCTGGTTTACTCGTCACTGACATAGATGGGCGGGTTATTTTGGCCAACAGGGCTTCTAAGGAGTTACTCCACGACTCGCAAAAACTAGGTATGGAGATCTTGTCAATTCTAGATTTTTGATGATTTTTCAGTAATTGCTAGCCGAGGAGAGCCAGTAGAAAACAGACCAGTAGAGTTCTCCGACAATGAGTTCTCCTCTGGATTCGCTAATATAGGGTTTGGCAATATTAACGGTCATACATACGCTTTCTGGGCTCTACGACCGATAGTTCATTCGCCTTTACCCTCGCTGGAAGAGGCATCTACAACCAACAATATTAAGTCTGCTGCATCATGGATATCTAGACTTGAGGTGCCAGACTCCACCTATATACCAGCGGCTACCAAAGATATTGCACTTATTCGTGGAATTTATGATTACTGTCCCGTTGCAATCCATCTCATTGAAGAAAACGGTAATGTAGGATTCGCGAATTGGAAGGATATTGCCATTGTTGGTGCCAGTAACGATCCATCTTCTTATGTTGGACATCATATTCGCCATATTTATGCAGATCGGGACGTTATAGATGATTTTCTAGGGCGTTGGGGTGAAGATTCTCCAATTATTAATTTTCGAGCAGACTTCCTTAATAACGGCAAACCGAGTTCCAGTGGTTATCTTCTCTACAGCCAACGTTGTTGATGGTACGCTAGTGAATACGCGTTGTTTTGTATTTCCAGATGATCAACCTGACCGTAAGCGTGATCAGATCAATGCGCTTGATTTAGCTTTCTGACTGACAAGTAGTACGTGTTTTTGTGCTGTATAGTTAGGGCAGTGATGAACCCATACTGGCAGGTCTGGGTACCTCACTGCGATGGCGTTCATCAACTAGATCTACCAATTGATAACGTCTACTAGGTTAGCAATCGCCCGGATCACGTGTGCTAGTGCATTTAAGACACGCGCGATGTCACGGGCGATTTTGTGTTTAAACGCGAGCAGGTGGTTTTTGGTACGAGCAGGTAGTATTTTCCTACCTGATCGACCAAAACCACCTGCTCGCGTGTGTGCACGAGGGGGGGCGATACCGCACGGATACCGCCTCATAGCTTAGATACTTGCGCTATGACCCACCTTCACGTGGCTGTGGCGGTCACGTTCCGCATCGTGATAATCCGACTTGAAGCCCTTGAGCACCACCTCAATATCGTTCTCCTTCGCATAAACATTGGAGAAGTCCTCAATCAGCTCCAGCACATCGCTGGCGATATACGAAGAGTTCTCGGCATTGATCGTGACCTTCGAGCCGGGGCGAATATTCTTCAGCGTCTTCTTAATAGCCGCCTTGTTCAAGAACGACACCTCTTCCGCCAAATCCAGCGTAATTTCGTCGGCCTCTGCAAGCTCCTCACGGCTGAGGTAGTAGGCGCGCTTCATATTGCCCTGCAGCACGAAGAAGATACTGATTGCCAGACCAATACCCACGCCCTCCAGCAGGTCGAGGGCAACCACGGCCACCAGCGTAGCGGCAAACGGAATAAACTGGTACAGGCCCTTACGCCAGAAGTGGAAGATGGTCTTCGGATTCGCCAGCTTATACCCCACCACCAGAAGCACAGCGGCAAGGGTCGCCAGCGGAATCAGGTTCAGCACGAACGGAATAGCCAGCACGCACACCAGCAGCAGAATGCCATGAATAATGGCGGAAAGCTTATGGGTTGCACCCGCGTTCGCATTCGCGGACGAACGCACCACCACCGACGTCACAGGCAGTCCGCCAATAGCGGAGCACACCATGTTGCCAACGCCCTGCGCGCGAAGCTCGCGGTTGGTGTCGGTGATGCGGCGGTGACATCCAGACGATCGGCTGCCTCAATAGAGAGCAGGGGTTTCAATCGACGCCACAATAGCGATCGTGATACCGGTAATCCACACGTGTGAGTCTGTGAAACCGGAGAAATTGGGGAAAGTTGCCAAAGAAGCCATATCGCCCCACGACTTCGGCACAGGAAGCTGAACGAGCTGATTATTTGGAATTGCCAGGCCGCTATTCGTGTTGATGAACATCCAGTTCAGAAAATACCCACGGCAACCGCCACGAGTGCGGCGGGCAAAAAGCTAAGGTTCTTCAAACCGGGGATTTTATCCCAAGAAATCAGGATGATGAGGGACACAACCGTCACCAGAATCGACCCGAGATGAAGATCTGCAAATACGTCGCAGACCGTCTTCTCGCAGCTTCAAATCGCTGCCGAACGCTAACGGAAGCTGGTTGATGATGATAACGCCGATGCCCGCCAGCATACCCTCAATGACGGCAAGCGGAATGTATTCGGCGATACTGCCCACGCGCAGGAAACCCAGAGCAAGCTGTATAGCGCCCGCGATGAGACCCGCGCAGAGGAACAGCTCGAACGCGCCCAAGCTGGTAATCGACTCAAGAACGATTGCCGCCAGACCTGCTGCAGGGACCGGAAACGCTGATATTCGAGGTGCTCAGAAATCCGATGACGATACCGCCAACAATACCCGAAATAACCCCCGAAAGCGGCGGTGCGCCGGATGCCAGGGCGATACCCAAGCACAGTGGCAGCGCCACGAGAAAGACCACCAATCCCGAGGCAAAAATTTGATTTAAAGAGAGCGCCTAAAGGCTGTTTTTCGATAGACTGATTGACCAAAACCGATACTCCTTGATGTGTTGTCTGTATATTGTGGTGCGCCGCATGCCCGGTGTGCTCGGGGCAAAAAGCTCGCGCGAGCGAGTAGACTCTCACCCGGCATCAGGCGGTTGGGAGGGCTAGCAGACTGTTTGCGTGCGTTAACCACCCATTCGGAATCGGTCAGGTTATAAATGCTCTGGATATCGGCCAGAATATTCTCAAAGTCGATATCCAAATCGATCAGACGGCCCGTGCGCATATCAAACACCCAGCCGTGCACGATCGGGTAACCGTCCAGCAGAATAACGCTCCTGAACGCATGCCATCTTGATGATATTCAGGCACTGCTCCTGCACATTCAGCTCGACTAGGCGGTCGTATCGTGCGTCTTCGTCGGCGATCGCATCCAGCTCTTTGCGGTGCAGACGGTATACATCACGAATATTGCGCAGCCACGGGTTTAGCGGGCCCATATCTTCGGGCACCATCGCAGCCTTAATGCCGCCGCAATTGTAGTGACCGCACACGGTAATATGCTTAACCTTCAGGTGTGAAACCGCATATTCGATAGCGGAACCGGCGTTTAAATCCAGCCCGTTCACCAGGTTAGCAACGTTGCGATGAACGAACACTTCGCCCGGTTCCAGACCCATCAGCCCCTCTGCAACCACGCGGCTGTCGGAGCATCCAATGTACAGAAAATCGGGGTTCTGACCATCCGCAAGCTCAGTAAAATACTCGGGATGCTGTTGCTTTTTCGTCTCAAGCCATTGTTGATTATTCTCAAAAATGACTTCGTAGGATTTGCTCATGTCTCTTCCTTTCTTTGAATGTTGGTAGAGGATTTTTTTCGCGCAGAATCATGGCGAGCAGTCAGAAGGAAGGGTTGGAAGGGCTGCCCGTCTGCGAAAAAATGGTGACAATCACGGAATATGCACAGAGTTCTCCCTCAAGCAGAAGGAAAGTAGATGTGTCTAGAGGAAAATCTGTGAAAATATGCCTGTTAGAAATAAGGCATATTCCGGATTAAAAAGATCGTGAGTGCCTTTATTCTGTTACTCAAAAATCGTACGGGAGTTCAAAACACTACCCGATTATTCTATGAGACCGCATGAGAAATCCGGCCGCCACACTTAGTTATGCAATGACAAAAACTAAGTTCAGCCTATCCTAGCAGGTGTTTACGGCGCGATGTCAAGACACTTTGTCACACTGCGAGCGCCTGATCAGGGGTTGAGTATGTTCTAGCTGGGCGTATGTGGGTTCTTGCTGGTGCCCCGCAGGAGTTGATTGATGCTGAGCAGGGAGTGTGGCGGGTCGTGTGACTCAGTCTTTGTTTGGCAGGCGTCAATGGTCGGGTGTGGATTCCCCGGTATTGTTTGCTGGTCAGTATGAGGATCAAGAGTCTGGGTGGGTGTATAACCGGTTTAGGTTTTATGATCCTGCCGGTGGTGTGTATGGTGCCCAGGATCCGTTGGGTGTGGGGCCGAATGTGGGGACTGCGCAGGGGTATGTCGCTAATCCTTTGACATGGGTTGATGCGCTAGGGATTGAAAGCGCACCCAATCACTGATGCTATCAGAAACTCCACAGACGATTTGTAACAAAAAGTTGTTGGGGTAATGGACAACGCAGGTGATGGTGCTCGACGTTATGGTGCACTTGCTATGGCTGGAAGTCACTGACAGCGCAGGAAACAAAACAATCCTTGCAGCCTCAATGGTCGTGATGGAGCGATCTTGCGTAATGATATACGTCGGCATCTGCCAGATGATGTTGTTGCAGTGAGAAGCCAAATAACAGAAGGGGTGGTTGGAAGAAACACTCATGCTGAAGAGCCACTAGTTAGTATTGCAAAGCCAATAATTTGTCGATTAATAAGTTGGCTGCATCATGTGGTGTGTGTAAAGACGTCTGTTAATCATTGGTGGAAAATATAAATGTTGTTACCCCGCTTGTGGGGGCAATGTAAGGAGAAGAATAAGATGAGTGTATATCGTGATCAGTTGGGCGAACGCTCCAACAATCTCATCAATGAGCTTCTGGCAAAAGGGCTTGGTCTGGCATTTTATAAAGGCAAATGCTTGGAGATCCTTGATGTGACTGGATGGGATGCAAAAAGATGTTTATGAGTTTGTCGAACATTTGACTCTGGCTGATGCCGAAACTGCTGATAAATTTCAGGAGAGTGAGCAGTTGATGGCTAAGTATTCTGACCAGCTTGATGAGATGGAGGCAAACCAAGATCCTAATTCAGGTAAGGTATTGGAGGTGCAGACAATTGCCTTGGCAACCTATCTGATGTTAGAAGAGCCAGATAAAGAACAACGTGTACCAGTGGGTCTGGAGGCGCTGATTAATAGTGATTATCCAGAGCCTAAGCTCTGTGACGACATTGAAGCATTTCTTTAAAAACATTTCCGGAAACCGCCACCGTGCTTAGTGATGTTGACTGGCTAAAAACTAAAGCTCAGCCTATCTAGCAGGTGCTCTGCCAAATGCGCACCTCACCCTCGCATGTGCGCCGCCGGTAGAAAAGCCCCTCATGGGCGGCAGAAAAACACGACGATAAACGCATGGCCACGCCCCGTAAATGGTAGGGTGGTTGCTAAAAACAGCTGCATATGGGGGATAGCATGGCGGACAACCACATACTGGGATATTTCCAGCGGTGAAGCATTACGCGAGCACCTGCGGGCTCACTGGGCTGGTCGAAACCACGCATCGGCCCGTATTCACCCCAAGAATACGTGAAGACCTCAGCTCGTAGCTTTTCTCAGCAACATTCAACCATACGCCGGGAATTACAGCGCTCGGCGTTTTATGTGATGTCTAGTGCGTAAAAACCCTCAGCGAAAATATCGGCACACCTCGATCAGCCTCAAAATCAGCCCTCACGCTGCGGCGATCTGTACTTTATAAGCGTGGCCACTCCTGCTACCACGAATTTGTAGATCACGAAGCGAGGCAAGACTTACCTGAGGCCCGACGGGCACTCAATATGAAGCATTCACTCGTTTCAGCACCGCCGCTCATCGGTTCAGCGAAACGCGATCTGGCGGACTGTGCGCTCACCGAGCAGTGAGCTGCAGCAGCACGCCTCGATACCGTGCTGCCGGATGTGCTCGGGTATTTGTCCGTGAACACGATGAACGACCTGCGCGATGAACTCTACCGGAACGTGCACGCACATCTTACCGACCGCAGCGCCACGCTCTTCGCGGATCAGCACGTGCTGCGACGCCGGTGGGATGTTATCGCGGACTATTTCTCGCTGACCTGACGGGCGACGGTGAGAACCGTGAGACAGGCGCGGCAGAGCCTAAACCGGCAAGGAATGGGCGGTCTCAGGAATGCGCCCGGCCCGTTGGCGCATCAGGTAAGCACCCACACCAGCACGAAAGCGGCGACCATCGTCAGCACAATCGTGCCGCCAGTCGGCAGGTTAAAACGCCCACGAAGTACAGCCCCGCCGTCGAACACAGCACGCCGAAAACCGGTGAGAACAGCATCATAGTGCCTAAACGGCGGCAGGGTAAGCCGCGATGCGCTGGCCGGAACCACAATGAGCGCAAGCACCAGCACATTCGAGCGTCTGCAAAGAAATCACCACGGAGACCGTCACGAGCACATACAGCAAAATATCCAGCCACAGCACCGGCAAAGCCCAACGCGCGAGCACTCTCACGATCCAGGCTCACCGTCACCAGCTGCCGATGAAACAGCCACAGAAGCAGCAGAATCCCGGCGGACATAGCCGCCGCCTGGGCAATATCGCCGCGTGAAACCCCCACAATCGAACCGAACAGGAAATCCTGAATCGACCCCGAATACCCCGGTGCCAGCGAAATAATCACAATACCCAACGCGAACGAACCGGCAAAGAAAATACCGATCACCGAATCCTCACGCAGCTTTCTGGTTCTGGCTGAAAAATAGCCACCAAAACCGCCGTGATAACGCCCGCGATCAAGCCCCCGAACACCAGGTTGCCGCCGATAACGAAACGCAACCGCCAAGCCGGGAAACACTGGGTGGGCAACCGCATCGCCAATAAAAACCATGCCGCGCATCATCACATGGCACCCCACCACGCCCGTCACCAAAGAAGCCAGCGTCCTGCGGCCAGGGCGCGCGGCAAAAACGCCAGGGAAGGGTTGAAAAAGGTCAAACAGAAAATCGAGGGGGTAATCATGCCGCTGCCTCCTGCGGGGTTACACGATGACCGGCAGGATGCCCCTGCCGGGTGCCGCCAGTCGAGTCGCCGCCTGCGCCCGGAACGCCAATCTTAGGCGATGGGCTTTGTGCCCGCGCTTCCGCCTTTACCTGTGCTTTCACCCTCGCCCTCAAGTTCGTGCCCGTGCACCCAGGCGTAAAAGCTGCTGCGGTGAAAAATCCTCGGCTTTGCCGTCAAACTCAGGGAACCGCGCACCCCGCACAGCCGCGAACAAGACTCCTGCGCCGCCACAATATCGTGGGTGAACATCAGAATCGTCACGCCCTCGCCCGCCAGCTGCCGGTACAGTTCGGTGAGCGCGGACTGGGTAGGCGCATCCACCCCGTGAAGGGCTCGTCAAGAAGCAAAAGCGCCGGTTCAACCGCGGAGCACGCGCCGAAGCACCCGCTGCCGCTGCCCGCCGGAAAGCTCTCCGATGGGACGGTTCTTCAGCGGCATTAAATCCGTGCGTTCCAGAGCGTGAAAAACCTTGACCCAATCCGCGGTTTTTAGGGCGACGAAACCAGCCGATCTCGCGGGTTCGCCCGGTCATGACCGCATCCCTGACGGTGATCGAAATCCCACTGAAACTGGTGCTTCTGCGGCACATAGCCGATGCGCGCCCGCGCGGTGCGCGCAGTACTGCCCAACACCCAGAATGCTCCCCGAGGCGGGATGCAGCAGCCCCATAATGGCACGTAACAGCGTGGTTTTTCCGGCACCGTTCGCCCCAGAAGACCCACAAATTCGCCGGGGTTCAGGGTGAGCGAAAAGTCCCTGCAGCACCGCCCGCCGCCCGTACCCCGCATAGAGGTTCTGGATGCTCAGCGTCGGATTTTCACTCCCCAGCGCGGGGTCGTTTTTGGAACCTAGCACGGTGGTACCTTTACTCATCCCGCGCACCCTTTCCGCTCGTCATGATGCGCTCGGCCTGCGCCTGCGCGGTCTTATTACGGCGCATCATGAAGAGCACCCGCTGCGGCAAACACCGCCACAGCCCCAGCGCCGAGTGCCACCGGCAGGACAGGGAAACCCGCCGGATGGGGCTCCCGGACTATCGGAAGCCGCCGCGAGTGCGCGCCCTCCGATTCGCCCAGCGGTGCCTGATCCGCGGCCTGCTGCGCCAGAGTGTACACCTCGTCCGCAGTCACCAGATCCCCCGATGGCGAACTTCATATAGCGGGTATCGGAAACAGCGAACCATCCGCGAGCTCCGCACGGGCCGTCACCTTCAGCAGATAGGCGCCGGGCTTGGTAAACACCCAATTGGCGTGGGTGTGCGTGTTCTTCTCAACCCATATATCCTGCGGCTCGTGCTTGGACGAATCACAAAACCTGCGGCTTTCGAGAAGTTCCCGTTCTCCAGGTATAGCGTGAACTGCCCCGGCCCCTGAACCTGCTCTAGGGTGAGGTGACCCCGCGCGGGGTTTTCTGCACAAGCCCCGGGTCCTGAGTGGTCCAGCCAGGCCAGACGACCCCCTTCGTCTCGGTTTGCGGAATCACATACACCTGCTCGCCGGGCGTGCGCACCCCACAAAGCGAATACCGGTCATCATCAGGAACCTGGCGAGGGCCGCATCGGAGCCGCGGTACAGTACATCGTCCACGCTGCGCCAGATGGGTGTAGCGGCATGATCGTCATGGATCATGAGCTGAAACTTACCGTCGGTAAAATGCGGGCCCATATCAACATGCCCGCTCGAAATTTCGGTGCGTCCCGCGCCCACCGGCTGCTCGGGCGAGAGCGTTTGCTGCAGAACCTTCTGCTCTTTGCTGAGGTTATCCCTCGCTCGGTCTTGACGAGGCGGCCGCCGGTGACGGGTCGGCATGGGCAACTACCGCAGTCGAAACCAGCGAGGGCGGCACTAAAAGCGAGCTGAAATAACCTTCTGGCCAGTATTTATGCTAAAAATAGAATTTTTCGAGGGTGTTTCCTTCACAGTACTAAAAGTGCATATTTGCTGGGCGTACTACAAGCCGCCCATAGCCCGCTGGATAGCCCGGGCATTGGCGCATCATATCCGCATAGTGGGCGCCTCATCATCGAGCGAATCGGAATACAGGGCGCCCACCTGAACCCCCGTTTTTCATGGGCGACCTCACGCAAAACCGGGCTTCGCGCGCGGGTATTCTTATCAAGAAATATGGCCGGTACACGCAAATCCCTGATAGTGCGCTGCAGTCGCTGCCGCTGCTGGATGCTCGGCTCACTGCCCGCCACCGGCGTCACAAACCCGCCACCGTCAGCCCATAAGTACTTGCCAGATAGCGGTACCCGTCATGGGTGGTAATCAGGGTTTTTCGAGGCCTCGGGCAAAGACGCATAGATGCCGCGAATCTCCCAGTCCAGCTCATCGAGCTCGCCGCTAACACGCTCGGTATTCGCCGTGTACAGGCTGGTTCGGGCGGGTCAGCCTCGACAGAGCATCACGCATGACCTGCGCGGCAGCCTTCATGTTCGGCACCGAATGCCATATATGCGGGTCTATCTCGCCGTGCACATGCTTTGCCGAGCACCGCCTGCGCCAGCAAATACACCTGCCCCCGATGCTCGCGCGAAGACCCCCTCAAGAACCCGTATTGGCCACCTGCAGGAACCTCCTGCAGAGTGCGCGAAGGAACCGCAATGATCGTGTGAGCCAGGTCGTGTTCGGTGACTTTTCCGCCGCTATCGTGCGAATCACAAGCCGCCCCGTATGCCTGAAAGGCTATATCCGCATGTCCAGAGGCTAAAATGGTCGTATTTGTGCCCGAGACGAGAGGCAGTCTCGGCAGGGTCCTCACCACCACAACATGCAGTGTTCCCTGTGCCTGGTGCACCCCTCGGGCGCGTTGCGGGGCGTTGCCAGAACATCAGCCTCGCACACACGGCATCCGCAAAGCCCACGAAAGGTGCGTATGCGCCTGCAGCGGAAGCTCCAGCGACCCCATATCGCCGGTACGCACCCTCACACCATCCTGCGTGGATTCCTGCGTGCCGCGCGCCTGAGAATCGCACATCATCTCAACCGCGCCGAAGGTCTGCGTAATAAACGCCGCAACCTGCCCGGGCCCTTCACGGGTAACCGAAAACGCGACCGAAGCATCCGAATCTGAGGGCGACTCAGCGGAGATGCGTGGCGGATGCGCCCGAAGCTCGGCGCCCTCACACGCGCAGCCCCAGCAGATAGAATCAGCGAGGCATCCTCCACCACGGGTTCAAGCTTGCCGCCGTACTGCTCAATCCTTTCGGCAACCGCACTGCGCCGAACTCTGCGGCAGGTTAGAGCTCACCATCGCCGCCATTTTGCGCTGTTCCAGCAATAGACCGTTGGTGAACGCCAGCCGCGCGTAGGCGACATCGCGAACATCCCGCAGGCTCGGCTCATAGGAATGCGGGTCTGCACCATTAGGAATGAGGGCGTGTGCCGAGTACGCTCGCCCCAACAGCACGCGCCATATCCGCCAAAAATCAGGGTTGTCGCCACCACCTGAAGACGTCCGTCGGCATCAAAAACCCAGGACGTATTCTGTGCGGTGCAGGCGCTTAACGCCGCGGACAGGCAGAAAACCAGGAAAGCGCGGCGGCTGGGCCGATACGCGGCATGACGCTTGCGGCGGCACGGCGTACACGATCATGCCGCCTAAAGCGACGGCAAGCACGGAGGTGCTGACCATAAACAGGTTCAAAACCGGCCCCGGTGCTGGCTAGCTGACCGGCAACGGCGGCCTGCTGCGCATCCTTAAGTTCCTGGTTGGTGAGGGCACAGTCCTTGCGAGGGCGGTCTTGCCGACAATGCGCACCTTCGTGCCGTCCGGCTTCGTGACAATACGCTGGCCGCATCTACATGTCGCGCCCGCCTGCTTGTCGAGGGTTTTGCTCTCGCCAGCGGGCATGTCTTATCCGCGGCGGTGGCCCGCGTTATCTGGCGTTTCAGCGCTCCCTGCTGCTTATCACCGCCGGGTGTTTTCCCCGCTGCCGTTACCCACCGTGAAGTTCAGGTGGATGCTCAACGGTCTGCCCGTTCTTCAGGCGCACCTGCCAGCCGATCGTCACGCGGTAGCGGCCTCAGCAGTAAACGCAGTTGCTGTGCTGGTGCGTATTCAGCGGAACTGAAATGAGCCGCCGCGGGATGAACACTTTCTGCCCGGCGGAACCGAAGTTACTGGAGGAACACTGACGCATTGAGCCGGGGCCGTCGAACCCTTCAGCTATGGTGACCGGCCCCGTCGGCCTGTTTGAGAGCTCAGGATCTGGGTACTCCACCCCAGCCACGGTACGCCCGCCTGCTGGGTAGCCCCAATCATGTGCACGGTACTTCCGCGCATCTTCCATGCCCGCCGGGAATTTCAGCTTCGCCAGCACATCACCCAACACGAGATTGAGTGGGCGGGGAGACATGCTTGGGCCAGGCTGAACCGAGTCATCTTTTCACGGCAGAGCTCAATGCGAGCCGTTGGCAGCGCAGGCCCACATCGAAGTGCCCGCTTCAGTGGCGCGGTCTGACCCGCCGTATTCAGCCACGTTCTGCACCGTTGCCGGTGTGCAGCGCGGGCTCAACACTCACGGGACGGATGCGGGGCTGCACGGGGACTGTTTGGCGTCGCTGGCCTGAACCTCGGTGGCGTAGCATTTCTCGCTGCCTGTTACGCGAATCCGACCACTTGCTCAGCAGCGGAATCCGCTCCGTCCCAGCGGAACCCGACCCGGCTGCCGCACGTGATGAGACCGCACGAGCGCATGGCGCTATTGGAGCCAGCGCACGCCTGACCGCCGGATGCGCCCGCCGGCGAGGTGATGCTCTGTACAGTACCGCCCGTTCCGGTGCCGCCTGAGTCGACAGTGCTGGCAGCACGTACCCGGAATCTTCCGCCGCGTTTACCGCCTCGAGGTGCTGCGATCAGCCTTCGACCCCTGGCTGGCACTGTTGCCAGCCTGCTGCCTGGGGTTCTGGCGCGGGCCCCTGCGCGGCAAGGGTGACTCGGCTCCACGTGGCTGCTGCGCAGTTGTGCGTTCGACCCCCGCTGGCAGCACCCGCGTCTAGCGCGCGCATTGTGGGTGTTGGCCCCCGAAAATATTGGCCCGGGGTTTTCGGCGCGCCTGCACCGGCGGGGAGGCCGCGCTCGCGACTGCCGACCGGTCAGCGGCTTTGGGTGCGCCGCCAGTGCCGCTCGCCCTCCTGGGTGCGCATCTGCTCAATATTGGCGGAACATCGCACCGCCACCGTGTGGGTCTGCTCCGGCACTTCCGATCGGCGTGCCGTCCGGCGTGTTGACTGTCGCCCGAGAAAGTAAGCCGGTAAACACGGTGCGGTAGTGCCCACCAGGGTGCGCCTGCTCACCCGCGGTGTAGTGTGGGCGGGCAGATTCTCGCGCGAACTTCGAACAGGCGCGTGGGGCCGCTGCAGGGTCCTCACGGAAAACCTCAGCAGGCCACCATCAGTTTTGGGTGCGCACTGAGTTCGAGCGATATTTGTTCTCTTTCAGCGCGTCGGGATACTATCGGCCCCGAAGCCGGTGAAGCCGCCGGTGCCGGTGTGCGGAATATATACCAGATAAGGGGTGCCTTTGGTGGCAATAAATTCATAGCCCGCAGCCACAGTGCTGCGGGTGGAATCAATGATTTGGCAGGTGGAAAAGCAGTTCGTGGGATCGTAAATACCTTCACCGTCGATTGTGTGCTGGCCTCGAACCCAGGTGTGAGATGTACCGATCGCGCAGGAGAGATCTACCAGGTTGGCGTAGCCCGGCAATATTTTCCCCATCAATACGGTGGGTTCTCTGATCGCCAGTGGTGTCCGATGCTCGCTGCCGTGTTCTTCGTGCGCGAGGGCTGGACTACGGGGGTGAGGACAAGCCCGCTGGTGAGCGATACGGCACTGAGCGGGTCGGGGCGGATGTGCTTCGCTGCATGTGTTCCTCCAGGTGCGTGATGTGGTGACTGGGCGCGGTTCGGCGCGGGGAGTCCGTTCGCCCCCGCGCCGTTGGCGTATTCGGGAATCACTATACAGAGCATTTTTGTTAATGACAATTATTCGCAAAAATGCTGCGCTATTGCCCGTAAAAATTAGAAAGGCAAGCATGAACACCTCCAGACAACGTCGGGCACCCGGGAAAACCCCTAGCGCGCTCTCCGTCGCGGCGCTGATCATCACCTCACCGGGTTGCCCCCAGCATCACAGCCCACGCCGGGCCTGACGACGGGCGCATCATCACCACCAAAGGCCACGTGGACGCGACCTACTGGGAAAACGGCGCGTTCGTTTCTCCAAAAATGAGATCCCAGCTACAGAACCGGCGCAGGCCTCTACGACCTCGACAAAACCGTCAACTGGATCGGCAAAAGGCTGGAAGGACAGGCGTAGCGGCGCCTCACTGGCCACCTCACCCGCAACTCGCAGCCTAGGTTTTCTGGGTGAACCTGGGCAGACCCTCTACATGGCACCCACCCTCACCTGGGGCAGCCACGACCCCATCTGCAGAGCGGGTCACCAGATTGCATCTGTCCATCCCACGCGGAGCAGTTCCGTGACGGTGTGTTCGCCCTCGACTTGTCCTCTCGGTGGGACGGCCGGGCGTGTGGAGCTGTTCGGTACAACCCGCGCCGACGGCCCCGCTCCGATCAACCGCATTCTCTCAAGTGCAGCACCGGCTGCTCCTGGCTGCTGAGCAAGGCAGACACCACACCACCACCTTCACCCGGCCCGGGCGGTGCAGAAATACCACCGCTGCAGCTGCGCGGTACCGCCTACAGAGTCATCAGTCGCGCCGCAGAAACTCGTGTGGCGGGTGGGCGGTAATAAGCCCTTATTCTTGAGTGGCGGAACGCCGCCATGCCCACAGAAGAGGCGCTATAACGCCGCGGGTGTAGAACCTGGTTTCACCGCCAGATATGTGCTGTCCGTGGCTCCGCACACCCCAGACCGGACGCCAAGAGGAGACGCCGACGATAAGCTCAGCGACATCACCTTCACGGCGGGCGATAAAAACCTCGAGGCAAGCTCACCCTGTACAACACGCCTTGGTACTCTGGCGGATACTGAGTGTCTGCAACGGCACCGCCACCTGGAGCGAAATGATGGGCGTGAATCATCACCTGGGCGGTGTTCGCTGAAAGGTGACAGCGTGCACGCTGGATCTCGCATCAACTCGCGTATGAGCCCAGGCCGGGCTGAGAGCGTGTGCAGTGACGCAGCAACGGCCAATAGCGTAAAAACTCGAAAGAGCCTGCTTACTACCCTCAATACCGCCACCTGCACCCCACCGGCGGCGACTGCACGGTGCGCACCGTGCCCTCACGCAGGAAGGATACCGTACGATTGGTGACCTTCGCCAGGCCCGAACTTCCGCGGGTTTATCCAGCCAGCGATTCTACGCCCCCAACGATTCTGAGCCACATTCGATAGCCGAAACCACGGTCCGAAAACGCGGGTGGCGCGTTTTACCTACCGGGAAGACAGCTGCACTTTGAGAACGGTGAACTGATCGCCAAAAGTACTGCCGCGCAGATATGAACGCGCGCGCCTCACGAAGTGAGACTCACCGGTGACTACCGGCGCGGGCGGCGACCATGGCGCATCCGGCACATTCACCGTGGAGGGAACGCCGGGCAGGCGCCCGCCGACCCCGCGCGCAGTGCTCCCGCCGGTGAAACGCCCGCCCCGATCTCGTCAGCCCGAGCGCCACACCCGCTGCGCGCCCTGTTACCCCGCCCCGGCCCGCACAGAACCAACCAGCCCGGTACCAGCCGCCTCCGGCGCCCAGGTGAGCCTACCGCATCGGCTGCACCGCGTCGCACCCCACCTGTGATGCCCGCACGCTGAGTGGCCTGCCGCAAAATCCACGGCGGGCTGCAACCCCGGCATTCTCAGGGGCAGCTGCGCGGGCAAGCAGCTGCACGGTGGGCCTGACGATAGCGGTCTGATCGACCCGGACTCGACACGTGCGCCCCTTGACTCGGTGGTGCTCACCGTGAGCGATCAGGCACGCCGCACCGCGATGAGCACATGCAGAGCAGCCCCGCCCTGACTTTCATCGGCCCGGTAGGCACCGCCTTCGGGAGGCTGCCCAGACCAGATCGAGGGCTGCCTGGCGGGGTACAGCGCGAGAATGATTGACTACTCGAGCTGTCGGGCGGGGTGACTGCACGTGGTGCCGCGCACCATGCCGCGCAGCGCTGCGGTTTGGGGTGTTCTGTCACTGCCGGAGCGGATGTGCTTCACTTGACTCCACCACCGGCAGAGACACGATTGATATTGCGTGCGCCACTCACGCGCACGCGAACGGGTGTTTACGAACCCGGCCGGTACGGGTTTGACACGTGTGCTACACCCGCCACCCTCAAGGACGGTACGGAGGTAAGAGCGAGGTGCAACGCATGCAGGTTGCGGTGGGGATGAGGCCGCGAACGGCTGCTCGGCCAGCGCTCCACGGATCTGCAACGGCGCGTCTGCGGCACCGCTGCCCGCCGGTTCTGTGCGCCAACCACGGTACCGGAACCACCAACGACACCACTTCTGCGCCCGCACCCGCGCTGGCGAACCTGGGCCACAGCACCCTCGTCCGGGGCGGGTGGCTCATCACCCGGTGCCACCTGCACCGCGAATAATGAAAGCTATATGGTGCCGGTGCTCAGCGGCTATACTGGGGCCCGGCACCGGTTCGGATGGCAGCTCATCAGACGGTTGCGTGCCTCAGCTGATGGTGGTGCTGCTGGCGCGGCCGGATCGTACGTCAACGGCTCTGGCGGATCTGGGGCGGCATCGGGGTCTTCGGTGCGGGCTCCTCGGCTGGGGCGCGCTGGCGCACACAGGGTTCGCGGCCGCTGGTGTGGCTGCTGGGTGCAACTGCCCTGGCGGGCAAAACAATATTATTTTAGTTGTCATTCGCCGCCGCAGCAGCTCACACCGCTGATTCTTGGCAGCATACTCGCCCGGTGAATAGCGTTCCTCTGGGGTATAGCGTCGTATGAGCTTATTACTGACAGAGTGGGACTTCCATATTCTGAAATATCTGGCTATTTACGTATGAACCTGATATATTGAAATTAAATTGAACGATAAATGTGGGTTGTTAGCATGGTTACTACGCAGATGTATTTTAAAAAATGTCCGGCTTATATAAGTTTACGAAAGCCATGGTGGAATTTTCTTAATAATTGTTACAATTTTCGTTTATAGGTCCACACAATGGCGGTCAGCATAGTGTGGTGAGTCTCCTCGCGCTTTTAGCCATGCTCCTGTCTAAATTTACATAAGGCAGATGCACGTGTCCACAAAAGCTGACATTGCAGGTGAGGAGGCTGTGCAGGCAGCGTGTCAGGGCTGTGGGTTCATCCTACCGGCTGGTGGAGCCCGTGGGGAGGGCGCGGTCGGTACGTGTGGACATGCCCGTTCCGATACGTCTGCGTTCGCTGCGGCTGTAAACCTGGTACGCAGACGGCCCCGAATTCCTGGAGCGTTTTTATTCGGGAGACGCACCGTGCTCATGCAGCTTCGGCATTCGAGTATCGTGCCGATGATGGACATGATCGTTGAGGCGTAACAGCGTTATTATGGTACCAACGGCGGTACTCTGCGATATCTCCGCACCCTGGGCACGATTGCCCCGGCACGACATGACCCAATGATGGGCGTGTGCTGCTGGCCTTGAACAGCACCGTAAGGTGCTGCGGACATTAAGAACTTGATAACGTGCTGCTTTCCGGTAACCCCACCGGACGTTTCCTGAGCAGGTGCGGGTAGCTGACTTCGGTATCGCCGAGCTCACGGTGACGGCCCGCATCCAGTACCACCAGGCGCAGCAACTACGGCACGCCCATGTACATGTCGCCTGAGCGTAAACACTATGGCACCGCCACAGATCCATGACGTGTACTCGGTGGGGTGATGCTCCGCCGAAACCTGATTGCCTACCGCCCACACCAAACAGCGGCAACCCACCGGTGTGCGGAAACATCTGAAACGCGACCTGCGCACCTTGTGACGTGCCACCTCCCAGATGCGCCCACCGCCGCACAGGCTGCCGCGTCGCTGCGCGCCTAACGGCCAGTACGCCCCGGCCCGCCAATGCTGCCGGTAGATCACTCCCAAGCGGCTTCCCCAGCACACCGCCGGGCACCGGCCCGAAACGGATAGCGACGGTTGTGCGTGGGGCTTCAGCTGCCTCCCAAGACACCGTGATGGGCACCCAGATGCCGGTTGATTTTGCCCGCCAGAGCATCATCCCAGACGGTGCTGCGTCCGGTGCGTGTGAGCCCGAACCTGAGCAGCAGGCACAGGAGGAAGAGAGGAGGAGCCAACGGGCGGCTTTTACGCGACGCTGCATAGCCCGATCGACAATGGGGGTCAATCTGGTGTGCTGCCGTTGGTTGTGATCGGCGTGATTTGGAACCCTGTGGCTCGAAGACGAAACCACCACGAAGTGGTCTGCGCAAGTGTGATTCTAAACCGTGCCAGAGACTCAGGCACACGCAGGTTTCAGCAGATACGATTCATCCTCGATGCTTCTCTTCGTTTAAGTTCTCGTCGCAGAAGTCGGCGCTACGAAAGGCGATATTCTGCCAGAGGTTGGCATCGGCACTGCCGAGGCGGCACCTGCCCGAGACGACGTGGAGCCCCTCTAAAGGCCAGAAAGCGCAGAAGCACCGCCACAATCACCGGTATTGATAAGGAAATGTTCGTGGTCTTTGCGGAGGTGAATCCCGCTAAACTCGACGGTGTCGATGACTGCCTGAGTGAAGGTCTCAATTTCGTTCGAAGGACTTGCAGAAGTGGGTTTCTGAGATTGAGCGTAAAACGGGGCCGTTACCGACCGCGAGGTGCAGTCCACCTCGTGCCGCCGCAGCGTTTGCGAGGCGATTGCGGTGAAGGTGCCGGATGATTGGTTAATCAGGTGCCCTGCCGATTGCGGTGGTGCGGTGGTGGCCCAGCGGAGCAGGACGATGTGCACCCATCCTGCGTTCGCCAGCAACGGCAGGAGCCGTCACGGGTCGGTGCTGGCGGTGGCGGTCGATCGGTCGGTGCGTTTCACGGATGGCTGTGCGAACATGTTTCGGTCTCCGCGGATTGGTGAGACTGATGACCCTGTCGATTGTCGCGGTGC